>Ga0207660_10000338_pt1 | contig 30271 bp, 23 predicted proteins | sample KBSC73BmetaG_FD_184335 | JGI IMG/M metagenome (GOLD analysis project Ga0207660, IMG submission 184335) | Corn rhizosphere microbial communities from Kellogg Biological Station, Michigan, USA - KBS C7-3B metaG (SPAdes) (version 2) | ecosystem: Host-associated > Plants > Roots > Rhizosphere ... | reverse complement strand
CATCCAGGGTTCGAATCGCTTGATGACGCGCGGCTTCACCTCCGGGTGACTATACAGGTAAAAGTTCAGCCCATCCGCAAAGGCGTTCATCAGCTTTTTTAGCCACTCCGGGCTTTGGGCGTATTGGTTCTTCAAAGTCGCGGGATCAATGAAGAGCTTCATGCGCAGATCCTGGTAAATTTTCGACTGACCTTCCGCCTCAGCCAGGCGGCCCATCGCATTGATATAGTTTGTCTCCACGCGATTGAAGTCGTCCTCAGCCTGCGCATACTCGGCGCCGAAGACCGCATCGGCATCCGTCTTTCCGTAAACGTGCGCGATGCCCCAATCGTCGCGAATAATGGTGACATTGGCGGCTTCCTGCTTCCAGCGCGCAACGTCCGCGCCCGGGCTCGGAACCGCAAAAGCTCCGGGTGAGGCCGTGAGAACAATGAGAACGATGAGAATGAACAGGCCGGAGCCTGATCTTATGAAGGCTTTGAAATTCATGCGCAGATTCCTTCGCGGGTAAGGAGTATCGTTCGATCAGGTGTGTAGCCAAACATCTTACCAAATGCTGGGAAGCACTGCGGATTGAGTCGTCTTATTGATTATCTGCGCGCAAAAAAACCGGGGGCTCCTGGTTTGAAGCCCCCGAAGCATGAAGCAGCTACCACAACAACTTCACCCCTAACTGCATCTGGCGAGCTCCGCCGGTGAATTGGTTGTCGTTCAGAAACAGATCAGAGGCTATGTTTGAGTAGGTTGTGCTCAAAGCGTTGTTGACAGTGCCGATCAGCACACCCGTCTGGAAGACAGTCGGTTGGGCCAGTGAGAAATTGCGATGATTGAAAGTGTTGAAGGTATCCACACGGAATTGCAGCGTTGTGCCTTCAGTGAGTTTTGTATTTTTGAACAGCCCCATATTCCACACGTTCACGCCGGGAGAATCGAAGCTGTTGCGTCCCAGAGTAGGCAAGGCGCCCACCTCGGCCACGATGTAACGCGCGTTCGGATTATCGGCGACGTAACCAGCCACGCTGCCGCTTCCGCCGGCGCAACCGGCTGCAAGCGGTGCGATACTGGTTGCGCCTCCTGCTCCAACGCATACCAGGCTGACGTTGGATCCGACTCGCTCAAGCCCGCCAGGGTTGAGGATGCCGCGATCACCCGCCGTATCGCCGTTAGCGTTAGCGTCGGAACCAGAGAGAAGCGTCACCGGCTGTCCGGTCTGAACCAGGTAGGTACCGGCCACTTGCCACCCATGCGCTACCGTTTTCAGGAAATTGTTTTCGGTCGGCACCTTAGGCAACTCGTAAATCCAGGACATCGCGAACTTATGCCGGACATCCAGGGTTGAACTGGCACGATCGAGGGCCAGATTCTGCCAGTCGAACGGGCGGCGCGGATTTACCACGCTGCTGAACAGTTCATTGGTGGCGTCATCAATGGTGTGAGCATACGTGTAATTGGCCCGAAACAGGAGCCCGGCCGTGAAGCGACGGTTGAAATCAACCGAGCCTGCATGGTAGATGCTGCCTCCAACCGGCGGGAACGCCGTCAGTGTGCTGAACTCCGGGTGAATAAAAGGATCAAAGTTTTCGAAGTCGCTCAGCCGCGAACCTCCGACAATCGTTCCGGGGACCTGGGTGCTTGAAATGAAAGTCGGCAACGGTTGCAGCGCGCTAAAGGCGCTTCTGGTGTTGATGCGAGCCTGAATGGGCAATTGGGTTGCGCGTGTGCCCAGATATCGCACTTCGACGCTTGTGTTCTTTGAGACTTCACGCTGCACCCCCAGCGTCCAAGTCAGGACTTTAGGCTGGACCTGGTCCAGGATAATGCCCTGGGTTGCGGCGCGGGCTTCTTCTTGGGTCGCTGGGGGTACATTCACCTGCAGGAGTCCGCCTCCAGCAAGAAAGCCAGTGCCCGGGCCTCCGGCCAGAAAGTTGGCGCACCATGCAGGAGCGTTTGGCAGGGTACAAGTAATGTCAGGATTTTGTTCCGTCTGTAATTGCGGAGGAAGTTGCAGGAGCGGGAAGTTTTGCGGCGTAACGTCATAGGAAACGCCAAATCCGCCACGCACCGCCCACTTCGCGTCACCCAGGGGATCCCAGGCGAAGCCGATGCGCGGCATCCAGTTGTTCGTGTCCGTCTTTGGTTCGCGGAATTCGAACACTCCCGGCAAAGTGGAGATTGCGTTCAGCGTTTGCAGGCGAACGTCGGCAGGGTTGTTCGTCCACTCATAGCGCACGCCCAGGTTGACCGTAAGTCGCGGCATTATTTTCCAGTCATCCTGCACAAATCCGTAAATGGCGTGCTGGTTGCCGTTGAAGGCTCCTGATCCGGCGCCGCGCAGAGCCTGGTTGAAGCCATTGGGTACCTGATCGTTGATTAATGTCTGCAGGTCGCCATAGTCCCATTCCCCTCGTTCACGCGGCAGGAAGTTGGAAGGGGCAATCCATCTCCGATACTCCGATCCGAATTTGAAGGTGTGTGCGCCTTGAACAATGCTCACGTTGTTCAGCACCTGGTAGTTGTTCTGGACGTAACTCTGCGGTGAGTTGCCTTCGGGACCAATATTCAGTCCCAAGACATCGATTTTGGCGTTGGGGAAGTTAGCAAACTGAGTCGGGATGGTAAATCCCTGCACGAACCGGGAGTACGCGATGCGAAAATCATTGATCACCGAACTGCTGACCGCCCAGGCGTCAGTGAGGATGATCTTGCGATTGTCTGCTTCGATTGCCCCGGTGAACTGCTGCAACGGCGTATCCGGGTTGACGTTGGGGGAGCGCTGGCGATCATACAGGAAGCGCCCGCGTATCTGATGGCTGTTTAAATGAAGATCGGAGTTAATGTTGAAGTCATGCTGGTTCAGGTAGCTCGGCGCCGCCGGCTGAAATGTTCCGATTGGGATGGAAACCCCGTTGACTACCTGCGCGGCAGAGTCGGCAACAGCAGCAGTCGGGAATTGGGCCAGGATGTTTCGCACCTCCTGGTTGGCGGCAAGCGTGTTCAACGCAGCAAGTCCGTCGGCTGTGGGCGCAAGCTGCTGCACCGCGGCGGCCGCCAGTCCAACGTTCGAGAACTGATAAGCGCCGTAGATGAACAGCTTGTCCTTGATGATCGGGCCGCCGATGTCTCCGCCGGCGCGGTTGCGATCAACTCGCCGCGGCTCCGTAAGCCCTGATGCCTTCTCGAGATTATCCATGGCGTTGAAATCGCGATTGTTGTTGAACTCCCAGGCTGATCCGTGCCAACTGTTAGACCCGGACTTGGTCACGATGTTGAACTGGCCGCCGGCAGAGTGACCCAGCTCAGCACTGAACATGTTTGTCACCAGATTGAAGTCGGCCACTGCCTCAGGAATCACCTCTGAAGTGTGGCCGGTAACGTCAACTCTGTTGTCATCGACGCCGTCGATGTTGAAGCTATTCAGGCGTGGACGTGCCCCGCCGATCGAGCCGCCTTCACCCAGCACTCCGGCCCCCTGCGTCGTGGTGTTTGGAGCCAGCAATGCCAGGTTCAAAGGCCCGCCGCCCAGACCGGGGCTGGGCAGGTCCGAAACAGCTCTCGCGCCGAAATCATTGGAAAGTTGTGAGGTGGTGGTCTGCACCGTTTCTGCCCCTGTGGTTACTTCCACAGTGGTCATTTCACCGGCAACTCTCAGCGTTGCGTCGGCTGTTATGGTCTGGTTCGGCAGGACCTGAACATCCTTGCGCTCGAATTTCGCAAAGCCTTTCGCTCCGACCTCGATTGTGTAGGTGCCCACGAGCATATTCGGGAAAACATACTCGCCGCTGGAGGTCGTTCTTGTTCTTTGCTGGACTCCGGTTGCCTGGTTGCTGGCCGTGATATCAGCTCCCGGAATCACGGCGCCGGAAGCATCTGCTACCTTGCCGCGCAGCGTTCCATCCAATCGCTGAGCAACGGCTGAAATTGAGAGTAGAACTGCAGTCAGTGCCAATGCGGCACAATAGTGTTTGCTTTTCACCTGACCCTCCGATGGAGACGCCGCTGGTAAATCTCCAGCGGGCGGTAAACGCTGGCGGACCGGGCGGGACCACTCCCCTATTCGTCAACTGCGGTTGTTGGTGTGTCTAACTTTTGGTGAGGGGAACGTGGATTGGCTTTAGCAGAGGCGAGCGCAGTTGAGATCGATCAGACTGGCCGGGAGATCGACGGGGCTGGAGAAAACAAGCCGCAGCGGTGAAGCTGCTGTCCAAGGCAACAATAACGAGGTACTCGCAGCAGTGATTGCATGCAGCGGCGAGAAGTGAACTCTATGACTTGCAGAGCGTACCGCTGTAGGAGGTAAGTCGAAGTTCGGGACGAAAACAATGACCAGCACTACTGCAACAAGTACGAGGCAGACGAATTTAGCCCAGCGACTCACAGCACAACTCTGAGTCATTCTATGCTCCCGCGCATTTCGTTTGTCAAATACAGAGCAGCTGGCCAGCTTCGCTTTGCCGGGCGGCAAATAGCAGCATTGATCATTCGCAAGTACCGGGATGCCCGCCTGCAACTATTTCGGCTACTCTGGGTTAGACTCCAAACGAGGCGCTTCCTTGAACCGCACTGCTGTCTCGCTTCTGCTGGCCTTGTTTTTGCTGGCTGCTAGTTCGGCAAGGTCACATTCGACCAGCTCTGTCCTTCGCATCTATGCCGATGAGAATAGCGACGTCCATATAGTTCTGGACCACGGTCATGAAGCGCTTGTACCCCATCGACAGGATCAAACCGGCATTGAGGATGCCAAAATTGCGGCGGACGGTCGCACCGCGGGCTGGCTGGTCTTGTACCCCAATCCAGCGAACGACGCGAAGACTAAATTCGATGACATCTCTGGGTCGCTGGTCATTTGGCGCGGCGGTAGAATCATCCGGACCTTTGATACAAGGCCAACATACTGGAGTTGGGCTTTCGTCCGTCAAGGAGACCAGGTCGCGTATCATGGCGGTCCACTGCATGAAGGGCCTTTTTCACACTGCGAATTGCGCGACGTGAAGACCGGCCGGCTTCTCGCGTCCTGGGACGGAGATCTGAAAAATCCTGATCGCCCGGAGTGGACGAAACCACTCGATCACTAGTTTGTCCATTCCTCCGCCACACGAGTTGGGGTCGCGCCGCTCGTCATACTGGCGGCCTGGCCTTCATTTTCTACGGGGAGAATGCGGTCATGATTCCCGGCGTTTTGCCTTCCTCTCGCGAAACAGCTTGTACCCGCGATAGAGCAGAGCCAAGCCAATCCAGCCAAAAACAACCACCAGCGTGTAGGCGGGCACGCGCGGGAAAAACCAGGACAACGCAGCCGCTCCGAGAAGGATGGTTCCAGCCAGCAGCATAGTGCGGGCCTCCACGGATTCCAGAACGCGGCGGCTGGTAAACGCCGCTCCCACCGTGTTGCCAATGCGGATGGCTCCGGCTGCGGCCCGTCCCACGCTGCCGCCGCCGCTGGTTGCGGCTGCCCGAGGATGGCGCGGTTCTCCCGGCGCCCGCACCTTGTGCTTCATGTCCAGCACGATTTCCGTTGCGTTTGTGAGGTCCTGAAGGTACATCTCCTCCATCTCGCGGGCGAACTGCTCATTTTCAATCACCGCGTCAAGTTCGCAGTTCCCCAGCCAGCTCGCGATGTTCAGGTTAGTTGATCCCACACGGGCCCAGCGCCCATCCACCACCGCGGTCTTGGCGTGGATCATGGTGCCATTCCACTCAAAGAGGCGCACGCCCGCTTCCAGCAACGGACGGTAACCCGCTCGCGATAGCGGGCGAATCAGGGGGATGTCGGTCGCGTTTGGCACCAGCAGGCGCACATCAACGCCATCGCGCGCCGCCGCCCTGAGCCCCTGCACATACAGAGTGGTGCCGGCGAAGTACGCGTCGGTGAGCCAAATTGTCCGCGTCGCTACTGCGGAAAACAACTGGTCGAGGCGAAACAACCCTGTGGTGGCAGGGAGTGTGGCAACAATGCGCAGGCTCACGTTTCCCGCGGGGGGAGGCACGCTGCCACCGGCTTGGTTCTCAGCGATCGGTTCACCCATGGTTGCCCATACCTGCTCAAAGGCACGTTCGATGTCGGCGACGGCGGGTCCGCGCACCTCCACGCCTGTGTCCCGCCAGGGTTGAATTCCCTTTTCCGGGTTGCCCACCCACATGCGGCCGACACACAGCCCGGTTACGAACCCAATCTCGCCGTCCACAGCAATCATTTTGCGATGATCGCGTGAGAGCCAGCCGAAAGGGGAGTCAAAACGGGGTGGGTTGTAGCAGCGCACTTCCACACCAGCAGAGCGCAGCTTGTTCCAGAACCGCTGTGGTGATTTGCCCAAGCCGCCGAGCCAGTCATAGATAAGGCGCACGCGCACGCCTTCACCTGCCCTGGCTATCAGCGCTTCAGCAAAGGTCCGCCCCACATCATCATCGTGGATAATGTAGCTCTCAAAATGAATGTGGCGTTTCGCGGTGCGGATTGCTTCCAGCCACGCCGGGTAGTTCTCGCGCGCATCTTTGAGCAGCCGTATGCAATTGCCCTCCACCAGCGGAGCGCCGGCGGCCCTTGAGAAAGCGCGGTCCGCGACGGGACGCAACTCCGGACGAAGCCGGCGTTCCTCCCGCACGGAATTGAAGGAAGTGCTCATTCCCCTGCCATACACCCAGAAGAAAACCGACGTTGATTCTGTTGCTCAGCCCTCCAGCATAATTCGCTTCAATGTATCACCACAAAGGGCCAGGGTGGCTCCATCAGTCGCGGCGGAAACTCTGAAGCCCCGCTGCGACGCCAGACATCCAAGAGCGTGAGGCTCTTGCGGCCGGCGGGCGAGAGCTCGCGCGCCACTTTCTCCGGGAGGTTTCCTCATGCCTGACCCAAACGTAAACAAAACTGTTGTTATCACGGGCGCTTCAAGCGGTATTGGACGGGCCAGCGTCTCACAGATGATCGAGGCTGGCTGGCGGGTATTCGCCACCGTTCGCAAGCCAGGCGACGCCGAGAGACTGCGGTCGGAAAGTGGACCCAATGTAACGCCTGTGATGATGGACGTAACAGATCGCCTCAGCGTGATGGCGGCGGCCGCGCAGGTGGCACCACAAGTGCCGGGCCGCGGACTCAATGCCCTTGTCAATGTGGCGGGCGTGGGCAGGGTGCGCCCGGTTGAATCCATTGCTCCGGCTGATCTGCAGGAGATTTTTGACATCAATGTGTTTGGACAACTCGCGGTCACCCAGGCTTTTCTTCCCCTCTTGCGCACCGCGCGCGGGCGGATTGTGAACATCAGCTCGGTGGGCGCGCACATCGCCGTGCCGTTCGGGAGCCTGATCAACGCGAGCAAGGCCGCCTTTGGCATTTTTAACGATACGTTGCGGCTGGAGCTGCGACCATTCGGAATCGCAGTATCTGTGATCGAGCCCGGAGCCATTCGAACTCCTGCGGTGAATAAGACTCTGGGCGATATCGAATCCATCATCGCCAGTCTTCCACCCGACGCCGCCGCACGGTATGGCGAGATGCTGTTGGGCTTCGTCTCCCGCGCCTATGAGCGCGAAATGAACGGCAGTTCGCCCGACGTGGTGGCTGATGCTGTACGCCACGCGCTCACAGCGCGGCGTCCGCGGATTCGCTATCGCGTGGGCAAGCACGCAAGGCTTCTCACTACGCTGCCGCGAGTCCTGCCTGACCGCGTGCTCGACGCGCTTATGTTGCGCATTGCCGGCCTGCCTGCGGAATTTGGCGCCTTGGCGCCCACTCAACCACCCAAGGTCGAGAAACGTGCAGCCTAAGTCTGTTTGAACGGTTCTCTGTTAACGCCTGCGCCGGGACGACTCTGTCGCTCGGATGGCGGTGTTCGCTTTCGCACACCTGCTTTTCATCATCGAACAGCAGCTTGCCTCAGTCCGCGCTTGATTTTTCCGCTAGTCTCACCGAATCAATCACTTCCCCGCCGCTGGTTTGGCAGCGGCATTGCAGTTATTCCAGCTCTTAACTTCAGCGGACATGCAGCCGGCCAGATCTGATCATCGATCGATTCGCTAACAAAAGGGAAATCATGCACAAAACGTTCCACGATCTGAAATATGCGCTGCGGCTCATGCGGCGCAACAAACTCATGAGCGCCATAGCCATCGCCACATTGGCCATCGGCATTGGCGCGACCACATCCATCTTCAGCGTGGTTTACGGCGTGCTGTTGCGCCCCCTTCCCTATCCAGGCAGTGAGCGACTGGTGGCGATTCTGGAACGCCAGCCCAAAATGGTGCTCTCCGTGGCCTATCCGGATTATGAAGACATTCGCGGACGCGTCCGCAGTTTTGAGGCGTTTACGGCGGGGCAACGCGCCAGCTATAACCTGACCGGCATGGGAGAGGCTGAGCGCGTGCAGGGGCGGATGGTTTCCTCCACCTTCTTTTCCACCTTCGGTGTGCATATTCCGATCGGGCGCGACTTCCGGCCGGAAGACGATCGCGAAAGCGCCTCACCCACAGCGATCCTCTCGTACGGTTTCTGGCAGCGGCGATTTGGCGGTGATCGCGGCGTAATCGGCCGTGTTCTCACTCTAAGTGACCGGCAGTACACCGTGATCGGCGTTACGCCTGCGTGGTTCAGCTATGGCGAAGGCATTGATCTGTTTACCCCACTCACTCTGGGCAAAACGCCAATGTGGGGCCGCGGCGCGCACGCGGGATTGGTGATGATCGGCCGCCTCAAGCCCAGCGTAACCCTTGAGCAGGCACAGGCCGAGATGAACACTCTTTACCACGCTGTGGACGTGGAGCACCCCAATGAGGGCATGCCCGGACGCCAGGCCAGTGTGAGTCGCCTGCTGGATATTTTTGTTTCTGAGATTCAACGGCCGCTCTGGATCATGTTCGCCGCCGTGGGTTTCATGCTGCTGATCGCTTGTTCAAACGTGGCCACGCTGCTGCTGGCGCGCGCTACGGCGCGTCATCGGGAACTTGCCATACGTACCGCCATGGGCGCAAGCCGAGCCATTCTTCTGCGTCAGCTCCTGACGGAAAGCGTCCTGCTCAGCATTGCCGGGGGCGCTCTCGGGGTATTCCTGTCAGGTTGGGGACTGTCTCTCTTGAGGGCGGCTAAACCCGCGAACCTTCCGCGTGTAGCAGATATTTCTTTGCATCCCTCGGTGCTGATCTTCACGGCTGCGCTCTCCATTGCTACGGGAATTCTGTTCGGCCTGTTTCCCGCCCTGCATGCCTCGAAAACCACGATTGGCGACGTTCTGAAAGATGCCGGTACGCGCGGCACCACCGGTCAAACGGGCCGCTCGCGAGGACTGCTGGTGGCCACCGAGTTTGCTCTCGCGCTGGTTCTGTTGATCGGTGCGGGACTCACCATCAAGAGCTTTGTTCGCCTGCTCTCGGTCAATCTCGGCTTTGATGCGCAGAATCTCACTACTTTCCAGCTCTCCCTGCCCGACAAGAAGTATCAGCCGCAATCCGCGCTCAACCTTCTTGAGCGCTTTCGCGAAGAGACTGCCGCTCTCCCCGGAGTGCAGAGTGCGGCGTACGCCAACGGAGCTCCGCTGGTGGGGAGTACATCGCAGAGCTTCTACCGGGCCCAAGACGACATGCGCGACCTGAAGAACATTCATGAAGCCGTGCTGAATATAACCGCGCCGGAATTTCTCAACACAATGAAGATCAGCCTGCTTCACGGACGTTTTCTCACCCGCCAGGACCGCGCGGACGCGCCCAAAGTAGTTGTAGTAGATGAAAACCTGGCCAAAGAGGTCTTCCCCGGGCAGGACGCGATTGGACAGCAGATCAAATTCGGCGACAACGACAAGCCATACATTATGCAAATTGTCGGCATCGTGGCGCACGTGAAGCAGTACGGACTGGAAGAAACCAACCCGGTGAGAATGCAATTTTACATTCCGCTGGCGCAAGCTCCGTCGGATTACCTTTCGCAGGCGCTGGAACAGATTTTCGTGGTGGTTCGCGGTAGCGGCGATGCTTCTGCTCTCTCGCAATCTGTCCGGTCGAAGCTGGCCCAACTCGATGCCACGCTGCCTCTCTATGCCGTGCAGACTTACTCCGAGGTCATACAGCAAGAAACTGAAGTCAAGCGCTTCACCACTTTGCTGCTAGCAGCTTTTGCTGGTATAGCGCTTTTGCTCGCCGCTATCGGAATTTACGGAGTGCTGTCATATGCGGTCGAGCAGCGTACGCACGAAATCGGGATTCGTATGGCGCTTGGCGCCAGTGGCGGCTCCGTTCTTCGCATGATCATTACGCAGGCAATGCGCACCGTTGCCATTGGACTCGGGGCAGGAATTATCGCGGCTCTGGTGCTTACGCGCTACATAAGCACCATCTTGTACGGCGTACGCTCGTGGGATCCGGCGGTCTTCGCCGGAATCACCGGCCTGCTCGCCGCGGTTGCGTTGCTTGCCAGCTACGTCCCCGCTCGTCGGGCTACGAGCGTAGATCCTATGGTCGCGGTTCGATATGAGTAGAATCGCGCCCATCGAAACCCTGAAAATAGTCCTCGCGCGCGGACACAGCGCAGGCTACGGAAACACTCTCACCATGAATGGTATTTGTGTCGCGTTCTGGGGGCACGCCTTCGGGTTCTGGCAGCCCAGGCTCTGCTGCGGAATCGGAACGGTGCTCAGCACGGTATCGTCAGCCGTATTGATGATGGAAACGTTCGCCGCCCGAAGCGGCAGAAGCGCCGGGTTAGGGTTGGGGACTGTAATGTTCGCCCCAATCACGTACACACGTTGCGAATTGCCGGCTGCGTCAATCGAAACCGCACCTTCACCAACCGTGATCAGCTTCTTTAGGGCGAGAGCTTGCGTGTCAATTACCGCCACCTGATTGCCCAGGCACGTGGTAGGCGGGTCGGCAACAAGGGAGGCAAGAATGTTGGTGTGGTTCGTGCCGGCCGGACATCCCCCCATGGCTGCATAGGCTCGAGAACCATCCGGCAGCGCGGCCACCGACGTAGCAGGCGCGGGGATCGGGATATCGGCAATCTTGGTCGGCAAAACCTGGTTCGCCAGATCGATTCCGTTGGCTTTGATCACGCTGATCACCGGGCTGCCGGTATTCGATACGTAGACCCTCTGGTTCGTCGGCTCAAACACCGCATAGTTGGGCGAACTGCCCACCGGTATGGTGGCAATCACCTTATCGAGGAAAGTGTCTATCACGCTCACGTCGTTGCTGCCCTGGTTCACGATAAAAGCGTGAACTCCATCGGTAGCCATCACCCCCCAGATTGGAGAAGTTCCCACCGGTATGGTGCTTAGGACAAAGTTATCGATCGTGGAGATCACAGTGACGTCGTTGCTGCCCTGATTCACGACATAGACTTTGTTGTTGCTGTTGTTCCCCACCACCGCCACCGGGTTCGTCCCTACCGGAATCGTGGTTGTAATGGCATTGACATTGGCTGCGATCATGCCGGCGTTATTAAGGCCAGGAATGGTCGGATCAATGTTGGCGCTTTGCACCAGGTAAAAATTCCCAGAACTGCTGAATCCTCCGGCTACGGGATCGGTCCCGGCAGGCAAAGTTGTAGTGGTAGGAGTGGAACTTTGGGGCAGCAGAGCGATGTAGGAGGTGACCGTTGCCGCCCCATTCGGAGTCGCGCCCTGCCCGTCCAAAATGAAGGCTCGGTTCGTTGTCTTGCCCAGAAAGACAGGATTCGGGCCCACTGGAACCACACCCACCACGGTATCGCCGGACACATCAATATGCAGATCACTGCCCACCGCCACGCTTCCATCACTGGGCGTGGCCGGATTGGTGGAAAGAACGATGGCGTGGGAAGGCGCTCCCGCCGGATTGCCGCCCGGCCCTGGGACAGCGGTAATGAACTGGCGCAATGTATCATTGCAGCCGCTCATCAGCAGCATGGAGATGGCGGCAAACAGCGCCAGCCTGGGGGTGTTGCGGGTTCGGATCATTACATCTCCGCTCACGATTTACTTTGATGAACGCATGAACCTGGAATTATTTGCGTGAAACCTATTGTAAGCGGCTCGCCCTGAACCGGGCAATGAATCGCGCTTCCCTTCCCCGGCTCGACCGCAGGTTCTATGAATCAGGCGCTGCTCAGAAGCAAGAGAGACTTGACTAGTGTAGATCCGCGCAAATCAGCGGCGCTGAGTTCGTCCACGGTCACGAAAACCGCGCTCTGTGCTCCTTCAAAATGCAACGGTCCATCACAACTTGAATTCCTGCCTTGCGCGCTTTTTCGGCAGCAGCTTCATCCACTACACCTTCCTGCAGCCATAAAGCCGGAACTTTCATGCGAATAGCCTCATCGACCAGCTCAGCAACGTACTCGGAACGGCGGAAAACATCCACGATGTCAATCTTCTCCTGCACGTCGCCAAGTGTCGGCACTGCTTTTTCTCCCAGCGCTCCTCGTATCGTTGGATTCACTGGGATGATCTTGTAGCCTTGACTCTGCATGTACGCAGAAACGCCATAGCTTGGCCGCAATGGACTGTCAGAGAGTCCCACGACGGCAATGTTTTTTGACCGCTTCAGCAGATTTCCGATCTCATCGTTCGCATTTGCGCCCACAGTCCCCCTCCAACGAGAAGCCATTTTACGAGAAGCAAATTAAACCTATAAAGTTGCCGCCTCAATCCTTCGTTCTGCCGCCGGACAGTGCCTTTTCGCGGTAGTACTTCGCTGCCAGTGAACGAATGGTTTCCGAGACGTTCCTGCTCCGCTGCAGGCTCTTGAGATCGAAGACCATCAGCATTTTCACCAACGGAAGAGCAACATCCAAGGGCGTCTTCGGATTCTGGACCAGGTTCCGTACTACGGAATAGTTGCGCATGAAGCGGCGGTGGCGCGCGATCTCCCGCAGCACGTTGTCATGGACGTTCTTTGCCGCGGCGAACACCTCCACTTCGGGGTCGGTCAGTTTGGGCGACGACAGCACCGCATTCTGCACAATTCTGGCGGCATCGCGGATCAGCACGGCTCGCTCTTCGCGTCCGCCCGTAAAGGCGGTTTTCACGCGCTCTGAGGCTTTCATTCTGCTGAGTCTCTGCAGGAGAGTTAGTTTCTTGGCTTCCGGTGCGGGTTCAGCAGCCCCGCGGTCATGCGAAGCAAGAGCCGCGGCTGCGAGCCCCTGATTGCTTTCCGGTGTAGCAACAGGCTCGGATTGTTCGGCGACCTGTTGTTCCGTGGAAGCCATCTCATCGCTCTCTCCCTGAACAAGCTCAAATGCCTTCCCCTCTTCGGCCGCGATTTCCGCCGCATGCTGCTGCTCGAAGCTGCGATGAAGCGCTTCGGTCTCGGCATCAACACTATCCGTGGATTCCGGAGCAGGTTCGCCTTTGAGCTGGCGCAGCTCATCGGCTGTCACATTGGGATTCGTACCCAGGGCCTCAATCACAGCATACGATTTTCGGACACGTTCGCTGGCCAGCAGCATGGTAACGATCTCACGCGGAGCGTCCGCCGCCAGCTCCATCACCAGTGAATCGGTGATCGCGGGATTCTCAATGAGAGCCGGCATGAGCGCCGGGCGTCGATTTTCCGCCGACCAGTAGTAGCCCAGGACCTCAGGCGCGGCCTGCGGACTGGCAACAATAGTGAGGGTCGAGGGCAAATCGAAGCTGGCCAGGGTCATTCTGGCGTCCTGAGCGAACACCGGATTCTGAGTAAGGTAAACCAGGATTTCCAGCATCTGCTCCGCAGGGACAGGAAGAGCTCCTTTGGACGCCGTGCGCATCACTGCCGCTGGAACGGCATTGCGCTTGATCATTTCAAAGATCGTCGACATCGTTTGAGCTTAGCCAACGGCTCCCGCGCCGTCCCCCTGGTTGCGCCGGGCCAGCAGATAAGCGCGGATGAACGGATTCAGATCACCATCCAGCACGCGGTCCACATCGCCGACCTCCATTTTTGTGCGGTGGTCCTTGATCAGGCGGTAGGGCGCCAGCACGTAAGAGCGTATCTGAGAGCCAAAGTCGATGTCGAGCTTCGCGTCTTCCACTTTTTTTGTGGCTTCGCGCTTCTTCTCCAGCTCATATTCGTAAAGCTTGGAACGCAGAATCTTGAACGCTTTGTCACGGTTCTTATGCTGCGAGCGCTCATTCTGGCAGGCCACCACGATCCCTGTTGGAAGGTGCGTGATTCGTACCGCTGAATCAGTGGTATTCACGTGCTGGCCGCCTTTGCCTCCGGAGCGATAAGTATCAATCCGAATCTCTTCCGGCTTGACGTCAATCTGTATGGAGTCATCAATTTCCGGCGAGACAAAGACGCTGGCGAACGACGTATGCCGCCGGCTCTGCTGGTCGAACGGAGAGATACGCACCAGCCGATGCACGCCGATCTCACTGGTGAGAAGCCCATAACCGTAATCGCCATTCACAGTGAACGTGGCCGACTTGATGCCGGCTTCTTCTGCCGGCTGATACTCCAGAACTTCAGTGCTGAAACCCTGGCGCTCCGCCCAACGCAGATACATGCGCATGAGCATCTCCGCCCAGTCCTGCGACTCCGTCCCTCCTGCTCCAGGATGAATGGTGACGATGGCATTGCGCAGGTCGTTCTCGCCGGAGAGAAGTGTTTGCGTCTCCATCTTCTCGGCGATGGCGCGCAGGTCGTCGATCTCTTTTTTCAGCTCGCCGGTGACTGATTCTCCTTCGCGAGCCAGATCAAAGTACGCGGAAATGTCCTCCACCCGCCGGGCGAGATCTGTATCCATCGCCAGCGAGCTATCCAGGCGCTTGCGCTGTCGCATGAGCTGCTGCGACTTCTCCTGGTTCGACCACACGCTCGGGTCGGCGATCTGTTTTTCTATTTCAGCAAGTTGGGTCCGCAGTGAGGCTGCGTCAAAGATAGCTCCGCAGGTCCGCGACCTTGTCACGAATGGAGGCGTAATCCCGTTCTAATTCTTCTATCTCAACCATAGGGCTGTTTCCTGCCATGCCGCGCTTTTCAAGCCGGGCGCGCTTCAATCATGGTATGCGCCCTGATGCGTGTGCGCACGAAGATGGCCAATATCGAGATTACCACACAAAACCAGGCAAACACGTCTCCGTAGCGTACGTAAAAGGTGGTTTCAATCTGCGGAGCAAACGGCGCTACCAGCGCGGCCCGCACGTTCCGTGGAAGCTTCTTGACTATGCGGCCATAGGGATCAATGGACGCAGTCACGCCATTGTTGGTGGCAATCAGAACCCAGCGGTGGTTTTCAATTGCGCGCATGCGCGCCATTTCCAGGTGCTGGAAGGGCGCTCCGGTTTCGCCGTACCAGCCGTCATTGGAGATGTTCACCAGCACCTGGGCGCCGTTGGCCGTGAACTGGCGCACCTCATCAGGAAAGATGGATTCATAGCAAATGAAAACTCCGATGCGGGTGCCATCGATATCGAAGACCTTGCGCTCCGTGCCGCGGGCAAAATCGCCCACCTCACGGGTCAACTTCTTGGCGAAAACCAAGTACTCCTGCAGGGGCACGTACTCGCCAAAAGGAACCAGATGGATCTTGTCATAGTGTCCAAGAAAGCGCCCGCTGGGATCGACAACGAGCGCCGAGTTCAGCAATTGCTGGCTCCCAGGAACCTTGCTGGGCGCGGTGCCTACGCTGCCGATGACCAGGTACGAATTAGAGTCGCGCGCAATGGTGGCAAGCCATGGCCGCAGGCGCGGGTCATCAATGAAGAACGGAGCCGGCGATTCCGGCCAGACGATCAGGCCAAGATCATCCGAGTTCGAACGGTGCTGGGGAACGCTGAGCTGGGCCAGCGAGCCGATGGTCTGGTCATAGAGCTGCGGCGTCCACTGGTTGGGATCCAGGATAGGGACATTCTCCTGCACCAGCAGAGCCTCCTTGCTCGCCGGAAAGACCTCAGCTTTGGCAAAGATCCCCATTTGTAACGCGATGGCGGCCGCAGTCGCCGAGATCAGCAGATTGGTACGCCGCCTGCCATACAGCAACAATCCAGCCGCGAACGCGCAGTTCACCAGCATCACGGCAAATGACAGGCCGTAAACGCCGGTTACTTCAGCAATACGAGCAAATGGAACGTTATTCACCTGAGCGCTGCCCAGAGGCAGCCAGGGAACGCCGGTCACACGATCGCGAAAGTATTCAATGGCCACCCAGAAAAAAGGAGCCAGGAAGAGTGGCCGTCGATTCCCGAGAGACGAACGGCGAGACATCAATACCAGCAACCCGCCGAACGCTCCATGATGCAGCGCCATGATTACGCAGAAAACCATGGTGATCAACGCTGCAGCGATTGGATTCAGGCCGCCATAATCATTCATGACGGGATAAACCCAATAGCAGGATCCCAGATACCAGAGGACGCCGCAGACCCAGGCGATCAGAAAGCCCTGCTTCACAGTAAACGGGCGCAAAGAGCGGCCTTCAGAGTCCACCAGTTCGCCGTCGCCGCCGCGGCCGCGCAGAAGGGCATAAATGAGTGGCGTAAAGGCAATCCAGCACAAGAAAAACAATGAAGGTTTGGGAAAAATAAGTATCTGGAGCACGCTGGAGAGGGCCGCCAGCGCCCAGGCTCTGGATGGAATAGTGCGCACTGTGGAGAATTTTAGCAAACGGCTGACGGCGCCAGCGGGAACCGGAAAAGCATGGCGCACCTCTCCCGCGGGGGATTGCGGTGGCTGATTACCATCTGAACGTCGCGGTAATTGCGGTTTTTTTGATTCCACTCTCTGTAGAGACTACAATGAGCGAGTTGTGAATTTCGTGGTCCATTATATTTTGCCGGTATTTAAATACCTGTTCTTTGCGGGAATGATCGGCGCGGTGCCCGTTATTATCATCACGGCCATCAAGACCGCACAGAGCATGTTTGAGCAGGACGAGCCGGCCCCGGACCATAAAGCTTAGAGAGGAACCAGGCTCGAGTGCGGCCCTGCAAACCGCTTGGCGGTTGTAGTGGCCGTTATTGCTTTCCGTCATGTCAGCAGGTTCTGGAGCTGTCCCTCCACATTCAAATCGCGTTCGCATCGTCGTAGCCACGTCGGTGATGCTGACGTTTATCTCCTATTGGAGAGCGGCAGCCATTGTCCTGAATGACCTGGGATCTTCCGCTTTCTACACCGGCGGCATAGCCGAGCAGGCGGTGGGCAAGTCGGCTCCATGGTTCATCCTCGGCGTAATGTTGTTCGCCTTCGCGGTGCGCTCCGTCTACGTGGAAAGCTGCTCCATGTTCACGCGTGGCGGCGTCTATCGCGTGGTGAAGGAGGCTTTGGGCGGGACCTTCGCCAAGTTCAGCGTCTCCGCCCTGATGTTCGATTACATTCTCACCGGGCCAATTTCCGGCGTCTCGGCCGGCCAGTACATTGCCGGCCTGCTCAATGAAGTTTTCGCTTCCGCCCAGGCGCATGGCTGGATACCGCAGGCCATGCACGTCATGTTTCACGGCACGCCGCACCTGAATGAAAACTACGCGGCAGCGGCGTTTGCTTTGATCGTGACCCTCTATTACTGGTGGGAGAACATCAAGGGGATTGAGGAATCCAGCGATAAAGCGTTGCGCGTAATGCAGATTGCCACCGTGATGGTAGTGATTCTACTGCTTTGGTCCTGCTATACGGTTTTCGAAACGGGCGCGCACCTTCCTCCGCTACCCATACCGCAGAATCTTAAGTTCAGCGATGAAGCGCTTGGTTTTCTCCGCCATACCGAACTGGCAAAAGTATTTGGGCTGTTCGGGATCCTGGTTGCTTTTGGGCATTCCGTGCTGGCCATGAGCGGCGAGGAATCGCTAGCGCAGGTCAATCGTGAAATCGCCAGCCCCAAGCTGCGCAATTTAAAGCGAGCTGCGCTGATTATCGCCATCTTCAGCTTTGTGTTTACCGGGATCGGATCCCTTCTGGCGGTAATGATCATCCCCGACTCGGTCCGCGTTTCCGTGTACGGCGACAACCTGATCGCCGGCATGGCCATGTACATGGTCGGCCCGCATATACTGAAGCTGATCTTCCGTGTTTTTGTGGTGGTAGTTGGCTTTCTTATTCTCTCGGGAGCCATCAACACCTCCATCATCGGCTCCAACGGGGTGCTTAACCGGATTTCCGAAGATGGCGTCCTTACCGATTGGTTCCGCCGTCCACACAAGAAATTTGGCACCAGTTACCGTATCGTCAATCTAATCGTGGCGCTCCAGGTGATCACGATCATCGGCAGCCGCGGAAACGTCATCTTGCTGGGCGATGCCTACGCCTTCGGCGTGATTTGGAGCTTCACGCTTAATGCGCTGGCCATGCTGGTGTTGCGCTTCAAATACAAAGGGGAGCGCGGGTGGCGCGTGCCCCCGAATCTCAGAATTTTCGGCGTGGAGATCCCCCTTGGGCTCGCCAGCGTGTTCCTTGTGCTGGTGTCGGTCGCCGTGGTCAATCTCTTTACCAAGGAGGTGGCAACTATCGCCGGCCTTGGCTTCACTGCCGTATTCATGGGCATTTTTGCCGTCTCCGAACACGTGAATAAGCGCAAGTTCGCCCACGCTGAGCAGCAGATGAAGGAGCACTTCCAACTCGACCACCAGGATGTGATCGAGCGCGAGCACGTACAGGTGCGTCCCGGAAATGTGCTGGTGACTGTGCGCGATTTCAACACGCTGAACCACCTGAAATGGGCGCTGAAATCCTACGATACGGATAAAGAAGACATTGTGGTGATGGAGGCGCGCCTCACCAGCTACGGAAGCGCGGAATATGACGTGGCGATGGAACAGATCTTCAGCGATTACGAGCAGACGCTGTTCACCAAAGCAGTTTCCATCGCCGAGAGCGAGGGCAAGACCATTTCCCTGTTGGTGGTTCCGGCGCGCGACGTGTTTTCCGCCATCGTGCAGACGGCCAATTCTCTGGAATCATCTTCCGTGGTGTCAGGGCTTTCCAGCAAAATGACGGGCGAAGAGCAGGCGTTCCGGCTGGGCCAGGCGTGGGAAGCCATGCCCGAACCTAAAAGGCAGTTCGTGTTCCAGGTGGTACGTCCGGATATGACGGTGGAGACCTACCGCATTGGCCCGCACACGCCCACCATGAAGACTGAAGACGTGCACCTGGTGCACAAGCTCTGGCTGGACGTGCACAAGTTCACCGGAACAGAGGACATCCATCACTCCGACATTGTGACGCTGGCCCTCACGCGGCTGGCCCGCGATTACAACCTTGACAAGGAAGAGGTGCTCAAAAACCTCAAGAAAGGCGTGCGCGGACCGATGCCGAAAACTTCTCCCTTTGTGCGGGAACCGGACACGCTGGAAACGCAGAAGCGCAGCGAAGGCGAGACAGACGGGAGTCGCAAAGAACGTCCCATGCCTCCGGTGACGGGACCGAGATAATCCAACGGTCACGACTGAGTCGCGATGAGTGTGTCAACTATGTCCCCGGTTCAAACTGTCAACCATGTGCCCTGTTTATATCAGGCTGTGGCACAGGCGCCCATCGCCTGTGCTGATGGTGACCAAATCGGACCGTCCAGGGTGGCAGGACAAACCTCAGGCTCTGGAGTCCTAACGTAATGAGAGCTAGCTTAATCTTCAACAATTCGAAGACGCTGCACAGCCGAGAGCGGCTGTGCCACACCTGCTCTGCAATGGGCAAATGAAGCCGTTCTGGAGCACTGGCTGCCTGATCTTTGCGTTGCTGCTCTCAAGCCATCCAATCCAGCCTCAAGCAGAGCATCCGCAGCCCACCCGCGCCCTTCCCCTCAACCGCTTTGCTGCATCGCGCCATGCCATTAAGGATGCTGCAGGTTTTTATTACATGCCAACCGCCATCGGAGATGATTACTTTGATGGCACAAGCTCCGCGGCGCGGCTGCAGCGGCATTTCGCTGTTGCGCGACGCGCTGGAGTGAAGTATCTGCGTTGCGCCTTCAGTTGGAACGGCATTGAACAACGTCAGGGAAGATACGACTGGAAGTTCTGGGATACGCTCGTCACTCTCTCTGTTCGCAACCACATTCAACTGATTCCTTATGTGGCTTACACGCCGGAATGGGCCGCACGGGACGCAAAAGATTTTTGGAAGCAGCCTCCACGTACGCCCGAACTCTATGCCGACTTCATGTTTCGGATCGCAAGTCGGTACAAAGGCCGAATCCACTCCTGGGAGATTTGGAACGAGCCGGACAACAAGGATTACTGGCTGGGCACACCCGACGAATATGCGACATTGGTGATTGCGGCGACAAAACGCATCCGTGAAGCCGACCCTTCAGCCGTCCTGGTGCTGGGGGGAATGGCCAAAGGCCCCAGCGATTTCTTTCGTGCGTTGATCGGACAGCATCATTTGGACAGATACGTGGACGTGATCGCGATGCATGCTTATCCCGAATCATGGCTGAACGGGCCTGCCGAGTTGATTTTTGATCAATGGGTCCCGGAGATACACCGCATCATCGCCGAAGACGGGTCAGGAGACGACCTCTGGCTCAACGAGATGGGTTATCCCAGTTACCGATACCGTTCAAATCAGGCCTCCATCTACGGCACCAGCGTGTTCTATCGCTATGAGCATACTCGGCGCTATCAGGCCGTCATGCTTTTTAAAATGGAGGTAATGGCACTGGCCACACAGCAGATTTCGCTTACCGGGTGGTACAGGATTGACGACTTTCCGCCCAGCGAGACCCGGCTTGGTTCCGACCTGGTGAACTACCACCTTGGCGTGGTGGACTCAAGTGGGCGCGCCAAGCCGGCGCTATTCTCGCTCAGCTTCTTCAATCGACTGTTCAGGCAGCCCACCAGGTTGCTGAATTTGCAGATCAACCGACGGAAGAATTCTCAATCCGTAGTTGAGGTCTTCCGTCGCCGTGACCAGCACGTGATCGTGGTGGGCTGGCTGCGAAGTTCCAAGAGCAATGAAATTGCCCACAGAACGGGAGAGCTTTCTGACCTTCGATCGGAATCCATTTCGGTGCAACTTCCGTGTGCTCAAGCGCAGTTGGATGGAACCTATAATGTTGAAGGAACAAGGGTTGCGAGCGCAGCGCACATAGCAAGCGGAGTCCTCAGCGGAATCCGGCTCCACGGCAATCGAGTGTTTGTGGCTGATCTGAGTTGCGCGGCAGCTCGGGCACTACCGGGAGTCTCCCCGCGCGGTTGGCCGACGCCGGTTTCCGCGCTAAGATAGGGCACCGGTTGCATCGAACGGAAAAGCTCAACCCTTTCGGCTCGCCCGCACATCGAAACAAGTATGCCCTGGAATCGAAACAAGCTGAACCTGGTCTCTGAAAGCGAGGCCAAAGGGGAGACTGCGAAGATCTTTGCTGATTTGAAGGACACGCTGGGGATCCCGCACGTCAGCATGGTGTTTCGGGTGCTGGCATCACTGCCGCGTTTCTTCCCGCTCTTCTGGAAATCTGCCAAGCCGATGCTTCATACCGGAGAATTCTTTACTTCCGCCGACCAGATCCGCGCAGACGCACACAATCGAATGCAGATGAATTTCTCCGTCCCTGATCTGCGAGCCAAGCTGACCGAAATGGACTTTACCCCGCGCGCCCAGGAGGAAGTGAAGGATGTAGTGGAGCTCTACGAATACGTTAATCCCGTTCTGCTCCTGAATATGGCCGCGCTCATGGAAGGGCTTGAGCAGCCTGTTGCCCCTCCACGGCACGGCACCTTGCCCGCGCAGCATCCCAGCCATCCCGGGAGGCCGATCCTGGTGGATGAGCGCCTTGCACCCGAGCCCACGCGCAGGCTCTATGACGACATCAAGCAGACCATGGGCACGCCTTACCTGAACACTTCGTACATCACGTTCGGGCGCTGGCCGGATTTCCTGCGCGAATACTGGAAGTCATTGAAGCCGACCATCGGCACGCCCACGTACGAAGATCAGCGAAAGGCACTTCGCGAATTTGCGTTGAGCTCCGCTCGCGATCTGCCCGAAGCCATTGAACTCTCGCGGGCCACGCTGGACAAGGCCGGTGTGAGTGACGATGAACGCACCATGGCGCAACAGGCCATCCACTTCTTCATGGACCTGTTGAGCAAACAGGTGCTCAATATTGCTTTTGCCCGGGTGGGACTGGAAGGCGGCGCGCCTTCGGCTATCGCCGCTTGACGCGAAGGGATATTCCCCGGGCGGGAATAAGGCAGAACATGGACAGTGAGTGCTGCGGGAGATAAGAGCTGATCGAACTGCTCCTTTGCATCCCAGAAAACTCCCTTGCATCCCAGAAAAATAGCATCAAGCTGTTGTACTTGAATCCGGAGGTGCAACGCTGCCGCAGCGTCCGCGAAAGCGCTGCCGGAATTGTTCCCGTTCTTCCGGTGTCATCTGCGCCCAACGCTCCGCCATCCGCGGGCCGCTGAAATGCGGACGCGGACGTACGCCCAGGCGGCCAAAGAGAATCCGGCACAGAGCCAACAGCCCCACTGCCTGCCAGAAGGTAATTTGCCGCCAACCAAACAATCCCGGCAGGAGCCAGTTCCAAAGCAGGCGCACGACCTCGCCGCCAATCAATATGAATGCCGCCATCCCCAGGATCGCCAAGGGAGCTATCCAAAGTAGTCTTTTCGCCTTCGGTCTCATGCCTTGTTCCTCACTGATTCATAAACTCGTCGTAAATGCTCTGCAATCTTTCCCGCAGGTAAAGCACGGCTGCCCGCTTGCGTGAGAGCAGCGTGTTCAACTTGACTCCGGTTGCTGCAGACACTTCCTTAAAGCTCAGCCCCTCCAGCTCGTGTGCGATGAAAATTTCGCGCTGTTCGACCGGCAACTCATCGAGGGCCAGCTTCAGCTCCTCCAGAAGCACGTTCCGTGCGTAGATTGCTTCCGGATCGGCGTCCGGTGACGGCAACAGGTCCTCAAGCTCCAGCACTTCGCCTTCTTCGCTCTCGACGACAGCGTCGCTGAACAGCTCCGGTTTCTTTTTGCGGAAGAAATCGGTGATCCGATTCCGGGCAACGCTAAAGAGCCAGCCGGTCACGTGCTCGATGGGCATCAACAGGCGATTGGCTTCCACCAGCCTGTAGAAGACTTCCTGCAGGATGTCCTCGGCGTCCGATGGGTCGGGTACACGCCGGCGAATGAAATTACGCAGACGCGATCCTTCTCCCTCAACAATATGGGCGATTTGACGGTCCTGGTCGCTCATTACCGTGCTGGTCGACGACTTAGCCATCCATTTTGTTCCATCTTTGGAGACGAATAGAGGCCGGAAATATTGTAGGGAATGCGCCGCTTGCCGCCGCTTTTTCGATGGGCGCCCGGCTGCCGATCAATCATCGGGGGTGTGATTACTTTCGCTCGTGACCTTCGGAATCTAAGCCAGAGCACCGCGCCGTGTTAAACATGGCGTAACGATTTTGCTGTCGCCGCTTCTTGTTTCATTCCTCTCCCGGATACCTGCTGGAGTCCGAACAATCGGAGTGAACCGATGAACCGGGGTGAGGTCTTGGTGCGCCAGATCAGATTCTTGTTTTCCATTGCCGCTTTTGCTGTGCTCAGCGGGTGCGGCGGTTTTAACTACATTGGGGTCGCGAACCACAATGGCAGCGGCGCCATTCTCACAGAAACAGCCACCGCCGCCAGCCGTCCGGTGGCGGACGTACATACTACTTCCCGTGCTGACAAGCTCATCGCCCTGACATTTGACGATGGGCCCCGGCCCTATGTTCTGTTCGGCGACAAGGGCAAGCGCCCTGGACCAGGACTGGCGGACATCCTTGACCAGAACGGCGTGAAAGCGACATTTTTTGTCGTCGGGTGGCGTTTGACGCCCAAGACATGGGGCGAGCCACGGCATGAAGACAACATCGGCGTCACCTGCATTGAAGCAGCCGAACAACTGATCCGCCGCGGGCACGAACTCGAAGACCATACTTACAGCCACGTGGAACTGCGCAGCGCAGAGAGGAAAAACGGAGAACAGTGGGTGAGGCAGGATGTGGATCGCGGAGCGCGAGCGATCCGGGCAGTCACCGGTTCTCAGCCCCGCTATGTTCGCCCTCCGGACTGGATCATCACCGAGGATGCGCGGCGTGACCTGGAACACGAGGGCTATCACATACTGACCATCTCACCGGAAAATCCCGTTGCACTGCGCGATGTGAATTCGCTCGATTACCTGTGCGCGGGCAAGGCGGTTGGCTGTCCCAAGCCCTCTCTGGTGGATGCGGTGCTGAAGCAGGTCGAGCAGCGTGAAAGGAAAGGAACCTACACGCACATCCTCGCTTTCCATGAGCTTTCGACAACAGCTGCGGCCATGCCGCGCCTCATCGCGGAACTCAAAGCGAGAGGCTACCGCTTTGTAACTTTGACCGAATACATGAAGCTGGTTGCCGACAAACCGGCGGAGATGATCAAACAGCGCGCGGCAATAACTCGGCCCAAACTGTAAGCTGAGGCTTTCCAACAGTACCTTTGCGTTTAGCCATGCTAGGTGCTCCGCGGTTGCCGGCTACAACTGAAGGCGCATTTCGTTGGTAGGAGAAAATCCCAGAGATTTATACAGGCTCTTGCCGGCGGGACTGGCATGAAGGATGATAACGTCGATGCCATTCTCGCGGCACCAGAGCAATATTGCTTCCATGACCCGGCGCGCCAGTCCGCGACGACGAAAACTCTCAGCCGTATAGACGTTCAGGATGTTGCCTCGGCGCGCACCCCTGCCGATCATGTGGGGAGGCCAATCCATGAGCCAAAGGGCTGCGCCGGCCGCGACTTCGCCGCCCTCAGACGTAACCAGCCAGGCATGATAATCTCCTCGGTTCATCCGCTCCAGCACCCAGACCCGGAACTTGGCTGACATGGAATCGAGCGCAGCCTCGTCTGTGTAGCCCATTTCTTGAAACATGGCCCGCCGATGAGCCACCAGTGTTTCCAGATCGGAGGTTGAGGCGCGCTGTATTGCAAATCCATCAGGCAAGGCCATGGAGTCGATTCTAAATGCTGCTCGGGAGACGCTATCCCGTAATTGATTTAATCTCCAGAGGAAAGCAACGGGCAATGCCAATCAATTACAGGCCGTCCCAATTAAGTGATGTTCCGGCCATGGCGGCGATTCGCGCCGCTGATTGGGGCACGGAGGAATACTGGCGAGAACGCATAACTCAGTATTTGATGGGCACGTTGCACCCGAAGGACGGGCTGCCGCCACGCGTCTCAGTCGTCGCCCTTGAAAATGAGCGCGTTGTCGGTTTGATCGCAGGACACCTGACCAGGCGCTTCGGTTGTGACGGCGAGTTGGAGTGGATCTCAGTTCGTGCCGAGTGCCGCGGGCGCGGCATCGCGGCAGAATTGCTTCGCCGTCTTGCCGAATGGTTCATTGCGAATCACGCGCGATACGTGTGCGTGGACGTGGAGCCTTCAAATGTTGTCGCTCGCCGATTCTATGCGCGGCACGGAGCCGAAGACCTGAAACCGCATTGGATGGTGTGGAAGGACATTGGCACCGCAATCGAAACTCGGTGCGGCTAAAGTGTTCGTCGATTACTGTCACACTTTCACAAAAATCTTCTTCCTGTACAACGCCCAGGCCATCAGCGTCCAAAGCGCCACGTAACAGACCGCATACAGCAGGGACGCATCTTTCGTATCAGCCAGCGGCGCAAACCAATGTGCAAAAATCCAACTCTGCACGGTAATGCCGCCATGCACTTTGATGATCATTCCCAATTTATCCACAAACGTCGATAGCGCATAGGCGAGAATCGCGTTTGACCCGAGCCACAGGAATGGCCTGCTCCAGCCGCGCCGTCCACGCATCTCGATCAGCCACCAGCAGAGCGCCAGCGTGAGGCATGCAGCCCCGGCGGTGAACAGCACGTAGGAACTGGTCCACAGTGGCTTCGAGATGGGGAACCACGGATGCCAGGCATAACCGGCTGCCACGCCCGCCACTCCTGCAATCGCAAGACCGCGCAGCTTGCGCGAGAGGCTTGCAGCGCCACGCAGAAATTCTCCGGCAAGCGTTCCCAGCAACGCGGTGGCAATTGCTGGAAAAGTGCTGAGCACGCCTTCAGGATCAAAATCCCGCCGATAAAGGTGCCCCAGCATCATCTTGCGGTCGAGCCATCCGGCCAGACTACAATGCTGCGTCATCCACGCGCCGTGATCGCATCCCGGAACAGGGACGAAGCGCAGCACGGCGTAGTATCCCGCAATAAGCCCGGCAATCCACAGGATGCGTCCGCGACGCTCACTCCAGAGCGTAATCACCGATGCGAACAAATACACCACAGCAATCCGCTGCAACACGCCGGGATAGCGCATGTGGGCAAAATCAACGTAGGGCAAGATGCGTATGGCATAGCCGATCAACAGGATCAGCGCACTGCGCCGCACCACGTGCTTCACTAGTTCGCGACGCGAGTCGCCACGTGCGCGCCGCGCGGTAAACGAGAACACCATGGATACGCCGACGATGAACAGAAAGAACGGAAAGATCAGGTCCGTCGGCGTCCACCCGTTGGCCTGCACCCACCATTTGCCCGGAAACCAGCCCGCCGGATGCGAGGTCATCAACTCGTCGGCGTGGCCAAGCGGCCAGTAGAAAGTCTCACTGCCGGGATCATTGACCAGGATCATGCCGGCAATGGTCAGGCCACGGAAAACATCCAGCGATTCCAGTCGTCGTGCGCTGCTCGCGAGCGTATCGCCGGCCGGCATTCCTTCCGGCTTGACGACCGTAGTATGGGTGGTAGTTGCCATCGCTTTCCACAAACATGCCGAGCCATTACGGATCGCCGGCAAGTTTTACTGATTCTGCAGACTCATCTTGCGTTTGACAAGCCGGAAAGTAAACATCCGGGCGGGCATGTACTGCGAACACGCTCCACCTTAGGAACTTGGAAACGCAGGTACGTGCCCCGTTCTTCTCCGCACCGCCGTCCTCTGTCGCAGTGAGAGAGGATCAGAATAGCCATCGCAGTCCGGGAGCGGTTCATCCAACCCCGGTAGACGATCACCTTCGATGCGGATACCTACTGCATTCATTTTGTTTCTGGCGTCCTGGTGGCTGCCTGCTTCCACCAGCATGGATCCCTCTATCCTGATTCAGCGTTCGGTCGAGGCCAACCAGCGCGATTGGGCTGCGGCTCCGCAATTCGACTACTGTGCAAAGAAAAAGGTGGATAGCGGCACCAGAACTTATGAGGAATTGATGATCGAAGGCTCCCGTTATGAACATCTGGTAGCCGTGAATGACCGGCCGCTGAGCCCTGATAAACAGGCCGACGAGGCTAAGGACTTGCAGAAAGTAGTTTCTCAGCGGAAGCGCGAGTCGCCCGACGAACGCAGGCGGAGAATTGCCGCTTACGAGGGAGGCAGAAAAAGAGACCACCTCCTGATGGAGGAGCTGGCAAAAGCGTTCCGTTTCACCCTGGCGGGAGAGGATGAACTGGACGGCCGCAGCGTCTATGTCCTAAATGCCGTGCCCAAGAAAGGCTATAAACCGCCAAATCGCGATGCCGCTGTCCTCACCGGCATGAACGGGACACTGTGGATTGATCAGCAAACCTACCAGTGGGTGAAGGTGGAGGCGCACGTGGTACATCCAGTCTCGATCGGCGGATTTGCGGCGCGCGTGGAACCGGGGACGGAATTCAAGCTCGAGAAGATCCCGGTTGCTCCCGGCGTGTGGCAGCCAAAACGCTTCTCAATGAAAGCCAAGGCGAAGGTGCTATTCCTCTTTTCGCACCGGCAGCAGGAAGACGACACGTTCTTCAATTACGTGCCGGCGAGTCAACCGGTAACGTGCGGTTCTGCTCCGCAGTCAACCGCAACCGGAGATGCATCAAAATAGATTGCTCGTTCTCTGCTGGGCATCTGGGCTATCTCCCGGGCTCAACCCCGCCCATGACCTGCATCAAAGCAAAAGAAAGTCTTCTCATAATGCATTGGCTCGATCACATGGTTCGCCATGCGCTGCTCCACTGGGGGTACTGGGCTGTGCTGGGAGCGCTGCTGGGCGAGAACGCCGGCTTTCCGCTGCCTGGTGAAACAGCGCTGATGTTCGCCAGCTTTCTGGCCCACAAATCCAGTCAGCTTCAGCTTGGATGGATCATAGTCGCAGGGACCGGTGCGGCGATCATGGGAGACAATCTGGGCTTTCTGCTGGGCCGTAAATTGGGCTCACGTCTAATCCGCTGGATGAAGAAGCTCTTCCATCTGGATGATGAAGATATCGGAGCTGCCAAGGACCAGATCCGACGCCATGGCGGTGTCACCGTTTTCGTCGCGCGCTTCATCTTTGGGCTGCGCACCGTCACGGGTCCTCTTGCCGGGGTGCTGGGGATGGAATGGAAGCGCTTTCTCCTTTTCAATGCGCTCGGGGCAGTCACCTGGGTCACCGCGATCGCGCTGGCCGGCTATGCCTTTGCTAATGAATTCTCCAGCCTTATCGATTACTTCGAAAAGGTATCTTGGGTCATCGCGGCCGGGCTTTTTACGCTTGGCTATCTGTTGTGGCGCCGGCAAAAAAAGAAATTCAAACAGCGGCAGCGCAGCGACCGCGCCGCTTGAGATCACGTAGACTGTGTCGGGTGCAAGGCGACTCGGCAATTCTCAAAAACATCTAAATACGATATGGATCCGCAGATTCCTGCATCGCGAATACGGCTGCGGCCGCGGCCCGATGCTATATTTATCAGCCGTGGACGAACCGTTCTGGGTACAGATCTACAGGGCACGATTGCCGGCAAGAGCTCGCGACAGGGACTTTTCGTCTACGACACGCGCATGTTGTCCCGCTACCGCTGGACCCTCGATGGGCGGCAGCCTCAGCTCAGTACTCAGTCTCCAGTTGAGCAGCACAGTTGGCTCAGTTATTACTTCCAGGCCCCACGTAATTGCAAACGCACTCCAACGCATGACTGCAATCCCCTTCAGCAAACCATCGAGTTGAAGATCGCTCGCGTGGTGGGTGAAGGTCTTCATGAAGACGTAGAGCTCACCAACCACACGCAGATCCACACATCAGTGTTGCTTCAGCTGGAAGTGGATGCCGATTTTGCCGCTCACCGGGAAATCCAGAAGATGAGACAGCAGAAAGGCAAGCTGAGGAAGCAGTGGACCAAAACGAGCTCCGGAGAATGGACGTGGAAATTTGATTACCACAGCCAGCATCAATTTGATCATCAGGGCAACACGGGAACGGCGCGCCTGCACCGTGCAGTTACTCTGCACCTGCATGCCGACTCCAGCCCATCACACGCCGGCCGAAAGATATCTTTCCAGATAAAACTCGCCCCCCAACAGTCGTGGAAGGCATGCCTGATCTGGCAGCCTGAGATGGAAGGCAAGCTCTTGCCGGTTGAAATGGAATGCAACGCCCTATCGGGCTCAATGGGCGAGTATAGCCGCAAAAATGAGAGGTTCCTGAATCAAGCGGCACGCGTCGTCACGACTGGCGCCGCCGATCTGACCCATGCCGTGCAGAGAGTAATCGATCGTTCCCGGCTCGATCTAAGCGCTCTTCGATTGTTTGATCTGGACCAAGGAGAGCATAACTGGAAACCCGCGGCAGGTATTCCCACCTACATGGCCGTATTTGGACGAGATCTGCTCGCCAGCGGCTGGCAGGCTTCGCTGTTAAGCAACGACATGACCCGAGGAGCCCTCAGCATCATCGCCAGTACTCAGGCGCATGAAAGGAATGACTGGCGCGATGCTCAGCCGGGGCGCATGCTGCATGAGTCGCACAGCGACCCCTTGTCGGTCCTGAACTTCACGCCGCAGGCTCTGTACTACGGAACAGTCAGTTCTCTTCCCCTCTTTGCGGTCTGTGCAAGCGAGCTGCTTCACTGGACGGGAGAAAAGGAATTTGTCCGGCAATTCATTCCTCATGCTCTGGAGGCGTTTGCCTGGGCGGACAACTACAGCCGCAATGAAGAAGGGTTTTACACGTACACGACGCGCTCGAAACAGGGAATGAAAAATCAGGGATGGAAAGACTCCTCCGACGCTATTGTCTATCCCGATGGTTCCCAAGTGCAGGATCCGCTGGGCACCTGTGAGATGCAGGCGTTCATGTACGCAGCCAAGCTCCATTTTGCTGAGACGTTGTGGTGGCTGGATGAGACGGACCACGCAAAGCGGTTCTTCAACGAAGCACGAGAGCTGAAAAAAAGATTCAATGAGCGCTTCTGGATGGACGACGTGGGCTATGTCGCCATGGCGATTGATAAAGATGGTCGCGTGGTAAAGACGGTTGCATCCGATCCCGGCCACTGCGTTCTTTCCGGCATTCTCGAGAACGAGTTTGTACCTCGTGTCATCCAGCGGATGTTGCTGCCCGATCTGTTCTCCGGCTGGGGTATACGGACGTTGTCCAGCGAGCATCCTGCCTACAATCCATTTG
>Ga0207660_10000329_pt1 | contig 30623 bp, 19 predicted proteins | sample KBSC73BmetaG_FD_184335 | JGI IMG/M metagenome (GOLD analysis project Ga0207660, IMG submission 184335) | Corn rhizosphere microbial communities from Kellogg Biological Station, Michigan, USA - KBS C7-3B metaG (SPAdes) (version 2) | ecosystem: Host-associated > Plants > Roots > Rhizosphere ... | reverse complement strand
ATCCTCGCTACCTGCTACGGGACGGCCGCGGCTGCCGGCGACCCCCTGCAGGTCCTTCGCGACGCTTATGCGGGCGAGCCGTTCGTGCATGTGACCGACCAGCCGCCGGCGACAAAGTGGGTCGGCGGCTCGAACGTGGCGCTCGTGACCGCGCGGCGTGACGAGCGCACCGGGCGCATCCTCGCGATCTCCGCGATCGACAATCTCGGCAAGGGCGCGGCCGGCCAGATGATCCAGTGCGCCAATCTGATGCTCGGGCTCGAGGAGACTGCCGGGCTCGCAACGATGGGAGTTTATCCATGAGCGTAACGGCGGCCGAGGGGTTCGTCGCTGCGGGGTGCCATGCGGGCATCAAGCGGCGGCGGTTCGACATGGCGATGATCGCGACCGAGGACCGCCAGCCGGTCACCTGCGCGGCGGTGTTCACGCAGAACAAGTTCGCCGCGCCGCCGGTCGAGCTCGATCGGGCGATCCTTCGCGCCAACGGCGGGCGCGCGGCCGCGGTAATCGTCAATTCGGGCAACGCCAATGCGGGCACCGGCGAGCAGGGTTTCAAGGACGCGAAGGCGATGGGCTGCGCGACCGCTCTGGCACTCAACGTGGGCGTCAACGACGTGCTGGTCTGCTCGACGGGCATCATCGGCACGCCGCTGCCGATCCAGCCGATCCTCGACGCCGCGCAGAAGCTCGCGGGCAAGTTGTCGCTCGACGGCGCCGAAGATGCGGCGCGGGGAATCCTTACCACCGATCACCGGCCGAAGCAGGTCGTAATCCGGGGGTCCAATTTCACGGTCGGCGGAATGGCGAAGGGCTGCGGAATGATCGCGCCCAACATGGCGACGATGCTCGCCTTCCTCACGACCGACGCCGACGTACCGCAGCCCGCGCTTCAGCAAATGCTCAAGCGTGCGGCCGGCGAGACCTTCAACACGTTGAACGTGGACGGCGCGACGTCGACCAACGACACGGCAATGCTGCTCGCGTCCGGCAAGCGCGGGAGCGCCAATCTGGAAGAGTTCGGCAACGCGGTCCTCGCCGCGTGCCGCGACCTGACGATGCAGATGGCGCGCGACGCGGAGGGAATGACGCGGATCGCGCATCTGAGCCTCACCGGCGCCGCCAGCGAAGCCGAAGCGAAGGTCGCGGCCAAGGCGATCGTCGAGAACAACCTCGTCAAGTGCAGCTGGTATGGCGGCGATCCCTATTGGGGCCGCCTTCTTGCGGCCGCGGGCTCCTGCGGCGCCGCGATGGACGTCGCGCGAACCCGGGTCAGCTATGGCGGCATCATCGTCGCGGAGGGCGGCGTCGCAGTCGCGCACGACGGCCAGGCGCTCGCCGAGCATATGATGGGCGAGGAGATCGCGATCGAGGTGCACCTCGGCGCCGGCAACCACAGCGCGCGGATGATCGGGATCGACCTCGGCCCCGACTACATCAAAGAGAATGGTAAAACGTCATGAGCCCCGGCGAAACCGCGCGGGTCCTCGTCGAGGCCCTGCCGTACATCCGGCAGTTCGCGGGTAAGTCCGTCGTCGTCAAACTCGGCGGCGCGGCGATCGACCGCGAGAGCGACCTCGCGCTCGCGCAGGACGTGCTCCTGCTGCGCAGCGTCGGCGTGCGCTGCGTCCTCGTTCATGGCGGCGGGCCGCAGGTCGACGCGATGCTGCGCCGGGTCGGCAAGGAGCCGGAGTTCAAGGACGGTCTCAGGGTTACCGACGCAGAGACGCTCGAGATCGTCCGCATGGTGCTGGTCGGCAAGATCAACCGCGACCTCGTCGCGGTCATCAACAGTCAGGCCGCCGAGGAGCCGGTCGCCGTCGGCGTCTCGGGCGAGGATGCCGGGCTTCTCACCGTAACCCCCGCAGATTCGATCTTCGGTTTTGTCGGCAATGTGACGAGTGTCCGCGCCGAGCTGATCCACCGCTTGCTCGACGACGGGCTGACGCCGGTGATCTCGACCGTCGGCACCAGCGCCGAGGGCCAGCCGTACAACGTCAATGCCGACGAGGCCGCGCGCGCCATTGCAGTCGCGATGCACGCCGAGAAGATCGTCTATCTGACCGCGGTTCCGGGCCTCCTCGACGATCCCGCGGACGAGGGCACGCTGGTGCCTCGCCTCACGTCCGTCGAGCTTCGCGAGCGCCTCAGCCACGAGAGCGTCGGCAAGGGCATGATCCCCAAGCTCAAGGCCTGCGCCGACGCGGTCGATCAAGGCGTCGGCTTCGCGCACATCATCGACGGCCGGGTTCCGCACTCGCTACTGATCGAGCTTCTGACCGACCACGGCGTCGGCACGATGATCCGGAAGGAGAGGAGCTGGTGAAGCACCTGCTTTCGATCGCGGATCTCGGCGCGGCTGACGTGGAGGCAATCCTCATGCTTTCGGAGCAGCTGGCCGTGCGGGTGCTTCAGGACAAGGGCGTCGCGCTTTATTTCGAGAAACCGAGCGCCCGGACGCGCAATTCGATGGAGCTGGCGACTGCCCAGCTGGGCGGCCAGCCGGTCTATCTGCAGCCAGCGGAGCTCGGGATCGGCAGCCGCGAGAGCGTCGAGGACGTGACGCGCACCCTCGCCTGCTATCATTCGATCATCGCCGCCCGCGTGTTCGACCATGGGCTGGTCGAGGAGATGGCGGCGGTGAACGCCGCGCCCGTGCTCAACATGCTCTCCGGCAGCGACCATCCGCTGCAGGCGCTCGCCGACCTGCTGACGATCAAGCAGATCATCGGCCGCCTCGAAGGCGCGCGCGTCGCCTTTATCGGCGAGGGCAACAACGTGTCGCGCTCGCTCGCGCAAGCTTGTGCGCTGGTCGGCGCCGAGTTCGTGATCGCCAGCCCGCCCGGCTACGGCTTCGAAGGCTCGATCGACAACCCTAGCGAAGCGGTTGAAGGCGCGAACGTGGTCTACACCGACGTGTGGGTCTCGATGGGCGGCGAGGACAGCGCGGAGCGGCGCGCCGCGTTCGAACCGTTCGGGGTCGACGAAGCGCTGATGGCGCTGGCGCCGAATGCGTGGTTCATGCACTGCCTTCCGGCGCGGCGCGGCGAGGAAGTGACGGCAGCGGTGATCGACGGCCCGCGCTCCGCCGTGTGGCGCCAGGCGGAGAACCGGATGCATACGGCGCGCGGCGCGATGCTTTGGATGATGGGCGCGACGCCCCAATCAGGATCAACGAATGACGAAGAAGAAACTGAAGGTGGTGCTCGCTTATTCGGGCGGGCTGGACACGTCGATCATCCTCAAATGGCTGCAGACCGAATATGACGCCGAGGTCGTGACCTTCACGGCGGACCTCGGCCAGGGCGAGGAGGTCGAGCCGGCGCGGCGCAAGGCCGAGATGCTCGGGGTCAGCCCGCAGAACATCTTCATCGAGGATTTGCGCGAGCAGTTCGTCCGCGATTTCGTCTTCCCGATGTTCCGGGCGAACACGGTGTACGAAGGGCAGTATCTGCTCGGCACCTCGATTGCTCGCCCGCTCATCGCCAAGCGCCAGATCGAGATCGCGCGCGAAGTCGGCGCCGACGCCGTCTGTCACGGCGCGACGGGCAAGGGCAACGACCAGGTCCGGTTCGAGCTCGGCTATTATGCGTTGGAGCCCGAAATCAAGGTGATCGCGCCGTGGCGCGAGTGGGAGTTCGCAAGCCGCGAGGCGCTGCTCGACTTCGCCGAGAAGCATCAAATCCCGATCGCCAAGGACAAGCGCGGCGACGCGCCCTTTTCGGTCGACGCGAACCTGCTGCACAGTTCGTCCGAAGGGAAGGTGCTCGAAGACCCGGCGGCAGACCCGCCGGAATATGTCCACCAGCGCACGATTTCGCCCGAGGACGCGCCGGATAAGCCGACGATCGTCACGATCGATTTTGAAAAGGGGGACCCTGTCGCAATCGACGGCGAGAACCTGTCACCCGCCGCATTGCTGACCAAGCTGAACCAGCTCGGGCACGACAACGGAATCGGTCGCCTGGATCTGGTCGAGAACCGCTTCGTCGGGATGAAATCGCGCGGAGTTTACGAGACTCCCGGCGGCACGATCCTGCTCGCCGCGCATCGTGGAATCGAGAGCATCACGCTCGACGGCGGCGCGATGCATCTCAAAGACGAGCTAATGCCCAAGTACGCGAGCCTGATCTACAACGGCTTCTGGTTCGCTCCGGAGCGGGAGATGCTCCAGGCCGCCATCGACAAAAGCCAGGAGCAGGTGAGCGGCCGTGTGACGATGAAGCTCTACAAGGGCAATGCGGCGGTGATCGGCCGCTCGAGCGACCAATCGCTCTACGACCAGGACCTCGTCACCTTCGAGGAAGGCAGCGGCAGCTACGACCATCGCGATGCAGCTGGGTTCATCCGGCTCAATGCATTGCGGTTGCGCACGATCGCTCAGCGCAAGCGCCGGCTAAAGCTTTAGTAGCTTCTTCGCTTCTGCAATCTGATAGCGGACCTGTTCCGGCGCTGTGCCGCCATAGCTGGTGCGACCGCGCACCGACGCGTCCACGCTGAGCACGTCGAACACGCGTTGGTCGATGCGCTCGTCGATTGACTGCAACACGTCGAGCGGCAGCTCGGCGAGACCGCAGCCACGCTCTTCCGCCGTCTTCACGGCTCGTCCGGTGATGTGATGGGCTTCCCGGAACGGGACGTCGGCCTCGCGCACCAGCCAGTCGGCGAGGTCGGTTGCAGTTGAATAGCCCTGAGCCGCGGCCTTGCGCATGCGATCGGGCACGAACTCGACCGTCTCGATCATTCCCGCCAGCGCTTGCAGCGACAGGATCAGAAGGTCGCGCGCTTCGAACACCGGCTCTTTGTCGTCCTGCATGTCCTTGGAATAAGCGAGCGGCAGCCCTTTCATCGTCGCCATCAGGCCGGTCAGCAGGCCGACGATCCGCCCGCTGTGCCCGCGAACCAGCTCGGCCGCGTCGGGATTGCGCTTTTGCGGCATGATCGAGGAGCCGGTCGAGAACTGGTCCGACAGCTTGACGAACCCGAACGGAGCGCTCGCCCACATGATCAGTTCCTCGGCGAGGCGCGAGAGGTGCACGCTGCACTGGGCCGCGGCCGAGAGATAATCGAGCGCGAAGTCACGGTCGGAGACGCTGTCGAGACTGTTTGCCGTGGCGCCGTCGAACCCGAGCGCGTCGGCGGCGCGCTCGCGATCGATCGGAAAGCCTGTCCCGGCCAATGCGGCGCTCCCGAGCGGGCATTGGTTCAATCGCGACCGCGCGTCGGCGAACCGTGACACGTCGCGCCGAAGCATTTCGTAATAGGCCATCAGATGATGTCCGAGCGTCACCGGCTGGGCGACCTGAAGATGCGTGAAACCGGGCATGATCGTGTCGGCATGCTCTTCGGCCTGCAAGACGAGAGCGCGCTGGAGGTTGCGAATGGCGTCGATCGCGTCGTCGCACGCCACGCGCACCCACAGCTTGAAATCGGTTGCGACCTGGTCATTGCGCGAGCGCGCCGTGTGCAGCCGTCCCGCCGCCGAACCGATCAGCTCGCCGAGGCGCTGCTCGACTGTCATGTGGATGTCTTCGAGCTCCGCCCGCTCCGGAACGCCGTCGCGCTCATATTCGGCCGCGATCTTGTCGAGGCCGTCGAGGATTGCAATCGCGTCCGCGGCGCTGATGATCTGCTGATCGCGGAGCATCGCCGCATGCGCCTTCGATGCTGCGATATCCTCGCGCCACAGACGTTTATCGAACCCGATCGAAGCGTTGATGCGCGTCATCAGCTCGACCGGGCTGGTGTGGAAGCGGCCGCCCCACGTTGGCTGGGATGGTGGCTTGCGCGACATGGTGGCGCGGGTGCCATGCACCGCGATGGAGGTCAAACCCGCGTCGAGATACGTACCCCGGGTGGCGCCCAACAGGCTTCGTTCTTGGAAACCGTCGCCGCAGTCCATCAATGCAATAGGGCTAAACGGTCGATCGCGCCGTTGCAGAAGCAACCGACTTGCGCGAAGCGATTCTTTTCTTTGCGTTCTCGACCATTTTGCCGAACCGTGGGTCGTCCCGAATGCTGTCGAGGTCGGGATCGAACTCAGCGTTTCCGATTGAACCCTTGAGCCGCGTGAGCGCCGAATCCAGCATGCGCAGCGCGGCTTCCTTGTCGCCGATGTCGCGCGCCAGGGCACACGCGAAATTGTAGCGCATGTTGAGGTTTTCAGGGTCGACGAGAAGGGCCCGTTCCATCCATTCGCGCGCCCGGTCGGCTTCTCCAAGCGCCGCAAGAGCGCTGACGCCGAAGCTGATCGCCGCCCCGTTGCTCGGGTCCTGGGAGAGGACCTGCTCGACCTGCTGCAAGGTCATCTTTGCGCAATCGTGCGCGTTGTCCTTGTCACCGAAGGAGAAGTGGCATGCGGTCAGCATTCCCCAGGCGTGATAGTCGCTGTCCATCACCTCCGTCGCTTTCTGGTAGTGGTTTTGCGCTTCGGAAACGCGGCCGCGGAACATGTGAAAATTGGCGAGCGCTTTGTTGAGCTCCCATGAATCGGGATTGAGGCTGAGCCCTTTCTGGAGCTCCGCCAGCGCCTCTTCTTCCCTTCCTTGTTCTTCGAGGCGCCGCGCCATCGCGCAATGGGCTTCGGCGATGCTGGGGTCGATCGCCAACGCGGTGTGAGCTGCGGCGTAACCGTCGTCCACGTCCTGGCCGAAGCCGTAGCGGAGGTTCGACTGGGCAATCGCCAAGAGCGCCCAAGCCTGCGCGTAATAAGGATCGATCTCCACCGCGCGGCTGCAGATGCGCATGACCCGCTCCTCGCGACGCGGGTCGCCGTGATTTCCCGTCACCCAATATTGGCGGGCAAGCAGGTAGAAATTGTACGCTTCGGCGCTGCTGGTGCCTCGTTGCTCGATCGCTTTCTTCTCTTCGGGGAGAAGCCTGATCTTGAGCGCCTCGACGATCGCCTTTGAGATCTCGTCCTGGATTGCGAAAATGTCCTCGAGGTCGCGGTCGTAGCGCTCGGCCCAAAGATGCTCTCCGCTCTCGCCGTCGATCAGCTGGGCGTTGATTCGGACCCGGCTGCCGGCCTTTCGGACGCTGCCTTCGAGGACGTGGCTGACGCCGAGCTTGCGGGCGACGTCGGCGACATCGACCGACTGTCCCTTGAAGGTGAACGCGGTGTTGCGCGCGACGACGCCGAGCGCGGAGATTTTCGACAGGTCGGTCGTGATGTCTTCGCTGATGCCGTCGCTGAAATATTCCTGCTCGGGATCGCCGCTCATATTCTGAAACGGAAGCACGCAGATGCTTGTCTGCCGTCGGCTGGTGCGCTTGGTCCCCGTGGACGGGGCAGCGCCGGCAAGGGCGCGCACGCTCGCCTTGAGCTTGCGCCAGCCGGCCCCGTTGGAGCTCCCGTCGGCGCTGGCGAGGTCGGCGCACTGGATCTGGTTGAAGGGCATCGGCGGAATCGACCCGTCCAGGGTTGCCTGGACGAGGGTGCCGGCACCCCGGGCGGCGTCCGCCTCGGCGCGCACCCATTGCGATTTCGCCGCTTCCATCGACCACAGGACGACGACAGCCTTCGCCGACTTCAGCCGCTCCTCGATGACTTCGGCATAGGCGCGATGGGCCGGCAGCTCGTCGTCGCGCCAGACCTTATATCCCTCGGTCCGAAGCGTGTCGGCGACGCGCTCCGCCGCTTCCTCGTCGGCGCGCGCATAGGAGACGAAAACGTCCGCCATGAAGATACAGCCCCTGTGGAGGCCTTAAATACCAAGACTTTGCGCCGGAGTCTTGGGATTACTCTGCGGTCGTCGGGTTGATCACATTGCGGACCTGCGAAATCTTGTTCGCCGGGAAGCCCCCGCGCTGTGCGTGCTCGCGAATCAGCTCTTCGTTGGGCGCGCGGTAGATGCAGTAGATCTTGTTGTCGGTCACATAGCTCTCGACCCACTGAATCTCCGGACCGAGGTCACGAAGCACCGAGCACGACGTTTGCGACGCAGCTTTGAGATCCGGAACGCCGAGCTGGCCGACGCCCGGCATATCCCGTTCGATCACATATTGCGGCATTCGAGCCTCCTGTGTGCCAAGTTCCCGGTGCCTGCCTTACCCGATGGTCAATCCCGGCCCAAGCGCTGCTTGAGTTCCGAGAGCTCCCAATAATCGTTGCGGCTGAAGGGGAGGAGCGCGTTGAGCGCGGTGAAGGTGCTTCGGCCGAGCGCCCGTTTGAGGCCGTCGAGCTCGGCGAAGGCGGCGCGGATTTCAGCGGCGTCGAAGTCGGTGTCGCCCGCGGCTTGCTCCATCATCGCCTCTTCGGCTTCGGCGATCAGCCATGCCTGCAGCTCCCAGTAGCGGCGGATTCGGGTCGCTCCTGCCGGTCCCACGCGCTCGGCCAGTCCGGCGATCTTGCGCCCCGCAACGCTGTCGGGCCAGCTTCCGGCTTTCAACGCCTCGATCTGTGAACGGTGCTCGACGCTTTCCGCAGCGAGCCAGCGCTCGGCCTCCTCGGTTCCGAGATAAAAGATGCCGATGATTGCGACCGGAGCAACGACGATCGCGGCAAGCATCGCAACAAGCGGACGGTCGGGGAACTGGTTGAAGGCGGTATGGAGCGCGACGGCGATGAGATAGCCGGGCACAAACCACCACAGACGGAAGTCGAAGTCGCCCGCCGCTTCGCGGTTCTCGCGCTCGGCGATCTCGTGCGCGACCGCGGCGAGGATTGCGAGCGTCGTGCCATGCATGACTGCGGTGCCGAGGCCGCGCACCAGCCACGTGCCGGTGCCGTAGAAGGGGAAGATCGTCAGATAAATGATGTTCTCGACGACCGAGAAGCCGGCCCCGATGGCGAAGCCGGAGATGACCGCGTCGAGCTTGTAACCGATCCTGTTGAAGCGGAAGAGAAGGATCATGGCTACGGCCTTCAAGGCTTCCTCGATCCACGGCGCGACGAAGCGGCTGTAGGTCGAGAAACCGATCGGCAGGGTGTCGAGGAACCGGCCGCTAATAGGGTAGGCGAGGAGTGCTGCGACGCCGCCGAGCAGCAACAGCAGGAGCAATTCGCCGAGGCTCATCAACTTGAATGCGTCGAGCCACACGAAAACAGCGAGCATGACGAGGACGGGGAGGAGCGCGAGGCTCCAGTGGGCGGACTGCGCGAGCAAGTCGGACATCACATGATCTTCAGCGAGGCGAGCCACTCGTTCTTGCGCGAATGGCCGTCCTTCCAGCCGTGGGCCGCGCCGACCGAGAAGACCATCGGCAGCCGAAGGGCAACTGTGAAAGCGAGGTCGAACTGGGCACCGACATCGTAATAGCGGTGGCCGCTTCGGTCGGGCTCCTCGGTCGCCATTGCGCCAGCGAACACCGCGGGCCGGATGTAGCTGAGGTAGAAGGCCGGCGTCCCGAGCTCGGCGAACCGGACCGGCGGAAGGTTCACTTCGCCGGTGACCTTGCCGAACTTCCGCACTGCGATCTCGTCGATGTCGAAGCCGGGAAAGCTCTCGAGCTCGCGGTAGCGCTTCTCCGGCCGCTGATCGACGTAATTGTTGCGGAAGGCGCCAAGGTAATAAGCCGCGACGGGGCTGTTGCGCGGGCCGCCGACAATGCCCGCCCATGTGTAGATCCACGCGGAGCTGTTGGGGAAGGGCAGCGCCGTTCCAGCGCTGACACCGCCGTAGAGGCGGGGGAACCAGTGGCCCCCCGCCTGGTCCGTGCCGACGGCAACGCGCCCCTCGATCCCCTTCTCGTGGTCGACGCCGCCGAGCGCTTTCGTCGTATTCGTATATTTGAGGCCGGCTTCGGCAGAACGCAGGTTTTTCGGGCTCGGCACGTTCTGCGCTCCCGGCAGCTGGTCGAGTCCAAAATACGCCGCGGCCGAACCGTAGACGTCGAGCTGCCGCGGCGGATCGTAAATCAAGGGTTTTGTGTATTCGGCAATGAACGCATCGCCCTTGCGGCTCCGTAGAACCGGCCCGAACAGGTCGTAGAAGTCCGAGTAATTGTGCCAGTAGGTGAGCTTCCAGTTCGGCGTCTGGTACTGCGTGTCGAAGTGCAGCCGCTCGCCGCCGCGGACCTTGTACGGCGACACCGCGAGAGTCGCGCTGAATTGATGGAACTGCAGCGGATCGGCGAGGTGCAGGTAATAGCCAAACGCGGCTTTCTGGCCGTAGCCGGAAATGACCGGATAATGCGCGTCGAAGCGCATGCGCTGGGTAGGATCGTAAATGCCGCGGCTGGTGATCAGCTGGTCGAGCGGGACCTTCGACGGCGACCCCACGCCCCACTGCTTGAGCTCCGGATGGGCGGTGACGACCTCGTTGCCGAGGAAGCGCACGGTGCCCAGGTCCTCGCGCACCTGCGGCTGGATGATCGACGGATTAAACCCCTCGCCGGTGTAGTCATAAACGAGGAGCGAGCCGTCGGGGCGAAGCTGCGGACGGAAGAAGCCCGTCGCCGCGTTGGTGAGCACGTCCCACTTCCCGCTAGCGATATCCAGCCGATAGACGTTCGAAACGCCGGTGTAATAGCTGTTGCCGAGCAGCGCCTTGCCGTCCGGCGTGAAGGTGAACATTTCGGGCACCGACGGCGGAAGGGACAAGGTTGCCACCGGCTCGTCGGCATCCCCCTGGAGCAGGTCGGCGGTGTGCCACACGCGCACCGACTGCTTGCCGTCGACTCCGCCGTAGGAAGCGGAGACAAGTTGCCCATCGGGTGAGACATCGAGATCGAAGATAATCTCGCCATATTTGAACGTCTTGACCTGATTGAAGCTCGTGTAAGGCCGCGGCATACGCACCAGGGTCACGAATCCGTTCTGATGGCGAATGCCCCATAAGCTCTTGTCTGCCCGATCGAAGGCGAGGTCGCCGATCCGCGCGTCGGTCAGCAAGCGCCGCTTCTTGCCCGTGTCGACATCGATCGCGTTGATATCGCGATAGGCGTAATTCTCATCCGTGTAGAAGGCGGTGCGCGAGGACGGGTCGAAGGCGACGCTCGTCACCTTGTAGAGCATCATGCCGTTCAAGTCGGTGAGGTGCGTGATCTTGCCGGTGGCAAGGTCCATCCGCCCGAGGAAGCCGATCTTCCCCGGCCAGCGGAAGGCGGCAATCAGGCTGTTGGTCTTCGCGTCGACGAAGCCGCGTGACATCGACCCGAGCGCGACCGGTGAGAGATGCCGCGGCTCGGTCACCGGATATTGCGCCAGGCGAGCGAGGTTCTCTTGCTGGAACTTCCGCTCGAACGCGATCCAGTCCTCCCAGACCTCGTCGAGCGGCTTGCCGAACACATGCTCGAACTGGCTCGCGTAATAGGCCTTTGAATCCTCGGGCCGACGAAGCCACTCCACCACCTTCTGAGGGCCATAGGTAAGCGCCAGATAGGACATGAAGCGGGTGCCATAGAGGTAGGAATTGGCGCCGACTTCGAAATCGATCTGCGTGCCTTCGCTTTCCAGCCCGAGCGCGGAGAAGATTCGGCTGTGGTCGTGGACCTTGGCGCGCCACACCATCTCGTCGTAGCCGCCCTGCGCACGGCCGAGGCCGCCGGCCATCCACGTTTCCATGAATACGGCGCTGCCTTCCATGTACCAGCGCGGGCTCAAGTTTCGCGGGCTGGTCAGGAAATTGTAGAGGATCGATTCCGGGTGGGCCTGGATTGGGGCGGGCTTGCCGCCGAGAAAATGCCGCCAATGCGAATCGCGGCTGTTCCACACGTCGATGGTGCCGACGTGGGTCAGCTCGTGGTTCATCAGGGTAAAAAAGCGCTCGCCAGGCGAGAAGGCCTCCATCGATAGCGACAAAGGCGCGACGTCCAGAAGCACCATGTCGCTCGGGGAGCCGAGCGCCGCCGCATTGCCGTAGTCCGAGAAATCCTTGAGCAGGATGGTCACCGGCTCCCACGGCTTCCACTGGAGATTCTTCTCGTGAAAGGCGAGCGAGTTCTCGAACGCCCGCGCGATATAGGGCGTGAGATAGGTCTGCATCGGGTCGATGTAGAGGAGCGTCAGGTCCTTGGTCTCGAGCGTCGACAGGTGAAAGCCCGAAGCGTCCTGCGGGACATGCTTGGGGCCTTGCTGCTCGGGCGCGGGCGCGGTTGGGCTGAGCGGCCCGGGCGTCACCGGCTCGGCGGGAGGAGACTCCTTCGGCTGGGGCGGGACAGCGTCGGGTTTCTCGACAACCGTCGTCGTGTCGGCCGGCGGTGGAGGCGGAGCCTGCTTCGCCGGCGTTTGCGCGATAGCGGCGCTCGTTCCAGAAAGGAGAAGCGCCGCCCCGAAACACGCGAGGCGGCGCCCCTTCAAATACTCACCCCCCATGCGGCCCCCAGCCGGTCAGATCAGTCGGAGTGCGACTGCGATGCTGCCTGGCTAACTCCTGCCTGGCTGAGCGCTGCCGCGAAGCTCGGACTCGCCGCGACCGCAGCGAGATTCGGCTGCGCGGCAAGCGCTGCCCACGCCTTCTGGTTCGACGACAATGCCGCAAGCGCTGCGGGATGCGATGCAAGCGCCGCAAACGCGTTCGGCGCTGCGAGCATCGCCGAGAAGGTTTGCGGATTGGCGAGCACCGCCTGGGACGCGGACGCATTCAGCGCCTTCGCCGCCGACGACGACGCGATCATCGAATGAGCGTCGAACGCCTGCAGCGCCTTCGCCGCCGCGCTGAGCTGCGAAGCGTTCAGCGCCGAGTTCGAGAAGCTGGACGCATTGCTGCCGAGCGCCGCGACCAGCTGCGGGCTGATCATCTGCGCGCTGCTCGCAAGGCTGCCGAACGCGAGCGCATTGTGGCCCATCGCTGCGAACACGCCCGGATCGGCCTGAAGCGCCGCCATCGCCTTGCTGTCGCCGGCAAGTCCCTGGAAGGCCGCCGCGTTGCTCGCCAGCCTCGCATCCGCCGCGGCGTTCGCAGCGGCGTTGTGGAACGAGTTGGCGTTGTTCGCGAAGCTGCTGAACGACGACGCATTGGCCAGGATCGCAGCAAGTGCTGCCGGATGGCCGGCAAGCGCCGCGAAGGCCTGCGAATGCCCTGCGATCGCCGCCAGCGCGCTCGGCTGCCCGGCGAGCATCGAGAATGCTGTCGGATTGGCCGCGAGCGCCGACATGGCGGAGCTAGAAATCCCGGCCGATTGCAGCTGGTGGGCGGCGGCCGCTGCACTGTTCACTGCGGCGGAGAGCGCCGCCGGCTGCCCTGAGAGCCCCTTGAACGCGGCGGCGTTGGCGGCGAGCGCTTGGAACACGCCAGGATCGGCCTGCAGTGCCCGCGCCGCCGAATTGCTCCCCGCAAGCGCCTGGAACGCCGCGGCGTTGCTCGCCATGTTGGCGTTGGCGGCGGCATTCGAAGCAGCATTGTGGAACGCGTTGGCGTTCGACGCGAAGCTCGAGAAGGCAGAGGCGTTCGCCAGGATCGCGGCAAGCGCCGCGGGTTGCGATGCCAGCGCCTGCATCGCGGCGGGATGGCCTGCGACGGCGCTCAGAAGCGCCGCGCTGGCCTGGTGAGCGGTGCCCGACAGGGCCGCCGAGCTTTGCGCTGCCTGCGCAACGCCAGCGAACGCTCGCGGATCAGCAGCGAGCGCGGCGAACGCCTTCGGATCCGACATGATCGCAGACATCACCTGTGGCTGGCTGGCAAGGGCCTGGAAGCCCGGGCTCGCCGCGAGTGCGCGGAAGCTCGGATCGTGGACCATTAGCTCGAACGCATCGGTCTGCATCAGCTCGGGCACCGAAGTGTCGCCGAGCGTCACGTCGCCTTCGCCGACCTGCGCCGAAACATAGCGCTGCGCCGGCGCGATGGTCCCCGCGCTCGGTCCGAGCGGCGGATAAATGCGTCCGAGTCCATATGCCGCAACACCGAAGGCGAGCACGCCCGCGGTAGTCAGAATCAGCCTGCGATTATTCTTCGTAGAAACGACAGTTGTCATGATTGCCCCCTTGACTGAGTCAAGGCGGCCAATCTGCGCTTCGGTTAACGTAGAGTCAATGAAGGTCGACGCGACGACACGGGCGCTAAGCTGCTGCGATTGCTTGGAAAAATTCCGACGCAATTCCAGGAGGAATGAGGAATCCTGCAACGATCTTAACCATTTACGACAAGATTCCGGAAAGGATGATCAGGCTAGTTTTGGGCATTGTCGTCGAGGAACCGGTCATGCGTGTCCGCTTCGTCCTGATTGCAGCCGCGAGCCTGGCAGGCGGAACCGCTTTTGCGGCCGAGCCGGTGAAGCCGCCGGCGCAGCCCGCGGCCCAGCGGCAACCCGCTCCCGCGCAGGTCGTGCTCGCGTCTGCCGATGAGCTCCGTGTCCCGTCGACGACCGAGCAGCCGCAAACGGCGCCGAAGCGGCCCCGAGGGCGCGTGACCACGTGCCGCTGCGGCGACTCCGAGGCACAGCCCGAGCAATAAAGGCTTACTTGCCCGCCTGAGCGATCCGCTGCGTGCGGCGGATCACCGGAATCTCGCCGTCGCCGACCGCCGCGAATGCCGACCAGTAGAATGGGTGCGACGTGTTGACGTCGTCCATCAACTGGCGCTGCGACAGGCGCAGCGCGGTGACGGTCGGAGTTCCCGGCGGCGTAGAGAACAATCCGGTGATGAGGCGCTGAGTGGCGTTGTAATCGTCCGGGACGGGCCAATGGCTGGCGATGACCAGCCGCGCTCCAGCGCCGACGAACGCGCGCACCAGACCGTCAAGCGCGACATCGCCGCCGCTGGCAAGGCCGGCCTGCTCGGTCGCCGCCGAGCTTGCCTGGGCGGCGGTGTCGCAGGCGGAGAGGATCACCAGGTCGGCGTCGAGGTGGAGGTCGAAGACTTCCTTGAACGTGAGCAGGCCGTCGGAGCCGCTGCCGCCGAAGCTGGTGAGGAGCGCCGGCTGCGCCGGGCATTTCGCTGCGCGTGCGGTGACGACGCCGTGGGTTGCGAAATGGATGATCCGATACTGGTCGAGATCGTTGCGGCTCTCGAGGCCCGTGTCGGTGAAATTGTCGCCGATGACGACCTCCACGCCGCGAGGATCGTAGGGCTGGAGGATCGAGCTTGCGACCTGCAGCTCCTTGGCGGAGATGGGGTGCGACCAAGAAGAGATCGGCAGCATGCAATCGCGGTCTGCCGCGGCGGGAATCTGCCCTTCCGCAGCGGCCGACGGTGGCGTGTTCTGACCGAGGCCGAGATATTCGTTCCGGGCCGCTGACGGCGGCGCCTTGCGCAGCTGCGCGAAGGACCGCGGACTGACCGACGTGCTGATGTCGTGATCACGGCCAAGCCAGGCAATCCCGCGGAAATCGAACGCCGCGTCGCCGCCCGCATTTGCGCGCTTCTGATAGGCATCGACGGACGCCTGATCCATCACGAGGAGGTTGGCCGGCAAGCGCAGCATCGCGCCGTCGGGCTCGAAGATCAGGTGCCGTGCCGGTGCGACGTCGGACGCAAAGGCGCCGAATAGCTCCTGGTACATCTGGTGCGACAGCGCGACGTCAAACGGGTCGGTGATGCGCTGACCACCCTCGACCCTCGAGATGGTGTCGCGAAGCGCCTGCACCTGGTCGGCGAGCTGCGATGAAGTGACGGTCAGCCGCGCAGCGTGCGCGGCAGTCGGCGTAACCACCATGGCGTAGACGCGATCGCCGACGATGGTCATCCGGTAATAGGCTTCGCCGGGATGGAGAATTGTTTGCAAGTCGGCGAGCGGGATCACCTCACTCGAGACCGCGCGATAGCGCGGGAAACTCGCCAGCGCTGCCTGGGTCGCAAGCTGCTCCTTTTCCGACTGGCCGAGCGATGCGCGGAGGACGCGCGCACGCGCCATCTCCTCGGGGCTTGGGTTCGCAAGGTCCGTGAGCCGCGCGAGCTGGATACGCGCGCTTTCGACCTGGCGGCTAAGAGTCACGGACTGGCGGAACAGACGCGACGCATCGTCGGTCCCGCCGTTGAGTTCGCGCGCGAGCACCGCCTGGGTCTGCGCCAGGCCCGGCCGGACCATCAATTGGGTCGCAGTAAAAATCTCCGCGCTCGCAGCCGGGTCGTCGCCCTTCTTGAGCAAGAGGTCGACATAAGGCCGAAGCACGTTGGCGAAGGACGGGGGCAAGTTGCTGGTGTCCGGCTGCGAATGGACGATGTCGTGGAACATCGCTTCGGCGGTTGCGAGCTGACCGCTGCGAGCGAGGAAGCCGGCGAGCCGCGCTTTCGCGTTCAGAAGCGCAGCGGACCCCGGATAATTGGCGTCGAGCAGCGTGACGCCCTGCCGATACAGTCGATCGGCCTCGGGGATATTCTTCTGGTCCTCGGCGATCGCCGCGAGGTCGCCGAGGATCTGCGCGCGCATCCACAGGATGGAGGCCACCTTGCCGTCGCGGACCGACTGAAGCTTGGCTTCAGCCGAACGGAGCGCATCGCTGGCGCCGGCAAGGTCGCCGGTCAGCCGAAGTGACGTGCCGCGCAGCTGCAAAGCCTGGCCGTCGAGGATCTCCGCTTTCTCGGCCGGAAGCAGTTCCTGGGTCTGCTCACCGAGCTGCTGTCCCATCTTCGAGCCCGCGTTGAGGCTTTCGGCCGTGGCTGCGTCGATAGTGAGGGAGCCGGAGCCAGTCGCGGTTTCATTGTCGACCACCGCCTTTGGAAGCGGCTTTTCAAGCTCCGCGAGCGCCTCCTTGGGCTTGCCCTGATTGAGCAAGTGCATTGCCCGATAATTGCGCAGCCTGCGCGCGACGATTGGGTCGGAGCCGACTTGACCCGCGGCACGGGCGAAGAGAGAGTCGGCTTCCGCGTAGCGGCCGAGGTTCGATTTCTGGAGCGCTTCGTTGGCGAGCGCTTCCGCACGGCTCAGCGGCGCGTTTTTGACGTTGCTGACGGCGGCAAAGAACTCGGCGGCCTCGGCATAGCTTCCCGCATTGTTGCGGCGATAGGCTTCGGACAGCGCCTGGGCAGGGTCGAGCGTTCCCGCTTGTACACGCGCAAAGGCCGCGGGGTCGCCGACACCGGTCGTTGCAATCGAAATCTCGCCTTTGACAGGCTGATCGGCGACGAGGCTTCTCAGACCGAGCTGAAGGGCGCTGTCGTAGCCCGCGAGTCCGTCAGCGGCATAGAGCAGTCGGCCGCGCCTGAATTGATAGGCGCGATAAGCGACATCCACATCCTTGAGCTTGCAGTCGACGATCTCGACCGTGCCGAGAGTTGCGACTTGCCCGCGGTGCGAAGACGAGCAGCTGGCCTGCTTGCCGAGCGCCGCCGTCAGCCGCGCTCCGGCACCGGCCGAATCCCTGAGCTTGTACAGCTTGCCGACGGGCAGCACCGCGTCGCGGCAGGTGATCGAATATCCGATGTCGAACATGTCCGTCAGAACAGAATCGGTCGTCGTGCTCTGGGCGGAGCAAAAGATCGTGCCCGAATCTCCGATCCGGAAGCTGTCGCGGGCGCTTAGCGGCGTGGCCGCAGGTGCTGAAGGGGCGGCGAGGCACGAAAGCCCGCTTGCGATCGCGAGGAGTGTCTTTTTCATACCGCCTCCGCTCAAAGACTTCCGCCCGGGCCCGGGCTCAAGTTCATGTCGACGTCGCTTCCGCTGGTGACCGGCTCATCGATCGGCTGGTCGAGATTGATCGGACCGGCGTTGATCAGGCCGACCCAGGTGTCGACGCTGTCGTCGTCGCCGCCCTTGTCCTTTTTCTTGTCCTCGTCCGCCTGCTGCTGGTCCTCGCCCGCAATGCTGTTGTCGCTAGCGCCGATCGGCCCCAGCACCTGGTCCGACGCGAGGGTCTGGGCCGGCGGCACCGGCGGAGGCGGAGGCGCCGGCGGTGCACAACCGCCGATCGGGCAGCCGTTGATTTGCGATGCGCCCGAGAACGTTCCGGAAACTTTCACGACGGGGACGAAGTCACCGCCAGTGACCGTCGTGCCGTTGGACTTCACCTGCCGCCCGAAGATGTCGAACAATGGCGCGGTCGCGGCTGCAGGCACGACGGACGCCGCGCTTGCGCTGGTTGAAACGGTGAGCCCGCCATCGCCGACTGTGATGCCGCCAAGGTCGCCGGACGTGCCGCTGTTCTGAACGAGGAAGCTCGTTCCGATCTGCGCGGCGATGCCTCCCGCCGAGACGAACCCGTTCGGATTGGAGGTGCCGTTGTTCGTCGCCAACTGGTCGGGCGTCGCCGAAGACGGATTGGCCTGCAAGGCGCTGATGATCGACTGACTCGCGATCCACACATTGTTGCCTCTCAGCGTCAGCGCGCCGGAAAGGGCGCCCGAGCTGTTCGTCATCGAGATGCTGCCGGTATCGGTGATCACCTCGACGTTCTTGCCGGCATTGAGGCTGAGCGAATCGGTCGGCGCGGCGTCGGTGAACTTGACCGCGCTGCCCACCACGATCGAGCCGCCGGTATTGACTGCGATGCTTCCGAAGCCGCCACCGCTGGTCTGGCTACCGTCGATGTTGACTCCGAAGACGTCGATGTCCGGCGCGGCGCCGCCGCCGCTTCCGAGCGCGTTGATGATGAGGCTCGCCGCCTGGATGTCGCCCGCTTCGTCGAGAACATATTGGCCCGTCGCGGGAGTGCCGCCGTGGCCGATGATGATCGGCTGGTTGCTGATGGCGTTGAGCGTCAGCAGGTTTGTCACCCCGAACACGCCGAGCGACGCGCCTGCGGCGATGTTGATGTCTGTCGAGGTGACGGTGATCGTTGGCGCGGACACCTTGCCCTCAAAATCGGCGAGGCCGCCGGATGATAGTTCAGCCGAAGAGCCGGCGGTTACGTCGGCGAGCGTGAGCGCTCCGCCGGCCGCGGCTTGCAGCCTTCCGGTGTTGACCGCGCCCATGACCTTGATCGATCCGCCGGTGGCAACCGGCGCGAGCGAAAGCAGCGCGTTGGGATCGAAGTTGTCCGGACCGCCCGCGGCCGTGAACATCGACGCGTTGCCGATATAGACCCGGCCGCCTGCCGCGGTGCCGATCGAGCCGAAGCTCGCGTCGGTTCCGACGAGCGCAAGGAAGAGGTTGCCGGCGGTGACGTTGCCGGTCGTCAGTCCTCCAAGCGTTGCGAAGCCGACGTCGCCGGCGGCGTTGACGTTCCCGACTGCAATCGAAGTTCCGGAGCTGATCCCGACCGAGAATCCGTCATCACTCGTGGGAAACCCAGGACCGGCGGTGATATTGCCGAGCGTGATCGCGCCTTGCGCGTCGCCGCCCAGGTGGTCCGTCACGTTGATGTCGCCACCGGTGATTGCGCCGTCGGCGTGGAAATCGAGCTTCCTTGCACTGACGTTTCCGAAAACGATGCCGTTACCGGACTCGAAATCGACGGCGCCGCTTGCGGCAAGGTCACCACCGACCGAGACACCTCCGCCACTGCCGAGCGCGGACAAAGTTACGTCGCCGAACTTGCTTACGGACCCCGAGCCGAGCTGCAGGCTCGCGCTGCCGCCGAACGTGGAAGAATCGTTGCCGAGGCCGCTGTTGAACGCGTTCGTGACCACCGCGAGGCTTGCCGATTCGAGGTCGCCCGAAACCGTGATCGAGGCGAACCCGCCCTCGGCCGTGCCGCCGCTGCCGTTGCCGTGGATGGCCGAGGCGGACGCCTGGACGTGCCCTGCAGCGATGAGCGAACCGTCAATGCTGATCACCGAGGCGCCTGCCACGGCGGAGCCCGCGGCCTGACCGTCGCCGCCCTGCGCAAAAGCGGTCATGACGAAACCGGTTCCCGTATCGCTCGAGCCGCCGAAGGTCGCCGTCCCGCTGATCGAAGCTTCATTGAACCCCGACTGCGCAGAGCCGCCGTCGCCGAGCCCCGAAGTGCCGGTTCCGCCATTGCCACCGACCGCGTTCGCGCTCGCGAGATAGGTCGAGCCCGAGAGCGAGCCGGTGCTTCCAAGGAAGAGGAAATTGTCGCCGCCCTCGGCGAATCCACCCGCGCCGCCGACGCCGGAGGAGCCGCTGCCGCCCGAGCCGCCGAAGCCGCGCGCGACCTCGTTGATGTTGCCCGCACTGAAGCTTCCGCTGGCGAGATCGATTTCGGTAAAGCCGCCGTCGCCTTCGCCGCCGGCGCCGCCAGTTGCGGCGTTTCCGCCTGATCCGCCGAGCCCGGCCGCGTTTACCGTCAGGTCGTGCACCGCGACATTGGTGAGCGCCGGCGAACTGCTGCTGCCGCAGGTCTCGACGCAGGATGAGCTGGTGGCGATGAAGTCCGCCTCTCCGCCTCGGCCGTTGCCGCCGCTTCCGCCAGTCACCCCGCCGTTCGCGCCTCCGGCGCCGCCGACTGCGCGCGCTGTGATGGTCGTTGCGCCGCCCACGCTGAGCGAGCCGCCGCCGAAGCCGATGTCGATCGACGCGAAACCGCCTTGCGAATCGCCGCCGTTAGCAGCGCCCGATCCGCCGTCGGGATTGCCGTCGCCGTTGGTGTCGGGATTGCCGACCGCGCCGACAAAAACGTCGTTCGCGACGCTGGCTGCCCCGCCGCTTTCGATGAACAGCTCCGCGCTGCCCCCTTCCGAAAAACCGCCGTCGCCGGTCATCCCGATTCCGCCGGTGCCACTCGAACTGATGGTGATCTCGGGCGCATTGAGCGACCCCTCGACGAACAACTCGGCGTCACCCCCAATAGCTTCGCCGCCGCTAGCGCCATTGCCGCCAATGCCGAGAGTCAGAAGATCGACGCTGCCGCTGAGCGAGCCCCCGGACGCGATGTCGAGGAAAGCGAAGCCGGAACCTTCCGCGTTGCCGCCATTGCCGATCGTCGAACCCGAGCCGCCGGTGCCTCCGAACGTCCCCGCATTCGCCTGCACGTTCGCAGTCACGTTTCCTTGCATGAAAAGGCCGGCAAACCCTCCGAAGGCGTCGCCGCCTGCGCCGCCGGTGCCATTGGATGCAACGCCGCCGTCGCCGCCATGGGCCGTCACGTCGAGATCGAAGGTGCCCGCCGAGAATGTCGATGAGCCGAGCTCCGCGAAAGCTTCGCCGCCGTTCGCCTGCCCGCCGGCGCCGCCGCTCAACCCGTCCCCGCCTTTGCCGCCGATGCCGGTGGCGATCAGCCCCACGTTCGTGAGCTGCAAATTAAGGCTCGCGCCGGACTGGAGCGTGCTGGTCGCGGAGAATGTCGCCGAACCGCCGAACCCTTCGCCGCCGTCGCCGCCGATCCCGTCGGGGTTGGCAATGCCGACGCCGCCGATGCCGTTGGACTCCAGTCGAAGCCCGCCCGGCGCACGGAGAGTGCCGCCAGCGCTGTCGATCTCGGCATAGGCCCAGCCGCCAAAGCCATCGCCCCCCGGAGCGCCCGAGCCGCCGTGGCCATCGGCCTCTAGGGCGAGCGCTCCGCCAACGCCGATGCTTCCGCCGTTCAAGATCATGAACGCCGTGCCGCCGTCGCCTTCGCCGCCTGTGGCGAGCGAATCGCCGCCGGTCGCATTCGCCGAAACCGCGGCGTTCCCGCCGACGCTGATCGAGCCGCCGTTGGCCTGGAGTCGCGCGGTTCCTCCTTGCGCCGAGCCGCCGGCGACTCCGGCGACCACGCTCGCGCCGCCCTGCGCGTCGGCGCTCACCGACAAATCGCCCGCGACGCTGATGCTTCCGCCCGAATTGGCGACAACCTGGGCGCTGCCGCCCGTCGCGTTCAGCGGATTCGTGCTGTTTGCATTGTCGAAGCTGCGGAGGTCATCGGCGCTGATCGTCGCGTTTCCGCCGATGGTGATCGTATCGCCGGCATTGGCGACGAGCGATGCGCCGAGCAGTCCCTGAAGCGACACGTCATGCGCGAAATTGAGCGTTCCCCCGCCGCCGGTCGCAGTGATCGACCCGGTCGCATAGCCGAGCACGCTCGAGGTGAAGTCGCCGCCGGCGATGTCGATGCTCGCGGTCTTCGACGGGAACGCGCCGCCGAGGTTGAGGCCGTCGACCGGTACGGCGCCGACTCCGTTGGTGACGTTGTAGCCGGCGGAAAGGATGATCTGGCCGTTCTGGACCGTCGCTCCCGACACGTCGCTGAAGCCGACCTGGCCGCCCAGCAGCATCGTCAGCGCCTGGTTCTTCGGAACCGCAACCATGTAGATGCTGTGGTTGTCGGCGCTGGTGGCGTTGCCGGCGCCGGTGGTCGTGCCGGTGTGGATGATCCCGTTCGGATCGTCGGTGCCGACGTCGACGGCAATGTCGAACAGCCCCTGGTTGAACGTCATCGTCAGCTGTTCCGCGGCAACGTAAGCCGCCGATCCGTTGACATTCACCGTGCCCGCCTGCGTGATCTTCGGTGCAACCATCGCGACATAGCTGTTCTGCGCGCTCACCTGCGCGCCCTTGCTCACGGTGACGAACGAGCTCGACAATGCGGGGGCCATGTTCGCGGTGAAGCCGTTCGCCGTCGTGCTCCAGTTGCTTCCGGGGTCGGCCGTGGTCAGGAGCAGTCCGCCGACATTGAACACGGCCGTAGCGCCGATCAGAATGCCGTTCGGGCTGTAGAACCAGATGTTGCCGCCGGTGGTATTGTCGGCGAGCAAGGATTGTACCGTTCCGTTGAGCTCGATCGGAAACGCGCCGCTCGGAATGATGCGGTTGAGCACGGTGTAGGTTCCGGCGTTCGCCGTGCCCTGGAAAGTCGCAACGTTCCCGGTGGGCAGGAAGTCGATGTTGCCATTGGTGTTAGGCCGGCCGGTCGGAGTCCAGTTGATCGTCGCGGTCGGCGTTCCAACGGTGATCGTCTCCGATGTCGCCGACGAGTTCGTCCGGGAGACCGATCCGGTGCTGCTGCTGATCGTCCCCTGGAACGCTTGAGCGCGGGCTTGTTGCGGCAACAAACAAGCCGCGGCGATCGCGGCGGTCGCACAGGAGATGAGGAAGCTCTTGCGGCTCGCGCGATACGCTGGCCTTGCGGTGCACATCATCAGTAACTCCACGGGAACAGCCTGGTCGTGAGCGAGACCAGGAAACGCGGGCCGGTTCGGGCATGGCCGAGGCCGAGACGGGTAAGCGGAACTGCGAAGGCTGCATCGAGCGCGAAGCGGTTGAAATTGACGCGCGCTCCGGTGCCTACGGAATCGAGATGCTTTGGACCGGCGATATCGACGAGCTTGCCGCGGTCGCGGACGAATGCGTGATCCCAGAAAAAATAACCTTCGAGCGCGGCTTTGCTGGCGTTCGCCGGGACGATGCTTCCGATGCGGACCTCTGCCTGCGTGCCGAAGCCGAGGTCGCCGATCAGGGCGCCCGGATCGTAACCGCGGCCGACCGTGTAATTGCCGGCCGCGAACTGCTCGAAGCTGAGCAGCGGCTTCCACGCATATTGCGCGCGCGCAGCGAGCGAGAAAGTGAGATCGGGGATCGGCCGGTATTCGCCATTTGCGCTGTAGCGGAAGACCGCCGCGTCGGAGCGCCCATCGAGCCGGCTCGGAGGAACTTGTCCGGGGCCAAGGCAGTCGGCGCTGTTCGGTCCGCAGCTGGTCGCGCCGAGGGCATGGAGGCCCTTGCGGAGCTCCAAATAGGTCCCGAGGCGCCACGGCGGCTCGGCGGCGGAGAAGCGAACGTCCGTGAAGTCGGTCGCGACCGCGTCGGCGCCGAGGCGAAGGAACGCCACGCGCAGGCGATCACGGCTGAGCGCGATGCCATTCAGCCGCACGTCCTGATTGACGAAGTCCATCCCTGCCGACGTTCGGATGGTCTCGGCCTGACGCCGCAGCAGCGGGTAACCGACCTCGAACGTATTCAGCAATGTATGCGCGAGCACTCGCGCGTTGGGCACCGTCGGCCTCGCCCAGGCGTACGTAAAGGCATCGGAAATGGTCATGCCCTGCGGGCCCAACCGGAAGTCGTGGGCGAGCTGGATCGTCTGCTGCTCATGGAAGTCGGCGGTGCTGAACAGCGAAAGGGAGGTGCGGTCGCCGAGGCCGGTGAGGCCGAAGACCTGCGCGCGTAGAAGCCCACCCAACGGGCCGAGCGCATGCGAGCCGCCGTTCTGGACATTGAAGTCGACATAGCCGCGCGTGCGCTGGACGATGACGTCGCCGATCACGTCTCCCGGAGCCGTTCCCGCGGGCCGGAGAGTGAGCCGCACCGTGTAACCAGGAAGGTCGCCCGCGAGCAGCAGGTACCGTTCCGCCTGGTCGCGGTTGAAGACAGGCTGCCTGGTCAATTGGTTGAGATAGCCGGCGATGATCCGCTCGGCGCCGGTGGCGTCGCCGCGGACGCGAACCTGGGTCAGGTGCGCCATCAAGACCTGGAAGCGAACGGTGCCGCCGCTGATCTTTTGCTCCGGGACCTGGACCGCGGCGATGTAGCCTGCGTCGCGGAGGATTGTGCCCGCCCGGTCGCGGATTTCGCACACGACGGAGATCGGGACGTCGCGGCCGACGAACGGCGCATAAGCGCTCTCGAGCTGTTGGGGCGCAAGGCCCTTCAGGCCGTCGAACTCGGCTCCGCGAAGGACGAAATGGATCGAGCGATATTGCGGCCCGTCGAGCGCGCACGGCGCGCGTTCGACTCCGCCCTCGACTTCGAGCTTCGGAGGGGCCGGCGGTAATGGCGGAGCGACAGGCCGTGTCACTTCCTCGCGCGTCGGCGGAAGTGGCGGCGGAGCCGACGGCGTCGACTGAGCGCCCGTCGCAACGGGAGCCGCAAGAAGCAGTGTAGACACGAGCACATGCGCGATTCCGAAGCGCGGACCGCGGCCAAAGCTCGCCCCTGAGCAACAATCGAGCTTCACCGGGGTGCCCCCTCCCCGTTAGAGAAATCCCGAGTCGAAAAATCGAATTGTCGGCGAATTAGAGCAATTTGCCTTCAGGGCAGCAACACATATTTAACCTTGTTTATTGGGCAGGGCTTTCTCACTGTCCCGATGCGGGAATTTAACTGGAGCCGTTTGGCGCTTCGCGCATTATCGGAACGATGGCGAAACACGACGCGACTCATAAGCTTGCATGGCCGTGGTGGTCGCCCTGGGCATTGCTTGCCGTCGTCGTAACCTCGCTCCTGACGATCGCGGCGACGCTCAACGATATTCTCTAGCGCGTGGCCACGCCGCTCCCGCCGCAGGCGCCGCAAGCGGCGATCGTCGTCACGGGAACCGCACTTCCAGAGTCGAAAGCAGAGCGCGTCTATGACGTGCAACGAATCTCCCGCCGGCAGATCGAGCAGTCGCCGAGCCACGAGCTGGACCAGCTCCTGAAGGAGATACCGGGCCTTCAACTGTTTCGCCGATCTGACGCGCGCAGCGGCCATCCGACGAGCCAGGGCGTGACCTTGCGCGCGCTTGGCGGCAATGCGTCGAGCCGGGCGCTGCTCGTCCTCGACGGCGTGCCGCAGACCGACCCGTTCGGTGGGTGGGTGAACTGGCCCGCTTATGACCCGCAGGACCTCGGCGGGATCAGCGTCGTGCGGGGCGGCGGCAGTGTAGCCAACGGACCCGGAGCGCTCGCCGGGACCATCGAGATGGCGAGCCGCACGGATCGCGGCGAGTCCGGGGAAATCGACGCTGGCAGCCGCGACTCCGTCGAGGGGCGCGGCCGCCTGGGACTCGACATCGGCGGAGGTACGGTCAGCATCTCGGGCCGAGGCGAGCGGAGCGATGGTTTCATCCCTGTGACCGCGAGTACGCGCGGTCCCGCCGACGAGCCGGCGGCCTATCGCGAATGGAGCAGCCGCGCCCGCTGGGTCGCGCCGATCGCAGTGGACACCGAGCTCCAGGCGAGCCTCGATGCTTTCCACGACTGGCGCACCCGCGGCACCGAGTTCAGCGCCAACCGCACCAACGGCGCGGATGCGTCGCTGCGGCTCGTCGGCCGCGGTGCATGGCAGTGGAGCGCGCTCGGCTATTGGCAGTGGCGCAACTTTGCGAGCAGCTTCGCCAGCGTGAATGCCGATCGCACGCAGGCGTCGCGGGTATTGCTGCAGGACTCGGTACCTTCGAACGGCCTCGGCGGCAGCGTCGAGCTACGGCCGCCGATGCCGAACGGAATCGAGCTTCGCCTTGGCGCCGACGCGCGGCGCACGTCGGGCGCGACGCACGAGCTCTTTACGTTCGTCGCCGGAACGCCGACGCGAAGGCGCGTTGCCGGCGGCGTGACGACGACCAGCGGCGCCTTTGCCGAGCTCACCGCGCCGCTCGGTGGCGTTACGCTCACTGGCGGCGCCCGCATCGACCGCTGGAGCATCAGCCACGGGCATCTGTTCGAACGGACCCTCGCCACCGGGCAGGTGTTGCGCGACGAACGCGATCCGCGCCGTGCCGGCTGGCTTCCAACCGCGCGCGGCGGCCTGCTCGCGCCGCTTGGCGGCGGGTTCAATCTGCGCTCGGCAGCGTACATCGGCTGGCGGATGCCGACGCTCAACGAGCTGTTCCGGCCGTTCCGCGCGGGCGCCGACGCAACCGCGGCAAACCCGTCGCTCAATCCAGAACGGCTGGTCGGCGTCGAAGCGGGTAGCGAATATTCGCACGGGCCGTTGCAGTTCGCGCTGACGGCTTTCGTGAACAGGCTCAAGGACGCGATCGCCAACGTGACGTTGGGCAAGGGTCCGGGCGTGTTCCCCGAGGTCGGCTTCGTTGGCGCGGGCGGCACATTCAGCGAACGCGAGAACGTCGACGCGGTGAACGTCCGCGGCCTCGAGGCGACGGCCAGCTGGACGGACGGGCCGTGGTCCGTGAGCGCCGGCGCGAGCCTTACACATGCGCGCATGGCAGGAAACGGCGCCGCGGCTTCCCTCAACGGTTTGAGACCGGCGCAAACGCCGAAGATCTCGGGCACCGTGGCTCTTGGCTGGGAGCAGGGCGGCAGAGGCGCGCAGCTCGTGCTCCGCCGCATCGGCGCGCAGTTCGACGATGACCTCAACACCGACGTGCTGAGGTCGGCGACGACGCTCGACGCCTATTTCGCATGGCCGCTGACTCGTCGCCTGCAGGTGGTGGCGCGCGGCGAGAACATCACCAACGCGCTGGTGATGGCCGGCATCAACGGCGACAACTCAATCGAGCGTGCGACCCCGCGGACGCTGTGGATCGGCCTCAGGCTGCGCTAGCTATTTCGCGCGGGTGTAGAGGAAGGCGGTGATGTCGCGCGCATCGCCGCCGCTGACGCCGAGATCGGGCATCGCGGTGCCCGGGGAGACATGCTGCGGATCCTGAATCCAATGCTCCATGTTCGCCGGCGTGTTCGACAGATGACCGCCGATGATCGTTCGCGTTGCAATGCCGTCGAGTGGCGGGCCGACGTCGCCCGTCGCAGTGCGCACGTCGGCCATCGCGTGACAGCTGCCGCAGCCGTACTGGATGAACAAGGCTTCGCCGCGCCGCGAATTGCCGCCGGTGATCGCCTCGGCATGAAGCCGCATGCGTTGGCGGTCGTCGTAATATTTCCACGCCGCACCGAGGATGGCGACGACGATCACGATCGCGGTGATGATGGCGAACGTGATCTTAGTGGAGAGTGATCGCAGCACTGGCGCCTGCCTCCGAAGCTTTGAGCCATTTGTACGCGAGTGCGAGCGCGGCGGCACCGTGCACAAGTCCGCCCGGGATCCACATGATCAGGCCGGCAAGGCGCTGGTCGTCGACAGGATCGAGGCCGACTCCGGTCATGCCCATCGCGGCGTAATCCGCGTACCATGGCGAGCTGGAAAAGCTCATCAAGGCGCCGAGCGCGCCGCCGATCAGCGACGTCGCGAATAGGCACGCCGCGGAGACGCCAAAGCCGCTGCCGCGTTCGCGGGGGTGGAGCATCGCCCACCAGAAAAGGAGCGAGCTTGCAAAGAAGCAGGCGTGCTGGGCGACATGCCAGCCGAAGCTGTCGAGCGCCCGGTCGAACAGCGGCGGGGCGTGCCAGCCCCACATGACGATTGCCTGGACGATTGTCGCGGTAACCGGCTCGGTGAGTCGTTTCCACAGCCGCTGCAGCGGCGACTTCCAGCTTCCGCCTAGCGACTGGCGAAGCGATTTTGGGAGTCCCCAGGCGAGGACTCCGCCGGCGCCAGACGCCGCCAGCAGCAACGTCGCGGGAAGCATGATCAGCTCGTGCTCGATCATGTGCAGGGTGAAGCTGCGCTCGCCCGCCTCGTGAAGCGGAGAGACGAGCGCGAGCGTGAGGACCGTCCAGCCTGAGAGAAAGAGTGCAGCGCGCACAGGTGTCGAAGCGCGTTTCGATAGGCGCGCCCAGCCCACAAGATAGATCAGCAGCGCGAGGCCGAGCGGGATCAGCAGGTCGGGACTGAGCGTCCATTCGATCGTACCTTCCCGCGTGCCATGCGCGAAGGCCGGCGTCCCGAGCGCTGCCAGTATCAATCCGGCCAAGAACCTCACTGCCAGCACCGCGGGATCACCAACGAGGCGATGAAGGGCAGGATCACGGCCATGGCGAATACGGCGCACGCCATGATCGAGACGATTGCGAGCATCCTCCGCGCGGGGGTTTCGCCGTCGCCGCCGTAGACGCGCCATGAACCCAGCGCGCCGAGGCCGATCAGGGCGAGGCCGACGATCGTTCCGATGATGACGATGAACGGGCTTCCGATGCGGCAATCCTGGAACGTCGAATCGCCGCCGAGCTGATGTGCGAGCGCGACTCCCAGCGTTCCGAGCGCAAGGCCGGACCAGGGCATGAAGCGGTCGCGTATGCGCTCGCTGTTCACAGCCGCGGCACCCAGTAGATCATGAGGTAGATCGGGATCCACAGCATCCAGACGTATCGCCAGTACATGCTGTTTTCGTCGACATCGCCCCACCGCCGTGGCTCGTAAGCGACCGGCGTGTACATGAGCGCGCACAGCACCACCGTGTCGAGCCAGTCGGTGAGGATGTGCGACGCGTGCAAGAGCAGCAGCGCCCAGATGATCGACGCATAGGCATCGTCGGTCCAGCGGCAGTTGAGGCTGTTGAACTCGAAGCCGCGGATGATCAGCAGCACCACGCCGACGGCGACCATCAGCGGAAGCAAAAGACGGATCGTCGGAACGTCACCGGCCTTTGCGGCTCGCTTGATCACCGTGTTCGGGATTTCGCTAAGGAGGATGATGACGAGGAACAACGTTCCCGCGAGAAGGTCGGGCGGAAGGCGGCCCTCCGGTGGCCAACCCTGCTCATGTCCCATGAGGAAGAAATAGGCGGCGAAGGCGAGGCCGAAGCCGGCTCCCTCGATCACCATGAAACCGAGGACTCCCCACCAGGTGAGGCTGCTCGGTCCGAACTTGAAGGTCGGGAGATCCGAGAGATCGTCGGTGAAGCGCGGCTCGAGGATCATGTGATCACGGGCTCCGCCGTGCGCTTCAGCTCCTTGGGCCAGAACCAGGCCGTTAGAGCGATGAACGAGGGGATGACGCCAACCGCGATGGCCCAGGGCGAGAAGATCGAAGCGATGAACACGATCCCGATCGCGCAGGCCGAAATGAACGGCCACAGGGTCGCTTGCGGCACCGGCTCGCGGGTGTCGGGCGTCGCCGCGACGACCGTCGTCAGCAGCATTTCCTTCTCATCGACCCTGAGGCCGGTGACGACGGGAAGCTCGCCGTCCACGTCCCACAGCGGCGTTTCGCTTTCGACCACGGGGATGTGCGCGAAATTGTACACCGGCGGCGGCGAGCTCGTCGCCCATTCGAGCGATGCGGCCCCCCACGGGTTCGGCGTCGCGATGACTCCGCGATAGAGCGACCAGATGCCGTTGATCACGAACAAGCCTACGGCGGCTGCAACCACGAACGCGCCAACCGTCGAAAGCATGTTGGGCACTTCGAGCCCAAGACCCGCCGGATAGGTGTAGACGCGCCGCGGCATTCCGAGGAGGCCGCTCCAGTGCATCGGAAAGAAAGCGAGCTGGAAGCCCAGGAACACCATCCAGAAGCCGATCTTGCCGAGCGTCTCGCTCATCATCCGGCCGGTGATTTTCGGATACCAGTAAGTGAGCACGCCAAGCAGGGGGAAAACCGCGCCGCCGATCAGCACATAATGGAAGTGCGCGACGACGAAGTAGGTGTCGTGCAGCTGGAGGTCGAGCGGCACGGCCGCGACCATGACGCCGGTCAGCCCGCCGATGACGAAAGTGACGATGAAGCCGACGACGTAGAGCATCGGCACCTGGAAGCGCGGCCGGCCGTCCCACATCGTCGCAAGCCAGCAGAAGATCTGCAGGCCCGTGGGCACGGACACCGAGATGCTCGCGGCGGTGTAGAAGCTGTAGCCGACGCGCGGCAGCCCGGTCGCGAACATGTGGTGGACCCACAGGCCGAACGCGAGAATACCCGTCGACATCAGCGCCAGCACGACAACCGCATGGGCGAACACCGGACGCCTGCAGAAGGTCTCGGTGATCATGCTGACGAAGCCCGTCGCCGGGATGAAGATGATGTAGACCTCGGGGTGGCCGAAGAACCAGAACAGATGCTGCCACAACAGGGCATCGCCATGCTCGGCCGCGTTGTAGAAGTTGGTGCCGATCGTGCGATCCGAAATCAGCATGCTCGAGCAAAGCGCGACCGCCGGCATGGCGAAGATGACCATCACCGCCTGCACCAGCATCGCCCAGGCGAACAGCGGCATTCGGGAAAGCGTCATCCCCGGCGCTCGCGCTTTGAGGATCGTGCAGACGAGCACCACCGCTGCGGCAAGGGCCGACACTTCGGTGAAGGTGATCATCTGCGCCCACACGTCGGCGCGCTTGCCGGGCGTGAACTCGGGACCGGCAAGCGGCGTGTAGGCGAACCAGCCGACGTCGGGAGCGACGTTGAGCACGAAGGCGCCCCACAGCATCAGGCCTCCGAAC
>Ga0207660_10000326_pt1 | contig 30798 bp, 25 predicted proteins | sample KBSC73BmetaG_FD_184335 | JGI IMG/M metagenome (GOLD analysis project Ga0207660, IMG submission 184335) | Corn rhizosphere microbial communities from Kellogg Biological Station, Michigan, USA - KBS C7-3B metaG (SPAdes) (version 2) | ecosystem: Host-associated > Plants > Roots > Rhizosphere ... | reverse complement strand
ATGCGCAGGCCGGACGACAGGCGTTCCATCGCGGTCTGCAGGGCGCCCTGTGAGCGGTTCAGGTTTTGCTGGCCGATCAGAGCGGTAATGTTGGTGTTGATGACTGCCATGACATTATCCTTTCGTGGTGGAGTTGGATGAAGGCCGCTCTGCGGCTTCGCCAAAGGTCGGTATCGGGTGCCCACTCGTTGGTGATGCGACCTCGGCGCCAGCCTTCGTGAATGTTTTTCGGCGCGGGCGGAGATTTCTTTAGGGCACGCCAAATGTGACTCTTGTCGCGCTTCCCGCGCCGACCGGCTCGCGCGCGCGATCGCAACGCGCATTGGCGCTCGGCGCCGGTGCCGGCGTTTGATGCAAGTAATGAGGCGCGTCGTTTGACGTCGTTGCATGCTTGTCACTTGATGCTTGCTTCCCGCATCGTCGTTGCCGTGGGCAGCGCAGGATTGCGCGGCGGCACATCTCATGGGCACCGGGCGAGGCATTGCGCGATCCGCTCAAGATTTTTGCTTCGCGGTCGATATGGCCTGCGAAGCCGGGCGCGAATGGGGCCCGGGTGACAACTTGCATGCAATGCGCGACACGCATGGCCCGAGAGGACGCCGTGCGAAGTTGCGCACTGCGTCAGACAGGGGGAAGGCACATGAAGCAATCCACGGCGATTTTCGCGAAGCTGTCGAATCTGTCCGTCAAGACGCGCCTGATCGGCGTGCTCGGGATGCTCGGGTCGTTGCTGATCGCGGGCACGTTCGTCAGTCTCGGCACGATGGCCTGGCAGAACGAAGGCATGCGCCGCAGCTACGAGGAAGGCCTGACGCCGGTGCAGTTGATGGGCGAACTGCGTTCCAAGTCGCTGCTGAATTTCACGGTGCTGGGCGAAGCCGCGGGCTCGCTCGGCAATCCCGATCAGGTGAAGCAGAAGATCGCCGAGTCGAAGCAGATCGAGCAGGACATCGCCGCCATCAACAAGCAGCTCGCCGCGATTCCCATGGGCAAGGACATCGCCGCCAGGTACCAGGAATTTCGCGCCTCGGACGCGGATTACCTGAGCGGCCTCGGCGACATCTATGACGCGCTCGGACAGCAGGACAAAGGCACCGGGGACATGCTGGAGATGCAGGTGCGCCCGCAGTTGATGATGCGGATCGGCGCGCTCAACAAACTGATCCAGGTGCAAGGCGACGCGGTGAAGCAAATCTATCAGGCGCAGGTGCAGCGCTACCGGGAAGTGCGCACGGCGGTGCTGGCCGCGCTTGCCATCGGGCTGCTGATTGCGACGCTGGTTTCGACCCTGCTGGTGCGTTCGCTGAGCGGCACGCTGAAACATCTCGCGAAAGTCGCTTACGCGATCGCCGAAGGCAAGCTGGGGCATCGCATCAGGGTGACGCGGCGCGACGAACTCGGGCAGGTGCTCGATGCATTCCGTGTGATGGACGAGCGCCTCAGCTCGATCGTGGACGAGGTGCGCCAGGGCTCCGACGCGGTCAGCAGCGCGGCGCAGCAGATCGCGCGCGGCAACGACGGCCTCAGCCAGCGCACCCAGGAGCAGGCGTCCAGCCTCGAGGAAACCGCGTCGTCGATGGAGGAGATGACCTCCACCGTCAAGCACAATGCCGACAACGCCAATCACGCGAACCAGCTCGCGCGCGGCGCACGCGAACACGCCGAACACGGCGGCGAAGTGGTGCGCGAAGCGGTCGCCGCGATGGCCGAGATCGACGCGTCCAGCCGCAAGATCGGCGACATTGTGCGCCTGATCCAGGACATCGCGTTCCAGACCAACCTGCTGGCGCTGAACGCGGCGGTGGAAGCCGCACGCGCGGGCGAACAGGGTCGCGGTTTCGCGGTGGTCGCGAGCGAAGTGCGCAGTCTGGCGCAGCGAAGCGCCGATGCCGCAACCGAGATCAAGCGACTGATCGCCGACAGCGAGGAAAAGGTGCGCACCGGTTCCACGCTGGTCAATCAGTCGGGCGAGGCGCTCGCGCAAATCGTCGAGAGCGTCAAGAAGGTCACCGACATCGTGTCCGAAATCGCGTCGGCCAACCAGGAGCAGTCGGTCGGCATCGACCAGGTCAGCCATGCCGTCGCGCAGATCGAGGAAATGACGCAGCAGAACTCTTCGCTGGTGGAGGAAGCCTCGGTGGCTGCGCGCGCGATGCAGGATCAGGCCGTGAAACTGTCCCGCCAGGTCTGCTTCTTCCAGCTCGCAGGCAAGGCCGGGCACGTCGAGGGCGATGCGGGCGAATGCGAGATTCCGGATGTCGGCCGCGCCACCGAGGCCGTGTTTGCGGCGGTGCGGAAGTCCGCGCCGCGTGCGGTCGCGGCCGAAGACGCCGACGCCTGGAAGGAATTTTGAGCGCGCCAGGGGCCTGGCACGGACCATGGTGCCTCTCGGTTGGGTTCTTCAACCAGCCGTCTCCCGCTCATCGGCATCCGATGGGCGGGAGACGGTTTTTCGTGGCCGCTGAAGACATCGTCGGGCGCCGCTTGTCTCGCTTCCGCGGAAGTGTTCGGGGAAGAAGGCGCGTCATGTCGCAAGATGGATCGGCGCAACACAGGCCTCTCACCCCGACCGTTCTTCGATGCGGAGAGGTTGGGCGAAAGGAAAGGCTTTGCGCGTCCACATGCCCGCCACCGGAAGCACACAGCCGATGGCGCGGCCTGGTGCAACTCGGTGCGATGCCGCAGTGTGGCGCTGCATGCCGGCGCGAATGCGCGCCGGCGATCCAAGAGATCAGAGGGTGCAAGGCAGACGAGGCGCCGCCGTCACCAGGCGCGCACGCTGACGATGCTGATCGCGAACGACTGCATGTCCGGGCTGTAGTGGATCAGGCGGCCCAGATCGAAGCTCACCGACTTGCCGGGCGAGATGTTGGAGGTGCCGGCCGGCCACGCGCTCTTGCTGGCGACCACATTGCCGCTGGCGTCTTTCGCGATGACCTTGAGCTGCGCCGCGGCCGGAGCCGCACAACTGTTCACCAGCTCGCCGCTGAGCGCGACGTGCCGGTTCATGGTGCCCCCCGTGACTTCGGTCCTGAAATCCTTGACCGAAAAATCCGTCGCCGAACAGGCTGCATGGGCGCCGAGCGGCACGATGAGCATCAGGGCCGATGCAATCAGGGTCTTCATGAAATCCTCATTGACCATCATGTCGCCCAAGGCGACGTCAGACTCGCTATCGGCCGCATCGGGCGCAGCTTTAGGCGCGCGCGGTGGTTTTGTCGAACCGTTCGCGTTTGCGACGAGAGCCGCGGCACATCGCGCATGCAGCGGCTGCGGCACCTGCCGTCGTAACAATTCTTAAGAATCCCGGATCGGTCGATTTGCGGCGTGCCGCCGTGCGCAAGCGGGGACGAGCGAGGCCATGAAACGCAGGCACGGTGCGGTCCTCCGCGATCGCTCCGGCCGCCAATGAGGTGCACGTCACGCTTGCCGGCCTGCTCAAGCTCGTCGCCGATTGGCCGATAGATGCAGCAGACAAACCCGGGTGGGGAAGGATCACAGTTGTGTTGACTTTTATCGGACTCCTCGTAGTCATCCTTTCCGTGTTCGGGGGCTACGCCATTTCGGGCGGCGCGCTCGGACCGCTGTACCAGCCGGCCGAAATCCTCATCATCGTCGGGGCCGCGGTGGGCGCATTCGTCGCCGCCAACAACGGCAAGGCGATCAACGCGACGCTGCGTGCCGCCTCGCGCCTCAAGCACACCAAGAAGTACAACAAGGCGCTGTACATGGACTTGATGTCGCTGCAGTACAAGCTGCTCACCAAGATGCGTCGCGAGGGCATGCTGGGCATTGAAAAGGATATCGAGGACCCGGGCAGCAGCCCGCTGTTCACCGAGCATCCGCAAATCGCCCGGGACCCCATGATCATGGGGTTCCTCACCGATTACCTGCGCCTGATGGCGAGCGGCAGCGTCGATCCGATCGAGCTGGACGAACTGATGACGCACGAGATCGAGGCGATGGAACACGACGCCCACGTGCCGGCCGATGCGCTGTTCAAGGTCGGCGATGCGCTGCCGGCATTCGGCATCGTCGCGGCGGTGATGGGCGTGGTGAAGGCACTCGCGTCGGCCGGTGGCGGGTCGACGGAAATGGGCGAGATGATCGCGCACGCGCTGGTCGGTACCTTCATGGGCATCCTGCTTGCCTACGGCGTGGTCAATCCGATCGGCAGCCGCATCGACCGCCAGGTGCGCGAGGCGGTGCGGATGCTGCAATGCATCCGTGTCACCCTGCTCGCGACCCTGAACGGCTACGCGCCGCAACTGGCGCTGGAGTTCGGCCGCAAGGCACTGAATTCCGCCGAGCGCCCGAGCTTCGATGAACTGGAAAACCACGTCCGCGGCAAGCGGCCGGAAGGGAGCGAGGCGGCATGAAAGAGGGCGGCCACCCGCGCATCATCATCCGTCGCAAGAGCAGCGGACAGGGTGACCACCATGGCGGCGCGTGGAAGATCGCGCTGGCCGACTTCATGACCACGCTGATGGCATTGTTCCTGGTGCTGTGGGTGATCGCTACCGCCACGCCCGAACAATTGCGCGGGCTTGCGGATTACTTCAGCACGCCGCTGGCGCAGGCCGTGGCCGGCGGCGACCGTGACACTGCCAGCGACAGCGCGATCCCGGGCGGCGGCCCCGATCACGTCTACAACGAAGGCGAGCGCGCGAACGTTCATCTGCAGCCGCAGCCGCGCCCCAGCGAACAGCGGCGGCGCCTGCGGCACCTTCGCGACAACATCATGGCGGCGGTGCAGGCCAACAAGCAGTTGCGCGACGTGCGCGACCAGTTGCGTTTCGAGATGACGCCGGAGGGCCTGCGCATCCAAATGGTGGACAGCGACCGGCGACCCATGTTCGAACTCGGCAGCGACAAGCTGGAGCCGTACATGCGCGACCTGTTGCGCGCGATGGTGCCGTTTCTCAACGAGCTGCCCAATCAGTTGAGCATCTACGGCTACACCGACGATCGGCCGTTCCAGAGCGGCGAAAACGGCTACAGCAACTGGGAATTGTCCGCCGCGCGTGCCAACGCGTCGCGCCGCGAGCTGGTCACCGGTGGGCTCGACGGCAGCAAATTGCTCACCGTGACGGGCGTGGCCGATCGCATTCCGCTCGCTGGCGCCAAACCCAGCGACCCGGCCAACCGCCGCATCGAGCTCCTGGTGCTGACGACCAAGGCCGCGCAACGCATCACCGACGGCGCGCCGTTGTCGCAAAACGACGGACAGGCCGATTCCGTATCGCCCGACGATAACGATCCACTGCCCGCCGCGAACCGGGCAGCCCTGGCGGTGCCCGCCCTGAAGCTCAAGCGGGGGAAGTGACGTGGACGTTTCCGAATTCCAGGATTCGTTCTTCGAGGAAGCCGGGGAACTGCTCGAGGGCATGGAGGCGCATTTGTTGGCGCTGGATCTGGCGCACCCCGATCCCGAGCAATTGAACGCGATCTTCCGTGCCGCGCATTCGATCAAGGGCGGTGCCGGCACCTTCGGCTTCGAAGCGCTGCAGCGCACCACCCACCTGCTCGAAAACCTGCTCGACGCCGCGCGCCGGGGCGAACTGGCGCTGCGCCGCGGGATCGTGGATACCTTCCTGGAAACCAAGGACATGCTGGACGATCAACTCAACGCCTACCGGCAGGGACAGACGCCCGATCCGGAGGCACTGGAACGCATCTGCGCCGTGCTGCAACGCCTCGCCAACGAGGAAATCGGCACCGCGGGCGCCGCGAAGGCCAAAGCCAAGCCGGCCAAGCCCGCCGCCAAAAAGTCGTCCGCGAAAAAAGCCGCGGCCGATAAGTCGCCGAAGCGATCCGCGCGGAAGAAATCGCAAAGTGCGCAGTCGCCGGCGCGCGATGTGCCGGCCTGGCGCGTGACGCTTCTCGGCGTCAACGACAAGGATCGCGATCTCCTGATCGAGGAACTGGGCCACCTTGGACACGTCGAGAGCCGGCACAGCGAAGGCGATCGCCACGAAGTGGTGCTGGTGTCGTCGGAGAGCGCGGCGGACATTGAAGCGGTGATGTGTTTCATCGTCGAGCCGGAGCAGTTGAAGATCGAGGCCGCGGTGGCGGAATCCGCGTCGGGAGTCGACGGCTCCGTGCCGCAGCCGGAATCGAAGTCCGAACCGGCCGTGGAAGCGCAGGCGTCCGTCGAGGTGGAAGCCCCCATGGCTGCAACATCCAACGCCAAAGCCGCGGCGCGGCCAGCTGGCACCCACACCGAATCGTCGCTGCGCGTGCCCGTCGACAAGGTCGACCACATCATCAACCTGGTCGGTGAGCTGATCATCACGCAGTCGATGTTGAACCAGGTCGTCGCGAAACTCGACGGCCCCGCGCACGCGAGCCTCGTCGCCGGCATCAACCTGCTGGAACGCAACGCGCGCGACCTGCAGGAAGCGGTGATGTCGGTGCGCATGGTGCCGATGGACCACGTGTTCAGCCGTTTCCCGCGACTGGTGCGCGATCTCGCTGCCAAACTCCACAAGGACGTGGAACTGGTCACCACAGGCCGCTCGACGGAGCTCGACAAGAGCCTGACCGAGCAGATCATCGATCCGCTGACGCACCTCGTGCGCAACAGCCTCGACCACGGCGTCGAGAGTCCGGACGAGCGCGAAGCCGCCGGCAAGTCGCGCACGGGCACGATCACGCTTTCCGCCGAACACCAGGGCGGCAACATCGTGATCGAGGTCAGCGACGACGGCGCCGGCTTGAATCGCGCGAAGATCCTGGCCAAGGCGCGCGAGCGCGGCATGAACGCGTCCGACGCGATGAGCGACGAAGATGTCTGGCAATTGATCTTCGCGCCGGGCTTCTCCACCGCCGCGCAGGTCAGCGACGTATCCGGGCGCGGCGTCGGCATGGATGTCGTCAAACGCAACATCGAAGGCATGGGCGGTCGCGTCGAAATCGCCTCGCGCACGGGCCAAAGCACCACCATCCGCGTGGTGTTGCCGCTGACGCTCGCGATTCTCGACGGCATGTCGGTGCGGGTCGGCCGCGAAACCTTCATCCTGCCGGTCACCGCGGTGATCGAATCGCTGCAACCGCGTGATGAGGACCTGCATGGCACCGCCGGCGGCGACCTGCTGTTGAAGGTGCGCGAGGACTACCTGCCGATCGTGGCCGTGCACGAGGCGATGGACGTCGCCGAAGCCTGCACCGACGCCACCCGCGCGATCGCGGTGGTGGTGCAGGGCCGCGGCCGTCGCTACGCGCTGCTGGTCGACGAACTGGTGGGACAACAACAAGTGGTCGTCAAGAACCTCGAAACCAATTACCGCAAGGTGCCCGGCGTGTCGGCCGCGACCATCATGGGCGACGGCAGCGTCGCGTTGATCCTCGACGTGAACGACCTCTGCGAGATCGCTGCCAGCCGGAAAGAAAACGGCGTGTTTGCCGATGACGTGTTGGATGCCCGGGCCATCGGGTCGCGCATGCACGCCTTACACAGGAGTCCGAGCCACCATGAATCCCGCAGCATCCATTGAGACGCGCACCGGCGACGACACCGGCAGCCGCCAATTCCTCGTGTTCTCGCTGGGCGAGGAGGAATACGCGATCGACATCCTGAAGGTGCAGGAAATCCGCGATTACGACCACGTGACGCGCATCTCCAACGCGCCGGATTTCATCAAGGGCGTGGCCAACCTGCGCGGCGTGATCGTGCCGATCGTGGACCTGCGCATCAAGTTCCGGATGGAAAACGCGGCCTACGACGCCAACACCGTCGTGATCGTGGTGAACATCGGCAAGCGCGTGGTCGGCATCGTGGTCGATCGCGTTTCCGACGTGATGACGCTGGCGTCGGAGCAAATGAAACCGGCGCCGGAATTCGGCGTGGGCTTGCCGCTGGCTTACATCCAGGGCTTGGGCGATCTCGGCGGCCGCATGTTGATCCTGGTGGATATCGAAAAACTCCTGACCAGCCGCGAGATGGCGCTGGTCGATGAAGCCGGCGAGAGCCGCGCGGCGTAAGTGAAGGGCCTCGTGAACTTCGACCATCCCGTTGCGCAGCGACAAGCTGCAGATGTCACTTGCAACTCCGTGCGGGTCGTGTCGATGGCCGATGGCGCGATGGACGCGCTTCCCACGCGTGAACCGCGGCCATTCGCCGGCACCGCGCCGCGGCGCGCGCCGGCCAACCGGGTCTGCAGCATCGCGCTGGTGCGCGACCTCGAATTCGACGACCACGACCTGGAACGCATCTGCGCCTTGATCTATCGGCGCGCCGGGATCGTACTGGCCGCGCACAAGCGCGACATGGTCTACAGCCGCGTGGGCCGCCGCGTTCGACATTACCACCTGACGCGATTCTCCGATTACCTCGCGCAACTGGAAGATGACCCCCGTTCGGGCGAATGGGAAGCCTTCACCAACGCGCTGACCACCAACCTCACTTCGTTCTTCCGCGAGGAACATCATTTTCCGTTGCTCGCGCGGCACGTCGCCGGGCGCACGGGCCCCGTGCGCGTCTGGTGCGCGGCGGCCTCGACCGGCCAGGAACCGTATTCGATCGCGATGCAACTGGTGGAAACGCTGGGCGACCAGGCCGACGTGCAGGTGTTCGCCACCGACATCGACACCCAGGCGCTGGAAGTCGCCATGGGCGGCGTGTACCCGATGTCCCAGGTCGAGAAACTGGACGAGAAGCGGCGCAAGCGTTTCTTCCAGAAGGGCGGCGGCCAGCGCGCGGGTTATGCGCGGGTGCGGCCGGAGCTGGCCGCGCGGGTCAAGTTCCAGCCGTTGAATCTGGTTGCCGGCAATTGGCCGAAGCTTGATCTCTTCGACGCGGTGTTTTGCCGCAACGTGATGATTTATTTCGACGCGGAAACCCAGGCGAGGATCCTGAAGCGATTCGTGCTGCACATGCAGCCGGACGCGCTGCTGTTCGCCGGCCACTCCGAAAACTTCACCTACATCAGCGACCAATTCCGGCTGCGCGGACAGACGGTCTATACCCTGCGCTGAGTCCGAAGCGGGCGGCCGCACGCCCCCGCAGCGTCGATTGCATCACGCTGTGGACACGCCGGTGCACCGCCGGCATCGCGTCGGCTAAAGCCGCGCTGGCTTGGCGCCGATACATCCAACGAGACGCATGCTCGACAGGCCGCGCCGAGGGCGTCGTGGCGGACGGGAGAATCGATTTTGGCCACGCAGAAAACCAAGGTGCTTTGCGTCGACGACTCGGCGCTGATCCGCGGCCTGATGACGCAGATCATCAACGAGCACGACGACATGGAAGTGGTGGCCGTGGCGCCGGACCCGTTGGTCGCGCGCGACCTCATCAAGCAGCACAACCCGGACGTGTTGACGCTGGACGTGGAAATGCCGCGCATGGATGGGCTGGATTTCCTCGAACGGCTGATGCGCCTGCGGCCGATGCCGGTGGTGATGGTGTCGTCGATGACGCGGTCGGGTTCGGAAGCGACGTTGCGCGCGCTGGAGCTCGGCGCGGTGGATTTCGTCGCCAAGCCCGAGCTGGGCATCCGCGGCGGCATGCTCGATTACAGCGACGTGATCGCGCAGAAGATCCGCGCGGCGGCGGCTTCGCGGCCTCGGCGCCAGCAGATCGCCACGCCGCGCGCGATGCTGCGCGAGCCATTGGTGTCCAGCGAAAAGCTGGTGATCCTCGGTGCGTCGACGGGCGGGCCGGAAGCAATCCGTGCGGTGCTCGAACCGCTGCCGCCGAACAGTCCGGCGATCCTGATCACGCAGCACATGCCGGCGGGGTTCACCCTCTCGTTCGCGCAGCGCCTGGACCGCTTGTGCCGGGTCACGGTGAAGGAAGCGGAAGATGGCGAACGGGTCCTGCCCGGGCACACGTATATCGCGCCCGGCGATCGGCATCTCAAGCTGGCGCGCAGCGGCGCCAATTACGTGGTCGCGCTGGATCGGGGGGCGCCGGTCAATCGCCACAAACCATCGGTGGACGTGTTGTTCCACTCGGCGGCGGAGCAGGCCGGTCGCAATGCGATCGGCGTATTGCTGACCGGCATGGGCAAGGATGGCGCGCTCGGGCTGCGCGCGATGCGCGACGCGGGCGCCACGACGCTCGCGCAGGACCAAGCGACGTCGCTGGTGTTCGGCATGCCGCGCGAAGCGATCGCGGCGGGCGGCGCCAGCGAAGTATTGGGGCTTGAAGAGATGGCTCCGAGGCTGATGGCGCTGGCCGCGGCCTCGGGACGCGCACAACGGGTGTAGGCAAGGGCGGCGCGCGGTGGATGCGCACGCCACTACAAGCGGTTTCCACGGGAAACGAACATGAAAGCGATGCACGACATCAAGATCAACACGGGAATGGTGGCAGTGCTTGTCATTTTCTCGGCGGTGATCGCCACGGCCATCGGCCTCGGCCTGCATGCGGGCCAGGAAATGGGCGGCCATCTGCTCACGATCAAGAGCGTCAACATCGATCAGCTCAACCTGGTCAGCGAAATCAACAACGAGCAAAGCTACGTGCGCTCCCGGATTGCGGGCATGCGGGACGACTTGCGTGCCCAACGGCAGCCGGATCACGCCGAACTGACCGCGATTGCCGGCAAGCTGGATGGCATGGACGACGTGCTGCGGAAGTTCAATGCCGTGCAGAAGGATCCGGAACAGCAGAAGCTGGCCCAGGCGATCAGCGTCAGCGCCGCCGACTTGATCAAGGTGATCCGGGGCCAGGAGGATGCGATCGAGAAAGGCGATCTCGACGCGTTCAACGCGCTCGACGAGCAACTCGTGGCGCCAGCCCGTCGGTTCCACGACAGCCTTGCCGCGTTGGCCGGCTACGCCAACATGCGCAACACCGGGATCGTGAAGGATTTCGAAAACACCGATAGCGCGTTCAAGCGGGTGTACATCGGCCTGGGTCTGGTCACGCTCGTGCTGCTGGTGGCCGTGTACATGGGGTTGCGTCGGCTGGTGGTGATTCCGTTGACCGGCGCCGTCAAGCGGCTGGACGCGATCGCGCGCGCCGATCTTTCCGAACACATTGGCGTAAAGGGCGACAACGAAATCAGCCGGCTGTTCGCCGCGATGCGCCGCATGCAGCAGAGTCTCGGCACGATGGTGGGCGAGGCGCGCGGCAGCAGCAATTCTATCTATGTGGGGGCGACGGAAATCTCGCGCGGCAACACCAACCTTTCTTCGCGCACCGAAGAGCAGGCGGCCTCGCTGGAAGAAACCGCGACCAGCATGGATCAGATCACCGCCACCGTGAAGCAGAATGCCGACAACGCGCGCCAGGCCAGCAGCCTCGCCAACGACGCATCGGCCACGGCCAGTCACGGCGGCGAGGTGATGGACCAGGTCATTGCCACCATGCGCGGCATCTCCGACAGCTCGAAGAAGGTCACCGAGATCACCGGGATGATCGATTCGATCGCGTTCCAGACCAACATCCTCGCGCTCAACGCGTCGGTGGAAGCCGCCCGCGCCGGCGAGCAGGGCCGCGGTTTCGCGGTGGTCGCAGGCGAGGTGCGCAACCTCGCCGGACGCAGCGCCGATGCCGCGCGCGAGATCAAGCGATTGATCGAAGGTTCCTCCCGGCAGGTCAGCGAGGGTTCGGCGCTGGTGGAGCAGGCTGGCCACACCATGCGCGAGGTGGTGACCTCGGTGAAGCGCGTCACCGACATCATGGACGAAATTTCGGCGGCTTCGCAGGAGCAATCCAGCGGCATCCAGCAGATCAACCAGGCCGTCAGCCAGATGGACGAAGCCACCCAGCAGAACGCCGCACTGGTCGAGCAGATCACCGCCGCGGCCGCCTCGCTGGAAGAACAGGCGCGCCACCTGGAAGCCTCGGTAGCAGTGTTCCGCCTGCCGGGTTCCACACAGCAGCAGGATGCTTCGCGCCAAGGAATTGTGGCCAAGCCCGCCGCCACGCCTTCCAGCAACGATGTTTCGGCGATGACGCAGAAGGTCAAGCGCCTTGCCACCCAGCCGCATTCCCAACGTGCAACCAAGCCCCCACGTCCGGCGGTCACGGCCGAAGACGGTTGGGAAGAGTTCTGAACCCCCGTCCGGGCGCCGTGCTGGCGCTCCGGCTCGGGTGGAAACGCGAGAGCAAGCATGATCGACAAAAACATCAACGTCCTGGTGGTGGACGATTTCCCCACGATGCGGCGCATCGTCCGCAGCCTGCTCAAGGAGCTGGGCTTCAACAACGTGGACGAAGCGGAGGACGGGCAGGATGCACTGGGCAAGCTGAAGTCCGGCAGTTTCCAGTTCGTGATTTCGGACTGGAACATGCCCAACCTCGACGGGCTGGACATGCTCAAACGGATCCGCGCCGACGGCAACCTGGGTTCGACGCCCGTGTTGATGATCACGGCCGAAGCGAAGAAGGAAAACATCATCGCCGCGGCCAAGGCCGGCGCCAACGGCTACATCGTCAAGCCGTTCACCGCCGCCACGCTGGAAGAAAAAATCGGCAAGATTTTCGAGAAGCTGGGCCATTGACCCGCTTGCATCCGGCCTGACAGGGGAACGACTATGCAAGGCAACGCTCAGGTGGCCCAGATTCCGGGCATCGCGGACGGCGACGACCTGGTGCGCCGCGTCGGCCAGCTCACCCGCATGCTGCGGCAAAGCATGCGCGAACTCGGCCTAAACAAGGAAATCGAAAAAGCCGCGGTGGCGATTCCCGACGCGCGCGACCGGCTGAGCTATGTCGCGAAAATGACCGAGCAGGCGGCCGAGCGCTCGCTGAACGCGATCGATCGCGCGCAGCCACTGCAGGAACAGCTCGGGCGTGGCGCCGAGGCGCTGGACGCGAAGTGGCAGGCCTGGTTCGAGCATCCGGTGGAACTCGACGAGGCCCGCGACCTGGTCAAGCTCACCCGCGGCTATCTGCAGACCGTGCCCGCGGTGACGCAGAAAATCAACGCGGAGTTGCTGGAAATCACGCTGGCGCAGGATTTCCAGGACCTCACGGGCCAGGTCATCAAGAAGATGATGGACGTGATCCACGAAGTCGAACGGCAACTGTTCCAGGTGCTGCTGGACAGCGTGCCCGAAGGCAGCGAGCGCGAAGAGATGCGGCGCCGGCTGGAAGGGCGCTGGCTTGCCGGCGCGGTGGAGGAGTCGGGCGCGCTCACCAACGGACCCCAGATCAACGCCGGAGCAGAGGGCGTGGTCAGCAGCCAGGACCAGGTCGACGCGCTGCTCGACGAGCTGGGTTTCTGAAGTCCTGCACACCTAAAGCTCCGGTCGCACGGGCCGATATTGCTGAATAGAGGGGCTTGGAGCGGCCTTTTCCGCGACTGGCCCGGTCCGCAACGTGGCCACAATGTCATCCGCTGGCGAGGGCGCAAGAAGGTGCGTCGGCAGCGGGCAACCTGAAAAGGGTGAAGGAGTTCGCCGGTATGACGTCAATCACAGCGCTTGGAGTGGGCTCGGGCCTCGACCTGAACGGCCTGCTGGACCAGCTCCAGCAGGGCGAAAACCAGAAGCTCACGCCGATCACCAACCAGAAGGCCAGCTACCAGACCAAGATCTCGGCGTTCGGCAGCCTGAAGAGTGCGCTGTCGAGCCTGCAGGATGCGATCCATGCACTGAGCGATCCCGCTGCATTCCAGGCGGTGAAGAATACCGTTTCAGGCACCGCGCTGACCGCCACCACCACCAATGACACCCCGCCTGGCGATTACCAGATCCATGTCGCCCAACGCGCGCAGGCCTCCAGCGTGGCCACGCTCGGCGTTGCCGACAGCACGACCGATCTCGGCGACGGCACGGTGGACTTCACGCTGGCCGACGGCAGCACGATGAGTGTCGCGATCAGCGCGGGCAGCAGCAGCCTCCAGGACGTGCGCGATGCCATCAATGCCCAGAACGGGCCGGTGCGCGCATCGTTGATCAACGACGGCAGCGGACAGCCGTATCGGTTGGTGTTGCAGGCGGCCGACACTGGCAGCGCGGCCTCGGTCACCAGCGTCCAGTTCACCGGCACGCTCGGCAGCAGTCTGCAACTGGATGCGGCCACCCAGCAGGCCGGCCAGGACGCAAGCCTCACCATCAACGGCATCGCCGTTACGAGCGCACACAACACGGTCGAAGACGCGATCCAGGGCGTGACGCTCAACATCACCGGAGTCGGCGACTCCACCTTGCAGGTGACGCGCGACAACGACGCAATCACCGGCGGCGTCAAGAAGTTCGTCGACGCCTACAACAGCCTGGTCAAGACGCTCGGCGGGCTGACCAGTTACGACGCGACCACGCAGACCGCCGGCGCCCTGCTGGGCGACAGCACGGTGCGGTCGGTGCAATCGCAATTGCGCGGCGTGCTGGGCGGCGAGCTCGACAACGGTGGCGCATTCAAGGTGCTGAGCGATGTCGGCGTGACGCTGCAACTGGACGGCACGCTGCAGGTCGACGACGACAAGCTCGGCAATGCCGTCACCAACAACCTCGGCGCCCTGACGCAGTACTTCGCGGGTAGCGGCACGACCGACGGCATCGCCGACAAGCTCGACACGATGATCGGCAACATGACCAGCAGCACGGGCCTGATCGGCAGCGCCACCGACAGTCTCAACCAGAGCGTCAGTCAGCTCGACGACCAGTACACCCGAACCCAGCAGCAAATCGACGCGACGATGGCGATGTACAAGCAGCAGTTCACCCAGCTGGACGCCATGATCGCGCAGATGAATTCCACCAGCACCTATCTCACCCAGCAATTCGATGCGATGGGCAAGATGACGACAGGCGGCAAGTGATGCAGGCAGTGCCGCGAGGAGCATGAGCGATGAGTCCCAGGACCGGTGCCGGCGCGTACGCCAGCGTTGGGGTGGAGAGCAGCGTCTTGACGGCCTCTCCCCACCAGTTGATCAACATGTTGTTCGAGGGCGCTGGTGTGGCAATCCGCACGGCGGGCATGCACATGCAGGCCGGGCACATCGCGCGCAAGGGCGAAGCGATCTCGCGCGCGCTCGACATCGTCAACAACGGCCTGCTCGCGGCGCTGGACGTGCAACGCGGCGGCGAACTGGCGCAGCGGCTGGCGGCGCTTTACGAATACATTGCGCGACGCCTTTTGAGCGCCAACCTCAACAACGACAAGGCGGCCCTCGACGAAGCCGGACAACTGCTCGAGGAAATCGGGTCCGCCTGGCGTGAAATCGGGCCCCGCGCGGGCCATCCTTCGACATGATTGCGGAATCCACAACCATGACCACGTGCGGTCGCAAGATCATCGGCGTCTATCGCGAATTGGAAAGCAAGGCTTCGCGCATGGTCGCGCTGGCCCGGGAGCAGGATTGGGAAGCCATGATCTGCGAAGGCGAGGAGTACGTGACCGCCGTGGCGGCGCTGGCCGACATGGAAAAGGATTGCGAATTGGACGAGCAAGAGCGCAGCGCCAAGTACCGGATGCTGGAGCGCACGCTCGATTACGATCTGGAAATCCGGACCTGCCTGCTGGAACATCGCGAAGAGCTTTCCCGCCTGATGGCCTTGTCGCGCCGCGAGCGCGCACTGTCTCAGGCCTACGGCACGACCTGAGCGATGCATAGCCGGCGCCTCGACGAGTAAAGGCCATCGTGAGTGGCATCACGCCGATCCTCGACACCTTGTTGCACCAGGTATTGGGCCGGCGCGATACACCGGTGGATCGGCCGCTGCCCGATGAGTTGATCGCACCGCCGCGCGCGGGCCTGCCGCCGCAGTCCGCGCACAGCGATTCGCGACTGGACCCGCGCCCGCTGCCGACCGCGCGCACCACGATCGGCCGCGGCGGCAAAGTGAACACCGAGCCCGCCTCCCGCGGAGCCGCGGCTTCCGCGCCGGAGCAGGGCGGCGCCGTCACCACCCGCTTCAGCACGGCCGCCCGCATCATCGCGGATATCCTGATGCGTTTCCCCGCGTCCCCGGCCGCGATCCGCGCGCAGGTGCCGTTGCTCACCACCCGCGAGCGCATTCACGTCGCGCAGTTGGCCGCGCGGTTGCGTGACAGCATAGAATCCAGCGGATTGTTCTACGAGGCGCACCTGTTGCGCTGGCGCGGCGGCACGTTTCCGCTGGCGCAGTTGTTGCGCGAGCCGCAGATGCTTTGGAACGGTCGCGCCGGTACGCTGCCGCAGGCGCCGCCGCCACCGCCCGGCAATGCACCGGCGGCGGCGCCCCCGCCTTCCAACGCTCCGGCTGCGCCATCGACGCATGTTCCCGTCGCCAGCGCCGCAACCGGGTCGCCGAACCCGGCGACCGTTGCTTCGCCGGGTTACGGGGCCGACGGCAAGCCGATGGCGAGTTCTCTGGCGGGACGCGCCGACGCTCCGGCAGCGGCCGCGCAATCCGGAGCGCTGGCACCCGCGAGCGGCGCCCAGGCGGTCCATCCTGCGCTGGAAGGCGTATTGCGGCACCAACTGGACGTGCTGGCCGCGCCGGTGCTGCGCTGGGAAGGCGCGCCGTGGGCCGGTGCTTTCATGGCGCTGACGTTGCAGCCGCCGCCGCACCAGCCCGAACGGCAACATCCGGATGAAGAACAACGATCGCGGCAGGATGGCGATGCGCCATGGCAAACCCGTTTGACCTTGCGCCTTGCGCAGCTGGGCGAGGTGAAGGTCAACCTGCGACTCGGGGCGCAACGTGTCGCGCTGGACCTTCAGGCCGAACCGGACGCCGCCGAGCGCATGGATGCCGCGAGCGACATCTTGCGCGAACGGCTGGGCGCGCTGGGGTTCCAAAACGTGGCGCTGCGCATCCGCCCGCATGAGGTTACGGAGGGCGGCCATGACTGAGCGCGAGCGCCGCCAGGCCGTGGCATTGGCCGGTTCCGAGGGTGCCGAAGCCGCGCGCGTGATCGCGAAAGGCTACGGCGACCTCGCCGAGCAGGTGATCGCCGAGGCGCGCCACCACGGCATCTACGTGCATGATTCGCCCGAACTGGTGGGTTTGCTGATGGGGCTCGATCTAGACCAGCGCGTCCCCGACCGCTTGTACGACGTGGTCGCGGAATTGCTGGCCTGGGTGGCGGAGATGGATGCCCGAACTGCGCCTTCATCGGCGGTCGCGACCCGTTTCCCCGAATAGCCGACCCAATCCCGTCCTTATCGCGGGATGGATACGGGTGCCGGCGCCCGACAATGGCAGTCGAGAAACTGCCGTTGCCGCGCCGCATCCAGCATGTCCGAAGAATCCGACGATCAGGAAAAGACCGAACCGGCCACCCTTCGCCGCCTCGAAAAGGCGCGCGAGGAAGGGCAGGTTGCGCGCTCGCGCGAGCTGACGACCTTCCTGTTGCTGGGCGGCGGACTGCTGGGATTGTGGGCAATGGGTTCCAAGCTGTCCCGGGAGCTCGGGATGGTGATGGAGCAGGCGTTCCTGTTCGACCGCACCCAAGCCTTCGACCTGCACGTGACGTTGAGCCGGGTGTTCGAGCTCGGCTCGCACAGCCTGCTCGCGATCACGCCGCTGCTGCTCGGGCTGGTGGTGCTGGCATTGATTTCGCCGCTGTTGCTGGGCGGCTGGTCGATGTCCGCCAAGGCGATGGCGCCGAAATTTTCCAAGCTCAACCCGGTCCAGGGCCTCAAGCGGATGCTGTCCGCGCAGATGCTGACCGAACTCGGCAAGGCCATCGTGAAGTCACTGCTGATCGGTGGCGTGGCCGTATGGTTCCTGATGCGCCATCGCGGCGGTTTGATCGCGTTGATGGGCGAACCGGTGATGCAGGCCATTCCCGACGCATTGAGCCTGGCGGCCAGCGCCAGCGGATTGATGGTGTTGGCGTTGCTGGTGGTGGTCGGGATCGACGTGCCGTGGCAGTTGTTCAGCCACGCCAAGAAGCTGCGGATGACCAAGGAAGAAGTCCGCCGCGAGAACAAGGAAACCGAAGGCGATCCGCACGTGAAGGGCCGCATCCGTTCGCAGCAGCAGGCGATGGCGCGCGGCCGCATGATGAGCAAAGTGCCCGAGGCCGACGTGATCGTCACCAATCCCACCCATTACGCGGTGGCGCTGCGCTACGACGAAAAAAAGATGGGCGCACCGCGCGTGGTCGCGAAAGGCGCAGGCGAAATCGCCGCGCGCATCCGCGAACTCGGAAGGGAACACCACGTGCCGCTGCTGGAAGCGCCGCCGCTGGCGCGCGCGCTGTATCGGCACGTCGATCTCGACCGGGAAATTCCCGGTCCGCTGTACAACGCCGTCGCCGAGGTGCTGGTGTGGGCCATGCGTCTGAAGCGCGCCCACGCCGACGGCGCCACGCCGCCGCCCGAACCCATGGACCTGCCCGTGCCCGAAGGCATGGACAAGATCGACACTGATACAGGGGACAACGCATGAACGCCGCCGTGATGGGCCTGAACCGCAACTGGTTCAAGGATCCGCGCATGAAGATCCTGACCGGCCCGATCTTCATCATGCTGGTGATGGCGATGCTGATCCTGCCATTGCCGCCGTTCGCGCTGGATTTCTTCTTCACCTTCAACATCGCGCTGTCGGTGATGGTGCTGCTGGTCAGCATGTTCACCCAGCGCACGCTGGAATTCGCGGCGTTCCCGTCGGTACTGCTGTTCACCACCTTGCTGCGGCTGTCGTTGAACGTCGCCTCCACGCGCGTGGTGCTGATGGAAGGCCACCATGGTGACGCCGCCGCAGGCAAGGTGATCGAGGCGTTCGGCCATTTCATCGTCGGCGGCAATTTCGCGGTCGGCCTGGTGGTGTTCATGATCCTGGTGGTGATCAACTTCATGGTGATCACCAAGGGCGCGGGCCGCATCGCGGAAGTCGGCGCGCGCTTCATGCTGGATGCAATGCCCGGCAAGCAGATGGCGATAGACGCCGACCTCAACGCCGGCCTGATCAAGGAAGACGAAGCCCGCCGCCGCCGCGCCGAAGTCGCGACCGAAGCGGATTTCTACGGCTCGATGGACGGCGCCAGCAAGTTCGTGCGCGGTGACGCGGTCGCCGGGCTCGTGATCATGGGCGTCAACATCGTGGGCGGCCTGCTGGTCGGCATGCTCCAACACGGGATGTCGTTCGCGGAAGCCGGCCACACCTACACGTTGCTGACCATCGGCGACGGTCTGGTCGCGCAGATTCCGGCGCTGGTGATCTCCACCGCGGCCGGCGTGACCGTGTCGCGCGTCAATACCAATCAGGACGTCGGCGAGCAGGTGGTCGACCAGTTGCTCGCCAAGCCACGCGTGCTGTGGCTGGCCGCCGGCGTGTTGGGCCTGCTGGGTCTGGTGCCGGGCATGCCGAATGCGATTTTTCTGTTCTTTACCGTATCGCTGGCCGGGTTGGCGTGGTTCCTCGCGCGTCGCGAAGGTCGCAAGGCGGCCGAAGCGCAGATGCAGGAAAAACCCGCGTCGGCGCCGGAAGCCCCCGAAGCGAGCTGGGAAGACGTGCGCCTGATCGACGTGCTGGGCCTCGAAGTCGGTCATCGCCTGATTCCGCTGGTGGATTACAACCAGCGTGGCGAACTGCTCGGTCGCATCAAGGGCGTGCGCAAGAAATTCGCGCAGGAAATGGGTTTCCTGCCGCCGGTGGTGCATATCCGCGACAACCTCGAAATCAACCCCAACCGTTACGTCGTCACCTTGAAGGGTGCGCGCGTCGGCGGCGGCGAGGCCTATCCCGGCAAGTGGCTGGCGATAGACCCAGGCCAGGTGACGGGCGAACTCGAAGGCGCCGCTACCACCGATCCCGCTTTCGGGTTGCCCGCCAAGTGGATCGAAGCCGGCAAGCGCGAGGAAGCCCAGATCCTCGGCTACACGGTGGTCGACGCCAGCACGGTGGTCGCGACCCACCTCAATCACCTGCTGCACCTGCACGCCGGCGAAATGCTGGGCCGCCAGGAAGTGCAGCAATTGCTCGACAAGGTCGGCGCGGAACACAAGGCGCTGGTCGAGGACGTGGTACCCAAGACGGTTTCGCTGGCGGTGCTGCAGAAACTCCTGCAGAACCTGCTGGACGAGTCCGTGTCGATCCGCGACATGCGCACGATCCTGGATACATTGGCCGCGCAGGGCGGTGAGCAGACCAATCCGGCCGAGCTGACCGCGCGGGTGCGCGTGGCGCTGGGCCGTGCGATCACCGACCAGTGGTTCGGGGCCGAACGCGAACTGCACGTGATCGGGCTGGATACGCAGCTCGAGCAGGTGCTCGATCAGGCGATCCACGGCGGTGGCGCGATGGAGCCGGGTCTGGCCGATACGCTGATGCAGGAAACCGCCAAGGCGCTGGCCCGCCAGGAATCCTCGGGCGAGCCGTCGGTGCTGGTGGTCGCGCCGGCCCTCCGGCCGTTGTTGGCGCGCTTCCTGCGCCGTCGGTTGTCGCAACTGGCGGTGCTGTCGCAGGCAGAGATTCCCGACGAGCGCGGGTTGCGCGTCACCACCCTCGTCGGGGCGATGCATTGAGCGTGAAGGGCATGCGCCTTCGTCGATGCATCGGCGCCATTTTGTCTTGCGTTGTGGCGCTATGGTCGTGCGCGGCGCTGGCCGCAGCCGGAAGCTGGAGTGCCACGGTGGAAGGACCGCGCGTGGCGGGTGCCGGCCGCAACTACATCAGCGCGCCGTTGACCGGTCCAGTCGTGGCCTCTGGCTCGGCGATTCGCAACGTGCGGTGGCGCTTCGTGCTGCCACCCGGTCACACGCTCGCCGCCGAACTATGCACGGACCGGCGCTGCGTGCCCGTGAAGGGTGTCCGCGGCGTCAGCGACGCGCTGGCCGGCGAGTCCGCGGATGCGCCGCTGGAATTCCGTTTCCGCTTGCCGCCGGGTCAACGGGCGCCGGTGCAGGTCGGCGCCATCCAGTTAATGGTGGACTACCGATGAGCCGCGCGGCGCGCGGCTCCGATCATCCAAAAAGCCCATGGGATGGGCGCCTTATCGGGGCATCCCGCTTCGCGCATCCGGCCATAATGGACATGTTGGCCATGATGGCCGCAAACTCCAGTCGTTGCTGACCCCGACCGAAGATGTATACCGCACAGGGAAAAATCGACCAGAACGAGTTGCTGAAGCAGCATCTGCCCGCCGTGCGCCGCCAGGCGCTGGCGCTGCAGGTGAAGCTGCCGTCGGGCGTCGAGCTGGATGACCTGATCCAGGCCGGCACGCTGGGGCTGCTGGATGCAATGGGTCGTTTCGATCCGACGGCCGGCGCCAGCTTCGCGACCTTCGCGAGCCAGCGCATCCGCGGCGCGATGATCGACGAGTTGCGCAGCCGCGACTGGCTGCCGCGCAGCGTGCGCCGTCAGGCACGCGCGATGGACGCGTGCGTCCACAAGCTGGAACAGCGCAACGGCCGGCCGGCGGAGGAAACCGAAATCGCCGCCGAGATGGGCGTCAGCCTCACCGAATACCAGCAACTGCTCACCGACACCAACTGCGGCTATCTGTTGCCGTTCGAGGAAATGGTCGAAGAACAGGGCGAGCCGGAAGACGATTCCGACGGCCTGCAATCGCCGATGGCGCGGCTGCTGGGCGAGGAACACCGCGAGCGGATCAAGGCCGCAATCGAGGCGCTGCCCGAACGCGAGAAGTTGATGATCACCCTGTACTACCAGGAAGAACTCAACCTCAAGGAAATCGGCGCGGTGCTGGGGGTGTCCGAATCCCGGGTTTGCCAACTGCACAGCCAGGCGATTTCGCGCATGCGCGCGCGGCTCGCCGATTGACTCCATGCGGAGCCGGGTTGCTGCCGACCGCAAAAAAACGCCCGAAGACGAATCCCCGGGCGTTTTGACGAGTGTACGGAACGGCTTCAGCGCATGCCGGCGGCGCGTTTGGTTTGCGACGCGGGCATCGTCTTGGCGTCGATGCGGTGTGCGCGCGGGTCGAGATTGACGACGACCTCGTCATGTGCCGCAGCTTCGTGCGCCTTGGCGCGCGCCTTGCTGGTCTTGCCGGCGCGCGAGGGCGGACGACAGATCCCGCAGACGTAGTCCCTGCACGGCGTGTGCGCGTGCATTACGAAGCGCCCGTGGCAGCTGGTGCATTCGGCCAGTTCCAGCAGGCCGCTTTCGAAGAAGCGCAGCAGGGTCCACGCACGGTTCAGGCCCAGCACCGGTTCGCTGTCGTCCAGCATCACCTGTTCGAGGTACAGCCGGTAGGCCTTCACGAACGCGTCGATGCGCTTGCAGCCCTGTTCTTCGGTGAGCCGCTGGTAGATGCCGTAGAACAGCGACGAGTGGATATTGGGGGACCAGGTCAGGAACCAGTCGGTGGAGAACGGCAGCATGCCCTTGGGCGGCGAGATGCCGCGTACCTCTTTGTACAGGCGCAACAGGCGGCCGCGGCTCAGGTCGGTTTCGGTTTCCAGCACCTGCAGGCGGGCGCCCAGTTCGATCAGGTTCACCGCCAGCTGCACTTGATGCATCCTGGCGACCAGGCTTTTTTCGGAATTTTCCATGTGCCCGTCCTCCTCAGGCGTGACCCGCGGCAACGCGGGACATCAAAAGGGAGGCATGGGTTTGCATCATCGCCGAATCGCGCTTCTCGCCGACGATCTTCTGCACCTGATCGGCGTTGTCGAAGCACAGGCGGAACAGGAACTGGTTGGTGCGGGCCAGTCGGCTGAGTTGCTTGGTCGAAAGCGACATCAGCAGCTTGGCCATGTCATCGTCGAGCTTGAGTCGGAACTGGGCGGCGGCGTAATCCTCTTTCAGTAGCCGCTGCGCCAGCATCAGGTAAGTCAGATTGGTGTCCTGGATCTCTTCGAGCAGTTCTTCGATATTCATTCTGTCCACAGCGGGCGCCGAGCGTGGCGCCTCCTCCCCTTTTCTAGTTGGTATGAAAGCCGTACAACAAGTTGAAACGTTCGAACTGTGGTGATTCGATGCCGAGTCTTGGCCTCCTGCCACATGTCTTGCAGATCCATCGAGTACGCACAGGCAAAGCATGCTTCGTACCAAAGGGGGGAATTCGTGAAGGAGTTGTGACGCCCGGGTGTGCGAACTGTCGACTGGTTCGCATGGAAGGGCAAAGATAGCGCTCAAGTTCGCGCGATACCGGCCGATGGGGCGACGGAAAAATTCTTACGCAGGCCAATTCACGTGTACTGTTGGATTGCGGACGCGTCGCTTGCGCATGCCGTGCCGCGGCATGTTCGGACTCGCTCAGGTTGCGCGGATGGGTCCGCGGACGCCTGCATCGCCACGAGCTGGCATCGCACTCCATGACTTTCGGCACGGGTCCGGTTGCCAAAATGAGCGACGTCGGCCGGGCGGAATATCGAATTCGTGCGCCGCTACACCGCGCAGGCCGGTCTGCTACTGCTGGCCGAAGACCTGGGCGACGTGTATCCGCGCCAGCTGCAGTTCATCCGCACAGCAGATTGGTGCGCGTGCGCAAGCTGCGCCGCCGCGACGACGTGGCGCCGGTGTCGGGCGAACACGATTACTTGGAGCGGCTGGTGGCGAGGGGGTGATGCCGATCGAGCGCATCGGCGGCTCGCACGATCGAACGGCGCGGCGTCAGGACCGGCGTACGCCGTGGCGATCGATGCGGATGGTGGCTAGGGGCGGAATCGAACCGCCGACCTCAGCATTATGAGTGCCGCGCTCTAACCGTCTGAGCTACCTAGCCGAACCCGGTGCGCCTGCTCGACGATCGGGATCGCGGGTGCGAAAGCCGATCGATTCGCCCGAAGCCCGGGCGGGGCGCAGTGAGCCGATCAGTCTAGCGAATGCCGGATGGCTGTCAAGCATGACGCGGCCCATGGCTATACTTCTGGGTTTCGCCACACGAGTTGCCGCCACGGTCACACCGCCGCCAAGTTCGACCCGCATCCGGCGTTTCCATCTGGCCGAGCCGCTGGTAATGCTCGCGACCGTCGTGCAATGGCTGGTGCTGTCGATTTTCACCGGCGCGCTGGTCGGCGTGGGCTGCACTATTTTCCTCAAGGCGCTGTTCGCGACCGCCGGACGCGCGTACGCGGCGCCGCTGTGGCTGCAGATGACGTTGTTGCCATTGGGCGGCCTGGCCAACGGATTGCTGCTGCACTACGGCTACAAGCTGCGCCGCAGCACCTTCAACGACAATCCCATCGTTGCCGTCAACGAACAGCAGGGCAAGCTGCCGTTCCGCACGATATGGATCAAACCGGTCGCCGCGTTGATCACGCTCGGTTGTGGCGGTTCGGCCGGCAAGGAAGGTCCGTGCTCGCACATCGGGGCCAGTCTTGCGGCCACGGTCGGGCGCCTGCTGCGCCTGAACCCCGAAATGCGCAAGCGGTTGCTCGCGTGCGGCGTCAGCGCCGGGTTTTCCAGCGTGTTCGGCACGCCGATCGCGGGTGCGATCTACGGCGTCGAGATGCTGGCGATCGGCCGCATCCGCCATGACTTCCTGTTTCCCGGGATCGTGGCCGGCGTCACCGCGTTCGAGGTCTCGCGCTGGCTGGGTGTGCCATATCCGCAGTACCACATCGCCTTCGTCGGCGATTTCACCGAGTGGCTGTTTCTGAAAACAGTGGTGGTCGGGATCCTGTGCGGCGCAGTGGCGTGGCTGTTCGTGGAATTGCTGCAACAGTCGAAGAAGGCGTTCGGCTGGTTGCGCGAGCGCTACGCGCTATGGCCGCCGTTGATGCCGCTGCTCGGCGGCGTGGTGCTGGCGCTGCTGATCGTCGCGATTCCGAACCAGTACCTGGGCCTGAGCCTGCCGCTGATGGATCGCGCGCTGCACGGCGACGCGATGCCATACCTCGGTTTTTTCTGGAAGGCGTTGCTGGTGGCGATCACGTTGGGGTCGGGTTTCTACGGCGGCATCGTGACGCCGCAGTTCGTGATCGGCGCCGTCACCGGCGGTGCGTTCGCGCATCTGCTCGGATTGCACGCGGCGCTGGGCGCGGCGGTGGGGTTGGTCGCTGTGGTGGCGTCGGCGTCGAATGCCCCGATCGCGGCGATCCTCATGGGCGTGGAACTGTTTGGCGCCGATGCGACGCTATACGTGGCGGGCGCGTGCGTGGCTGCATACCTCGTCATCGGACATCGCAGCGTGTACCCCGAGCAGCAGATCGCCTTCAGCAAGTCGTCGTGGATCTTCGCGCGCGCCGACCTGCCGGTCGGTCAGGAGAAGGTGCGCCTGTCATACGGTCTGTTGCGCTGGTGGCGGCTGCGGCGCAGGCGGGCGAAGCTATCCGGCACGGCAAGGAAGTGAGGCTGGGTGCAAGGTTCGTTTATACTGCGCGATCCCGTGTGCGCCTGTAGCTCAGCTGGATAGAGTACTGCCCTCCGAAGGCACACGTCATCGAGCCGAAAATCGCAGTGGAAAAAGGTCAACGCGCCTGTAGCTCAGCTGGATAGAGTACTGCCCTCCGAAGGCAGGGGTCGTGGGTTCGAATCCCGCCAGGCGCGCCAAATCAACCACTTGGCTGTATTTGACGGCCTCCTCCCGTAGATTTCCACGCCAAAATCCTCCGAGTGCGCGCGACTCGCGGACCAGTGCGCCGTTTTCGGCACACGCCGTGTTTTGGGCACGAATGCCCGGCGTGTGCCCACGCCGTGCCCATGTCGCGTGAGCCTCGCTGAGTTTGACCTCTTGCACAATGCCCACCATTTCACCGTCGCATCTGGCAGCGATGCCGCTTCACCTAGCTACTGCGACAGGCTTCGCTATTGCGGCGGCCTTCACGTCGCTCTAGTGCAGCAGCAGTGCGTCGATTCCGCTCTCTCGAACGGAGCTAAAAGGGTAGTACCGAGTCCGCCATGCCATCCAGACGCAGCTTGATCTGGCGCCAGTCCGGCAGATGCCTGTCCAGCAGGCGATAGAACGCACGACTGTGATTGTGCACCTTCAGGTGGCACAACTCGTGGAGCAATACGTAGTCGATGCATTCCCGTGGCACCCGCACCAATCCAACGTTCAGGACAATGCGCCCGCGGGGTGAACAACTTCCCCACTGTCGCCTCATCTGCCTAATGGTGACCGGCGGAACGTCGGACACCCACCGGAGGCGCCCAGATACCTCGATCAGTCGCTGAAACAGAAATTCCCTGGCTCTGTTTCGGAACCATAGATTCAACTGATCGCGAACGAGCCGCGGTGCCCGATTGCGCACCGTGACTTCCATGTAACCGCCGCGGAGTTTCGTGCCGGACGCGTTTCGCGACTTCACCACCTTCAAGCGATAACGCCGCCCAAGATAGAACACGGTTTCGCCACTGACGTACTCGCGAGGCGTGAGTATTCGCAAGCGATCTTCCACCTCCCTCAGCCGCTTGCTGATCCACCCAAGTCTTCGCGCCACCGCCGCCCGAATGTCGGTTTCGGCGACGTGCAGCGGCGCATCGACCAGCACCTTGCCGGTTGGCTCGACATGAATCGCCACGCTGGGCCTCACCCGTTTGGAGGACCTGCGAACTTCGCAAGTGATGCAGCGCTCGCCGTAATGAAGCGCAAGGCGGGACTCGCCCTTTGGCACTGCCTTCATCCGCGGCTGCGCTCGATCCGGGTGATCTGCACGATCTGCTCGACCACCGCCTTGGCGTGCTCCAGTCCTATGAGTCCGAACAGCTTCGGAAGCAGATTCTTGCGGATTGCCGCTTCGGTGCCTTGCGGACTCAGCGAATTTTCCGCAATGGCGTCGCGCACGACAGTCTCGATTTCCAAAGACAGATCGGTCAGCTGCTTGCGCTCGGCATCGGGCATTGCTTCGATCGCGGCATCCCCCAGTTCCAAACGAATGGCGCCGAAATAAGCCTTCGCTTGGCGATTTGCTTCCAATCGATCAGGGATCCCTGGCGTCTGCCTTGCCTCAAGCCGATCCTCGAACTTCTTGAAGAGCGCGTATTGCTTCAGCGGGTGATCGAACATCGCTTCGGCTTCGGCAATCGCCTGGCGGAGCAACTCGCCGAACACCTTCTGTGCATAAGGGTCCACCGCCAGATCCTGCTCGATCGTCTTGCGCAGGCGCGTCTTGATCAGGTCCGTTTCGTTGCGGGTCTTTTCTTCGGACCAGTTCTCCGGGTTTTCAGGCTTGCCAAGTTCGTGGACGAGATAAACACCCTCCGGCTCACGCACCCCGGAACCGATCACCTGCTTGTCGACCAGACGGCGGATCTGCTCTTCGTAGACGCTGTAGTCCACCGTCTCCATCGCGTCGGTCCGCGCGATCCTGCGCAGGCCGGAGAAGAACCGCAAATCATCCTTGTAGCGGCGGATAGTCGCTTCGGAAAAACTGGCATCCTCGAAGAAACTGCGCGATGACAGCGCCACCTGCAGGCATACGCCGAACTCAGTCAGAGCGCCGGAAAAATCATCACGCAGTTTGTGGCGTTCGTCGTATTCCGCGCCATCCTCGCCCGTCACGAACCGGGGGCTCAGCAACTGCCGGTATTGCTCCAGATCCTTGGCGTTGGCAACGCCCTTAAAGAACGACCAAAGCCGGTCATGCAGCGCGGGAAGCCGTTTGTATTCGGTGCTGATCGGGTGATACAGGCCTTCGAGGTCCGCCGGATCAAAGCCCGCCTGTGTTTGCGCTTCCAGATCGCGATAGGCGCGGATTGCCGTGTCGAGTTCTGGAAGAATGCCGCGGTAATCGACCAAAATGCCGTACTTCTTGGCATCGTGCAGGCGGTTCACGCGCGCGACGGCTTGGATCAAGTTGTGGTCCTTCAGCGGCTTGTCGATGTAGAGCACGCCGTTGCGCGGCTCGTCGAATCCCGTCAGCAGCTTATCCACGACGATCAACAGATCCGGCGCCGAATCACTCTCGAAATCCTTCAGCACCTGCTTTTCGTAATCCTCGGGCTTGATGCGCGCATCCACGATGTTCTGCTTCCACCACTTCTGCACTTCCGGCAACGAATCCTCGTCGACTTCGGTATTGCCTTCGCGCGTGTCGGGCGGTGAGATCACCACTGCGCTCGTGACCAGCCCGGTTTCGTCGAGCGCGCGCTTGTAGCGAATGGCGTCCAGTTTGCTGTCCGTCGCGACCTGGCCCTTCAGCCCAAGCGGCTTGATGTTTTCCTTGAAGTGCGCGGCAATGTCCCAGGCGATCAGTTCGATCCGGTTCGCCGCACCATGGATCGCGCGCTTGCTGGCGAACTTCTTCTTGAGGTCCGCGCTCTGCGCCTCGGAAAGCCCGGCCGTGATCTTGTCGAACCAGCGGTTGACGGCGCCTTCGTTGATGTCGAGTTCCGGCACCCGCTCCTCGTAGAGCAGCGGCACCACGGTCTCGTCGTCCACGGCCCGCTGCATCGAATAGGCATGGATGATCGGGCCAAACTTGTTGGCGGTCTTTTCGGCCCTGAGCAACGGCGTGCCGGTGAAAGCGAGATACGCCGCATTGGGCAACGCATGGCGCATGCGCTCATGGGTTTCGCCGCCGTGGCTGCGGTGGCCTTCATCCACCAGCACGATCAGGTTGGCGGAATCGTTGTGGCACTCCGGCAGCTTCGATGCGGTGTTGAACTTCTGCACCAGCGAAAAGGTGATGCGCTCGTTGCCGTGGCCGATGCGATGGGCGAGGTCGCGGCCCGTGGTGGCCTTGCTGCGTTCGCCTTCCTTCTTGACTGCGATGGCCGAACCGAAGGCGCCGCTGCTCATGAAGTTGCGCGACAACTGCGTCTCCAGATCCACGCGATCGGTGACCACCACCACCCGGCATTCCTTCAAGGCTTCATCCAGCAGCAGTGCCTTGGTCAGGAACACCATGGTGAAACTCTTGCCAGAACCCGTGGTGTGCCAGAGCACCCCGCCCTCGCGGCCGCCGTCCGGGCGAAGTTTGCGGATGCGTTGCAGCAGCGCGCGGATGCCGAAGAACTGCTGATAGCGCGCGACGATCTTGCCGGCCTTGCGATCGAACAGGACGAATCCGCGCAGGAATTCGAGCAACCGTACCGGGCTCAGTAACCCGGCCAGTAGGCGATCCTGATCGGTCGGCAACATCGGCTGCGACCACAACGACTCGCAATACTCGCGCAGCCGCCGCGGCTTGCCGCGGAACAGGGCCTCCCGTTTTCCGGCGGGAAGCGCGCGGTTCTTGATGGCTGCGAGCTGTGTCTCGTCGGGTTCTTCTTCACGCCAGCGCGACCAGAACTTGCCGGGCGTGTGGGTGGTGCCGTAGCGCCCGTCCGTCGTGCTGATCGCGATCAGCAGTTGCGCGTAGGCGAACAGTTGCGGAATTTCATCCACGCGCTGGTTGCGCAGGTGCTGGCTGATGCCCTCGGTCACCATCGCCTTGTCCGCGTGCGGGGACTCGGGGCGCTTGGCCTCGATCACCACCAGCGGCAGGCCGTTGACGAAGCCGACGATGTCCGGCGTGCGATGGTGCGTGCCCTGGATGGACAGCACCTCGTATTCCTCGGTGATGTCCCAGAAGTTGTTGCCGGGATCGCTCCAGTCGATGATCGAAATGGTGGGCTGGTGCTTCTTGCCGTCCGGCATGAATTCCGTGACGGTGATGCCGAGCGCCAACCGTTGATAGAGGTGCTCGTTGGCCACCAGCAGCCCTTCGCCCAGCGGCAGCGCGATGAGCTCGCGCACGATCTGGTCGATGGCGCTGGGCGACAGCGGGTAGCGCTGGCCCTTGTACTCGAAGCGCCGCGTCTTCATCGCCTCGATCAGGCGCGGCTTCAGCAACACCTCGCGCGTGCTGCCGCGCAGGGCCAGACATTCGGCCACATCGAGATAGCGCCAGCCGAGATTGGCCAGCAAATGCAGCGCGGGAATGTGCGCGCTGAGCTGTTCGCGTACATCGGGAGCGCTGACGCTCATGCGGGCTCGGCCTCTGCCGCTGCTGTAACTGGCACGCGCACGCGGCGTTTGCCGGTGAGGAGTTGCTGCATCAGGGCGGTTTTCTCCTGCCGCAGCTTTTGCACTTGTTGTTGAAGCAGATCAATCTCCTGGTCCGCTGTGTCGAGCAGCTCGGCAATTTCTTCTTGCTCCTCGATAGAGGGCAAGGGGATGCGCAGTTTTTTGAAGTCATTCCAGCGCAGGCTGCCGCGGCGATTCACCGATGAATTGGTTGCTGCCTCGAATATTTGCCTGAAACGTTCGGTCTTGAGCAGCCGGTATAGGTACCCGTCGCACACGCGATCCGTGGTTCTGAACACGGTGTACATCGGGCTGACCAAGCCGTGTTCGTACAGGTCCTGATATCCGATCGAGCCTTCTTCAATGTGGTTCGTTGCGTAAGCAAACGTTCTGCGCGGCACCACCTTGTAGGTGGACAGGTCCTTGCTGAATACCTGCTTCTTGAAATACGCCAGTGAATCGACAAGGCCCGCATGTTTTGTGCAGGAAAGCACAGGGTACGGCTGCCCAGAGACGTGCCTCTCGTTGACCTCGGAAGCGACTTCGGCGATCGCTGGATAGCTCCAATCCTCGGGAATGTGGCCGTGCGGAGTAGACCGAAAGCCTGTTTGCTTGCTGAAGTGGCCAATTCGCCGCTTGCCCATCAGCATCGCCGCGGCCAGTGCATTCTTTCGCGCGCGGCCGTTGGTGAGCAGACGCTCAGATGCCGAGATTGCCTCGTCCCAAGCGCTCAAAGTTTCGGCGATGCAAATTTGCTCGCTCGGAGGAGGCAGAGCAATCGGAATTGATCCAATCAGCTCCGTATTGAGGTTCGGTTGGCCAACGCCAGGGGCAACCACTTCGCGCAGGTAGTTGGTCTTGCTCTGGAGAAAGTAGTAGAGGTATGGCTTGGACACACCGTGCAAATTGATCAGCATTGCAATGCCGTCGTTTGCCCCCGCACGCATGGTGGTGATTTTGGGGACGCCGAGGGTGGCTCCGCTGTTCGTGAGGACCAAGGTCCCCGGCTCGATGATGCGAGTGAGCTCAGATCCGGCTTCAGTCAAGTTGGTTCTTGTACTGGTCAGGTGCATCCGCTCATCGGTAGTGACATCGGCGACCGTAAT
>Ga0207660_10000317_pt1 | contig 31655 bp, 57 predicted proteins | sample KBSC73BmetaG_FD_184335 | JGI IMG/M metagenome (GOLD analysis project Ga0207660, IMG submission 184335) | Corn rhizosphere microbial communities from Kellogg Biological Station, Michigan, USA - KBS C7-3B metaG (SPAdes) (version 2) | ecosystem: Host-associated > Plants > Roots > Rhizosphere ... | reverse complement strand
CTTTTTTTTCGCTAACTCGTAACAACCCAATATGGACGGCCCAGGCAGAAAAAGCGTTGAAGCGCTGTCGGTAGTGGTTTCGCTGCCCGGCCAGCGCCTGGAACCGCCAGAATCGCTCACAGAGGCTCAGAAGGAGACCTGGCGGGCCGTGGTGGCCACGAAACCGCCGGAATGGTTCGCCGCTGATTCGGCCCCCGTGCTGGTGGCCTACTGCAAGGCAGTCGCTTCGCATGCCTTCGTCGCGTTGCAGCTGGAGAGGTTCGAGAAGCGCAAGCGCATGGATGGCAAGGCGCTAGCCGCCTATCGGGCGATGCTGAAGTCGCAGGCGACGCAGGGCGCTCTGGTCGCCTCTCTAGCCACGAAGCTGCGCCTGACCCCGCAGTCGCGGTACACGCCGCAATCGGCTGCGACCGCGAGCCGCAAGACTTCGGATGCTCAGAAGAAGCCCTGGGAATTCGGTAAGGAAGCGTGACACGCGGGGAGCGCAACGTCGCGTGGATTGAGGCGACGTGCCGGATTCCGGAGGGGAAGTTCGTCGGCCAGCCCGTGAAGCTGCGCCCGTGGCAACGGCAGATGATTCTAGGCGTCTACGACGGGGAGGTCGTGACGCGGCGCGCGATCTTCAGCTTTGGCCGGAAGAACGCGAAGACGACCCTTGCGGCTCTCCTGACGGTCCTGCACCTGTGCGGGCCGGAGGCGCGGCCGAACAGCCAGCTCTTCAGCACGGCGCAGTCGCGGGATCAGGCGGCGATTCTATTCGCGCTCGCCGCGAAAATCGTCCGCATGTCGCCGGACCTGCGGGAGTATGTCGTCGTACGGGATACGGCCAAGCAGCTTTTTTGCCCGGAGCTCGGGACGCTCTATCGTGCGCTTTCGGCGGAAGCTTCGACCGCCTACGGTCTCTCGCCCGTGTTCGTGGTGCATGACGAACTCGGCCAGGTCCGCGGACCCCGCTCGGAGCTCTACGAGGCCATGGAGACGGCGGCCGGCGCTCAGGACAATCCGCTGTCGATCATCATCAGCACGCAGGCGCCGACCGATGGCGACCTGCTCTCCGTCCTGATCGATGATGCGAAGAAGGCGGCCGACCCGAAGACGAAGCTGTTCCTGTTCACCGCTCCGGAAGGGCTGGACCCGTTCTCAGAGGAAGCGATTCGGGCGGCTAACCCGGCGTTCGGGGACTTCCTGAACGCGGACGAGGTCAGGGATCAGGCTGAGAGTGCGAGGCGCATGCCGGCGCGCGAGGCGGCCTACCGCAATCTGATCCTCAACCAGCGCGTGCATATGGTCTCGCCCTGGATCAATCAGAGCGAGTGGGAAGCCTGTCAGTTCTACTTGAACCTCGAGGAGTACGACGGCCAGCCCTGCTATGGCGGGTTGGACCTGTCGGGGAAGAATGACCTGACGGCGCTCGTTCTGTCCTTCCCGACGGCGGAAGGGTGCGATGTCTTCCCGATGTTCTGGACCCCCGAGGAGGGGTTAGCGGATCGGGCGACGCGGGACCGCGTCCCGTACGATCAGTGGGCGCTCAGCGGATACCTCACGCCGACTCCGGGCAGGTCTATCGATTTCGCGTGGGTGGCAGAGCGCATTCGGGATTTGCTCGAGACGGTGCAGGTCAAGGCCATTGCCTTTGACCGTTATCGGATCACGGATCTCTTGCGCGAACTCACCGAAGTGGGCGTGAGCACGGAGATCGTGGCCGCCGGCGCCGAACCCACCGGTCGGCCGGATTTGATCCTGATTCCACACGGGCAGGGTTACAAGGATATGTCCCCGGCGGTGGAGACGGTCGAAACCGCCATCTTGAATCACACGGTGCGCTTCCAGAAGAACCCGGCGATGACGATGTGCGCGCTCAACGCAGTGTGTACCTACGACGCGGCCGGAAATCGAAAATTCGACAAGCGTCCAGGGAAGTCCATCGGCCGGATTGACGGCATCGTGGCTGCGGCCATGGCGATGCGCTGCACGGTCGGCGTGACTGCCTCTGGTCCCAGCGTCTACGAAACCCGCGGAGTCTTAAGTCTATGAAATTGGCAATCGAGCATCTGAAGACGCAGGTTGAAGCCGCACCGGTTGCCGAATCGCAGGCGCAAGCGGATTTGGATGCAGCCCGCGCGCGCCATCAGGCGGCGATTGATGCAGCACACGCGGAAGTGAAGGCTGCCGAGGCCAATCTCGCGCACGTTCGTCACCGCAATGCCGATTTCTCCGAACTCTACGAAGCTGCGAAGCTCGGCAAGTTGCAGACACCGACTCCCGCCTCCGATGTACCCGCAGAGGATGCCCAGTGAAACTCGCCATCGATTACCTCGAGCAGTCGATTAAGGAGGCGGAGCGCGAGATCTCGGACTCCAAACGCTGCGAGGAGCAATGTCAGGCTCAGCTCGATGATGCCTCCAGGCGTGTGGCGCGCTCCACTGGAAAGCTCAAGGAACTGCGAGCCGTCCTTGCCATGGTCATGGCATCTCAGAAAGTTGAATCGCCTGAGATCGACGTGACGAATCTACGCTCTGCTGAGAAGGCGCTGCGCCTCGAGAAGCGCCGGGCCTGATGACTCTCTGGGGTCGGATCAAAGCGCTCCTCACTCGTGAGCGCCCGCACCATCGTGGGTATCTGTGGTACCCGCGGACTCAAGCCGGCCAGTACGTCGATGAAGAGATGGCGCTGCGGTATTCGGCCGTCTGGGGCTGCGTGCGCGTCATTTCCGAAGGCGTTGCCTGTCTTCCCTGGCAGGTATTTCGTCGCGGCAAGACCGGCAAGAAGGAGGTCACCGATGACACTGCATGGATGCTGCAGAACCAACCGAACTCGGAGATGTCTCCATTCATCTTCAAGGAGCTGTTGGTTCGTCGCATGCTGCTCTCCGGTAACGGTTACGCGGAGATTGAACGCGACAACGGCGGCCGGCCGGTCGCGCTGTGGCCTATCATCTCCGAGCGAGTTACACCTGACCGGGACGAGAACGGCGCACTGATCTATCGCGTCAGAGACATCGAGCAGGGCGAGATCATCATGTCGCCTGCCAACATCTTTCACCTAAAGGGGCCGGGCGGGGATGGCCTGGTCGGATACTCTATCATTCGCATGGCGGCCGAGGCCATTGGGCTCGGACTTGCGATGCAGGACTTCGGTTCCTCGTTCTTCGGCAATGGCGCGCACATGGGCGGGGTGTTGCAGCATCCGAAGCAGCTCTCGCAGCAAGCGCAAGACCGACTGAAGGAGTCCTTCAACCAGTCGCACGCGCGAAAGAACGCGCTATCGATGGCCGTGCTTGAAGAGGGCATGACCTACCAGCGGATTGGGATTCCTCCGGAGGACGCTCAGTTCCTGGAATCGCGTTCATTCAGCGTGGTGGATATCTGCCGGTGGTTCCGCGTGCCGCCGCACAAGGTCGCAGAACTCGGCCGTGCGACGTGGGGCAACATCGAGCAGCTGTCCATCGAATTCGTGCAGGACGCGATCGTTCCGACGGCCTGTCGCATGGAGCAGGAGGCGGATGCGAAGTTCTTCGGCCGCAACAATCGCGGTGTCGTCTATACGCAGATGAACGTGAGCGCACTGCTGCGAGGGGACATGAAGAGCCGCAACGATGCGTACGCGGTCGGGCGTCAGTGGGGATGGCTATCTCCGAATGAGATCCGAGAACAGGAAGGAATGAATCCTATTCCGGGTACGCAGGGCGGAGATATGTATCTGGTGCCGGCCAATATGATGAGTTCGAAGAAGGCAAAAGCTGCGGAAGCTCAGCCGATTGCCGCGCCATCGCCGCCGAATGACCCTGAAACGCCGGGGAACCCGGGCGAACCGCCCAAAAACCGCAAGAGACTCAACGCAAACGGTGTCGGACATGCCTAACTATCGCATGCGCTTGTCGGGCGCGAAGACTGGCGAGATCTACCTCTATGATGAGATCGGGCAGAGCTTTTTCGGCGGTGGAATCTCAGCCAAGCAATTCGCGGATGACCTGAATGCGCTGGGCAAGGTCGACACGCTCAGCATCCGCATGAACTCCCCCGGCGGGGATGTGTTCGATGGGCTTGCGATCTACAACACGTTGAAGCGCCATCCGGCGAATGTGATCGTGGATATCGACGGCATGGCGCTGTCGATTGCCTCCGTCATTGCGATGGCCGGCGATACGATCAACATGGCCGGCAATGCCATGATGATGATCCACGATCCCTGGACGGTCGCGGCCGGTACGGCGGAGGATTTCCGCGCGCAGGCCGATATCATGGACAAGGTGAAGGTCAATCTGGCGCAGACCTACGCCTCGCGCACGGAGACGGACGAAGACCAGATCATGGACATGATGACCGAAGAGACCTGGATGACCGCGAGCGAGGCGCGCTCCGCCGGCTTTGCGGACGATGTGACAGAGGCGCTCGACATGGCCGCGCGATTCGATCTGTCGCGCTTCAAGAAGGCACCGCAGGCCCTCGCCAAGACGATTGCGGCGAAATCCGGCGGGACCGACTTCTACCGCGCGAAGATTGCTGCATTGTCATCCCGCACGCGCCGCCGCGCATAACCGTTTCAACCTGACGAATTAAAGGCCCCACTTCGGGGCCTTTTTCGTTTCCTGGGGCCGCGAGGCTCTTACCGGCCGCCTTCGGGCGGCTTTTTCATTTGGAGAGTCTTCCATGACCATCGAAGAGCTGCGAAAGCGCCTCGTAGACCTGCAGGAGTCCGCAACGGCATTGCAGGCACAGGCGGACACCGAAAAGCGGGATCTGACCGAAGAGGAGGAGCGCCAGCTCGAGACCATCTTCGCGGATTTCGACAAGACGGAGAAGGACATCCAGAACCGCGAGCGCATCGCGAGCAACGATGCACGACTGAAGCAGTCGTCCCGCGCTATCTCGCCGGAGCGGCCTCAGAACGCTGGCAACGGCGAAGGTGAGGGAGAGGGCGAGCCTCCGGCCCGCGCCAAGCCGGCGGGCAGCTCGACGCGTGCGGTCTACGTGCCGCCCAGCAACCAGAGCGAGCGCAATCGCTGGGGCTGGAAGAGCATGGGCGACTTCGCCATGGCGGTGCGCAACGCCTGTCACCGCGGGCATCCCACGATAGATCAACGTCTGCAGAATGCGCCGACCACATTCGGTTCAGAGAACGTCGGCGCCGATGGCGGTTTCGCGGTGCCTCCTGAGTTCCGCGCCGATATCATGACGAAGGTCATGGGCGAGGATCAGCTGATCTCACTGTGCGATCAGAACGAGACGGGGTCCAATTCCATCACGGTCCCGAAGGATGAGACGACCCCCTGGGGCTCGGCCGGTATTCAGGCGTACTGGGAGGCCGAGGCCGCGCAGTTCCAGCAGAAGAAGCCGGCGCTGCAGAACGCGACCGTGCGCACGAACAAGCTGACCGCGCTGGTTCCCGTGACGGACGAGCTGCTCGAGGACGCGCCCGCGCTGGGGTCCTATCTGCAGCGCAAGACGCCTCAGGTCATGCAGTTCAAGGTCAACGATGCGATTGTGAACGGGTCTGGCGCCGGTATGCCTCTGGGCATTCTGAACGGCGGCTGTGTCGTGCAGGTTGCGAAGGAGTCGTCGCAGCCGAATACGACATTCCTCGCCGCCAACGCGATCAAGATGTACAACGCGATGTACTCCGGCTGGCGCGGCGATGCCGTATGGCTGCTTAATCAGGATGTCGAGCAGCAACTGATGCAACTCACCATTCCGGTGAAGAACGTCGCCGGAACCGAGAACGTCGGCGGCTGGCCGGTCTATGTGCCTCCTGGCGGCCTCTCGGCTCAGCCGTTCGGTACGCTGCTGGGCAAGCGCGTCATTCCGACGCAGGCGTGTCAGACCCTCGGCACCCCTGGCGACATCATCTTCGCCAGCATGTCGCAGTATATGGCCGTGTTGAAGGCAGGCGGGATCCGGGCGGATTCCTCGATCCATCTGTTCTTCGATTACGACACTACCTGCTTCCGCTTCATCTTCCGGATGGGCGGTCAGCCATGGTGGTCTTCGACCATCGCCGCGAAGAACGGCTCAGGCGTTTACGCCCCGTTCGTCACCCTGGCTCAGCGCTAAGGCTGATAGGCCGCCTTCGGGCGGCCTTCCTCTCTTTCTCTTTCCTTCGAGGTTTTCATCATGAATGGCAATCCCGCAGAGCGCGAAGCCGTACTCGTTCAGAAGGTCGGCACCGCGAACTCCACCCCGCTGGTCAGCTCGTACGTGTCAGCGAAGAATGTCGAGCAGATCATGGGCCTGCTCCTGACCGGAGACATGGCATCGGAAACGATCGACTTCGCTATCTACCAGGCGACCGACACCTCTGGCTCGAACGCCAAGGTGCTCAAGGCCATCACGCAGCTCGCTGCGAGCGCCACTGCGAACGACAATGCCATCGTGAAGATCGGCGCGACGTGCGATGAGTTGGACGTGGCCAACAGCTTCAGCTGTGTGGCCGTCCGAGCGGTCACCGGTGGCGCAACGGGCGGTACGGTAGGCATGTGCATCATCGGATCGCCGGTCCGCTACGGACCGGCCTCCGTGATCGAGCCGGCCACGGTGCTGCAGACGAAGATCTGAAGGATGGGGGCGCAAGCCCCCTTTCCTCATGGCGTTGAATCTCGTCACGCCGCCTGCGCTCGAGCCCGTCTCGATCGAGGAGGCCAGATCCCATTGCCGCATCACCTCGACCATAGAGGATGGATTGCTCGCAGGCTACGTTCTAGCCGCGCGTCAGCACGTCGAGTCCATCACCAATCGGACCATGATGACTTCCGCGTGGCGGTTCGTCATCGATGAAAAGTGGCCGATCTACTACGACCGCAAGCGCGGCTTCAATCGCAAGATGATCCAGCTGCCGAAATCGCCCGTGCAGTCGGTTCAGTCGATTCAGTACATCGATACCAACGGGGCGACTCAGACCCTGGACCCGAGTCAGTACGTCGTCTATGGCCTGCACGATCCGACGCAGCCCGCAGGCGCGATTCCGGGGCTCGGCCGGATTGAGCCGGCCTTCGGGATCATCTGGCCGCTGATCAGGCACCAGGGCAACGCCATCACAATCAACTTCACGGCCGGCTATGGGGATAGCCCTTCGGCCATGCACGAGGCGCTCCGGCAGGCGATGCTCATGCTCATCGCTCACTGGTTCGACAACCGCGCTCCGGCTCTGGAGAAGGCCAGAGGGCTTCAGGTGCCCTATGCGGTGGAGGCGCTCACCGCACCTCACCGGATCTGGTTCGGGGATGAGACGCACAACGAGACCTTCTATCCCTATCGGATCTGGAACTGATGGGGTTCATCGACAGCGGCACGCTCGATAGGCAAGTCACCCTTAGCCATCGCGTGCTGAGCACAGATGCCTACGGCGGACAGGCGGCCTCCTGGCCCACTCCATATGCAACGGTATTCGCCAAGCGCACGGACATGCAGGGCACGAAGCGCGTCATCGCGCAGCAGTTCACCACGCAGCAGCTGACGGAATTCACGATCCGCTTCCGCGATGACTTGGTGATGACCGATCGGCTGGTGAGCGTGGAAGAGGGCCTGAGCTACGAAATTCTGCAGGTCTCGCAGTTGGGTCGCCATGAAGGTCTGAACCTTCTCTGCAGGACTGTCGTGCCGTGACCGAATTCAACCTCGTTCACGATGCACTCGTGAACGATTCCGCGACCGCAACCTTACTCGGCGATCGCGTGCGGCCCGTTCAGGCAATTCAGGAAGATCCGCTGCCGTTTGCGGTTATCTCGCTGGTCGATGTCCAGCCGTTCAACGCAGTGAATGGGTTCGCAGGCCTCGATATGAGCGAGATGCAGATCGACGTCTGGGCTTCCTCGATGATCGACGCCGACACCATCTCGCGGACCGCGCGCCGCGCGCTCGAAGCGCAAGGCTACGTGTGCGTGCGCCACATCAATGACTTCTTCGACGCTCAACTGGACCCCGGCATTTTCCGCACGGGATTCGTGATTCGTCTCTTCCTCTGACGGAGTCCCTCAATGACTGCAATCAAAGGCTCAGGCGCCTCCTTGGCGGTGGCGACCGCAGCCGGCACGCCGACCTCTGCCATCACGGCCATTTCGCTCGCGAATCCGTGCGTCGTGACGGCGGCGAACGCGCTTACGAACGGCCAGATCGTGGTGCTGACCGGCATCGTCGGCACGACTCAGCTCAACAACCGCGCCTTCGTGGTCTCCGCTGTCAGCGGATCGTCCTTCACTCTCAAGGGCGAGGACTCGACCGGGTATACCGCCTGGGTCTCTGGCGGCATCGGTACGCCGCAGACCATGACGACCATCGCGAACGTGACCAACTTCCAGGGGTTCGACGGGCAGGCGAGTGAGATCGATGTCACGAGCCTTGCCTCTCCCGCGAAAGAGTTCTCACTGGGATTGGAGGACTTCGGGCAGTCCACGTTCTCCGTGTTCGCTACCAGTGGCGATGCCGGTCAGGCGAAGCTGCGTGCGATCAAGAGTTCGGCCACGCTGACGGCCTTTTCGCTCACGCTCTCCGACGGCGAGGTGACTGCATTCATGGCCTTCGTGAAGCAGTACACCCTGACGGACGTCAAGCCTGACGGAGCGGTCGGCGGGAATATCACCCTGCGCCATAGCAACCGGCCGGCGTGGCTGGCATGAGCCTACGGGATCGGATTCTCGCCGCTCGCAAGCTGCCGCAGATTGCGGTTCCGGTTCCTGAATGGGAGCTGACTGTCTACGTTCGCGTGATGACAGGCACTGAGCGCGATGCCTACGAGGCGTCAGTCCTGCGGGACAAGGACACGCGCCTTGAGAACATGCGCGCGAAGCTCGTCGTGCGCTGTGCGGTGGATGAGAATGGCAATCTGATTTTCACGCCCGACGATGTGGAAGCGCTCGGCGGGCACAGCTGGGTCGCGCTCAATCGAGTGTCGGAAGCTGCGATGAAGGTCAACGCAATGACCGATGCATCGCTCGAGGAACTCAAGGGAAACTCCGAGCCCAGCCTTGGCGACGCGCCGTCATCGGCCTCGCCCTGAAGCTGGGCAGACTCCCTCACGAACTCCTGGATTCTACAGACAGCCGAGAACTCGGCGAACTGTTCGCCTATTTCACTCTCATGGAGGAAGACCGTCGCACTCCTGAGGAGGCGACAGACGTCGAGGACAAACTCAGAAAAGCCTTCGGCAAGCCACCATGACCGACATCGTTCAAATCAAGCTGAGCGGCGATAAGAACATCAGAGCCGCCTTCGCCGATCTTCGCGACTACCTGCCCAAACAAGCCCTTCGGACAGCCGTCCAGAAAGCGGCCCAATTCCTTGATGGTCTCATCGTGCTCGTCGCCCCAAAACTCACCGGCCGACTCGCGCGCAACATTGAAGTCCACACGCACAAAGGACCGTCCACTATTCGTGCGCGTGTGACTGTCAATACCGTCGGGAAGGCAGGCGATCCGCACAACGCGTTCTACTGGCGATTTCTGGAGGAAGGCTTCCACACGAAGAAAGGAGACTTTCGCAAGTTCCCGTTCATCGCGAACGTGTTCGACTCGAAGAACCGCGAAGCCGCGCAGATGGTCGTCGATTCAGTTGACAGTGCGATTACGCGCGCAGAAGCCAAAGCCAAGCACGGCGGCTGATGTTAGAATAGTGCCATGGAAACAAACACTGAAGCTACGGCCGTCAAGCGCGATAGGTCGAAGTACAGAGCAGCGCATGCTGAGGAGCTGAAGCGAAAGTCAGCGGAACGCCGTCAGACGCCGGAACATAAGGAGTACATGCGTCGATACCATAAAGAGTGGTATCAGCGTAACAAGGATAAGGTGGCAGCGTCTTCAAAGGAATGGCAGAGGAATAATCCAGAAAGGGCTCGCGAGGCTAGAAGGCGCTTCTCCGCAAAACATCCAGAGCGAGCGCGCCAAGGGTGGAAGAGGTATGCGGAGCGCAATCCAGATAAAAGACGCGAGCAGGTATTGCGTCATAGAGAGAAGTATCCAGCGCGGCACTTATTGAGGTACACGAGGACCAGGGCGCGGATATATGGAAGGGAATTTACACTTACAGAGCAATGGATCGATGAAGGTCTAAAACTTGGATGCGCCCTGTCTGGACTTACTTTTGATCTATCGCGCGGTCGCCATGCGAGAACAAGAATTCTCGGCCCATCTGTTGACAGGATCGATTGCGAGAAAGGCTATACGCCAGATAACTGCAGGCTCATTTGCGTGGGTTTGAATTGCGGCATGGCCGATTGGGGATGGAAGGAGGCAGTTGATCTGTGGAGGGCTGCTATAGATAAGGAGGATAGGCATCTAGGCGTTTCCCTATATTCGGAGCAGCGGCCATAGCTCTCTTTTCAATATTTGTAGACGTAGTTGCACGAACCGCAGACCTTGAGACCGGCTTCGACCGCATCGACAGGAAGCTGCAGGCTTTCGGTGATGGCGTCAAACGTGTGGGAGAAATTCTCACCGCTGGCGCGCTCGTTGAGTTCGGGAAGCGGGTCATCGACCTTGGCGACCAGCTAGAGACTGCCGCACAACGCGCAGGGGTAAGCGGGCAGGCATTCTCAGAACTCGCCTACGCGGCGAAGCAGAACGGCGTCGGCGTCGATCAGCTGCAGCAAGCGCTGTCGAAAATGAATAAGGCGATGTCCGAGGCCGGGACAGGCGCCAAGTTACCCACGAATGCGCTTACAGCTCTCGGACTGAGCTTCAACGATTTGAAGAAGCTCGCTCCCGAGCAGCAACTCGAAGTCATCGCGGATCGCATCTCAAAGCTGCAGTCGCCCGCGGATCGCTCGCGAGCTGAGATCGAGCTGTTCGGGCGCTCTGGGGCGGAACTAGGCCCACTCTTCGCCCAAGGGGCGGCCGGTATCGAAAAGCTGCGCGAGGAAGCGCAAAAGGTCGGTGCGTCCTTTTCCGATGAGACGCTGAAGAATCTGGAAGAGGCGCATAAGGCGATAGACCGCATGGAATCGTCGTTCTCCGGGCTCGCCGCGACTCTCGTCGGCAAGGTAAGTCCCGCGCTTGCCAGGTTCTTCGACGACATCACGGCGATCATATCGGGGGACAAGTCGCATTTCGCGGCAGGCAACGTCGCTCGCATTGAGAACGTGCTGGCCGGATTGGACCCGAACAATTCCGGCATCTTCGGAAAGGCGGGGACGGGGAATCTTTACGCGCGTACCCAGCTGATTCAGCAGTTACACGCCGCTGAAGTTCCCAGCTTCAACACGCTGCGCGAGAGCGATCTGCAAAGTCCGGACATCGCAAAGACGCTCGATGCGCTGCTCGGAACCGGTGCGGCGCCTCCCGGCTATAAGCCAGCATTCGATTTCGAGAGCCTGATGGTTCACCCGCTAGCCCAGAAGCTCTCCACGACTGAGGAAGATCCATTTGCGGACCTGTTCCGCAGGTGGGACGACGAGACGAAGACAGTCGGTGAGAAGGCAGGCCACGAAGTGGCGACGACGCTTGCCAGATTGGATGCGGCGCTCGCCAGCGGGACAATCGGGCAGGCGGAATACAACAGACGTTGGAACGAGATCAACGACTCGATTCAGGAGGTCAACGTCACCGGGGTACACATGATTCCGATCCTGTCGGAGATATCTCAGGCGTGGAGCAATGTGACCGATGACATCATGAGCGCCATGGACCGCACGGTTCACGAGAGCGGGAGCTTCGGCAAGAACCTGCTGCGCAACATCCTGACGGCGTTGGAAGACCGCGCGATTTTCAATGCAATCGAGGCAATCGGTAACGCGCTATACGATGCGCTTAACAAGACGAAGGTCGGTAGCGGCGTAGCGTCGTTCCTTATCGACACATTCGGTGGAGGAAAGGCGTCAGGCGGTCCAGTGAGCGCCGGCACAACCTACCTCGTAGGCGAGAAGGGTCCCGAACTCTTCACCCCATCCGGTGGCGGCAGTATCACGCCCAACGGCGCCTACGGCGGCATGATCACGCACGCGCCGACCTACAACATCGACGCGCGCGGAGCGGATGCCGACCGCATCATGGCAATTATGCCTTCGCTTCTGGCCCAGTCGGCGGCGAAGGCGAAGCGTGACCTGCTCGATGCGTTCAGTAGGGCTCAGCTGCCGGCGCCGAGATCGGCCTGATGGATCTCTGGGTTCCGGATGTGCGGCTCGCCCGGTGCGCGCCGCGGCTCATCGATGCGACCGGGCGGTTCAACTCGCCACTCACGCAGACATTCCGTTCGATTACGCGTCCGGGAGACCGCTGGGGCTTCCGCGTCGACTATCAGAGTCTCACGGGGCTGGATCGAGCTCGAACTGAGGCGCTCGTCGCTTCCATGCGCGGGGCTGCGAATCGGCTCATCTTCTCGCCTCCGGATTACGTGCAGCGCGGCTCCTGGTCGACGCCTGAGCTGATTGTCAATGGATCGTTCGCCAACGGCTCGACTGGCTGGACGGCGAGCAGCGCGACGCTGGTAGCAGCTGACCGGCTTGCAAGGGTACAGAACTCGGGAGCCGCGTCTGGCTTCATCGCCAATTCGACTGGACTGACGCTCACGACGAGCGTTCCCTATGTCGCTCGCGCGATCTTCGCGCCTGGAAACAAGAGCGCGTGGAAGGTCACGGGCGGCACTTCTGCCGGCGGGGCTACGGCCTTCACCAGCGGATCACTCACCGATCCGTCGATCTACACGGTGGGGTTCGTGCCCGCATCTGCGACATTCTTCCTGTCGCTGGTCTGCAATACGGCCGTGTCTGCCGACTTCGTTCACTACGTGTACGCCTCTTTGTCTCGCTGTGCTCTGGTGAACGGCGCCAATCAGACAGGATCGGGCCTCATCATTGACGGGCTGCCGAACTCGACCACCGGACTCCTTCTGCCCGGAGACTGGATCGAGGTAAATCTGGAGCTGAAGCGGATCACCGCACCGCTCAACTCGGATGGCTCCGGGAATGGCTTCATCCAATTCTCGCCGCCGCTGAGGACCTCTCCGGCTGATAACACGCCGATCATCGTGAACGCGCCTTTCGGCCGGTTCATCTATTCCGGCAACGAGAACGGCTGGCAGACCGAGCCCGGGAGATTCGCAACCAGCTCGTTCGACATGGTGGAGGCCGCATGACGCGCTGGGCGGACTCCAATAACGCCGCGGCGGCCGCTCAGAAGGCCCTTGCCATGGTGACGCTCGCGGACCTGAATTTCGCCAGCGGCACGCTCTACGTGCACGATGGCTTCGCGCAGCTCATTTACAACAGCCACACCTATAGCGGGCTGGGGCAATACGGGTCAATCGACGCGGTGTCGGAGGACCTGACAAACGTCGCGAATCCGGTGTCTCTCACGCTCTCAGGCGTCGAGCCCGGGCTCGTAGCTTCCGCGATGACGGAGAACTATCAGGGCCGAACGGTAACGCTATATGTCGGCCTCCTCGATGTGAACGCCATGACTTGGTATGCCAATCCCGAGATCGTCTGGGAAGGGCGTATGGACTATATGACGATAGACATCGAGCAGAACTCGGCCAAGATCCGTATGAACTGCGAGCATCGGCTCCGAAGAGAACCGCTCATCGCGCGATTCACGGACGAGGATCAGCAGCTCGCACACGCCGGGGATACGTTCTTCTCGCTCCTCTGGCAGATTCCGCTCGCTAGCGCGACGTGGGGGTCGACGAACGTCTTCCATCCGGTGAACGTGCCGCCGACTCGAAACCCTTACACCTCTCCGCTGCCACGAATTCCACCTGGCTTCGGTATCCCTTGAGATATCCGGACTGGACGGAAAGGCTGTGGCGCACGCTGGACGCCGCAGCTCGGAAGCCGTTCGCCTACGGGATTCACGACTGCATCATTCTGAGTGCCTCGTGCCTCGATTCGATGATTCGGGGCGGCCGGTATCTTGAGCAGGCGGGGCGCCTCTATCGGGATAAGCGTTCCGCGTTGCGGCTCATTCTGCGCTCCGGGCTTGATGAACTCGTGAGCCTTCATCTTGGCGAGCCCGTGAGCCGTGGGCTCGTCAGGAGCGGCGATCCGGGTTCTGTGGACCTGGAGACAGGGCCTGCGGTCGGCATCGTCGTAAACGCTCGTATTGCGGTTGCAGCTAGCCCTACCGGCGTCGAATTCTTGCCGATTGAGCGCATGCGTTTTGGTTGGCGTGTCGAATGAGCAACGCCATCAAGGCGATTGTCGGCGCGGTCGCGGTCATCGTAGGCGTCTATTTCGGACAGAGTTGGCTTGTTCGGGTAGGCGCATCGCTGCTGCTAAATTCAGCCGCTTCCGCTTTGGGGCCAAAACCCCCACGAGCGCCGCCGCTCGCTGGCATAGACATCAATTATTCCGGCACGCTCGAACCGCGCCGGATCATTTACGGGAAACTGAAGGTCGGCGGCATGAATTGCCTGAAGCCGATCACCTCGGGCTCGAACAACGACTATTTCCATCAGGTGCTCGCGCTCAACGGCGAGGCGATCACCGCAATCGATGACGTCTATTTCAACGAGATCCGGATTCCCACGACGTACATCGGGGCCGTTACGGGATCGACAGCCGATGGATTGATTTCGGGTATCCCCACGCCGCCTACGGGCATCGTCAATGGAAACGGCTTCAACGGCAAGGCGTGGGTCAGGCGGTACGACGGCACCCAGACGAGCGTCGACTACATCCTCAACACGACGTTCACCGTGTGGGATTCGGCCAAGGTTGGGTATGGGATACCGTACCTGGCCATTCAGCTGCAGTGGGATCAAAACGCCTTCTCCGGCGGCTTCCCGCAGATCACCGCCTTGGTGCGCGGGAAAAAGGTCTACGACCCGCGCTTGGACACGACTAACGGCGGGAGCGGCTCGCAGCGCATAGCCACGCCTTCGACGTGGACCTACAGCACGAACCCGGCTCTGTGCTTGCGGGACTATCTGACGAGCGCACTGGGACTGGCGGAGGACCAGACGCGCATCGATGACGTGCTGGTGGCGGCGGCTGCGAATACCTGCGATCAGGCCGTCACCGTACCGATTCCGGTGCTGGTGGGCCTTACGAACTGGACTACCGGTTCTGCTGTAGTGACCGGAAGCAATACGGCTTTCCTGTCGGTCATGACCAATGGCGCATACGTGAAGGCGCCGAACGGGTCGATGCTCCAGGTGACAACCGTCAACTCTGATGTTCAGTTCACTCTCTCTGCCAACTATGGCGGGACTTCGGCCTCAGCCCAAGTCACGCAGTTCAATAACGCATCCAATGCGACGACGGTGACGCAGCCGCGCTACACCTGCAACACCGCACTGGATGCCACGGCTGCATTCCAAGACAACATCGCGACACTCGCGGGCGCCATGATGGGTCACTGCCTGTACTCCGGCGGCAAGTGGCGCATGTATGCGGGAGCCTGGAGCGGCTCGGCATTCGCGTTGGATGAGACCGACCTCGTCGGCAATCTCACGATTCAGTCGACGACGCCGCGGGTGGATCTGTTCAATGCGGTACGCGGGAACTTCGTCAACCCGCAGCAGAATTACCAGCCGTCAGAGTTCCCGCCGATCATCAATCCTAGCTATGCGACGCAGGATGGTGGCGAGAACATCTACGTCGAGACGAATTTCCCGTGCTGCTCGGATATCTTCGAGGCGCAGCGCAACGCGATTATCATGGGGCGCCAGAGCCGTAATCGGCGCGTGGTGACTGCCCAGTATGGGATGAGCGCCTTCGGCGTGAAGGTGTACGAAACAGGCACTGTCACGATTGGCGAAATCGGGTGGACGAATCAGACAGTAAGATGCACGAGTTGGAAGTTCATGCCGCAAGGGGTGATCGAACTCACCCTGCAAGAAGCCTACTCGGCCGACTGGACGGACCCCACAGCAGGGACCGACTACGTCATCAAAGGCGTGAACGTCGCGCCCACTTCCGGAAAGTACCTGCCATACCCGCCGACTGCACTCACGGCAACACCGGTCTCCGGTGGCATCCAGTTCCAGGTAACGCTGCCTAGCCAACTGCCAGCGGGCACGATGATCGAGCTGTGGCAGTACACGGCGAGCACGCCATTCTCAAGCGCGGCACTTATGGCGCTCGGGACGCATACTAACTTCACGCTTCCTGCAGATCAGACGACGCGGTATTACTGGGCTCGCACGCGCGGCCCGAATGGCCAGGTCAGCACGACCTTTCCTGCGACGACTGGCGTTGCAGGCGTTGGGCTTAGCGCATCCGACTGGACGCCTACGACGCACGGGACAGCCTCTGTCGTTGGATCGGTGATCTCGAAGTCATCGAGCGGAGCGTCCGCCTGGGACTCGGACGCCTATCCGCCGCAGAACTATCAGAACGGCGTGTCGGTCACTTGGCGTGTATCGCAGAATAATCTTTACGTGATGGTGGGACTCTCCGCGAGTCCCGGCTCATCGGTGAGCTATACGAGCCTCAATGCGGCTATGTATACGGACTCATCGGGAATCATTGAGATTTATAGCTCTGGCTCCCAACTCATCGCCAATGCAGGTTCCTACGCGGCAGGCGATTCCTTCGAGATTCGCTATGATTCGATCACACTGCGATGGTTCCATAACGGTGCGCTAATCTACGCACTGCGAGCTCCAGGCTTGACCCTGACGCCGAAGGTTTGCCTTTATTCTCCAGGCGTCGTGGTGACAGATTTTGCCTTCGGCGCGACTACTGCCAACAATATTGTTGGCGGCAATTACCTCTCGACGATTCCCTGGATCGTCGGATCGACTGGATCGCAGGGGAACTATATAGATCAAGCAGCGGCGCCCGGAGCGGTAGCGGGGAGTATCGTGCTGGGTAGCGGCATTAGCACGTCTCCCTACGGCCCCTATGGGATATCGGAGCCGCTCTGGCAGGGGAATGCTGGCAGCAGCGCTCCGGGTATCGACACAGGCTGGTACAACTCCGGCGATCTACAGGGCATCGACCCTGCCAAGACGTACAGAGCCGCGGTATGGATTCGATTCCACGGCACAGCGAGTGGCTTACTGTACTTTGGCGCAGGTGTAAGTGGCGAAACCTGCACGGTGGGCACTCAGACCACAGACTCTAACCCATATTTTGTGAATGGGGCGGCACTGACCTCACCTATTGCAGACAAATGGTTCTTGTGCATCGGATACATACACGGCAGCGGATACACTGGCAGCAATACGGGGTTGAGTGGAGTTTACGACCCCGATAGCGGCTCGCAGTTTTATGTCGGGCAGGACTACAATCAGAAAGCCGGTATCACGAGCCAACTGCACCGCGCTTTCCTGTACTCGGCGACGGGCACGACGGCGCTGACTTGGTGGCAGACGAAACCGCGTTTCGAGGAAGTGAATGGAGCGGAGCCGTCGATTGCGACTCTGCTGTCTCCTGCCGGCGCCCTCGCTTATCTAGACTTGGCCGATACTGACAATCTGGCAGCGAACGCCGCCACGGTCGTAGGCCAGCGATTCACGGCGGGGCCTGTGAATGTCTCGGGAACCGGCGGAATTCAGAGCGCCTCTGTCGACAGCTTCACGGTCCCGACGCAGACGGTGAATTGCACCCTGCAGGTGACCGTAACGTTTCAGGAATACGAGACCAGCGTCGCCGGTACACAAGTATCGACCGTCGACAATGGCGTCACATCTTCTAACGCTATTCCACTGACGGGGGCATCGTCTGCAAACCCAAGCACTGACCCGATTACCTATCAGTTCGCCTATACGGCGAACACCAGTACAACGCTACGTCTCAACTGGAGTGTCAATAGCCCAGGAGGGCCGAACAGTGCGACGTATAAGAACGTCCAATGGCGTTGGGAGTTCATCAAGCGATGAGAACTTGGCACTTCTACGATGAGACGACGGGCGAGTTCACGCGCGATTCCGTCGGCTGCCAGGATTTCAAGGGAATCGAGGAATGGCTCGCGCAGAACACGCCTCCCGGCTGTAAAGCATTCGAGTCCACACAAGCCGACGTACGCGGGAAGCGCATCGATCTGTCGACTGGACTGCTTACGGCCCCATCACAGGGCGGCAGTCCAGCGGGGTAGGCTGCTGGTGGCAGTGGGGAATAGCGTGACCGCCATGATTCTGACTTGCCGCCACAATGCTACCGGCGACGATCATTGCTGCAGCCGAGCAGAATATCGGATGATGTTCACAGGTGGCGCAGCCCGTAAGCAGCGCAATCAGAAGTATCAGCGCTTTCATACGATTCCCTTCAGTCGAGAAAGACTGTGATGACCTGGAGTCCTACGCCTTTTGCACCGCTGGGCGTCCAGCCTGCTAGACGTCCATTCTTCAGGAATTGAATTGTGGGGCTTCCGGCGGATATCTCAGCGCTCATCGGCGAGGATTCGATGCCGTTGTCGAAGCCGTTCAACGCATGCTCCTGCGTCTGTATGGTTGCCGGGATGAGGAACGCTGGCAGCGGACCGGCGGTGAATGTCTGATCATTGCTTGCTCCGCCAAGGCCCGGCAGAAAGATATGAGCAAGCTTCTCGCACGGATAGAATTTGTACAGCGCGGTCCCTGTCGGAGCGCTGGCGAATCCGGTCGCGGTGAGAGTGAACTCGCCCGATTCCGCAGCGCACGAATTGGTCGGCGTCTGGGCGCCGGCATTCCCGCAGGAGGAACTGGCGAGCGCTGTCGCGAGGATCGCTAGAAAGACGAGAGTCCTGTTCATTTGCGCATTCCTTTGTCGAGCCATTCTCGCAGTGCTTGGATAATTGCAGCCGTGAGGCTGCCGGCTTTCTCTCGGGCACGCTTAACCAGATCGGCGGGAAGGCGAACCGAGTAGACCTTCCGTATCTCTGAATCCTTGCGCGGTCGGTTCACACCGTTGTTGTAATACGAAACTAGGCGAGGTGTCAAGTGAAGCCGTTTTTCGGCTGGTGCTGGTTCGTCGTGGTGCAGCTCATCATGTGGACGTTCTCCATCGCCGGAATGGTCGTGCTCATCTGGCCGTGCCTGGCGCGCGCCTGGGAGCCTTCTACGGCGCCCTCCATCAAGGATGGGCGCCAGATCGACCGCTGGAAATGGGGATGGCTGGCGCCTTACCAGAACCCAGAGGACGGCGTCTCAGGGCAGACGGCGCTCATCATGCTCAATCCCGTGGATACCGGCCCGTTCATGCCGGTAGCGGACGACCGATGGCGGGCCTACTGCTGGAGTGCGCTGCGGAATTCTTGCGACGGCCTGAAGTACTTTTTCAGCTGGGCCAACGGGCCTTATGCTGAGTTCACCGTGGGCTCGAAGCGCATCCGTTTGGGGTGGACTGAAGAGAACGGCCGCAAGGTTCCCGTGCTGTAGAGAAGAAAGGAGACGGCGATGGGGGCAGAAATGGAGGGGGCAGTCCCAAGGGAGGACGGTCCCGCTTCGTCGGGCTGGATCGCAACCAGAATCGCCAAATTCGAGTTTCGCGCGCATGGTTGGTATGAGCGCGTTCTGATCAAGATCGATGAGGCAATCAAGGAGTTAAAGAGAAGCCTCAAAGCCTATATGCAGGAGAACGAGCGCGGTCCGCGCGACTACGTTCCAGAGGAGTCTCCGGAGGAGCTCGTGCGCCGCAGGCGTCGTGAGGGAGCCGTTGTCATCATCAAGGAGGAAAGCCACCATAAGCATAGTGGCAACGGAGGTGGATCATGGCAGAACAACAAGATCCTGGTCGGAGTGGCGATCTCGGTAGTGTCGGCGGCGATCCTAGGGGCCCTGGCAACGTGGGCGACAGTGTCATCCCTGAAGACGCACATCGACGATTACATCACCTCGAACAACGAGAGGATGCAGCGCCAGGAACAGGAATTGAACGAGGTGAAGAAACGAGTGTATCGGGGCGCGGAGTGAAGACTACCACTCGCCCGAACCGCTCTCATGACAATTCTCAGACCGCATCGGAGTACGGACACAACCAGGCCGTTACCTTTCATGAGCGCGCCGGGCTGGCCATATCGATCGTTGCGCTAGTGCTTGCCGGGATCGCTGGAGGCGTACTGCTCATGATGCCGGCGCTCATCGATGCGAAGGTGCAGGCGGGCATGGCGAAAGCCTCCAACGAGGCGCACGATGCGCGCGTCGATTCCCGGGTTGCGCTGGACAAGGTGGAAGAGGTCAGAGTTCAGCTCGCAGCCAAGGGTATCGTCACCAAGATCGAATAAGGAGGGAACATGAGTCATACCGTGATCGTCATCCAAGACTCGCTGCTCGATATTTTCGATCCAAATCTTCCGGAGTATGCTGGCGTGCGAGATCACTTCACGACCGAGCAGCTTTCCATTATCGACGAATTCCGCTCGCGTCCGGTGCCTTCGTCCTTCACGTTCCAGGAGAAGCTCTTCATCTCGTGGGCGCTCGATAAGGCCGTCATGACTGCTGAGAATCCATAAGGTATGCCGTGCCCGACGCAGCACTGCTCATCTCGATCATCGGCGGCCTATTCGTGATCGTCCAGGTGCTCGTCGCCTACATCTTCCGTAACGCAGTGGGAGACCTGAAAGAGCGTCTTGCCGAACAGCGGATTCAGTTCGATACACGTCTGGCGGAACAATGCGCCCAGCTTGGCTCGCGCTGCGACAGGCAGGACGTGCGCTTCGAGAAGTACGTCAGAGACAAGGACGAGTTCGACTACAAGTTCCGGCACAATGAGCTGGCTCCGCGGCTGATTGAATGGCAGGACAGGCTGAGCAAGGTGGAGGAAATCAAGGACCGCGTCGAGCAATTGTGGAATCGGATCTATAACGGCAACTCGCATAAGTGAGCGCAGTCGACGTAGCCCTTCCCCGTTTACAGACGGAGGAGGGCTTCCGCGCACTTCCCTATCTCGATACCAACGGCCTCGGTACTATCGGTTTCGGCTTTTGCTATACACGCGGCATCAGCAGGCGCGCCGCAGCGGCATTGCTTCGGGAGCAGGCCCAAGAGCTGCATGAGCAGCTGCTGGCGTACTCCTGGTACGCCAGCCTGGACGATGTTCGGCAGTCCGCTTGCCTAGATATCGCCGTGAACGAGGGGCTCGGCGGTCTTCTGAAGTTCCCCCGGATGATCGCCGCGCTATCGCGTCAGGACTGGCCGTCGGCAGCGACCGAATGTCACGTCGAGGACTCGAAACTCGCCGGCAGATATGCGGCACTCGCTAAGCTCATTCTCGCTGGCGGCGCGAAATGAACGCGCAGCCGAAGTACATCCGCTTCGAGCAGCGCGTCTGCCGTATCTGTGCCGCCGTTTTCAGCTATCGCGTGACGAAAGGAGCGCCGCCGACGCGCTGCCCCACGCATCGGATCATGGGCCATCGACAGGTGCGGCGCCTGATGCTCGTTCCGCCGCCGCCCGAACCGGTGATTGTCACCGGCATCGCCATCATTCGAGCGTGCATCGGCTGCGGCGATAGATTCGTAGCTCGAGACGAGCGCGCACTCTATTGCGACCTGAATTGCTTCGCCCGCTTCAACTGTCACAGGCTGGGGATAGGACAACCATGATCGACCAAGTTTTCAAGTGGTTCACGGAGCTCGTCGAGTTCGGCTACCACTATCCGGACGTGATTGCGGTGCTGCTCGGCTCGTGCTGCGGGTACGCGATTGGCGTCCTCGTGGAATACTACTTCGTTCCCATCACGTTGCCGAAGCGCACGCAGCAGGCCACGAGCATCCTTTCTACCCAAGTCTCTGGGACCATTCTGTCGGCCGTCATCTGGTCGCACACGACGCCGCTCGATCTGCGTCTGGCGATCAGCTTCTGCGCGGCGACGGTCGGCTGCTTCTTCTATCCGATGATCGCGCGCATTGCTACGCGCGCGTGGCCAGGCGTGGGCACAATATGGGCCAAACGCGAGGACGACGAGCCGGCACCGGAGACTCCGAAGCCATGACCGCAATCCTTCTCAAGCTCGCCCCCTGGATCGCTGGCGTGCTGGGCGTCTTCGCAGTGTCGGCCTTCCTGACGCACAAGGTCGACAACATCGCCCTCAGCCGCGTCCAGAGCGCCTACGACGCCGATAAGGTCACCTGGGCACATTCCCAGGCCGCAGCGGAGAAGGCCGCAGCGGACGCCCTGGCGACTCAGATCGCCCAACGCAAAAGTACCGAGGCCCGCAATGCCGAACTCCAAGACTCTCTCCAGAAAGTACAGGCCGATGCTGTGGCTGCTCACCGTGACGCTGATTTCGCTAGCCGGCTGCTCGCTGCAGCCCGTAAAGCCGCAAGCCGGCCCGATAGTGATCCAGTGCCAGCCGCCCAAGGTGGACAGAAACCTGATGGTGCCTCCGAAGCATCAGGCGATAGACCAGCTCCTGACATTCTTGGGCTTACCGCCGCTGCAGCTACCGAGTGCCGCGAAGCCATCCAGCAGTACGCCACCATCCAACTAGAGTTAGATCCTCAACTCCAGAGGTGACCCATGGGACTCATTCACGTCGTTCTGGTTCTCATCGTCATCGGCGTGCTTCTCGCGCTGGCGAACAAGTACCTGCCGATGGACCCGAAAATAAAGCAGATCATGAACGTGGTCGTCGTCATCGCCGTCGTACTGTGGCTGCTGTCGCTCTTCTTGCCCGGCATCTGGACGCACGACATTCCAATCAATGGGGCGCGGTAGTCACAGGCGCCCTGACATTCCCTTGTGGCGTACAGGACTGCGCCCACCATAACCCCAGCACGCAGCACAGGATGATGATCACGAACTCGGTTATCTTGCCTTCCTTCTTCATCCCGCCGGCTCCGTGAACGTCACGCCCATCTTCCCGCCCAGTACATAGATACCGGCGATCACCGCGAAGAACAGCAATACGCCGAGGGCGATCCAAATCCGTTTCATGCCCGTGTACCTCATTTGATCGACTCTTGTTGTAGCTGCGCGCCTTTTGGCTTCGGACAGTGGCACTGGCTCACTCCGCCGAACGAGGCGCACCGCTCCGTGTTGTCGCAGACTTCCGCGTGCAGAGTGCGCCACGTCTCGTAGAGTTCTCCAGACAGGAAATCTATCTCGTTGGCGGCGTCGATCATTGCCGCTCGCGTCCATTGCTCTTGGAGCGGCGCCAACCGACGTAGTAGATTCGCGTGCGTGTTCACGGCTGATGCTCCCTGCAGAACTGGCTCAGCGGCACGCGCTCGGCGCCGCAGACCTTGCAGCCGAGCTTGTTTGTCAATGTCATTTGCAGGCGCTCGATCAGAGCCTCGACGTCGGCCCGCTCCCACACGGCGAACATTTGCTCGTCCGACTCGAATGCGCCATCTCGTCCTAGGCAGTCAAAATCCATGCGAAGTGACTTGCCTGTCTCGGCCGCTGCATGTAGATCGTCGCAGAACTGCTCCGAACTATCGAATTCGATGGCATCGATGACGTTCTGATAGATCCAGTCGTTACCCGAGCCGCACGTCTCTTCCTTGATCTGCAAGTCGTCGAAGACGCAATGCTTGTATTTCGAGTACAACGTGCCCGGAGGCATCTTCAGGAATTCGGGGCGTCTGACGATTCTCATGTGCCTACAGATCCGCTATCAGATGGCATGCAGCTTGAACCCGCAGAACCGCTCGTTGGCGTGATCTACGGTAGGGCTATTCCAGGGCTGCAGGCGCAATATACATCGCTCCTGCTCGGTCACAGTGAAGATGCTCTCGCGCGGGTCGCGCTGCTCCTCCAGTAGCCTGTAACGGAGGCTCATGGCGGCGCGAAACAGTTCGTCGTAAGTCCTCATGTCTCTTCGACGATGAACTTGTGTCCGCAGTCGGGGCACTTCACGCGTTTTCCCGTAATAGCGATCTTCCGCCTGTGAGCCATTCCGTCAGCCTCGATCACGAGCGCCCATCTATCTTCCATGTCCTCACCTTGGGCTAGCAGCTGGCCAGAGAGACCGAACTCGGGCCATTCCTTACGCATCTCCAGAAGGATGACATTGACCTGTCTTTCGGCGTCGTAGGACTTCTCAGCGCCGCTGTGCTGTAGCCCCGTGTAATCCTTCGTCATCTCGAAGTCTACATAATAGAGGCCCTGAGAATCGCCCCAGTCGGGATGATCGCGGCAGTCCTCGCCGAACATCGACTGCAGCTTCTTGAGCTGCGGTACGGAAATCTCGTGGGTGAACTTCAGCTCGCCCGTGAATCTTGTTGTATACCCCATGTGACTCTAAGCCTCGCGACCTGATCGACTCACTTGTCGCACTGCGGATTCATGCACTCGCCCGTATGCTGGTGCAGCGTCATCTCGCCGCAGTCCGGGCACCACTTCGCATCAGGACCAGCCTGCTCCTGGGGCGTGCATGGGTGGCGCTCCTTGATCAGCGCTGCGTAGCGATCAGCATCCCCGCCAGCGTCCGCCCAGCATTTCTCGCACGAACTCATGTCGATTTCAAAGCGGTTCCGACAACATCGTAATCACCATCCGGCGGAATCTCTGGCCGACCTTCGAGGACCGCGATCTTGACCATGCCGCGCTCGACCGTGAGGCGCGCTCGGAGAGGCGCTTTCGGTTCGGGAGCGTTGCATAGCTTTGCTATGGCAATCCGCAGGTCGTTACTCGCCTCCTTGGCCCTACGCTTCTCCATCACGCCTGATAGATCGTGTGAGGCTATCGTGACAGCCTGCACCAACTCGTCTACCAGCGCGAGGGTCTCGTTGAGGCGATCATTCGTCATCCGGGCTTCCTCACAAATCCCACGATCCGCTTACACGACACACACCGAAGCGCATTCCCCTCGACAGTCTTACCCGCGTGGTGCTTACAGCTCATGCTCAGAGCGAGACGCTGGGCGTTCTCGCCCTCTTTGGCGCGGTCCACTAACTCGTCGCTATACTGCCGGGTGTCCACGTAGCCGCTCGCGTGTCAATTTTCGCCTCTTCCACCCGGTCGGCTTCAGCTTCCCGCAGATCATGCAGCGACCCTCAATCCAGATGTGACGGTGCCTGCTCATGAGTTATCCGCGCGCACGCCGCCCAGGAGGACCACGGCGCAGGCTCGCAAGCCACTGCGCCCGAGCCTTCGCGCGTTGGCGCTGGATCTCCTGCAACGATGGCCTATGACAACGACGATCTTTCCCCTCGTCACCCATTGCGATCTCCTGGTTGAGTCTGTTGCATCCGCGCGGTTTGCTCTTTCATGGCCGCGCTCAGCCGGTCAATACCGGACCCAATCCCAGCTTGCGCGGCCATCTCAAGGATGGCGCGGTAGAGTTCCTCGCTGCGCGGCATCGGACCGTATTTTGTGATCAGCTCGTCCGCGATCTGTTCGGCGGTTTTCATGGTGTGCGATCTGATAGTTGGTCAGGTGCTCGGCAGGGATTCGATGACGGAAAGCAGGGCCTCGCGCGCCTCTATCGCTTCCGCGCGCAACCGCGCATCCGTTTGCTGATCCTCCAAGCTGTCGCCCTCTTGAAAGGCGGCCCACTTCTTGGCCGCATTGACCAGCCTGTCTATTTGAACTTGTGTCATGTGCGTCATCCTTGGTTGCCTTGTCGTATCCGCTTCGCTGCCTTGATAATGCCACCGGACAGCGACCCACCTCCGTAGGCCCTCAGCTTGTCAGCCACGCTCGGCGGAATCGTCACCTGATATCGCTCGCCCGTCTCCCCGGTCAGGGAGGGACGGCCCCTCCCGCGCTTTACCGGGGTACTCAAGCCGCTACCAGCCGCATCATGCGCCGCCGGGCCGCCGCATCGTTCGCCGCCCGCTCGGCCTGCTCAGTCGTCGGCAGGTCCGAGGGACCCTGCTTATCGGCCCCGACGATGGGAGCCATGCTGTAGTTGCCCTTCGGCATGACCTGCTCAACGTCGCGGTAGAGGCTGATGCGGAGCGTCCGCGGGGCTTCGCCGTCTACACTGGCCCGGATCGTCTTGGCGGTCCGGCTGACGACCGCTACCTTGAAGATGCAGTTGTGGTCGCAGGCGCTACGGGTGAAGTAGGTCTTACCAGCTTCGAACTTGCTCATCTTCGTCTCCCCGCCAGAACCGCTCCGGCATGGTTCGAATATTACACACCGAAATTAACCGTGTCAACTATTTCGGTGTATTTAATTTCGCCTTGCTGGCGGCCTCCATTCTGCGGGCATAATCGAACCGGTCTGGATTGTCCCGCAGCAGCCCGCTGAGGGCTTCAACGGCGTAGCTACGGGCGTGCTCCCAGTCGGCCTTCGTGAGCCCGCCACGGCCTTCCAGATCCACGGCAAGGTCGCTATAGCGCTGGATCGCGAGCACGGTATCAGGGCTGAGGTTCACGCGTGCTCACTGTCTGTGGTTGATCGCCTCTCGCCCTGACGACGTGCAGGCCGGCCCGAGCCAGCCATGCTTTCTTCATGTCGTTGTACGCTGCCATGCCCCACGTCGGATGGTCCTCGAAGCGTCCGTAGTCCTTCACCTCATCGAACGACTTGCGGCGCTGGAGGTGGAACCACACATCGAACATGGCCTCCTCGTCGGTCATGGCGCGACGCGCTCCTTGAGTACGCCGCTACACATATCGACCCTAACAGATTGATTCGGCGTGATTGGCCCGTGTTTCTCCGTGCATAGCACACACTGCCATCGGTCCTCTTCCCGACTAACGTCAGAGTCTGGCACGAATACCCAAGACGACCCAGGCAGGCACTGCATGAATCGCCCACATGCACAGCACCTAATTTGCCATTCACTCATGAGGCGCTTTCGTGGGGTCCGCTGGCACTGCAGGTTTCGGCGGCTGCGCGAGCAGTTTGAGGAAGGTCATGCAATCCGCCATGGAGTCCGTAGTTGCTGTGCAGCCTTTGTATGTGACCTCCAGCTCTATGCCGATCTCCACGTCCTCCATTCCCGGAAGCTGCACCGCTCGCATGAGCTGATCCCCGTCAATCTTTGCGATGACGTTCACTTTTACTTTTGTGGGCATGATCTTTCCTGAAGCGCGGACACGGTTTCCGCGCTGCGGAAGGCTTCCGTTTTCGGGATTTCCTTGCCGCACATCGGACAGAAGCTTGCGAACACCTTCATGGGGCCTTTACGCCTTTTCGAGTCGATACGCCTCGTGGGCACAAGTAACCTCTCCTCAATCCATCCTTTTGGATGCCACGCCGAGACGGCATCTATTTCGGTATTGTGCTCGCGAAGGAGTCTGTTGACCTTGCTAATACAGTCACACATCATCGGGAGGCGCTCCTGCGCTGAGAGCGTTCATGATCTTGCGTAGGCTCTCGATATCCTGAAGTGTGGAGCGAACTCGCAACAGCGCCGCGCGCGGTTCGTCATCGGTACCGTCCTCCCATCCTGTCCATTCGAACATCGCGCGGACCTCCTTTTCGAGCTTGAACACCAGTGTTCGCTCGGTTTGCTCAAGATCCATTGTCAGAGCGCTCAAACTTACGCAGCCTTGTGATTCTCGCGTGACGCACATTTCCCCCTAAAATCTTAAGTGCTACCGGACGCACTATGATCGTTCATGGCGCGCGTACTTCTGGCCCATCATGCAAGCGTCGTATACCGCAGCAGCGGCCTTCGCCATGTCGAGAGCCAGATCGTCATAACACCATTCTGGATTCCCGCCGTCCTCATCACAGTCGGCAAGGAACTTCTCCATTGCCTGCCGCAGCAGGGCTACGTGTGGTCGCTTCATGTGTGACTCTCAGTCTTCAGACAAGTGGATGTATCAGATTGCACCCAGGCTATAGCCTGGTAACTCGATCTGCTGAGCCAGGCTATGGCCTGGTTCGGATACCGCACCCCATTGATCGGCAATCGCTTCTGCGATGCCTGTAAGTGTGCGTGCTCGATTGGTCGCTCGCTGAGCTCCAGGAGCCTCGCGGTGCACCCGACTCCAGCGGTCATGCTCAGAAGTGTCACGCTCGGGCACCTCGAGCACGTTCGTTGGCTGCAGCAGCGGGAGCCCCTTGAGCCACCAGCACGTCCCTTTGAACTCTGGATGGCCGAACTGCCAGGGCTGGATCGTTTGGTCGGGCTTGCGCCAGAGCGTCGAGAGACGGCCGGAGGGGTTCTCTATAGCGATGCGCTTGATGGGAAAGGCCCACAGCGCCCTGACGTTGTAGACGGCCGCCATCATCGCCTCCTTGCGCCAGGGAATGCTCATGTGTCGAGCTCCGGACTTCGTCAGAAAGGTGCAGTCCGGATGCGCGATCATTCCATCCCACCCACCGTTGACCACGGCGTGGGAGAATACGTTTGCCTGGATGTGCCAGCGCGGATCTCCCTCGCAGGGCTTCACATCGCAACTCCAGGCATCGTGTCCGCGGCGCCGGAGCGCATCGCGGATCACAGCCGAGCATTCCATGGCGATTAACCATCTCATATGCCCGGTGTTATGGAACGAGCGCGTCTGCGGCGGCTCAGTTCGATCTTCTTCAGAACCTGATCCTCCATGATGAGCATGCCCGGGAAGGCTTCCTTCAGTGCCTTGCGACCGGCGCGGATAGCTGCAGCCTGCGTCCTATAGCCCTTGTGGAGCTCGACTACGGGTCGCCACAGCCCGTCGCCGCATACCTGGCAGAACGCCGTCAGTCGCCCATGGACTTGCTTGATGTGGATCTCGAGCGTGCCGCGTTTTGCTTTCATGGGGTACTCGATTCCTCGCTCACAGTATCTCGCGGCCGTTGCCGTCGAATTGATCAGGGTCGATGGTAGGCGCTGAGGCTTTCACAGGAAGTACTTCCGGCGCTATCTGCCAGGCGGTGGGGTCGATCCCAGCAGCTTCCGCGAGTTGCACGAAGCAGATCGGGCAGAGAATGTCCCACTCACCGTGGGCGGCATTCCACAGCGGGCTAGGCGCGAACCATCTAACATTCGGGCCGCGACAGCGCTCACAACGATGCTCGGGATGCGCTCTCGTCTCGTGAGCGGCTCGCAGGCGTTCTATCGTGGCTTTCAGTCCGGCAATCTGCCGCTCTGCCTCGTCGATATAGTCGTCGCAAGCATTCGCCTTCTTCCCGCTGAGCCAATCGGCACGAGCCTTGTTGGCCAATTGCAGCCGTTCGATCTCTTCCATGGCAAGCCTGAAATCTGAATCGAGTACGAAGGCAGTTCCGGGCGGTTGCTTGGGCGCGTCTAGAAAGAAGCGCTGAGGCGAAAACACCGGCGGTAACCGGTCATTCGATGTGAGCGCTTCTTTCATAGGGTTTCATCCGCTCGGCGCCAGATATGCCGCATGGCTACTTCGGCTGCAGTACCAACGCGAACATCTCCGTTATCGAGGCACTCACCCGAAAGCTCCTTGATGAAGCGCAGGGCAGCACGCGCGGTTTTCAACTCGCTAGCTACCAAGGCGCCAGCGGCTCGGAGTTGATCCGCTGACATTTCCGGTACGACATTCGATGTCCGCGCTTCGCTCACAGCACTTCACTCCCATCCTCGCATCCTGGCTTATGCTCACCATCCGCCCCGCCGCATACCATGCACACCTCGTTGCCCTCATCGTCGAGCGTGACAATCTCACCGTCCTTCAAATCGCGGTAGTAACCGGTGGGCTTGCCGCGCTCATCTAAGACGGGCTGATAGAGCCCTCGGAGCTGCTCCGCATCACGTCGCTCCTGAAGTTCTCGAAGGGCACGAGCCATATGGCCACGCGTAATCCGGTCAGGACTCGGCTTTTCGTCGCCCTCGAACCACGCGAGCATGCTCATCAGCTCGGAGTTAGTGACTCGCTGATCTGCAGTCTTGTCGCGAGACTCTGAGTCACTCATTTCAGCTCCCCAAGCCCATCGCGGGCAATACAGGCATCACACCAACGATCCGCACCGTACTGGGCATTCTTCGTGCGGCCAGCCGACTTGCAGTCGCCGCTGGTGAAGTTGCTGCATTTCTCGCCCGCAATCAGCTTCAAGGCCGACCGCATTCGATTGCGCTCCTTCGTGAGTCCGTGAAGCGTCTTGTGACGTGTGGCGATCACCAACCGCGCAGCGTCTACGGCTATCTGCAGAGTCTCGACTCGCGCCCGCAGAATGCCGATCTCGCGGCCGGCATAGTACTTCTTAGCCTTTGCGCGCTGATTTTCTGAAAGTGACTCACTCATCGTCGTCGTCCTCGGGTTCCTGATACGAGCACCACGCCAGCGTCTTCCCGCAATAGGGGCAAAACTCGAAATGGTTCTCGGGCGGCGTACCCGAGACGGTCTCGAAGATGTGGCCGCAATCGGTGTGCGATTGGCCGACCTCGTCTTCCTGCCACGCGCACACGGTCGGATGTACGTTCTCCGTTTCAGACATGACGCATCGCCTTGTTTATGGCATCGGTACACTCGGCTAGAAGGTTCATTGCGCCAACGTGGCCGATCCGAAATGACGGCGTGTTGCCGATGTACGCAGCGGCCTTTCGCAGAGCGGCCAGTAGATCCGGCGCAGCGGCGATTAGGCGAGCGTTGGCGCGGTCGGCCTCGCCTTCCCAGTGATTGATGCTCGCGACGCAGTAGCTCGACCCCTCGCCGCGATGCTTGGCGTTGACCTGCAGCTCATCGCCCAGGCGGCGCTCAATCCACCACGGTCCCGGGGTGTGTGCCACAAGGGTAGGTGACAGCGTTGCTTCAGACACTTGGCGTCTCCTTCGGAGCCATCAGCTCGGTGTAGCGCCGTCGCAATTCTGCCCATGACATCAACTCGCTCCCATGGACGAAAAATCCGCTCTCGCCATGAGGCCGCTCCTTTGATTTTCGCGTGTCGTAGGCGTACCCGATATTGGTTACGCGACCACGTTCATCGTGAATGCTGTAGGTGGCAGCGCCGCCTTTGCGGCCGTAGTTGAAATGGGCCGTTAGATGCTTCGTCCAGCCCCTAGGTCTTTCGGGCAGCTCTGTTAAGATGACCCGTTCAACGGCGCTGCTGCGGACAATTGTCGCGGCTGCGAGGTCCTGATCAGTAGTGAGCGCTTCTTCACGAGACATGGAGACCTCCTCCGGAGCGATGCGGCGGAACTGGACGCCCCCGGGCTTTGCGCCGTACATCGCTGTGCAGCCATTGCCCGTAGGTAAGCAGTCCGTCAGCGAGAGACGCACCTAGCAGATAGTCGGCGTACTGGTGCTTGATGCGCATGTGATTGGCGCGAATGCGTAAGCGGCGCGCACTTTTTCCGCTGAGTCGGTGTGTAGTCATGCCGTACGCAGCCTCACGTTGCGGTGCATCTGGTTGGGGCTCGTCCAGCGCGGCTTATGCTGGCCGCAAACGACCATAACGGGACGGTCCAGGTTCACGCCGGTCTCTCCCTGGTTCCAGCGATAGATGCCGATCACAGCGTCACGCACGCAGTTCTCGCGCTGGCAGTTACGGCGGATGGGCTTCGTTTGTTTGCTCAATCAATTTCCCCTGTAAGTCATCAAAGAGCGTCAGTAGTTACAGGCACTCACCTAACACCTCGCGATGTAGAGCGCAGAACTTGTCGTCTTGCTGTTGGATCTCACCGAACAGCGCGACGACCCACACGCGCTCGCCTTCCCACTTCGGCGGGAGGGCGGTTGCATGCAACGCGCGGCGTGAGCAAATCTCCAGCGGTCCTGCGATCTTCTCGACGGTGCCCGGCTCGACGGGCTTTGCACTCTTGCCGCCGTTGCACGCGCGGCCTTCCTTGTTGCTGCGCCAGAAGGCGATCTTCGTTCCGAGCTTCTGGAGCTCGCCGAGCCTCGCCCGCTGTGCCTCGGTCCATTTGGCGGCGAAGTAGGGAAGGCAGGCGAGCCAGTATTCGACGGCCCCGTCCCCGTACCCGTACCCGTCCCCGGACCCGGACCCGGACCCGTACCCGTCCCCGTACCCGTCCCCGTGCCCGTACCCGGCAGCATGTGCCGCCTTCTGAATCTC
>Ga0207660_10000314_pt1 | contig 31733 bp, 27 predicted proteins | sample KBSC73BmetaG_FD_184335 | JGI IMG/M metagenome (GOLD analysis project Ga0207660, IMG submission 184335) | Corn rhizosphere microbial communities from Kellogg Biological Station, Michigan, USA - KBS C7-3B metaG (SPAdes) (version 2) | ecosystem: Host-associated > Plants > Roots > Rhizosphere ... | reverse complement strand
TGTGGGCGTCGACCGCCTGGACTTTACCAAAGGTATTCCCGAGCGTCTCATTGCGTTCCGGACGCTGCTCGAGCAAAGACCAGAGCTGCACGAGCGTGTCACGCTGGTGCAGTTGGTGGTTCCCAGCCGCGAGGAGATCACCGGCTACCGCGATTGCAAAGCGCGCGTAGAACGGCTGGTAAGCCAGATCAATGGTGAATTTGGGAAACCCGGCTGGTCGCCGGTAAGCTACCTTCACCGTCATGTCTCTTGCGAGGAACTGCTCGCCATGTACTCCGCGGCAGATGTGGCTCTGGTCACGCCGCTCAAAGACGGTATGAATCTGGTGGCCAAGGAATTTTGCGCAGCCCGCAATGATGAGCGCGGTGTGCTGGTGTTGAGCGAGTTCGCCGGGGCCGCCGCTGAACTCAAGTGTGGCGCGCTTCTCGTGAATCCTTACGATGCTGAAGGCGTGGCATCGGCACTACGGCAAGCTCTGCTGATGCCGCAGGATGAAGAACGCAACCGCATGAGGAAGATGCGGCGGACCATCCAGTCTAGCAATGTCTTCCAATGGTCGAAATCCATCTGCGGCCATCTCTCCGGAGAAAAGACGGGACCGCAGCTCATCATGCCGAATGGGGATTCCCTGAGCATGGCTCGGGCCGTGTAGCGACTCAATCGAAGAGCGCGCATCGGGCCCGCCGCAGGAGCACAAGCATTTACAATGTTCCGCGATCATGCTGATGCGACTTCTTGTTTTACTCTTGATAGGGTTGCCGCTTCTCGGGCAATCTTTGCCACCCGCTCCGCAAGCGCACATGGTGGACGTGACACCGAAGGCAGGATTCTTCAATGAGCCGGCCATCGCCGTGAATCCAGTCAACCCACGTCAGCTAATTGTGGCTTGGCAGATCAATGCCAGCGTCGCCTATACCACGGATGCCGGACAGACCTGGACCGTGGCGGAAGGAACCGCGCCCAAAGAATACAGAGTCTCTGGCGATGTTTCCGTCGCTTACGATGCCGCTGGGCACGCGTTTCTCTGCTACATCGCTTTTGACAAACTTGGAACATCGAACTACTGGGCGCATGGCGCCACCCGCAACGGCATATTCGTTCGCCGTTCGATGGACGGAGGAAAGAACTGGGAAGCTGACGCGTCTACCGTCGTTGCGCACGAGTCCACGCCCAACATCCCTTTTGAAGACAAGCCATGGATTTTGGCCGACACCAGCGGCCGCCATCCCAACAACATCTATATAGGTTGGACACATTTCACTCTCGCTGCCAGCGATTTGTTTTTTTCTCGCTCGACCGACGATGGAAAAACCTGGTCAGCGCCTATCAAGTTGAACAGCGTACCGGGACTTCCCCGCGATGACAATGGCGCGTTAGAAGGATTTCACGGTGTGGTTGCGCCCGACGGAACGCTCTACACCATCTGGGACGATCGCTCCGGGATCATCATGGCCAGTTCCCGCGATGGCGGAGCAATGTTCACACACGACCGCCGCATTATTCCCGCGGGGCCGGGGTATTTCGGGATCAGCGGCGTGGCGCGTTCCAACGGCTTTCCCCAGATCGGCCTCGACCTCCGCCCCAAGCCCCATGGCGGCAATCTCTACGTTTCCTGGAGCGACTACACCAACGGCGACGTGGATGTCTTTGTCAGCTCATCAGCAGATCACGGCCGAACCTGGAACCCGCCCGTGCGCGTCAATACCGATCCCATCCACAACGGGGCTGACCAGTTCTTTCAATGGATGGCTGTGGATCCCGTAAATGGAGCTGTCAACCTGGTGTTTTATGACCGTCGTCCTGATAATGACCAGACCATGGTCACGCTTGCCCGCTCGACTGATGGAGGAAAAAGCTTCGCGAATTACACGCTCGATCGAGATTCCTTCGAAGCTGAAGGCGACTTTCTGGGCGACTACACCGCGATTACGGCCTACGGCAACAAGGTTTGGTCCGCCTGGGCGCACCAGACGTCCGAAGCAACGAAACTGACTGGCACGCGAAAAACCAGAACGGTCCTACGGGTGGGCAGAGCAGACTTCGAGTAGTTTTTGTCTTTATTCTTGAGCGTGGCGAGGGAACCCTATAGCGTTGAAGAAGACGGGGAGGCAGCTTGCGCCTGAAAAGCATCCAAGCATGTAGGCATCTCCCGCCACGCTCGAGATATGCAACCAGAAATCCGCATCGGCACCTCCGGGTTTCACTACAGGCACTGGGTAGGGCCGTTTTATCCACCCAAGACCTCGACGGCACGGATGCTCGAGTACTACGTTCAGCACTTTGACACTCTGGAGTTGAACAACAGCTTTTACCGCTTGCCAACCATTGAAGCCTTTGAGTGCTGGAGAGATTCCACGCCGACGGAATTCGTCTTCGCCGTCAAGGCCAGCCGGTTCATCACTCACAACAAAAAGCTCAAAGACCCAGAGCACGCTCTCGACAATCTTTTACCGCGAGCCGAGCACTTGAAGAGAAAACTTGGGCCAATTCTGTTTCAGCTTCCGCCGAAGTGGAAGGTGAACGCCCAGCGCCTTCAAGAGTTGCTGGAGATCCTGCCACGCGAACACCGCTATGCATTTGAGTTCCGCGAGCTGAGCTGGATGACGCCGGAAATCTGCCGCATTCTGCGCCGGTTTAATGCCGCCTTCTGCATTTACGAACTGGCGGGCTATCACACACCGCTGGAAATCACGGCAGATTTTTCTTACATCCGGCTGCACGGACCGGCGGCCGGCAAATATCAGGGAAGTTACTCCGATGAACGCTTGGGGGAATGGGCGCGCTGGATTGAGCAGCAGAGCAGCCGTTTGAAAGCCATTTACGTGTATTTCGATAATGATCAGGCCGGCTACGCCGCGCAAAATGCGCTGACGTTGCGCCGCATGGTCATGGACGCCTCCCAAGCCACACCCCGTCACGTGGCCTGAGTTTGTGCAAAGCCGTCGCCCGAAAATATTCCTCCGAGACGTGAAATAGAATCGCCGCAAAGGAATTATCACTTATACTCGGCCATTCATGAGCGTTTTCTTGCGAGCACTGGGTCGCTGGACGTTTTGTTCTGCTGTCTTCGTGTGCTTCATCCCGCTAACATGCTTCTGTTTCGCTCAAACTGAAAGTAAACAGTCCAGCGAAGCGCAGGAAGAACTCGCGGCGAATCCTGGTCGGCCAACGGTCTCTACTCCCGCAACCCTGACCCCGGTTGGCTACCTTCAGTTCGAGACCGGAATTCTGGGAGCACAGCACTCGGGCGAGTTTGCCGACCGCACGGCGATCAACGAGGTCGCAAAGTTTGCCATCACCAAGCGGCTTCAAGTACTTGTAGCCAGCGAGCCGGCAGTCTTTTCTGACCTGGGTGACAGGCATTCGCGCGATCCGGGCGGGCTCTCTCTAGGTGCGCAGGCTGTCCTCTTTTCCGGAAATGAGCGCAGGCCAACAATCTCTATCAGCTATTTCCGGACGGTCTATGACGGTACGGCTCCCGATCTCGACATCGGCTCCAGCCGCAACTCGGCGATTGTGCTGTTCAGCGCTGATATCCGCAAGTGGCACATCGATACGAATTACCTGTTCAATGAGCAGATTGCGAACAAGGTGCGGCGGGCGCAGTTCGGCCAGACGCTCTCCGTCGCACATCCCATTGTGGGAAAACTTTCATGGACGGGCGAGTTGTGGCATTTCACCCAGCCGTTTCAGAACGGCCATGCGGCGGGATTCCTCACCGGTCCCGCATACGCAGTAACGCCCAGGCTGGTGCTCGATATCGGCTTCAATCGAGGCCTCACTTCCACCAGCACGCGCTGGGAATTCTTTACCGGATTCACTTATTTGCTGCCGAAGAAATTGTGGTGACGGCGATGGCCGTTATCGATTCACAACTCCCCCGTGTGAACGCTGAGGAAGGGTTCGGGGATGGTGTGGCACAGACTCTCTGTCCGTGCCAAAGCCTCCTCCAGAACAGAAGCACCTGCAGGCAGGAGTGCCCGTTCGACTTTTTCGCTTACGCTCAGTCGCTCAGGGCAGGCTCTGTGCCACACGAGCGTCTTTAAACGGTATTGCTTTATCTCTTGCCCGCCACTTCCAGCCGAGCATTGGCTCGCTGAAGGGCGGCATGGGCTTCGGAACTGCCATCTATGCCGGCAGCGCGCAACGCTTCTTCCGCGCGCTGCTTCGCGGCCTGGGCGCGCGCGACATCGATTTCTTCAGCGCGTTCGGCTGTCTCCGCCAGGATAGTGACCTTCTGCGGAAGCACCTCGGCAAAGCCCCAGGCGACCGCGAGACGTTTTGTTTCTGCGCCCGACTTATACGTGATCTCGCCCACGGCGAGCTCGGTGATCAGAGGAGCGTGGCCCGGAAACACGCCGATGTACCCAGTACTCGCTGGTATCTCGATGTACTCGGCCTTGTCATTCACGACCAACCGTTCGGGTGTGACCACTTCAACCTGGATCTGCTCTGCCATGAATTTATGCCGCCGCCGCGCCGCTCTTCATCTTCTCGGCTTCTTCCAGCACTTCCTCAATGGAACCTTTCATATAGAAGGCCTGCTCGGGGATTTCGTCGTGCTTGCCTTCGATGATTTCCTTGAAGCTGCGCACAGTGTCCGCAACTTTCACGTAGCGGCCCTGACGGCCGGTAAACTGTTCGGCCACGTGGAACGGCTGCGAGAGAAACTTCTGCACCTTGCGCGCTCGAGCGACGGTCACTTTGTCATCTTCGCTCAACTCTTCAATACCGAGAATGGCAATGATGTCCTGCAGATCCTTGTAGCGCTGCAGTATTCGCTTGACGCCCTGGGCCACTTCGTAGTGCTCCTGGCCGACCACGTGCGGGTCGAGAATACGCGAAGTGGAAGCCAAGGGATCAACCGCGGGATAGATTCCGATCTCCGTCAGCGGACGCGAAAGCACCGTGGTGGCGTCGAGGTGAGCAAAGGTCGTGGCTGGCGCCGGATCAGTGAGGTCGTCGGCGGGAACGTAAATTGCCTGCACCGAGGTGACGGAGCCCTTTTTCGTGGAGGTGATCCGTTCCTGCAACTCGCCCATTTCGGTGGCGAGGTTCGGCTGATAGCCCACGGCTGACGGCATGCGGCCCAGCAGTGCGGAAACCTCCGATCCTGCCTGGGTGAAACGGAAGATGTTGTCAATAAAGAGCAGCGTATCCGAGCCTTCTTCATCGCGGAAATACTCGGCGACGGTGAGGCCGGTCAGCGCTACGCGCAGACGAGCTCCAGGGGGTTCAGTCATCTGGCCGTAAATCAGCGCCGCTTTGGACTGGCTGGGATCGCCTGGCTTGATCACGCCGGATTCGGTCATTTCCAGCCAGAGATCGTTGCCTTCGCGGGTGCGCTCGCCCACGCCGGCAAAAACCGAGTAGCCGCCGTGTTGCTTGGCCACGTTGTTGATCAGCTCCATGATCACGACGGTCTTGCCCACGCCCGCGCCGCCGAACAGGCCGATTTTGCCGCCCTTCAGGAAGGGCTGAATGAGGTCGACGACCTTTACTCCGGTTTCGAACATCTCGGCGGTTGTGGACTGCTCTTCAAAGGAAGGCGCAGGACGATGGATCGGGTTTCTCTGCGTCGCCTGAATGGGTCCGAGGTTGTCCACTGGTTCGCCAATCACATTGATCACGCGTCCGAGGGTGCCCTTACCCACGGGAACTGAGATGGGCCCGCCCAGATCGATGACTTTCATGCCGCGTACCATGCCGTCGGTGGCTTCCATCGCCACGCAACGGACGCGCCCTTCACCCAGGTGTTGCTGCACCTCAAGGATGACGTTGATGGGAACTGGAACCTTGAAGCCCTCGCTGGTCACGCGCAGTGCCTGATAGATGGGAGGCAGGTGGCCTTCCCCGAATTGCACGTCCACTGCGGGACCGGCAATCTGAACGACTTTTCCGATATTTTCTGCCATAGAATTTGATAACCCTTTGCAGTGCGGAACCCTGCGGTGCGCCACTGCCGCTTACTTCTTCAAATGATTCCGTCTCTGCGAGACGGGAGAGTCGCGCCTTAGAGCGGTCAAAGCTGCCCTATCCAGCGGCGGCCGCCCCGCTGACAATCTCAATAATTTCCTTGGTGATCTTGGCCTGGCGCACACGGTTCATCTGCAACGTAAGACCGTCGATCATGTCGGACGCGTTGTTGGTGGCCGAGTCCATGGCCGTCATGCGGGCCGCATGTTCCGCAGCTTCTGACTCCAGCATAGCGCGGAAAATTTGCACCGAAATATAACGCGGCAGCAGACTACGGAACAGCCTCTCAGGCGGCTCTTCATAAATGTAGTCAACTGGCGCGGTACCAAAGCCCGCAGCTCTCTCATCGATGGCGGAAGTATCGGCCGCGCGCACGCCTGCGCCGGCGTGCAGAGCCGCTTCGATCCGGCGCTTGCGCTCTTCTTCGCTGACGGTTTCGGCCATCTCATGCACCTGCTCGCCGACCTTGCTCACCGGCAGAACTTCATCGACGACGAGCCGCTGCGCGATGACGGATTTGAATTCGTTGTACACGATGTACACCGAATCGATCGCCGCCTCGATATAAAGCTGGCAGACTTTCTCTGAGATTTCGCGCGCGCTGGCGAACTGGGTACGGTTGATCAGGCCTACGTACTCAGCAGTAATCTGGATCGGCCCTTTGCGGCTGCTTCCATCACTCGCCGGGAAGCGGCGGCGGAAGAAGTCGCGCGCCTTGCGCCCGACCGTGACCAGATCAATGTTCTTGTCCTTCTTTTCCGCCATAAAGCGTAGGGCGGCTTTCAGGATGTTGGAATTGAATGCGCCGGCAAGCCCTTTTTCACCTGATACCACGATCAGCAGCACGGTTTTTTCCGGACGGCGCACCAGTAAGGGATGGTGCGGTTCTCCGGTGACCGGGTCGAAAATTTCGGCGCGCGAAGCCATCGACTTCAGCACGTTGGTGAGCATCTGCGCGTACGGCCGCGCGGCCAGCGCCCGCTCCTGTGCCCGGCGCAGCTTGGCCGCCGAGACCATCTGCATGGCGCGGGTGATCTGCCGCGTGTTCTTCACGCTGCGGATGCGCCGCCGTATATCGAGGAGGTTTGCCATTTACGCCCTGGCTCCGGCCACTTCCTGTTCGCTGACAAAACGCTCTTTGAAGTCCTTGAGCGCCTTCTGAATCTCCGCCTTGAGCGCGTCATCAAGCGTTTTCTTTTCCATGATCGCCGGCCCGAGTTTCGGATACGAAGTATCAATGAACTTGTACAGTTCAGCCTCAAACGCGCGGATCTTCTCTATTGGCATGTCATCGAGGAAGCCGTTGGTGCCGGCGAAGATGATCAGGATCTGCTTGTCGAACGACAGAGGCTGGTACTGGTCTTGCTTGAGGATCTCTACCAGGCGGCTGCCACGGTTGAGCTGCTGCTGCGTGGCTTTGTCCAAATCCGAACCGAACTGCGCAAACGCGGCCAGCTCGCGGTACTGCGCCAGTTCCAGCTTCAAGGTGCCTGCGACCTGACGCATGGCCTTGATCTGCGCCGAACCGCCCACGCGGCTGACCGAAATACCCACGTTCACCGCGGGACGAATGCCGGAGTTGAAGAGGTCGGTTTCCAGGAAGATCTGGCCATCAGTGATGGAGATTACGTTCGTCGGAATGTAGGCGGAAACGTCATTGGCCTGGGTCTCGATCACCGGCAGAGCGGTGAGGGAGCCGCCGCCTAGCTTGTCAGACATTTTTGCCGCGCGCTCCAGCAGCCGGGAGTGAAGATAAAAAACATCTCCCGGGTAAGCTTCGCGTCCCGGCGGACGGCGCAGCAGCAAAGAAATCTCGCGATAAGCCGCGGCGTGCTTGGAGAGATCGTCGTAAATGACCAGCGCGTGCTTGCCATTATCGCGGAAGTACTCGCCCATGGCGCATGCAGCATAGGGCGACAGGTACAACATGGGAGCGGGCTCGGACGCCGATGCGGCAACGACGATGGTGTAATCCATGGCGCCGTAATCCTGCAGTTTCTGCACAACCTGAGCAATGGAAGAGCGCTTCTGGCCGATGGCGCAGTAGATACAAATCAGGTTGTTGCCCTTGCTGTTGATGATGGTATCCAGCGCGACGGCAGTCTTTCCGGTCTGGCGGTCGCCAATGATCAGCTCGCGCTGTCCGCGCCCGATGGGAATCATGGAATCAATCGCCTTGATTCCCGTGGCCATGGGCTCGCGCACAGGCTGTCGCTGTATCACGCCGGGCGCGATGCGTTCCACTGGGATGTACTTGGTGGCGGTAATCGGGCCCTTGTCGTCAATAGGCTGTCCCAGCGCGTTCACCACGCGGCCGACAAGAGCCTCTCCGGTGGGCACGGACATGATCCGATCCGTGCGCTTTACTGTGCCGCCTTCCATGACTTCTGTGTAGTCGCCCAGCAGCACGGCGCCGACCTGGTCTTCTTCCAGGTTCATGGCGATTCCGGCCACGTCGTGGCCGAAGTCGAGCAGCTCGCCGGCCATGACTTTGTCGAGACCATGCACGCGGGCAATACCGTCGCCCAGCGAAATGATGGTCCCCACCTCGTCCACCGTGACCTTGGACTCGTAATTTTCTATCTGCTCACGAATGAGCTTTGTAATTTCATCTGCCTTGATTTGAGCCATGTGTAAACCTTTTCCAAGCCCCCAGAAATCCAGGATCGGTGCCCGGTAGTTTTGTAATTTGGTAATCGAAGTTCATCACTTCTCTGCCGGATCGCGCCAGCAAACCGGCTCAAATTACCCAATCACGAAATCACTTAAAATCAAATTGCTGAAAACCCTACGCGCCCACAATCTGTTCTTTAATCCGCTCTAACTGGCCGCGGACCGAACCGTCATAGATGGTGCTGCCGATGCGTACAACGGCGCCGCCGAGGAGCGCCGGGTCCTCGGCATAGCTGGCGCGAATCTTCTTTCCTGTCACTCCGGCCAGTTGCGTTTCGAGCGTTTTCTTTTCGCTTGCGGTGAGCTCGCGCGCCGAGTTTACCTGTGCGTCGGCGATACCCATCCGCTGATCAAGCTGCTCTCGGAACTCGCGGGCGATTTCGGCTATTTGGCCGATGCGGCGATGCTCGATCAAAACCGCCAGGAAATTGCGCAGCCATCTGGTGCCACCCGTCTTTTGCATGATGGCGTCCAGCAGCCCAATCTTTTGCTGGTGTGGAACCGCAGGATTCAGAAACACATTGTGCAGCTCGTGGCTTTGGTCAAAAAGAGCGCTCACCTGCTCGAGCTCCTGAATGGTCTTATCGGGATCCATCTTGTGCTCAGCTGCGACTTCGGCAAAGGCGCGGGCATACCGGCCTGCAACAGCGGCCACGTCAGTTTCCGTCCTTTCCCAACTGGGCGGTGAAATCGCGCACCAGCATCTGATCGGTCTCTTTTCCTACCTTGATTCGTTGCGCCGCCAGCTTGATAGCCAGTTCGCCGGCGTAAGCCTTGAGCTCCCTGCGAGCGGCGCTGGAGGCGGCGGCAATCTCCTGTTCTGCGGCGGCAAGGATGCGACGGCGTTCCTGCTCAACTTCCGCTTGAATGCGCTGTTCCTCCGTCTGCGCGTTTTCATCGGCCTGGCGGCGCATCTCCGCGATCTCCGTATCCAGACGCGAAAGTCTGCCCTCTACGTCCGTCAAGCGCCGTTGCGCCTCTTGGCTGGTTCTGCGCGCTTCCTCAATTCGCCTCTGGATGGATTCATTGCGACTGCGGAAGAGGCCGGGAGCGCTCTTCTTGTAAACCCAAAACAGGAACGCCACAATAATCGCGAAGTTCAATACAACGCTGATCCAGTAGGCCGCTGAATCGCTCAGGCCTGTATGGCGCGCGATCCAACGGACGGAAGGAGCATTTTTCATCTCCTCAGCCGGGCCGGTCTCCTTGCTCTCAGCCTGGTTCGGATTTTTCTCGCTGGCCCGAGGCTGGGCCGCGCCCGCATCTTTTCTCACCGGCTCCTGAACTTTCACCGTCTGCCCCGGAACGGAACAACAGAGCATGGCCAGAAATGCGATTGCCAAAAACCAGCGTACCCGGATGCGCATTAGCGTTCTCCCGCCGCGAGAGCCGGACGAAGGATGGACTCGATGATTTGTTCAGCGAGCGTCTCCGCCTGCTTCTGCAATCCTGTTTGCGCCGTCAGTTTCTCCTGTTCGACAGCCGTGCGCGCATTTTTGATCATTTCATCCGACTGCTTCCGCGTTTCCGCAATGGCCTCGGTACGCCGCTGCATGGCCCGATTGCGGTAGCTCTCCTGCACGGCATAGATCTGCGCGCGAGCCTCGCGCAGCTTCTGCTCATATTCGGCTGTGCGCTGCTCCGCCGAGGCGATAGCCGCTTTTGCCTGCTGAATGGCGCCTTCCGTACGCGCGTGCCGCTCCGCCAGGACCTGCTGGAGCTTGTTGTGGACGAGCACACGATAGGCCCACCACACCACCAGCAAACAGATGATGGTGGGGACGGAGAAAAGCAGTAATTCGCCTACTTGCCTGAATATTTCCATGCGTCAAAATCGTTTAAATTGTTGTAAATAGGAGCGAATCGGGAGCGATCTTTCAAACTCCTTAAGTTACCATTCGCCTCACGAGAGTGTCAACCGCGACGAGCTTCGCAAGAACCTGAATTCACACTGGGTTTCTTACAGCTGAGCCAGGCGCAGTTCACGTCACAGCAGCTTTATGCGAGTCGGTTCTAAGTGCAAAATTAGGCTGCGAATCCCTTGACTTCACATATGACTGGCCTAAAATAAATACATCACCTCCGATCCGATTCAGGATCGAATGGGCTTGTGGCCAAGGAAACCGTCACCGCTTCTTGGTCTCAGGCCCATTTTAAAATTTTGCCCAGCAGCAGGCTGGGCAAAAAAGCTGTTAGCCCTTAGCTCTTAGCTTTGTGTCGAGGACGACACCAATACGAGAGCGCAAGCTTGGTTCCAGTTTTGGTGAGAAATAACCTTTTTGAACGTCCGAGAAAAACCTATCTTGCTTTTCTCCGCGTATCAGCGCCGTGCGAGGAAATGACATAGGCATCCAGCACTCGCGCGAGCGACTCCGGGGCATCCACTTCCATCTGGACGGCACTGTCGCGGTACGCGCGTTGCAAGACATGCCCCCGAGCTTCAATCTGGGCGAGAAGCTTACCTTCGCTTTGTGGGACCCGAATGCGCAACCGCCGGAGAGCGTCGATGTCAAGCCGGGCATCAATCACTTCGCGCAATCGATCCAGCCCAAGGCCAGCGGCCGCGGAAATGTAAACCACGGCGTCGCTGCTCACGAGCGATTTGCGTTGCCCTTCCGGCAGCAGATCGATTTTGTTCATCACCCGGACCTGCGGCGTGGACTGCACCTCAAGCTCTTTGAGCACACGATCCACCTGTTGTTGCTGTTCCTGGGCTCCCGGGCTGCTGACATCAGAGACGTGCAGCAGCAGGGCCGCACGCTGCACTTCTTCCAAGGTGGCTCGGAAAGCAGTGACAAGTGTTGTCGGCAAATTGCGAATGAAGCCGACCGTATCTGACAGCAGGACCTTGCGTTTGCTGGGCAGGGTGGTACCGCGGATGGTGGGATCGAGGGTTGCGAACATCTTTGACGAAGAAAGCACGCCCGCATCCGTCAGCGCGTTGAAGAGGGTGGACTTGCCGGCATTGGTATAGCCGACGAGCGCGACTGTGGGCAGCGGGACGGATTCGCGTCGCTGGCGCTGCTGCGCGCGCACGCGCCGGACCTCTTCCACCTGCTGCTTGATGTGGCGGATGCGCCGGTAGATCTTGCGCCGATCGGTTTCAAGCTGGGTTTCGCCAGGACCGCGGGTGCCGATGCCGCCCCCGAGCTGTGACATTTCTATTCCCCGTCCGGCGAGCCGAGGCAGCAGGTATTCCAGCTGCGCCAGTTCCACCTGTAACTGGCCTTCACGGCTGCGAGCGTGGCGGGCAAAAATGTCCAGGATGAGCTGTGTGCGGTCAATTACGCGCGCGTTCACTTCCTGCTCGATGTTGCGCTGCTGCGATGGGGAAAGCTCGTGGTCCACCAGCACCAGCTCGGCGCCGGCGGAAGCTACAGCCCCGGCGATCTCTTGTAACTTGCCCAATCCAATGAGAGTGGCGGGATCAGGCCGGTCGCGCCGCTGGATGAACTCACCCGCAATTTCTGCGCCTGCAGAGGTGGCGAGTTCGCGAAATTCAGCCAGTGATTCTTCCGTCGTGGCGGAAGAAAGATCTTCATGGTCAGCTTCGCGGGCAGCATTCCGAGCCAGAATGGCGCCGGGGGGCAGATCCACCGGGCGCTCTACGCGAGAGCGACGGCGAAATTCAACCGCAACCAGAAAGGCCCGCTCGGGACGATCACGGCCGGTGCTGATCCCGTCCGGCTGACGAAAACGACGGGAATACTGCCCTGGAATAAACTAGCCCTCCACTTTGGCCGAAGCGCTTTCCACCTCAGGGCCCGCTGCGTGGCTCGTCCGGCTTTCACCCGCATGGAAACTGCCCTTCGACATCACCACGGTGGAAATGGCGTGCTTGAAGATGAGCTGTTCCTGATTGTTTGTTTCCAGGACCACTGAATACTTGTCAAAAGACCGTATGCGACCGGTCAATTTGACGCCGCTGAGCAGATAAATTGTCACCTGCGTCTTGTCTTTGCGCGCGGTGTTCAGGAACGAGTCCTGAATGTTCTGTGCCGGCTTGTTTTCCATCTGCCGATCTCCTCTAGAACTTCTATTCCTTCCCACGAAGCAGGTGAATGCACTCGCCACCGTCAGGTAATTGTAGCCTTTTCAGAGGCTTCGCGGCAAAACCGCCGTTCTTTTTCGAGGCCGATGCTAAAATCCCAATTTAGACACAAATCCAAAGAAAAATGACTCGCCCAAGAACCGCTCTGGAAGTTCCGATGCTCGATCTCGCGCGGCAGTATGCCTCCCTGCGGCAGGAGGTATTGGAAGCCGTAGCGAGGGTGTGCGACTCGCAGAAGTACATTCTGGGAGAAGAAGTTACAGCGTTCGAGCGGGAGTTTGCGTCGTTTTGCATTGCCCGCGAAGCGGTGGCGTGCGCGTCAGGGACTGACGCTCTGTGGCTGGGACTGGTAGCCGCGGGCGTCAAGCAGGGCGACATGGTCATTACCACGCCATTCAGCTTCTTTGCTACCGCCAGTTCCATTTTGCGCGCGGGAGCACGGCCAATTTTCGCTGACATTGATCCGGAAACCCTGAATCTGGATCCAGCGAAGGTCGAAGCCAACTTGCGCTCCGGAGGAGCGCGGCGTTCAGCCATCATGCCTGTGCATCTCTACGGCCAGTGTGCGGATATGGACGCTTTTTCGCGCCTGAGCAAGGAATTCAGGTTGCCGATTGTGGAGGATGCTGCACAAGCTGTGGGGGCGACCTGGAATGGCCGGCTCGCCGGTTCGTGGGGCGCGACCGCCGCGTTCAGCTTCTATCCAACGAAGAACTTGAGCGCGTTCGGCGACGCCGGGGCGCTGACGACGAACGACAGCCGTATGGCCGAACATGCGCGCTCGCTTCGGAATCATGGCAGCAAACAACGGTATTATCACGATGAGATCGGCGCCAACAGCCGCCTCGACTCAATTCAGGGCGCGGTGCTGCGGGTGAAGCTGCCGCACCTTTCACGCTGGAACGACGCTCGGCGGGAGCGCGCGCAAGTTTACAATCGGCTGTTGCGCGAGGCGGGCCTGACCCGAACGGGGGCAAACGCCCCAGCGCCTGTTACGTTGCTGAAAACCCGGCCTGAAGCCGAGCACATCTTCCACCAATATGTGATTCGCGTGCGCCAGCGAGACGAGCTGCGCGCATTTCTCAAAGAACGCGGCGTGAGCAGCGAAGTTTATTATCCGGTTCCTCTGCAGTTGCAGAAATGCTTTGCGTACCTCGGTTATGCTCCGGGCGACCTGCCCGAAGCAGAACAGGCCGCAAAGGACGTGCTGGCGCTTCCCATGTTTGCTGAAGTCGAAGAATACGAGCAGAAGCACGTGGTAGATTCGATTGCGGAATTCTATTCTTAGCGCGGACTGAGGGCGAAGCCGCGCGGCTGCCTGCGACCCCTGCAACGCTTTTGCCCGCGCGCCACTTTGTAATGCGCGCCTTAGGCGTTCAGCTTTGGTCGCCACGGATACCGGACCGGATCCGGCCTCCGTCAAGTCCTTTTTGGCTTGACTGAGCAATTCGGTGGGTGCGCCGTCACAAGAGGGACTACAACTGTTCTTCCACCCCAGCGACCAGGTAAATCTTTTCAAGGCGCTAGATAATTTCGAGAACTGATTTAGCGCTTCTTCTCGCCGTTTGTGTGCACAAAGGGCCCAAACTCCGGCTCCCTACCGGTCCGCAGACCAGCTTCAATAATGCGATCGCTGGCCCGCACCATGGCCGTGAGCTCGGCCCGGGAGTGCACGTTCAGCTTCTCGTAAATGTTCACAAGGTGGGTGGAGACCGTGCGCTCGCTGATAAAGAGGCGGTTGGCGATCTCGCGGTTGGCGAAGCCGTGGACCACGTACGCGACGATTTCGCGCTCGCGCTCACACAGCTTTTCCTCGAGCACAGTTTTGAGCTGCCCCTTCGGAATCAGGTGGGCGATCCGCGACCAGTAAGACTCGTTCTCGCGCTGCACCAGTTGCCGAAGCTCATCTCGCGAGTGCTGCTCGAGCAGGTTAATGTCGTGGAACTTACGCGCGTGCTCCACCGCGGTGTTGATGAGCTTGTCTTCGTCCTCAGCGGAAAAGACCTCGCCGCACGGCGGGCAGGTGAGTCTCAGCGTCGGGCTGCTGTCTTGGTTTGGCATACTGCCGGTCCTTCTCTGCAAAGGGCGAGACAAACTACAGCCCCAAGCTGATGGATATATCGTATCCAGATATCATACCGCTACTTAGGTCAGAGGATTTTTCAATTGTGGAGCAATTGAACGTGAGCACAATGCTGACTAGACTCGGGCGTGGAGGTTTATCATGCGTTGCTTGCTCAAAGTTTCCATTCCGGTTGAGGCAGGAAATGCTGCGATTGCCGATGGGACCCTGCCCAAGACGATTGAATCCATTGTGAACGAGCTGAAGCCTGAAGCGGCGTACTTCGCCGAAGAGAACGGCAAGAGAACCGGTTTCATCGTCATCGATCTGAAAGACACATCACAGATTCCAGCGATCGCGGAGCCCTGGTTTCTTGCCTTCAATGCGCACGTTGAGTTTCATCCGGCCATGAACCTTGAAGACCTCAGGAAGTCCGCACCAGGAATGGAGCGGGCTGTTAAAAACCACTATCGGGCACAACGGATGGCGGCCTGACGGTACGCGGACTTGTAAGGGCGGCGGAATGCCGCCCTTTTTTCTACGGGATGGGCGAGAAATTGGGAGCTTTTCTCTGGCGGCCATGATAACGATCCCGGAAGAGTTCATGCGTGTCTGTGCCACATGAAATTGGAAGGGAGTTACTCTGACGTGAAGTAATCCACCGCCACCGGGCTCTCAAACAGCGAGTAGTCGCGCGTGACCACGGTGATGCCGGTTTCGGTGACCATGAAGTTCCTGGCGTCTTCTTCCGGGTCGAAGCCGATAATGGTCCCCTCTGGAATGTGGACGTCGCGGTCAATGATGGAGTTGCGGATGCGGCAATGCCGTCCGATATTCACGTGGGAAAAGATGATGCTGTTCTCCACTTCAGAATAAGAGTTCACGCGCACGTCGGGCGAGAGCACGCTATTGCGCACCAGGCCGCCGGAGAGGATGCAGCCGGGGCAAACGATGGAATCCACCGCCGTGCCGGTGCGTCCGGGCTCGCCGAATACGAACTTGGCTGGCGGGTACTGGCGCTGGTGCGTGCGGATGGGCCAGTGCTTGTCATAGAGGTTGAACACGGGCGTGACCGCCACCAGGTCCATGTTGGCTTCGTAATAGGCTTCCAGGGTTCCCACGTCGCGCCAGTACAGCGCTTCCTTATTGTTCTCGTCAATAAAGTTGAAGGAGTAGACCTTGTACTGGTCCAGGATCTTGGGGAGGATGTCCTTGCCGAAATCATGCGACGAGTCAGGGTCCTCCGCATCTTTCAGCAGCACGGGAAGGAGCACGTCCGTATTGAACAGATACACGCCCATCGAGCCGGAGACCATCTCCGGGTTGTAAGGCGAGCGGAGCTTGGTGACCTTGGGTTTTTCCTCGAAGCCGATAATCCGTCCGTGCCGGTCGATGTCCATGACACCGAAGTGATATGTCTCGCTGGGATCAATCAGAATGGTAGCCAGCGTCACATCGGCGCCGATGGCGTTGTGCAGGTCCAGCATGAGCTGGTAGTTCATCTTGTATATGTGGTCGCCGGAGAGGATGAGCACGTGTCGCGGCTGCTCGGAACCAATGGAGTAAATGTTCTGGTAGACGGCGTCAGCGGTGCCCAGATACCAGTTCTCGCTCACCCGCTTCATGGGTGGGAGAATCTCAATGAAGTCGCCGAGTTCGCGGGCGACGACGGAACTCCAGCCCTCGCGAATGTGCCGGTTCAGCGACAAAGCTTTGTATTGCGTAAGAATGTAAACCCGGCGCAGGTCTGAATTGAGACAGTTCGACAGGGTTACATCAATGATGCGGTAGTTGCCGCCGAAAGTGACTGCGGGTTTGGCGCGATCGCGCGTGAGAGGATACAGGCGCTCACCGGCGCCCCCGGCCAGCAGAACTCCAAGAGTGTCTTTCATAGCGATGCGACGGAAAAACGAGAAAAACTCGCGCTTAACAGAAAGTAGATGTTAATTCGCCGGCAAACGAATCCGTAAGAACCCTAAAATGCTACCAGAAAAAGAGCACCCGACGCTCAAAAGGCGCCGGGTGTTGGGTGATGCTGATTACGCAGCGTCATCGACGCTGATACGAAGAGACTTAAGAAAGCGCACATCGTGGGCGTTGATAGAGAATTCCGGGTCAGGCGCCTTGCGCCGCGAACCGACCAGTTGCGGTGAAGCTTTGGCGGGCTGGCCTTCCCGCTGGTTGAAGCCAATGGTGGCCTCAAGCACCAGGAAAATGTCATACCCTTCCTCTTTGATCCGGGCAATAACCTGAGCAATATCTTCAGACTCGGAAAGAGAGCTGTTGATTGCGTCCCCGAGTTCTTTCATGAGTCGTTTCAGCCGGGTATTCACGGATTTCCTCTGCAATTAATAGGATGCTCTGGGGCGGGGGGCCGTTTGATAGTTTTGCCGCCCGGCTCAGGTATTTTTCCGGTCATGGACCTTCGGTTAGCCGGGTTTTGAACTTGATGGGGTGAGCTACAATAGCCGAAATGCCGGAAATTTCCACCACCAAAACTCCTGCCCAGAGAGCCGTCACGTCAGCGATCAGGGTTGCCACTGCGGCAAAGAAAGCGGGCTCGGCAGCCAAAAAAGACCGCTTGATGGGTGCGATTTTTGCCGGGGCCAAGACTTTCCTCGGCGCCTTCGCCAGGGCCATGTACGCGTTCTGGCTTCAGGCTTCAGGGCTGATCTATGTGATGTTTACGGTGCTGGCCGGATCTTACCTGTTGAAGCAGTACCGAGCCAACCACTACCACCTTGCCAACACACGTCCTTTTTGGCAGGTAGGCGTGTTTTTTGTTGTCTGTCTTTGGTTTACGGTGGTCTCCTTCTGGAAGGCCAAAAAGACCATGAAGGGCAAGGCCAAGTAGTTGGATTTGTGCGATCGTGAATGGCTGAGGATTCAAAACTAGACACCGAAGCTGGCGAGCTCAAGAGAATTGAGCCGCATCCCCTGTACACGCCGGCCAGCCTGCAGAATTGGAATTACGACCGGGAGGTCGGCTATCCGGGAGAGTTCCCGTTCACTCGCGGAGTGCAGCCCACCATGTACCGCGGCCGGCTCTGGACCATGCGTCAATACGCCGGCATGGGTGACGCCGAGGAATCCAATAAGCGTTACAAGTACCTGCTAAAGCACGGAACCACCGGGCTTTCCGTGGCTTTTGACCTGCCGACGCAGATCGGGATGGACTCTGACCACGCCATGGCGCTGGGCGAGGTAGGCAAGGTGGGCGTGGCGATTGATTCCATTGAGGACATGCAGCGGCTCTTTGATGGCATTGGCCTGGAAAAGATTTCCACCTCCATGACCATCAACGCCACGGCTTCCATCCTCCTGGCGCTCTATGTGGCTGTGGCAAAAAGATCAGGGGCGAACCCGCGAAAGCTGAGCGGCACGGTGCAAAATGATGTGCTGAAGGAATACATAGCGCGCGGGACCTATATATATCCTCCCCGGCAGGCCATGCGCATCATCACTGACATGTTCGCGTATGCGAACGAGCACTTGCCGGAATGGAACACCATCTCAATTTCCGGCTACCACATGCGCGAGGCCGGCTGCACAGCGGTGCAGGAAGTGGCGTTTACCCTGGCTAATGCCGTGGCGTATGTGCAAGCAGCCATTGATGCCGGCCTGAGCGTGGACAAATTCGCGCCGCGACTCTCCTTTTTCTTCAACGCGCACAACAACTTTCTGGAAGAAGTGGCCAAATTCCGGGCGGCCCGGCGGATGTGGGCGCGCATTATGCGAGATCGCTTTGGCGCGAAAAATCCACGCTCACTGATGTTGCGCTTCCATACACAAACTGCCGGTTCAACCCTGACGGCGCAGCAGCCGGAAAACAACATTGTGCGCACGGCGATCCAGGCCATGGCTGCGGTGCTGGGTGGCACGCAGTCCTTACATACCAACTCATTTGACGAGGCGCTCGGCTTGCCCACGGAGCACGCGGCGCGAATTGCGCTGCGCACCCAGCAGATTATTGGCTATGAAACCGGTACGCCAAACACCATTGATCCCCTGGCGGGCTCCTACTACATCGAGTCGCTGACGAACGAGGTTGAGCGCCGGGCGGAGGCCTACCTGGAGAAGATCGAGGCGTTGGGCGGCACCCTCAAAGCTATCGAGCAGGGCTACGTGCAGCAGGAAATCCAGAATGCAGCGTATGACTTTCAGCAATCCGTAGATCGACTGGAGCAGGTGGTGGTGGGCGTGAACCGCTTTCAGAATGAAAATGAGAAAGCCGTGCCGATCCAGAGGATTGATGAGGCGCTGGAGCGGAAACAGGTGGAACGGCTCCGGGCTTTAAGGGAGAAACGCGATAAGTCAGTGTGGCAGGCCGGAATTCGCCGCGTGGAAGAGGCCGCACGTACCGACGCCAACCTGATGCCTCACATTATCAATGCCGTAGAGAGTTGCTGCACCGTTGGCGAAATCTCTGACGCCATGCGGCGGGTGTTCGGCGAGTATCAGGAGACGGTGGTGATTTAGTGAATACCCTCCTGAAGGTTGGTTCTCGGCTGTAGCTGCAAATGCGTCTGCAAACCCATCCTCCGGTGCAAGTGAGCACCACTTACAGCTTCGATTTGGTCATTCCGGCGATTCTGGCGATTTTGACAATTCTGACACTCAGGTTGGACGGTGCTTCCCGGCGGTTACCAACCCCGCAAGTTCATGAACCTTAGGGGGAAACCGCTAATTGACAATTTATGTCACTCAGAACACAATCGCATCTACTCACGTTATTCCCCCAGACAACAAGAGCCGATGACGGCCACTTGGTGAGTTGATTTCAATTCCAGGAACCTCAAGGGAACTATGTCTCAGCGCCTCGGCGATCTTCTGGTCAAAGAGAAGATCATCACACCGGAGCAACTCGATAAGGCATTGCGGACGCAGCGGGAACACGGCCCGAACTCGCGGCTGGGCTCCACGCTTGTATCACTGGGATTTGTCAGCGATGAGGAGGTCACAAACTTTCTCTCGCGCCAGTACGGAGTTCCCGCAATCAATCTGCAATATTTTGAGATCGATCCTTCGGTGGTGAAGCTGATCCCGGAGGAGACGGCGAAAAGGTACCAGATCCTGCCGCTGAGCCGCGTGGGCGCGTCGCTGACGATTGCCATGGTGGACCCGACGAACGTGTTCGCCATGGACGATATCAAGTTCATGACGGGATTCAATATCGAGCCCGTGGTGGCGTCAGAGTCCGCGATCATGGAGGCCATCGAGAAGGCCTACGGAAGCGGCAATGGCACCAACGAGAATGTGGATGAACTGCTGGCGGCCATGGGCGATGAGGCGGACGTCGAGCTCCAGGCTGAGCAGGAGGAGATGGACCTCAGCGAGCTGGAGAAATCCGCCGACGAGGCGCCCATCGTCAAGCTGGTGAACATCATCCTGACCGATGCGGTGAAGAAAGGCGCCAGCGATATACACATCGAGCCGTACGAGAAGGAATACCGCGTCAGGTTCAGGATCGATGGCGTGCTGCAGCACATCATGTCCCCGCCGATGAAGCTCAAGGACGCCATCACCTCGCGCTTGAAGATCATGGCCAAGCTGGATATCAGCGAAAAACGGCTGCCGCAGGACGGGCGGATCATGCTCAAGATGCAAGTCGGCGGGAAGAAGAAGCAACTTGACTTCCGCGTGAACTGCCTGCCTACTCTCTGGGGCGAAAAAGTTGTTCTCCGTCTGCTCGACAAAGAAAATCTTCGCCTTGACATGACCAAGCTCGGCTTTGAGCCCGAGTCGCTGGAGAAATTCCAGCGCGCCGTCTTGAAGCCTTACGGCATGGTCCTGGTCACCGGCCCTACGGGTTCCGGCAAGACGAACACGCTCTACTCATCGGTTTCGCTGCTCAACAAACCCGATACCAACATCATGACGGCCGAAGATCCGGTCGAGTTCCAGTTGCATGGCGTCAACCAGGTGCAGATGAAGGAGTCGATCGGGCTGAACTTTGCCGCTGCGCTCCGCGCCTTTCTGCGCCAGGACCCCAACGTCATCCTCGTCGGCGAGATTCGCGATTTCGAAACCGCGGAAATCGCCATCAAGGCCGCGCTCACTGGACACCTGGTGCTTTCCACGCTGCACACTAACGGCGCTCCGGAAACCATTAGCCGTCTGATGAACATGGGCATCGAGCCATTTCTTGTTGCCACCGCCGTCCACCTGATTTGCGCGCAGCGCCTGGTACGCCGCATCTGCCAGGAGTGCCGTGAAGAAGTGCCGCTGCCGCCGCAGGCCAAGGTGGAAGCGGGCTTCACGCCGGAAGAATCGAAGCACGTCAAGATCTTCAAGGGACGCGGCTGCAACATCTGCAACAACACCGGCTACAAAGGACGCGCCGGCCTGTACGAAGTGATGGAAGTGGACGATGAAATCCGCGAGCTGATTCTGATCGGCGCGTCAGCGGTTGAATTGAAGAAGAAAGCCATCGAGCGCGGGATGATCACGCTTCGACGCAGCGGGCTCACCAAGGTAAAAGACGGCGTCACCACGCTCGAAGAAGTAGCGCGCGAGACCATTCACTAGGAATTTCTGTAAGGGAGTAACGGCAATCAAATGAATCTTACGCTCAGTGATCTGCTCAAAAAGATGCTCGACATGAGTGGTAGTGATCTTCACATCACCACCAATTCGCCGCCGCAGGTGCGTGTCCACGGCCATCTTCAGCCGCTCGATATGCCTCCGCTCACTCCTTCTGAGACCAAGCAGCTGGCCTATAGCGTTCTCACTGACGCGCAAAAGCACCGCTTTGAAGAGAACCTGGAGCTCGACTTCTCCTTCGGGCTCAAGGGGCTCGCTCGTTTCCGCGGCAACTGTTTCAACCAGCGTGGCGCCGTAGGCGCTGTTTACCGCGTGATTCCGTTTGAGATCAAAACGTTCCAGCAGCTCAATCTGCCCTCCATTGTGGCCAAGCTTTGTGAGAAGCCCCGCGGCCTTGTTCTGGTGACCGGCCCAACTGGATCAGGCAAGTCGACCACGCTCGCCGCCATGCTTGACAAGGTGAATACAGAGCGGCATGACCACATCATCACCATTGAAGATCCTATCGAGTTCGTTCACCAGAACAAGAGCTGCCTGGTGAACCAGCGCGAAGTCCACTCTGACACCAAGTCATTCAGTGACGCTCTCCGCGCCGCGCTGCGTGAAGATCCGGATGTGGTACTGATCGGTGAAATGCGCGACCTGGAAACAATTGAGTCCGCCTTGCGCATCGCCGAAACGGGCCACCTCACGTTTGGCACCCTGCACACGAACTCCGCGGCCTCCACCATCAACCGTATTATTGACGTTTTCCCTTCGCACCAGCAGTCGCAGATTCGCGCCCAGCTTTCGCTGGTGCTGGAAGGCATTCTCTGCCAATCGCTACTGCCGCGCGTGGGCGGCAGTGGCCGCGTCATGGCCATGGAGATCCTGGTTCCCAATGCCGCCGTGCGCAACCTGATTCGCGAAGACAAGATTCACCAGGTCTATTCGGCCATGCAGTCCGGCCAGGACCGCTTTGGAATGCAGACCTTCAACCAGTCGCTGGCCACACTGTATTTCCAGAAGCAGATCAGCCTGGAGACGGCACTGCAGCGCTCATCCCTGCCGGATGAATTGCAGGACATCATCAACCGCGGCGTCATCGCGGCCAGAGCAACGGCCGCTCCGGGGCGGCGCTAACATCACTCTCCCTTTGTTGGTAGGCAACGAGCACGAGAGGAGTCTTTGATATGCCGGTATTCACGTTCACAGGAACCGATTCCCAGGGGAAAAGAATCTCCGGGGAGCGGTTGGGCGACAGCAAGGCTGCTGTCACCATGCAATTACGGCGCGAGCGCATAACGCCCGGCGCCATCAAAGAGAAAGGCAAGGAGTTTGCCCTGCCCAAGCTGGGCACGGGCAAGGTGCCCACCAAGGACGTTGCGGTCTTCTTCCGGCAGTTTTCCGTGATGATTGATGCCGGACTTCCTCTGGTGCAGTGCCTGGAAATTCTTGCCGCCAACCAGGAAAACCTGTTTTTCCAGAAATGCCTCACCGGCGTACGCACCACGGTGGAAGGCGGCTCCACGCTGTCCAACGCCATGCGGCAATATCCAAAGATTTTTGATGACCTCACCACCAACATGATTGAAGCGGGCGAGGCCGGCGGTATTCTGGATACCATCCTTCAGCGCCTGGCCACGTACGTGGAAAAAAACGTCAAGCTGAAGTCAGCGGTCAAGTCGGCACTGATCTACCCTGTTTCAGTCATCAGCATCGCAGCGCTCGTCGTCGGCGCGCTGCTGAAGTTTGTGGTGCCGATTTTCGCCAACATGTTTGCCAGCATGAGCGTTGATCTTCCGCTGCCCACCAAAATCGTCATCGGTCTCAGCAACTTCGTGAAGGACTGGTGGTGGGTCGCTCTTTTCTTTATGGTTGCCCTGTTCTTCGGGATCAAACTCATCCGCAGAGATCCCAAAGGCCGCTACGCGCTGGATAAGTTCATGTTGGCGCTGCCCGTGCTCGGTCCCGTGCTGCGTAAGATTGCCGTGGCGCGCTTTACCCGCACCCTGGGAACTCTGATCACTTCAGGCGTTCCCATTCTGGAAGGTCTGGCCATTACGGCAAGAACTTCAGGCAACGCCGTTCTTGAAGTAGCCCTCATGAAAGTGCGCAAAGCCGTGGAAGAGGGCCGCACCATTGTGGATCCGCTGAAGGAAAGCGGCGTGTTTCCCAACATGGTCACCCAGATGATCGGCGTGGGCGAAGCCACCGGCGCCATGGATGCCATGCTGCAGAAGATCGCCGACTTCTACGAAGATGAAGTCGATGCCGCCACCAAGAACATGCTGACTCTGCTGGAGCCGCTCATGATCGGCTTCCTTGGAGTTGTGGTCGGCGGAATCGTGATCTCGCTTTACATGCCGCTGTTCTCAATGATCTCCAAGCTCTCCGGATAGCAGCAACGCGGCTTACTTTGTACCGGCACAGGAACAGGCGGAATGGCGGAAATCAGGTTCAACGAGCGGGCATGGCTGACATGGCTGGTGAAGGTCCGTGTCATCATCATCTCGTTTCTGCTCGCCGTTGAACTGCTGATCGTTAATCTGACTCCGAACAACGTCCCCGTCCGCCTGTTCATTACAGTCGTCCTGGTCTGGTACACAGTTTCGGTTTTCTTCATTGTTCTTGACTCCCTGTGGGCGGAGTACAAGGCCCAGGCCCTTACCCAACTCTTCACCGATCTTGCCTTCGTGACAGCCGTGATCTACGTCACCGGCGGGATCGATACCTACTTCAACTTTCTTTATCCGCTGGTGATCATCGTCGCCAGTATCCTGCTCCCGCGCTACTGGGCTTATGTCACCGCCGCCGTCTCGTTCATCCTCTTCGGCACGGTCCTTGAGCTCATGTATTTTGAGAAGCTGCCCTCGTTTCAATCCACTCCTCGGGCGGAACCCAAAGCGCTTCTCGTCATTATTCTTGTCAATCTGTTCGCGTATCTTGCTGTGGCGCACCTTTCCAGCGCGCTGGCGGCCAAGCTTCGCCAGGCGGGCATGGAGCTGGAGGACAAAAGCGGCGAGCTGCTCAGCCTGCAGGCGCTGCATGAGAACGTGGTCCACTCCATTCGCAGCGGCCTGATCACCACCGACATTGAGGGCCGCATTACGCTGGTGAATGCTCCGGGACAAAGGCTCCTCGAGCGAACGACGTCTTCAATGTACGGCCGCTATGTTTCTGAGCTTTTTCTTGACCGCCTGCCGAACCTTGAAGGCTCCTCTGTTCAGGGCGAGGTGCGCGGCCTTACACCGGCCGGCATGGAGAAAACTTTTGGTGTCACCGTAACCGAACTGGTCGTCCCCGGCCCCGGAACCATCGGCTACGTTTACACCTTTGAGGACCGCACGGAGCTGCGCCGTCTGGAGCGCGAGATCCGTATGCGCGACCGCCTGGCCGCAGTCGGACGGCTGGCCGCCGGCATTGCTCATGAAATTCGCAACCCGCTGGCCTCCATCGCCGGGTCCATTAAAGTGCTCTCGCAAATTTCTCCTTTGAATGAGGAGCAGCACACGCTGGTGGGAATTATTACGCGCGAATCCTCGCGCCTGAACGCGATCATCTCTGATTTTCTCGCCTACTCCCGCGAGAAGAGCTACAAATTTACACGCAGTGATCTGCTGACCCTGCTGGAAGACACGCTCGTTTTGCTGTCCAATCGCACGCAGTGTTCTGATCTCAAGATCGAGCGGAACTACGCCGTTGAGCACGCCTTCGCCGCTCTTGATCCCGATCGCATGAAGCAGGTTTTCTGGAACCTGCTGGAAAACGCCGTGCGCGCGATTGAGCAGAAGGGGACCATCATGGTTTCGGTCCTGCCGGCAGGGGATCACTGGCGCATCAGCATTCGTGACAGCGGCCCGGGGATTCCGGCCAACATGATGGAAAAGATTTTTGAACCATTTCAGACCAATTTTGAAGGCGGCACAGGTCTCGGCCTTGCCATTGTGTACCAGATCATTCAGGCGCACGGCGCCGCCATCAGCGTTCACTCTGCTCCCGGCCAGGGAGCGGAGTTTGTGATTGAGATCCTCAATGCCAAAGCGGCAGATTCGGAAGGGCCGCAGCTCCAGGTCCTAAATGCGGAGGTTTCGCATGGCTAGCATCCTGGTCTGCGATGATCAGCGGTCCATCTGCGAGATGCTGGATATCTCCCTGCGCAAGGAAGGCCACCGCGTAGAAACCGTGAACGGCGGCGAGGCCGCAAAGAAAAAGCTCAGCTCCGCCAACTATGAACTGCTGATTACCGATATCAAGATGCCGCAGACAGACGGCATTGAGGTGCTCCACTTCGCGCGCGAATCGGCGCCGGAAACCTCGGTCATTCTCATCACGGCCGTGGAGGATTACGAAGCGGCCGTTCAGGCCGTAAGGGGCGGCGCCTTCGATTACATTCACAAAGGGCCCGGCCTGGTGGAGGAGCTCAAGATCTCCGTCAACCGCGCCCTGGAAACGCTCTCTTTGCAGCGCCAGAACCTCGCCTTTAAGCGTGACGCGGCCAGCCGCAACTCGCTGGACAACATCATCGGTAAAAGCCCCGCGATTGAGAAACTGAAGGCCACTATTCGCACCGTGGCGCCCACCGGTAGCACTGTCTTGATCTACGGCGAAAGCGGAACGGGCAAGGAACTGGTGGCGCGCGCCGTTCATGCGTGCTCCACCCGCAGCGGCGATCCGTTTGTCTCCATCAACTGCGGCGCGTTCCCGGAAACGCTCCTTGAAAGCGAGCTGTTCGGTTACGTCAAGGGCGCTTTTACCGGCGCTTCGCAGAACAAGCGCGGTCTTTTTGAGGTGGCCAGCGGCGGGACGATATTCCTCGACGAAATCAGCGAAATGAGTCCGTCTATGCAGGTCAAGCTGCTGCGCGTGCTGCAGGAGCGCAGTATCCGGCCCGTGGGCGGTACACAGGAAAACCCCATTGATGTCCGGGTGATCGCGGCCACCAATAAGGACCTTCGCGACATGGTAGCAGCGGAAACTTTTCGTGAAGACCTCTTCTATCGCGTTAGCGTGATCCCTCTTACCGTAGTCCCATTGCGCGAGCGGCGCGACGACGTTGAGCTGCTGGCCCATCATTTCTTGAAGAAATACGCCACAGCCGCGCAAAAGAGCATTTTGCGAATCGGCGAGGACTCACTGCGCGCCTTGCGGACCCATGAGTGGCCCGGCAACGTGCGACAGCTCGAAAACACCATCGAACGCGCCGTGGCTTTGGAAACATCGGAGGAATTGCGCGTGGAACTCGATGTAGAACGCCCGCGCGCCCGCGCGGCGGCAGCTTCCTCCAATGGCCATCCCCATGTCAGTCCCGATGGCCTCGACCTGGAACGCTATATCGCCGACTTGGAACGCTCCATTATCGAGCAGGCTCTGCAGCAATCAGGCGGCGTGCAAACCCGCGCCGCGGAACTGCTCAAGGTGTCTTACAGGTCGTTCAGGCATTTGTTGAAGAAATACAACATCTGAGCGAAGGGCGTTCGAGTGAGTTGCGGTGAAAGCAGTAGCAGCAGACTGGGAATGAGAATAAGCATTGTCGAGGCACCCCCGCGCTGGTTGGATAAAGGACCACAAGAAAATAGAGAAGAGCGTCAAAGAAGGTTGCCTTCGCAAAATGTTCCGCAATCGCCCAAAGCATTTCTGCGCAATCGTTCTGGTCATTTCGCCATGACCGCGTAATCCTTGCAGGCGAGCCTTAACCCGCTTCCCCGCTCCCTGGGCTGACAAGTTTGGCGGAATCACCCTAGTTCCTCGTTTCGATACTGCTCCGGGAGCAGAGCTGTATTATCATGACTACACGAATCCAAAGCACCACATGAACGTTGTTTTATGGAAAACATGAGCCATCGCACGGGATCAATCATTGACGATCCTGTCCTGGAGCAGCCGCGAGAACCCATTCTTCCGGCCAGCGCCAATCAATCTATCCCAGGCAATTTTCTGGACCTTCTACTGCGACTAGCGGAGTGGAAGGGGTTCGTCTTCAAATTTGTACTGGTTGCGGCTGTGCTCGCGGCGATTGTGTCATTGATCTGGCCGAAAAGCTTCACAGCCACCACCAAGATCATGCCTCCTCAGCAGTCCCAATCATCACTTGCTTCCGCAGTGATGGGACAGTTAGGTCCTCTGGCCGCGATGGCCGGCAACAGTTTTGGCATCGGCAAGGGCGCGAGCGATGTGTACATCTATGTTCTGCGCAGCCGCACGCTGGCGGATACTTTGATCGACCGCTTCTCGCTGATGGCGGTGTACAAGGAGAAGAAGCGCGTCAACGCGCGTAACCGGCTCCGCGACGATACGCAGATATCATCCGGCAGCGAAGGCGGGATTTCCATCTCTGTTTCCGATCGCGACCCGCAGCGAGCGGCAGACATCGCTAATGCCTACGTGGACGAGCTCAAAAATTTGACCCAGACGCTCGCTGTTACTGAAGCCGGACGGCGCCGCATCTTTTTTGAGCATGAGGTCCAACTTGCCTCTGACGAGCTCTCCAAAGCCGAGATGGCCATGAAGAAAACCCAGGAGCAGACGGGCATTCTCATGCTTGAGCCGCAGTCGCGGGCCATGATTGAAAGCCTGGCCGGTTTGCAGGCGCAGGTCGCAGTGAAGGAAGCGCAAGTGGAGTCCATGCGCTCGTTTGCCACCGATGAGAATCCAGACCTTAAGCGTGCCGAAAGCGAACTGTCCTCCATGAAGGCCGAGCTTTCCCGGATGCAATCGGGCAAGGTGGGTTCGGGCATCGCCGATATGGACATGCGGAAGATCCCGGAGAAGGGCCTTGAATACCTGCGTGCGATGCGTGAACTGAAGTATCGTGAAGCCGTGTACGAGGCTATGACCAAACAATATGAGATTGCCCGCGTGGACGAAGCCAAGGACGCCGCCATCATTCAAGTCCTGGATAAGGCCATGCCGCCGGAGATGCGTTCTTCCCCCAAGCGTGCGCTCATCGTCCTAACGGTGGCCGTGCTGGCTTTTTTCCTCGCTCTCGGCATTGCGCTCATTGCGGAGCGAATCAACGCCGATCCGCTGATCGCCGCGCGTCTGCACCTGCTTCGTGCACGCCTGCTGAGCTTCACAGGGACTGAAAAATAAAGTTTCTTTCGATCAGGAACGCAGGGCCTCAGGGCTTCTGCTGAGCGGGCTGCAAGTTTCCTTCGGTTCTGGGGGAAATTTCTTCATTCATCTTCAGGAACCCGGCATAGCGCCCGTACTCGGAATCATGGCTCTGTCTCAACACCGGCAGAACGGATTTGCGAACGGAATTCATAAGCCGTAGCACGCTGTGAGCAAGATTCCAGCGCTTCGCGATCTGGGCTACACAGCGCAGGAAACCCGCTTGCAAGCGACGGTCGTACGCACCCCGCAGTATGCGCGATGCGTGTTCTGCGCCTTCCCAGTCTTTGTTGATCACGTAACTCAGGCCCCCCAACGCGAGATAGTGCTGCTGAAAGTTACGCAGAATCTGCTGGTGGGCCCGTAAACGCAACTCGAGTGGAATGGTCTCTTCCTGCTGCACATTAGCATCAATCTTCTGCCACGCAGGCCAGGCACTTTCAAGACGTGTAGTCGCAGAAACGGACCCGCGATGACTCACAAAGATCGCTCCAGGTTCCCTGGAGATGACCACAGGCCAGCGGGCGGCGATGCGCAGTTCGTAGTCGAGATCAGCCGGTGCGCCCGTTTCCGGGTCCAGCGTTCCCACGTTCTCCAGGACATCTCTGCGGAACAAAATCGCGGTCCACTCCGGATGTCCTTTTTCCAGCATTGTGAGAAGCCCGTCCGGTGGACGATAAAGACCATCCTTCCAGTCCGCAAGGGGAACCAACGTTACATGGCCAACCTCGTCAGTATGGATGGTCGCCAGCGCGGAAAATAGTGCTTCAGGATAGCTAATGAATCCCTGGAGAGCCTTTTCAAAAAAGCCAGGAAGCAGGATGTCATCATCCGACAGCAAGGAAAAAAATGGTGTTTCTACCCGGCTCATGCCGAAGGTGAAGTTTGGCATGGCGCCAATGTTGTGCGCATGACAAAAATATTCTACGCGCGCGTCTACCTCTGCCAGTTCACGGACGATAGATTCTGTGTCGTCGCCCGAGGCGTTGTCGTAAATACAAACCTTGAAATGGAGGTAGCTTTGCGCCAGCACGCTCATGATGGCGCGGCGCAGCAACCGTGGCCGCCGGTAGGTCGGGATCACAGTTGTGATCAGCGGCTTTGTGTCGGGAAGGCCCACTCACACCACCTGAGCGCTTTTTGCCCGTTGGGTCAAAACAAAGAGCTGGCCGCGGAAGGAGCCGCGCAGCTCATGCCCCACCATACGATACGCAATGCCCGCAAAGCCCAAAGTCGCTATGGCGTACCCTGCTAACGGCCAGAGGAGCCCATGCTCAAGCCCCATCAGCATCAGCGCCACCCATGCACTTCCATAGGTCATCGCTATGATCGCGGCAATTTTGAAGATTTTTGCGAACCACATTCGTGAGGGGATTTTCAGGCACTCGGAGCAAGTGCGCGGGACCTGGTACGAGTAGGCAAACAGATGAAAGAAGACCCAGGAGAATCCCGCTCCGCTCAGTCCAAAGTAGTAGATGAGTGCCGCAGTGGCAGGCAGCACAAGCACCAGGGCGTAGACGTTAAGACGCGCGGCGATGTCAGGCCTGCCGGCGGCAATAGAGAAAATGTAAAGGGCGGTCAGGCTGCCGTTCATGTAAAACCCAATGGCGAGGAAGGTGACGGGAAGAAGCAGGATTTGCGCGCTATGGGCATCAAACATGCCGGTGAACAGCGGCCGCGCTACGAACGGAACCGCGGCGAAAAAAGGGACCGTCCCAAAGCAGATCAAGTCCTGCAACTTATTGAACTGCGTCAGCAGCTTCGCATGGTCTCCCTGCTGGAAAAGGGAAGAAAGATGTGGCAGGCCGGCCTGGGCCACTGAGCCGGTCAGCAGAGTGCTGCGCGAGACGGCGCTGTACGCCAGGCTGTACAACCCGAAAACCCCGATAGGCAAAAGCTTGCTGACAATTGCTTTGTCCGCCTGCGTCTGGATCATTGCCATGACCGAGATCAGTGCCACGTGCGAGGTGAAACTGAAATTGCGGGACACCACCGCCGAGGAAAAGCCCGGCATCAGCGAGTTCCAGGAAACGAACCTGGCGCAAACGATGAGGTAAGCTGCCACGCTTAGAAGAAAGCACGCCGCCATCCAGTAGACGACATCCAGGAAACCGCCGCCGAAAGCGAGAATCCCAATAATCCCGAATTGCTGGAGTCCGCTGAAGGTTACGTCGATGAGGTTGGGGAACTCCATCCTCTCCAGGCCGCGAAGAATACTGGCGTAAAAGGTGCGCGGCAGGACCACAAAAGAGGCAATGCCGAGGATTCGCAACACCCGGATTGCTGTCGTCGCGTCTACGCTGCTCAGGTGGATCCAACGGTGCACCAACACCGGCGCGCCCGCATAAATTACGACACTGAGAACGACGTAAATGCCCCAGTAGAATAGGGAAGCGCTCCGCAACAGATCAGCGATATAACCCGGCTCTGAGCGCACGTGAGAAGAGACTTCACGAACCGTCGTCTCGCAGATACCCATGGCGAGCGCGTTGGTGAGAAGAATGTTCAATGCCAGGGCGAAATAAATCACGCCCAGAGCGTCCTCACCCAGTTGCTTGAACACAAACCTCGCGGCAACAAAGCCCAGAACCAGCAGCAACACCTGGCCGGTCAGGTTGTAAATAACATTCTTGGTAAGCTTCGACATCCGTTTAGGATTTTCTTCTCAGATAACCATGGGGCCAATAGGTGAGATGCCCCAGACGGGTCGGCTCAGGATCCATTTCAAACTCGGGATGCGATGCCAGAAATTCATGCACTGCCGTTTTAGGATTGTCCGTTGTCCATTCCGGCCTGCCACCGGGGACGTCATAGAGCTCATCCATGTTTCCGTCTGCAGCAACAATATAACTTCCCGGGCTGACCAGCGGGCTGTAAGCCGCCAGCTCCTTCAGCACGTGCGCCCTGGTATGGTTGGAATCGAGCACCACCATCACCTTTTCGTCTTTCCCGATCAGCGACTTCACCTTCGCCACAGTGTCCGCCGCGGCGGAATCTCCCTCGATCAGGGTGATTCTCTTTTTCAGCGGATGCTCCTCGATGGCTTTGCGGTTATGAGGACGGATTTCGATATCTACAGAGATGATTCTGCCTTTTCCAAATACCTCGAACAGGCTGGCGCAGAACACTGCAGATCCTCCGTGTGCCACACCCGTTTCCACCAGGACATCCGGCCGCACCTTGTGCAGCACCTCCTGGAACGTCACCAAATCTTCCGGGAGTTGGATGATGGGGCGTCCCATCCAGGAAAAGTTATAAGAGAATTTTGTCCCCCAGCCGGTCTTGATCCACAACTGCGAGATGATCTGGAAGGCCTCAGGACTGTAGAGCGGCAAG
>Ga0207660_10000304_pt1 | contig 32299 bp, 23 predicted proteins | sample KBSC73BmetaG_FD_184335 | JGI IMG/M metagenome (GOLD analysis project Ga0207660, IMG submission 184335) | Corn rhizosphere microbial communities from Kellogg Biological Station, Michigan, USA - KBS C7-3B metaG (SPAdes) (version 2) | ecosystem: Host-associated > Plants > Roots > Rhizosphere ... | reverse complement strand
CAACGGTCCGTTCACGCGCCACTTGGCCGGGGCATGCGGATCGGTGTTCACCTGCGCCTTCGTCGCCGCGTCCCGCTGCAACGTGCGCCACACCTGCGCCCACGCGAGGAAGAAGCGCTGCTCCGGCGTGAACCCGTCGATCAGGCCCGGCCGCCCGTGCTCGGCCAGCGACTTCTCCATCGCCAGATAAGCAATCTTTAATCCGCCCAGATCGCCGATGTTCTCGCCGAGCGTGAGCTTGCCGTTCACGTGCGTGGTGGAATCGACGACGGTGTAGGCGTTGAACTGATCGACGACGCGCTGTGCCTGCGCATTGTACTTCCGGGAATCCTCGGCGGTCCACCATTCGCGGAGATTGCCCTTGGCATCGAAGCGGCGGCCCTGGTCGTCGAAGCCGTGCGACATCTCGTGGCCGATCACGGCGCCCATGGCGCCGTAGTTCACCGCATCGTCGGCGTTCGGATCGTAGAACGGCGGCTGGAGGATGCCGGCGGGAAAGACGATCTCGTTCCAGAACGGGTTGTAGTACGCGTTCACCGCCGACGGCGTCATGCTCCATTCGCTGCGGTCGATCGGCTTGCCGACCTTGCCCCACTGGCGGGCCCTCGACCAGTCGCTGACGCGACGCATGTTCGCGGCATACTCGCGCGGCCGCGGCTGGAGTTTCGAGTAGTCGCGCCAGCTGTCGGGATACCCGATCTTGCGCGTGAACGCGTCGAGCTTCGTCGTCGCCTGCACCTTCGTCGAATCGCTCATCCAATCGAGCTGCTGGATGCGGTCGTGTAGCACCGAGACCATGTTGTCGACGATCGCCTTGGCGCGCGTCTTGGCCGCCGGGCTGAACGTCTGCGCGACGTACTGCTGGCCGACGGCTTCGCCGAGTGCAGCATTGGTGTTGCGCTCGCAGGTCTGCCAGCGCGGGAGCTGCGCCGTCTGGCCGGTAAAGAGCTTGCCGAAACTGAAATCCTCGTCGACGAACCGCTTCGGCAGATATGGCGCTGCGTGGCTCAGCAGCCGCCAGCGCAGCAGCGTCTTCCAATCCTCGACGGGGATCGACGTCAGATACCCGTTCATCGCCGTGAAGAACTCCGGCTGGGCGACAATCAGCTCCGTGATCCCCGCCGGCGCGCCCTGCGCGGTCATGAACGATTGCCAGTGCATCAACGGCGCAAGCGAGTCGAACTGAGCCACCGTCATCAAGTGATAGATCGCATTCGGGTCGCGCATCTGCACGTTGTCCATCGACGATGCGGCGAACTGCGTCTCGATCGCGAGCACCGTCTGCGCGTCGGCCGCCGCCTTCGCCTCCGGCTCGCCATTCAGCTCGAACATCCGGGTCACGTGCGCGACGAGTCCATCGCGAATGCGACGCATGCTCGTATCGGTCGACGTGTAGTATTTCTTCTCGGGCAGGCTCAGGCCGCCCTGACTGGCGAACGGGATGATTCGATTGGCATTCTTGAAATCCTGCACCGCGCCGACGCCGAACGGTGCCAGTCCATCGCTGTGCTCCAACTCGGTGAGCGCTTCCGGCAGATCGGCGGACGTGCGGATCGCCGCGATGCGGGCCATGGACGCCTCGATCGGCTTCGTGCCGAGCGTCTCGATGGCGGCGGTATCCATGCACGCGCCGAAGAATGCGCCGATCTTGTAGACGTTCGCGCCAGCCGCCGACCTGCCGGCGGCGACGTCGGCCGCCGCCTGCTCCTCGATCGAGCGAACGACCGCCTCATTCTTGTCCTGCAACTCCTCGAACGCGCCCCACTCGCTGTACTTCGCCGGGATGGTGTTGTGCTCGAGCCATCCGCCGTTGGCGAAGGTGTAGAAGTCGCTGCATGCCGCGCACGTGGTGTCGAGGTTCGCGCGGTCGATCGGCTTCGGTGCGGCCGGCTGCTGAGCGCCCAGTGCGCCGGCGGCGCCCAGGGCGGCGAGCGCCACGATGTTCGAGAGATGTCTCATGACGGCCTGCGAGGAGGGAGGGGAGGCGAGCGGCGTGAGCAAGGAGTCTCATGGCCGCGCAGAGTAGCGTCAAGTAGTCGTGGCATCCGGTCACGCTACCACTTGTATGCTCCGTGCAAGGATCGGCGACGGGGTGTCGTGCCGCTGCCGTGTCAGCACCGTAGTTTCAATCGGAACCCTTACACAAACGCTGATGCTCGACACCCTGCGCCGCGATCTGTCGTTCACCGCGCGTTCGCTCCGCCGCTCGCCGACGTTCAGCATCACGGTCGTGCTGATTCTCGCCCTGGCAATCGGAATGTCGAGCGCGATGTTCACGGTCTTCCGGGCCGTGTTGCTCGAGCGACTGCCGGTGGTACAACAGGACCGGGTGGTCGAGTTGTCGGGGCTCGGCGGCGGGGCGGCGAGCGAGATTCCGATTACGCCGGCGCAACTGAAGCGATTTGCCGATCACTCGCATACGGTGCAGGCCGCCGCGGGTCTCGCGCACTGGCGCGTGCTGCTCGAGTCGCTCGCCGACGGCGACCGATCCCTTTCATTGAACGAGGCGGTCGTCACCGACGACTTCTTCACCGTGCTCGGGGCCCGGCCGGCGCTCGGGCGACTGTTCAAGAAGGGAGACGCCGTGCCGTGGGGCGCGGGCGCGCCGAACAGCGACGTGCCCGTCGTGCTCAGCCACGCTGCGTGGATGCGCGACTTCGGGGGCGACGCGTCGGTCATCGGCCACACGCTTCGTCTGCCGAAGATGAGCTGGGCGTTGATGGTCGTCGGCATCGCGCCGCCGGGACTCGACTATCCACACGGCGCGCAGTTCTGGATCGCGTCGGACTATGGAAGTCTCGACGTCGTCGCCCGGCTCGCGCCGAACGCGACGCCGGAAACCGCCCGGCAGGAATTCCAGTCGTTTCTCGCCCACGATCCGGACGAAGTCGCGTACAACACGGCGAGCACGCTGCGCGCCCAGGTGCACACGATCAGTGACATGGTCTCGGGCAACGCGCGGCCGGCGTTGATCGCGCTCACCGCGGCCGTTGCGCTGCTGCTGCTGCTCGCGTGCACGAACGTCGGCAACCTGCTGCTGCTGCGCGCGAGCGGACGCGTGCGCGAGATGGCGATCCGCCGCGCGGTCGGCGCGTCGGCGGCCGATCTCGTCCGACAGCTGCTCACCGAGAGCGTGCTGCTCGCGCTGGCCGGCGGCATCGTCGGCGTGCTGTTCGCCCGGGGGCTGCTCGCCGCGCTGGTCCGGCTCGCGCCCACTGGACTGCCGCGCACGGACCTGATCGTACAGGCCGGCACGCCGGTGATGACGGGACTCGTCGTGACGGCACTGACGGTCGTCCTGTTCGGCGTGCTGCCGTCGTTTACCGCGGTGCGGTTCGATTTGTCGTCGCCTCTGCGCGCCGATGCGCGATCGGGCACCGAAGGCCGACGTCTGCGCAGGGTGCGCCAGCTACTCGTGGCGTCGCAGGTGGCGCTCGCGGTGATCGTGCTCGCCGGCGCCGGGCTGCTCGTGCGCAGTCTCCAGCGACTCGTCATGCTGGACACCGGTTATGACATCGCCCATATGACAATGCTCAACTTCTCGCTGCCGTGGGCGCAGATCGTGAACGACTGCAAGCCCGCGGGCACACTGGCCCACGCCGACAGTACGCGCTGGGAGGCCTGCTACTCGCGCACCAACTACGCCGCGCACGAGCGGGTGATGGCGAACGTGCGCGCCGTGCCAGGCGTGGAGGCCGTGTCGCCGGAAGCGGTGCCGCCATTCCTCGGCTCCAACGTCTGGATGGGCCGTTTCGCCGCGCAGCAGCAGTCCGACGCCGAGTCGAAGCTGAATCCCTGGTTCGCATTCGACGCCGTGGGACCGGAGTACTTCAAGGCGATGGGTGTGCCGCTCATGGCAGGACGCAAATTCACGGATGCTGATCGCGAGGACGCGCCGCGCGTGGCGATCATCACGGAGGGCGTCGCGCGCCGCCTGTGGCCGCACGAGTCGGCGATCGGCAAGCGGCTGCGCGAGGGCGAGGATCACACGCCCGACTCGCTGATCACCGTGGTCGGCGTCGTGCGCGACTTCAATTACCGGATCTATCGCGAGCCGACGCCGACGGTCTTTCGCCCGTATCGGCAAGTGCTGGCACAGGGATACCTGATCGTGCGCACCCGCAGTCCGATCGCGGCGAGCGTGCTGCGGAAAGCGGTCGAGAGCGCGGGCGGCGGCGCGACGTTCGTTCGTGCGCAGTCGATGGACGCGATGATTGCGCCGCAGCTGGCGACGCCGCGGTTCGATGCGCTGCTGCTGTCGATCTTCGCGTTCGCCGCGATCGTGCTCGCCGCCGTCGGCCTTTACGGCATCATGGCGTCGACGGTCAACCAGCAGCAGCGCGAGTTCGGTATCCGCATGGCCCTGGGCGCGACAGAACGCGGCGTGCGCAACATGGTGCTCGGGCAGGCATTCATCGTCGCCGGCACCGGCACGATCACAGGACTCGTCTGCGCGCTCGCGGGCTCACGGATGCTGACGTCGATGCTGTTCGGCGTGCGCCCGTCCGACCCGGTGACGCTGATTGCCGTTGCCGCGGTGTTGCTCGTCGTCGCCGCCGCGGCAGCATACGTCCCCGCGCGCCGCGCAACGGCAATCGATCCGGCGCGGGCGTTGCGAGCGGAATAGGGTCCGCCTACACCGGCGACCTCGCAGGGAGAGGGAAGGGGCTGCGGAGAACTGCGGAGCACTGCGGAGCACGGCGGAGCACTGCGGAGAGGCGCGGAGGGGCGTTGCTGGAGTTGTTGACGCATAGTGAACAACGATTGCACCGGACCCGCCGCATGATAGGCGTTCTCGGAAGTGCAATCGCCGGTCATCGATGACTTATTCAACGCCTCACAGTTGAAACACGCTCAGGCGTTCTCCGCCGTTCTCCGCGGTTCTCCGCGGCTTCGCGACGCTCTCCGACGCAATGATGCCGACCCAGTCCCAACACTTTGAAACACGGATGACACGAAGCGAACGAATAGAAGCCAAATGCTTTGGGATGTGGCGCGACGGACTCGGCGCGCCACTAGCCGCCAGTCCGTGCCTCGTCCGCCAGTTTCCGTCCTCGTCCGCGTCGCTAATTCGGTCCAACCCGATTCGGCGCGACGGCTTCACGCCGCGCACGGGTCTCGATGAACGACGGACGAGTTCAGTGTCGCCCTATCAGATCGACGACGACCGTGATCGGCCACACGGTGATGGACGGTCCTACTCGACTCTCCTCGCCGCCACGAAGTACGCCACGAACCAGTCGCCGCCGGCATTCAGATCCGTGTAGCCCACGCCGCCGACCGATGACGACGAGTGCAGGATCCGGCCATTCCCCGCGTAGATCGCGACGTGCGAGATCGCCTCGCCGGGCTCGGCGAAGAACATCAGGTCGCCGGGCCGGAGATCGTGAAAGTCCGCCGGCACCGCCGCGCCCACGCGCGACTGTTCGCGCGACGTTCTGGGAAGTGTGATGCCCTGTTTCGCGAATATGTATTTCGTGAATCCAGAACAGTCGAATCCCTCGCTCGGCGTGTTGCCGCCCCACTTGTACGGCACCCCCAGGTATTCCTCGCCGGTGCGCAGCAGGCGCGACGCGGCAGCCGTTGCCGCCGGCGACGACGGAATGCGCGCGCGTGTCGGCGCCCGCGACGTGGTCGTGGTGGTCGTCGACCCGGGCGTGCGTCGGCCTTCCGGGGTGGTCGACCGCGGCAGGTTCGCGATGACCGTGCTGATGATCGTGGCGGGCGAGACGCCGAGCGTCGCCTGACTACAACCGGCGACGAACGTGGAGGAGAGGACGGCGATCGCGCCAACTCGGGGGAGTCTGCGCGGGTGCATGCCGCCCCCATTGGCACGATCGAGGCCGGTCGGTGTGCATGTCACAACCTGTTGCGACGGAACGGCTTGTCGTTTGGCCGCGCGCCGGCAAGAGGCCGGCGGTGTCCGATCGCGATGACACGCATCGTGCGCTCGAGAGGACAGCGGATTGACCACGCAACCAAATTGCGCCGTCACCTGTCCTACTACGGGATTCCACTGGAGGCGTGATGTTTCGCTCCCTGCGTACCGATCTTCGCAACGCCGTCCGGAGCCTCGCGCGCTCGCCCGGCATGACCATCTCTGCCGTGGTCTGTCTCGCGCTCGGAATCGGTGGCACCACGGCCGTGGCGAGCGCGGTGAGTCGCGCGCTGCTGCAACCGCTGCCGTTCCGCGATCCGGGTCGATTGGTCGCGGTGCACCGCACCACGCCGCAGAGCGGACCGCAGGGCACGTGGCCGGAGTCGCCGGCGAACTATCACGATCTCGCATTGCGCACGAAGACCGTGCAGTCGCTCTCGGCGCTCACGTTCGGTACGGCGCTCGTCGACGTCGGCGGCGAAACGGTCGAGGCGACTCAAATGCTCGCCACCGGCGACCTGTTTCACATGCTCGGTGCGACTCCCGAACGGGGCCGCTGGCTTTCGTCCGACGATGATCGCCTCGACGCGCCGCTGGCGACCGTGTTGAGCGATGCGTTCTGGCGCTCGCACTTCGGCGCGGATCCGTCGGTCGTCGGCCGCACGATCAACGTCGACGGCAAGCCGACGACCGTGGTCGGCATCGCACCGCCGGATTTCAGAGTTCCGCATGGCGCGCGCGTGCTCAAGGGCGATCTCTGGACGCCGATTCGCTTCACGCCGCAGCAGTTGAGTCAGCGCGGGAACAACATGTTGTTCATGCTCGGCCGGCTCGCGCCCGGTGCGACGATCGCCTCTGCCCAGAGCGAATTGCGGTCGCTGTTCGCCCAGCTCGTCGCGGCGAATCCGCAGCTTCGGAGCGAGAACCTCCGTGTCGCGCAGCTCGGCGGAGAAAACGCACAGGCCGTGCGCAAGCCGCTGCTCCTGTTGCTGGGCGCGGTGGCGATGGTCCTGTTGATCGCCGCCACGAACGTCGCCGCGATGCTGCTCGCCCGCGGCGTCGAGCGCCGGCGGGAGATGGCGGTGCGCGTCGCTCTTGGGGCAGGCCGCTGGCACGCCATGCGGCCGGCGCTCGCTGAGAGTTTGCTCGTCACCGCCGTGGGCGCGGCGATCGGCTTCGGGCTCGCGTGGATCGGCGTGCGGAGCATCGGCACGCTCGCCGCGTCCCGGCTGCCGCAGCTCGCGGGATTGCACATCGACGCGCGCGTCGTCGCATTCGGAATCGCCTTGGCGATCGTCGTCGGCATCGCCTGTGGCATCGTACCGGCCGTGCGCGGCGCGAGCGTCGATCCGCAGGACGCGCTGCGCGGCGGCCGCGGTGCCGGCGGTGGACGCGAGCACCACCGTGCATTCCGAACGCTGGTCGCCGGCGAGATCGCCCTCTCGCTCGTGCTGCTCATCGGCGCCGGTCTCGTGCTGAAGGCGTTCGCGTCGCTGATCGGCAACGATCCCGGCTTCGAGACGGCGCACGTGCTCACGATGGACCTCACCGTCGCGAGCGCCCGCTATCCCAACGCGACGAGCGTCCGGCGCTTTCTCGAGCCGGCGTTCGACCGCATCGCCGCGCTGCCGGGTGTCGAGAGCGTCGGCTCGATCAGCGCGATGCCGTACGAGGTGTGGGGCATCAACTCGAACATCTGGTACGAAGGCCAACCGGCGACGGAGCCGACGCGCATGCCGCTCGTCGAGTTCCGCTACGCGACGCCGGGGTTCTTCCGCGTGACCGGACAGCGCCTGCTCGCCGGCCGGTTGCTCGGACCGCAGGACGACGAGAGCCCCAAAGCTACGCCCGTCGTCGTCGTGAACGAGGCGCTCGTGAAGCGCGACTTCAAAGGCCAGAATCCGGTCGGCCATCGCTTTCACATCAGCGACACGTCGTACGCGACGATCGTCGGGGTGGTGAGCGACATCCGGAACGTCGGCCCGTTCGCGCCAGCCGCGCCGGAGATGTACTGGAACATTCTTCAGGCCGCGCCCGGCGCATCGCGGTTCCCGGTCATGATCCGCACGCGCGGCGCGCCGTCCGACGTGGTCAACGCGGTTCGTACGGCGGTGCATGCCGTCGATCCGACCGCCGCCGTAGCCGACGTCGCGCCGATGCCGGAGCTGATCGCGCACAGTCTCGGCCAGCCGCGCTTCTATTTGAGCATGCTCATGAGCTTTGCCGGCATCGCGCTCGTGCTGACGATCGCGGGGCTGTACGGCATCCTGAGCTACGCGGTCGCGCAGCGGACGCGCGAGCTCGGGATTCGCATTGCGCTCGGCAGCTCGCGCGAGCGGCTCGTCCGACTCGTCACCGCCGAAGGCATGGCGCTCGTCGTCACCGGCATCGTGATCGGCTTCGCCGGAAGCTTTGGGCTCACGCGGCTGATGACATCGATGCTCTACGGCGTGAGCCCCCTCGACACGCGCACGTGGCTGTTGGCCGCGGTCAGTCTGCTCGTGCCGACGGTGGTCGCCACGTTGGTGCCGGCGCTGCGTGCGTCCAAAGCGGATCCGGTACTGGCGATGCGCGCCGAGTGACGGGGCCGGCGCTCAGCGCAACACCGTAATCGGATCCACGCGGCTGGCGCGGCGCACGGGCCCGAGCAGCGCGACGCCGGCACACAGTACGAGGACGAGCACCGAGGCGCCGATCGCCAGCGGATCGAACTCCGGCACGCCGAACAATTGCGTGCGAAGCGATCGAGCCGCGGCGATCACCCCCACCGCGCCCACGCCGAGACCGATCGCCATCCAGAAGCCGCCCTGCCGCAGCACGAGCGCGGCGATGTTGGCCCGCGTCGACCCGAGCGCCGCGCGCACCCCGAACTCGTGTTCGCGCGACGCGGCCATGTTCGCGAACATCGCGTAGACGCCGACGGACGCCAGCAGCAGCGCGAGCGCACCGAAGCCGCCCATCAGCACGACGGGCAGCCGACGCGCGGCGTACCGGTCTCCGATGACCGACGTCATCGTCGCGACGTCCGTGATCGGCAGCGTCGGATCGAGCTCCTTCAGGAGGCGATGAACGGCCGGCGCGACCGCGAGTGGATCACGCGCCGTGCGGACGATGAACTGATTGCCCGACATGTCCTGACGTGTCGGGAGAAACATCATCGGGTCTGCGCGCAGGCTCGTCGGGTCGTTGCGCACGTCGCCGACGATTCCGACGATGGTGATCCACGGCGCGGTTGGATTCGGCGGCCCGATGTGAACCTGCGCGCCGACCGCGCCGCCGTTCGGCCAGTACCGATCCGCCATCGCCTTGTTGATCACCATCACCGTGCCGGTGGTCGGGCGGTCGGCCGTCGTGAACGTGCGGCCTTCGATGAGCGGAACGCCAAGCGTGTGGAAGTAGTCCTCGGAGACGACATTCGTCAGAATGAACGGCACCGGCTGGTTCGGAGCCCACGGCGCGGTGCGAATGAACAACCCGTTGCTGTTGTCCACGTGCATCGGCAGCGCCGATGCGACCGCGGCATCGGTCACGCCCGGCAGCGCGCGCAGCTTGGCGAGGAACTGATCATAAAACTCTGATTGCTGGTCCTCCGTGGTCCATCGCGGACTCGGCAGGTGAACGGTGAACGTGAGCAGGCCGTCGGCGGTGAAGCCCGCGGGAGCCGTCGTCATCGCCCACAAGCTTCTCGCCAGCAGACCGGCTGCCGCGAGCAGACTGACGCAGAGCGCGATCTGGCCGGCGACGAGCACGCCGCGCGCGCGCCGAGTGCGCCGGCTCTCGCTCGTGCCGCGCGTCTGTTCGCGCAGCGTCTGCTGCGGATCGGCGCGTCCGACGGACAACGCCGGACCGACGCCGAATGCGACGCCGGCGATGAGCGACAAGAGCATCATCACCGCGATCGCCAGGGCGTCGAGTGACAGATTGGCGTACGAGGGAAGCGCGGTGAGCGCGAGCCCGCGCAGCAGCCCGAGCCCGAGCTCCGCCAGCACCAGTCCGACGACTCCGCCGAGCACCGCGAGCAGCACGCTCTCGGTGAGCAACTGCCGCACGAGTCGGCTGCGGCCGGCGCCCAGCGCGACGCGGACGGCGAACTCCCGCCGGCGTGAGATCGTCCGGGACAGCAGCGCGCCGGCGAGATTGGCGCACATGATCAGCAGCACGAGCGCCGCGCTCGCGAGCAGGATGAGGAGCGGCGTACGCGTGTCGCCCACCATTGCATCTCGCAACGGCACGCCGGCGAGACCGATACCGAGGTTGTCCTTGGGGTAGAGTCGCTCCAGCTGATCGCCGATCGTCGCCAGCTCGTGCTGCGCGCTCGCCTGCGAGACGCCGGGCTTCAGTCGTCCCACGAACCCGAACCCGTGAGAGCCGCGCACCGTGATCGGATCGTGCATGAACAGCGGCATGCCGAGCGGCAGATAGAAGTCCGGAGCGCCTTCCGGAGCGACGAAGCCGCGCGGCAGCACGCCCACGACGGTGCGCGGCAGCCCGTTCAGCCGAATCACGCGGCCGATCACCTTCGGATCGCCGCCGAACAATCGCTGCCAGGCACCGTCGGAGAGAATCACAACGGTCGTCGTGTCGTGCAGGCCGTCTTCGTCGCGGAAACCGCCGCCGCGCGCGAGTGACACGCCAAGCGTCCGAAAGAAGGCCGGCTCGGCCCACGTGGCCTTCAGGACTTGCGGCACCTCGCCGGAGTAGACGACGTCGCGTGGTCCTCTGAATGCGCCGAGGCTGCTGAATGAGTGCTGGCGTTCGCGAACATCGCTGACCGTTCCGGCGCTGAGCGATCCGTGCGGCTCGTTACCGTTGCGAAAGGGTGTATAGATGCGTATCAGCCGCCCCGCGTTGGGGTACGGCAATGGGTTCAGCAGCACCGACTTCACGACGCCGAAGACCGCCGCATTGGCGCCGACGCCGAGCGCGAGCGTCGCGATCGCGAGCAGCGAGAACAGCGGCGCGCGGACCGCGGAGCGCACCGCGAATCGCAGATCCTGGCTCAGGTCCTCGAACCAGTTGCGCCGCGTTTCGGCGCGACGTTCTTCCACGAGAATCTGTTCGCACTCGTCGCGCACGTCGTTCACGTCGCCGAACCGCTCGTACGCGGCGCGCCGCGCTTCATCGGGCGACATGCCGTTGGCGATGTTCTGCTGGATGCGGCGCTCGAGATGGAAGTGCAGCTCGTCGTCGACTTCGGCCCGCGGCTTTGGCGGAATGACGCGATAATCACGGTCACGATGCTCGCCCATGATTCACCTCGCCCACGAGGGAGCGTTGCGCGTGGCGATCGCCTGGTTGACCGCGGCGGTCAGCCGCTGCCAGCCGGAGGCCTGCTCGCGGAATTGCTTGCGGCCCTCCGCTGTCAGCCGGTAGTACTTCGCGCGCCGATTGTTTTCCGACAGTCCCCACTCGGCGGTGATCCAGCCCTTGCGCGCCATGCGATAGAGTGCGGGGTAGAGCGATCCTTCCTCGACGCGGAGGACGTCGCCGGTGGCGGACTCGATCCAGCTCGCGATGCCATAGCCGTGCATCGGGCCCCACGAGAGTGTCTTGAGCACGAGCAGCTCGACCGTGCCCTGCAGCAAGCCGGAATCCTTGGCGAACATGCGCCCATCCATGAGGGAGCTGGCATTGGGCGCAGCCGCCACCAGAGTGTAGCGGCTTGCTTCCTATGCCGATCTAAGGGAATACTGCACTCGGTCCCTTAGATGCGCCAGGGGTAGTTCGCTCCACCGGGAGCGGAAGGCGATCAGGCCTTCCAGCTCGGCGCGCGTTCCCGGGAAGCCGCCTTCAAATCGTCGCGGACGCCCGAGGCGTCGTGATTCGTGCCGTACACCGGCGAGCCGGGCTGCTGGCGCCACGATTCGTCGAGCGGACCCGCGTCGACCGCCGTGAACCCGAGCTGCTCGATCAAATCCATGACGATGCGCTTGGCGCGCGGATCGTCGCCTGCGACCGGCAGCGCGATGCGTCCGGGCGAGCCCGCGGGCTGCCCGCGCTCCATGAGATCCTTTGCATGAATGTTGTTGAACGCCTTGATCACCGGCCGGCCGAGCTGCGTCGCCACCCACCGGCTCTCGGGCACGCCGCTCTCGATCGGCTCGATGCGCCCATCGCGCTGCGGGTAGTAGTTGCCCGTGTCGACGACGATCGTGTCGGGACGCGCGGCGGCGAACAGGTTCTTCGGAAGCGTGGGGATGGCCTTTTCCGGAATCGTGACGATGGCGAGATCCTTGTCGCGCACGGCCTGCTCGATCGTAACGGGCGTCGCGCCGGATTCGCGCGCGAGATCGCGGAGCGTGTCGGGCCCGCGCGAATTCGCGACCGAAACGTGATGACCGAGCTTCGAGAGGCGTTTCGTCAGGGTGCCACCGATATGGCCGGCACCGATGATGCCGATGTTCATGTCTTGCTCCAGTGCGGTGATGCTCGAAGCGTATTCACCGCGGCAAGCGTGCGCAGCCGGCGTCGCGGAACTCACGCCGGGGCGAGCGCGTTGTACGCTGCGATTACTTGCGCGACCTGAACGCGCCGATGATCCGCTTTGCCGTCAGCGCCGCCACCACCAGCAGCGTGACTCGCCCGCTGGCTTCTCCACGGCCGTCGCCGTCTGGCGTGGCCGCCGCGGCCGCCTCGCGAGGCACCGGCAGCAGACGATCTTCGCTTCGAGCGTGGCGCGTCGTCGTCGCTGCCTTCGACCCACGCTCATCATCCGCCGATGGCTTGCTCTTGCCGCTGGACGACGTGTCGCCGTGCAGCGGCTCCGACGTGCCGTCGTCGCGGACGATGCGCTCTTCGCGTTGGATGCACACCGCGCCCTTCTTTGGACGCACGCCGTGGCCGCGCGACTTCGCGAACTGCTGCGTGAACTCGGCGCCGAACAGCACGATCATGCCGGCGTAGTACAGCCAGACGAGAATGACCGCCAGCGCGCTGGCCGCGCCAAACGCGTTGCCGGGCTTGCTGTGACCGAGATAGAGCCCAATGAGGAATTTTCCGATCTCGAACAGGATCGCCGTCGCGATACCGCCGATCCACACCGTGCGCCACCGGATCGTTGCGTCGGGCAGGAATTTGAAGATCGCTCCAAACAGCACGGCCAGGATCACCAGCGAGATCACGATGTTGATGATCTGCATGATGATCCCGGTGCTGCCGATCGCGCTGCCGAGCGCGCCGAGCGCGGCACTGACCGCGAGGGACACGATCAGCAGGAACGCCAGCCCCATCACCATACCGAGCGACAAGAGCCGCTTGGTGATCAGTCGCTTGATGCCGCCGTGTTTCGGGTCGGGTCTGACCTCCCATGCCGCATTGAGTGCGTTCTGAAGTGCCAGGAACGCACCCGTTGCGCCGACCAGGAGTCCGACGACGCTGGCGATCGTGGCGAACGTGCCATGTCCGCTGTGCTGGCCGCTGCTGACCATCTGACTCACGGTGGTCGCGCCCCCGCCGCCGACGAGTCCGGAGAATTGCGACTCGAGGGTCGACTGCACTTGCTGTGGATCCCAGATCGCACCGGCGATCTTGATCAGGAGAATCAGGAGCGGCGGCAGCGCGAAGACGGTATAGTAGCTGAGACTGGCCGCGCGTAAACCGCATTGATCTCGGGAGAAATCCTTCGCCGCCGCTTTCACGATCTGTACGAGACTGCGGGAGCCGGGGTCAGTGTGCATGGACGTTGGCTGGCGGAGCGATGCGTGCGCGCGGGAGGTCGGTCGAGATCGTCATGGCGCGTGATAGTGCCGCTCTCGTGCCAGCGCGAGCGAGCCGCTCGAAGTTCCAGTGGCTGCTGGCCTTCCGCTTGCCCGTCACGCATGAGCGGGCATCACAGGATTCGAATGGATGTGATGCGCGCGCACATCCCGCAACCGGAGAGCAGCATGGCAGACGAGGGGAAACGGCGGCCTGATGCCGACGAACCATTCAGAGAAAGCGAAAGTGGCGCGTCGTACAATCCGCAGGGGAACTGGGGCGCCGAGCGGCGCATCGATGGACCGAAAGGCGGTGCCGTGACCGGGGCGGAAAGCGCGCCGAGCGGAGCAGGGGACGGCGGATTCGGCCCGGAAGGCGACTACGCTGGGCCGGCGGGTGATCCGAATGCGAAGGTGCTCGGGCAGGTGAACGGAAATCCTGAAGCGCTCGAGGCGGAGACGCACAGCCGGGACGACCGCGCACCGGATCGCTGATCGGCTGGAACGACCTCGGCCGGAGGAACTTCGCGCCGGTTCCGGCGGCTTTCTGCTGGATGAGGATTCGTGTCCCAGCTCTGACGCGCCATGTCGCGATCCTGACCGTGCTTGCGGTTGCGGCGTGTCGCCCCGGGCCGACCGCGTACATCGCGGTCGATCCCGGGCGGCCGGCGCCCGACGCCACGCCGCCTGTGTTGAGCGCGGCCGCGGCGGACAGCGTCGTGAGCGCGCGATTCCGAAACGTCCACTTCCACATGTGGCCGGGCGTCGCGCTCGACCTCGACGACCTGCGCGGGCGCATGCACAGCCTGCGTGCCGATCACGTCGTCTCGTTCGACGACAAGCAGTCGTTCGTGCTGGCGATCGACACCGGCGCGGTCGGACTGGCGGTCGGCGACCTGTCGCGGCTCATGAACACGTACGTGTTCGCGTATCGCGGCGCAGCGCTGAGAGATCTCTCATTCAGCGTCGAGGGTGGCCGTCTCGTGCAGCGCGGCGTGCTCCACAAGGTTGTCGACATTCCCTTCGAGATGGTCGGCGCCGTGAGCGTCACGCCGGCCGGCGAGATCCGTGTGCACCCGGTCTCGATGAAGATCTGCTCGATCCCCGGCAAAGGCCTGATGGCGGCGCTCGGCGTCACGCTCCAGAAGCTGATCGACGTGCGCCAGGCGAAGGGCGTGCGCATCGAGGGCAACGATCTGTATCTCGATCCGACGCGGTTGATGCCGCCGCCGGCGATCGCCGGCCACCTCGCGAGCGTGGCGCTCGAGCCGGGGCGACTGGTGCAGTACTTCGGCACACGCGGCACCGCGGCCGCTGACGCGCGCAACATGGCCCCGGACAGCGCGGCCGCGAACTACATGCTGTTTCGCGGCGGCACGCTGCAGTTCGGCAAGCTGTTCATGGTGCACGCCGACATGGAGGTGGTCGATCTCACGCCGGCTGACGCGTTCGATTTCGATCTCGGCCAGTATCACGAGCAGCTCGTCGCCGGCCACCACCTGACGCTCCCCGACGACGGTTTGCTGGTGTACATGCCGGACCTGTCGAAGATGAGCGCCGGGCAGCGCACGGTGAGCGCGATTGGTCCGTAGTCTGTGGTCGTGGCGCCGGGTAAGTGGCGCGCCGAATCGGGCTGGACTGAGTTGGGGACGCGGACGAGGGCGGAAACCGGAACGGCGACGAGGGCGCGGTTTGGCTGTTACTGGCGCATCGAGTCCGTCGCGCCGCACCCCAAAGGCTTTTGTTTTATTCGTTCGGTCCGTCTTACGTCCGTGTCATCCGTTTCCAACCTGTTGGGGCCTGGGTCAGCATCGCGTCTCCGGAGAGCGTCGCGAAGCGGCGGAGAGCGGCGGAGAGCGGCGGAGAACGGCGGAGCACTGCTGAGAAGGCTTGAATTGCGAACGGTTGAGGACTCGATCGCCGATCAGCGATGGCACCTCCGAGAGCGCCGAGAAATCTCACGCATCATGCGCGGTCGACTCTTGTTGATCATTCATCAACACCGCCAGCAACGCCGCTCCGCGCCTGTCCGCAGTGCTCCGCAGTTCTCCGCAGCCCCTTCCCTCTCCCTGAGATGTGGCCGGAGCGGCGCGGTCTCGTGCCGCGACAGGCTCTCGCGCCACGAGAGTCCAACGGAGCTGCGGAGTTCGCGGATTAGCGGAGTGGGGCGTCGACCGGGACGCCACCATCACAAAATCATCGTTGGTTTTTGACGTGGCGCGCGGAGCTCGTTGCGCCACTCGCACCGAATCGGCCCTCGTCGCCGTTCCGGTTTCCGCCCTGGTCCGCGTCCCCCAATTCAATCCAACCCGATTCGGCGCGCCACACTCGCACCGCGCGACAACCACGGACCACGAATCGCTCCCTTGCACTTCTACACGAAGGACTGTATTCTGTCCTTTCCTGTAGAAGTGCAAAGGGACAATGCCCGACACGCCGCTCGACATGCCCCAGGGTACGCTCGACCTGCTCATCCTCAAGGCCGTGTCGCTCGAGCCGATGCACGGCTGGGCGATCTCGGAACGCATCCGACAGGTCTCGCGCGCCGCCGTTCAGATTCCGCAAGGCTCGCTCTACCCGGCGCTGCATCGGCTCGAGCGGCGCGGATGGATCCGTGCCGAATGGGGCGCGTCGGACAACAATCGCCGCGCGAAGTACTACGAGCTCACACGCAGCGGGCAGCGCCAGCTTGCCGCCGAAGCGAAACAATGGGAGCGGCTGACGGCGGCCGTCGCCCTCGTGCTCGGAATGAGCTGACGTTCACCTCGGAGACTGGCGATGCTGAGTGACCTCTGGAGCGATGTCCGCTACCGCGTTCGCGCGCTCGTCGATCGGGCCCGGGTGGAACAGGAGCTCGACGACGAGCTGCGCTTTCATCTCGAGCACGAAGCCCGTCGCTACGAGCGCGGCGGCGTTCCCCGCGCGGAAGCGTGGCGACGCGCGCGCGTGGCATTCGGCGGCGTGGATGCCGCGAAAGAGCGAAGCCGCGATGGCCGCGGCACGGCCATGCTGGAGACGGGCATTCGCGATCTCCGGTTCGCGGTTCGCACGCTGTCGCGCCGTCCGCTGTTCACGCTCGTTGCCGCGCTGACCCTGGCCCTCGGCATCGGCGGGAGTGCGGCGATGTTCAGTCTCGTGGACGGCATTCTCCTGCGGCCGCTGCCGTATCCGCACGCGGATCGTCTCGTCGACGTCCTGCAGAGCTATCCCGAGCGCGGACTCGCGCGGTGGTCGATGTCGCCGGCCAACGTCGCGGCGTACCGCGATGGCGTCCCCGGCTTTCAATCGCTGGCGGCCTACGAACGCGCCGGCACAACGCTCGCCGGCGCCGCGGGCGCCGAGCGGCTCGTGGCGGAAGATGTCACCGCGAACTTCTTCGACGTGCTGGGCACGGGCATCTCGCTCGGGCGGCCGTTCGCGCCGGCCGAGGGACAGGCCGGGGCGGAGGCTGTTGGAATACTCGCATATGGGTTCTGGCAAGCACGATTCGGCGGCGATCCTGCAGTCCTTGGCAGAACGCTCGTGCTCGACGGCCGACCGACGCGCATCGTCGGCATCACCACGCCGGACTTTGCGTTTCCGCGGCCCGACGTGCAGGTGTTCCTGCCGATCGTGATCGATCCATCGATGTCGCATCCATTCGGCCTGCACGGCGTCGCGCGAATGCGGCCCGACGCCACGCTCGCACAGGTCACCCATCAGGCCACGGCGGCGATGTGGGCCTGGGGCCTCCGGACGGGCTACGTACCCGCGGGCAAGGAGCCGCGCGATACGCACATGGCCGCGCTCGTGACGCCGCTCCGCACCGCCCTGACTGGCAACGTCGCGCGCCCGATGGCGATGCTCCAGGCCGCGGTGCTCGTGATACTCCTCATCGCCATCGCCAACGTCGCCACGCTGCTGTCGGCGCGCGCTTCATCGCGCGCACCCGAGATGGCGATGCGAACGGCGCTCGGCGCGTCGCGCGGGCGACTCGTCCAGCAGCTGCTGACCGAAAGCGTGTTGCTCGCGCTCCTCGGCGGCACGCTCGGCGTCGTGGTGTCGGTCGTGCTCGTGCGCACCTTCGCGCATTCGAGCCTGCTGTCGTTGCCGCGGATTGGCGAAGTCACGGTGAGCTGGCGCGTGCTGGCGGTGACGCTGACGACGAGCTGCGTCGCCGGTGTGCTGTTCGGCGTGGCGCCGGCACTCGACGCGGTGCGCCGCCGATCGACAATTGGGGTGTCGAACAACCGGTCGAGCGGCGACGCGCGAACGCGCCGCACGACGAGCCTCCTCGTCGTCGCGCAGATCGGCTTGTCGCTCGTGCTGCTGCTCTCCGCCGGGCTCGTGCTCGCCAGCTTTCGACAACTCTTGAATACCAACATCGGCATCGACCCCGACCATGTCGTCACGGCGACGATGGCACTCCCGGTTCAACGGTATGCCATGGGCGATAGCGGCTACGCGAGGAATGTCGCGTTCGCGTCCAGCGTCGTCGAGCAGGCGCGAGCGCTTCGGGGCGTCCGAGCTGCCGCCATCATGTTTCCAGCGATCTACGCGAACGACGAGAACACGGACGGATACATCGTCGAAGGGCATACGGCGCCCGCTACCGGGAGCGACGCGCAGGCGGTCCAGATCTCCGTGAGCCCGGACGTGTTCACCACGCTCGGGATTCCGCTGCGCGCGGGCCGGATCTTTTCCGCGGCGGACCGCGCGACGTCCGTGCCGGTGGTCATCATCGACGAAGTGCTCGCCCGGCGATACTGGCCCGACGGGAGCGCCGTCGGCCACCGGATCCGTACGACGGGTGATACCACCTGGATGACGATCGTCGGCGTGGTCGGCGACGTGCGCGACGAGCGCGTGTCGGATCCGCCTCGAGCGCACATGTACCTCCCGTACTCGCAGTGGCCGGGAAACCGTCCCACGCTCGTGGTGCGAACAGCGGCCGAGGCACCGCCGGTGGCCGATGCGCTGCGGCGCATGGTCACCGGCCTGGATCGAGAAGTTCCGCTCGACAACGTCCATCCACTCGACGATGCGATTGGTCATTCGCTCGCCAGCCGGCGGGTCGCTGAATTGCTGCTCGGCGGCTTTGCCGCCGTCGCGCTGCTGCTGGCCAGCCTCGGACTCTACGGCGTGTTGTCACTGCGGGTGACGAGCCGGCGTCGCGAGTTCGGCGTCCGATTGGCTATCGGTGCGGCGCCGTCGAGACTCGCGTGGCTCGTCGTGCGCGACGGATTGACGCTCGCGTTCGCCGGCGTGCTGGTGGGAGTCGCGGCCGGGCTGCTGGCGACGCGTTCGCTGAAGGCACTCCTGTACGACGTGAGCCCCACCGATCCGCGCCTGTATGGTCTCCTGGTCGGCGGCGCGTTGGTCGTGTCGGTGCTCGTCTGCCTCGTGCCCGCATTGCGTGCGTCGCGGAGCGATCCCCTCGTTGCGCTGCGGAGTGAGTGAGGCGAATCCTGAGTGCGCGGCGGGACCGTCGCGGCGGGGCCGTCAATCGCCGGCCAACAGCTCCCGCACGCGCGGAATCACCTGGCGCCCGTACAGCTCCACGCTGCGCATGAGCTTTTCGTGCGGCAGCGGACCGGAGCTGTACTTCATGTCGAATCTCGAAAGTCCGAGCGCGCGAGCCGTGGCGGCAATCTTGTGTGCGACGGTTTCGGCCGAGCCGACGTAGAGCGATCCGAGCTCCACTTCCTGATCGAACATCGGGCGATGGACGGGTGGCCAGCCGCGCTCGCGGCCGATGCGGTCGTGCATGCGCTTGAACGACGGCCACACCTCTGCGCGCGCCTGCTCGTCGGTGTCCGCGACGTGACCGGGTGAGTGCACTCCGATCGGCAACGGCGCCGTCCCGAATTGCTCGAGCGCTCGCTGGTACGCGCTCACATATGGCGCGAAGCGGCGCGGGTCGCCGCCGATGATCGCCAGCATCAGTGGCATGCCGTATCGCGCCGCGCGCACCACCGACTGGATGCTGCCGCCGACGCCGACCCATGTCTTCAACCGGCGCGATTCCGTCGTCGGGTAGACGCGCTGATGCTCGAGCGGCGCGCGCACGGTGCCGCGCCATGACACCGGCTCGTGGGTTCGGTCGTAGTCGAGGAGGGCGGCGAACAGCTCCAGCTTCTCCTCGAACAACTCCTCGTATTGTTCGAGCGAAAAGCCGAACAGCGGAAACGACTCGGTGAACGAGCCGCGGCCGAGAATGAGCTCGGCGCGGCCGCCGGACACCGCATCGAGCGTGGAGAAGCGTTCGTAGACGCGTACGGGATCGTCGGAGCTGAGCACCGTGACGGCGGAGCCGAGGCGAATGCGTTTCGTTCGGCCGGCGATCGCGGCGAGGACGACGTCAGGCGCGGAGATGGAGAAGTCCTCGCGATGGTGCTCGCCGAGTCCGATGAAGTCGACGCCGACCTCGTCGGCGAGCGTGGCCTGCGCGACGACGTTGCGGATGACTTGCGCCTGGGGCAGCAGCGTGTCGTCGGGCGCGACGGTGACGTCGCCGAAGGTGTCGAGGCCGAGTTCGAGAAGCGTTGGCATGGCGTGCATGTTCGAGTCGTCGAACACTATTGAGTCCCGCAACGCCGCTTTCGCGCCATCCCGTGGCCTATTTCCGGAACGCCGCCGTCAATCTGCTGAACCTGCATTACGGCATCACCGCGCTGGTGTCGAACGGCGCCGGCGCGTTCATCGGCGTGTATCTGTTGCGCGCCGGGCTGACGCTCTCCGGCGTGCTGCTCGTGATGACGGGCATCCTCGCGCTGCGATTCGTCGTCCGCCCGCTGGTGGTGCCGGCAGCCATTCGCGTCGGCCTGCAGCGGCTGGTCGTCACCGGCACGCTGATCATCGCCGTGCAATTTCCGATTCTCGCATACGTGCGCGGCGCGAACGCGGCGCTGTACGCGCTCATCGTCGTTTCGGCGATCGGCGACGCCGTCTATTGGTCCGGCTACCACGCCTACTTCGCCTCGCTCGGCGATCCGGAGCATCGCGGGCATCAGATCGGCGCGCGCGAGGCGGGTGCGGCGATCGCCGGCATTACCGCGCCCGTCGTCACCGCGTGGCTGCTGGTGATCGCCGGGCCGATGGTGGCGTTCGGAGCGGCGACCGTCGTTCTCGTCGGCGCGGCGATTCCGCTGCTGTGGACGCCGAACATCCCCGTCGCGCCGCACACGGCGGGGACGATGCGGGCCGCGCGATTCGGGATCGTGATGTTCATGCTGGATGGGTGGATCGGCGCGGGATTCCTGTTCGTCTGGCAGCTGGCGCTGTTTCTGTCGCTCGATCAGAGTTTTGTGAATTATGGCGGCGCGCTCGCCCTGGCGGCGCTGGTCGGCGCCGTCGCGGGCATGCTGCTCGGCCGGCACATCGACGCCGGCGGCGGCGGGCGCGCCGTGATCGTCGCGCTCACGGCGATGACGATCGTCATCCTGTTGCGCGCTGCGTCACCCGGGCATCCGGTCTTTGCCGTGACGGCCAATGCGGTCGCGTCGATCGCCGTCTGCCTCTACGTGCCGACGTCGATGACGGCCGTGTACAACAGCGCGCGGCGCTCGCCGTGTCCGCTACGCTTCCACGTCGCGACCGAGGGCGGCTGGGACGCCGGCGCGGCGAGCGGGAGTCTGCTCGCCGCGGCGCTGCTGCATGTCGGCGCGCCGATCGCGATCGCGCTGCTGCTGCCGCTCGCGGCGATCGGACCGATGTTCGCGCTGCTGCGCCGGTACTACGGCCCGCGAGGGCTCCGGCGCGCGAATGCGTCCGCTATCTGACGACGATGGTGCCCTGCATCTGCGGATGCAGCGAACAGAAATAGTCGTACTTCCCCGGCTTGGTGAGCGTGGCGCTGTATCGCTGGTCGGTGTCCAGCACCGGCGACTGCTTGAACGCACGCTGCACGTTCACGATCAAATGCGGTACGTCGTCGTTATTGATCCACGTGACGGCGGTGCCCGCCTTCACCGTGAGTTTCGCCGGCGAGAACTGGAAATTGTCGATGCCGATCTGATTCGGCGCGAGGATCCGTGACGCTCGCGCGGTGCGGCGCCGCATCATCGCGTCGTGGCTCGCCGCCTCGAACGCCGGCGGCTCGCCGGACAGCGTGGCGTCGACCACGGCGAGCGTGCTGCGCCCGGGGATGAACGTCACGTCGGCGATGCCAAGGACACTCCTGAGCCGTCCCGGATCGACGGTCATCGGACCGGGCGCCGCCGCCGTACCGGGTGCCGGCTGCGGAAATGCCGTCGACATCGCGGTGTGAAACGCGACATTGCCTTCGACCTTCTGCATGATTTGATGAATGTGCCCGTTGAGCACCGTGACGGACCCGAATCGTTTCAGCAGCGCGAGGGCCTGGGCGGAGTCATCGGTACCCCAGCCCCATTCCGGATACACGGTCCACAGCGGCACGTGCGCGAACAGCACGATCGGCGTGCTGCTCGACAGCCCGGCTACGTCGCGCGCCAGCCACGCAATCTGGTCGGCGCCGAGGCTGCCGAGTCCACCGGCTTTGAGATTGAGCACGTTCACGAGACCGATGAAGTGCACGCCGGAATGATCGAAGCTGTACCAGCCGCCGCCTCTCGTGCCCTTGCCGTACCGGGCGAGATACGATGCGCCGTTGTCCGGAGCGACGTCGTGCTCGCCCGGAACGTAGAACACCCGATCGCTCCGAATGCCTTTCAACACTTCGTTCGCCGTGTCGAATTCGCTCGGTTTGGCGAGCTGCGTGATGTCGCCGGTGTGGAGCACGAGCGCCGGCGTTTGCGGCAGCGCGTTGACGCGATCGACGGCGAGCTGCAGCGTCGCCGTCACGTCTGCATTGGCTGCCTTGCTGAATCCGATGTGGCTGTCGCTGACCTGGGCGAAGAACACGCTCTTGCGTTCAGCCTCGGTGAGAAACGGCAGGCGACCGACGGCGATCGATTTCGGGATGCCGCCGGCGAGCCCCCAGACGGTCGCCGTGCCCGCCCAGGCCATGCAGCGCAGAAAGCCGCGCCGGTCGACGCCGTCGTCGCTCTGCTCGTCCTTGATGTAGTTGCCGCGGGTCGGCCGCGTGGTGCCCTCGGCCTCGAATCGATCGCCGTCGTCGAATGTGGACATCGATGCTCCGTGCATGGGTGAGTCGGAGACTACGCTTGCATGCACGGAGACCGATGGTCGGCGGCGATTATTCCCGAACGGGTCAGCGACGCAGCAACGCGACGAGCTGGGCCAGCTCGCCGATGTTCAGATCGGACACGGCCCAGAACTCGACGCCGCCGTTGCGCCAGGACACGAGATGGTACCCGTGCGACTCCGCCGTCACGGGTGCCGCATCAGCTCCCGGCTCGGCCCATGAGTAGACATTGATGACGTGCTGCCGCCGTGTGTACACGACTACCGCCGCCGGGTGCGACGCGACGTAGTCGAGGCGGCCGCCCGCGAGCGGGAAGCCCGCCGAATCGAGCGACGGCACCGACGGCGAGAGATCGATGCGTCCGTCGAACCACGGCTTCACGTTGTGCTGATTGTTCGACGCAACATCGAGCAGGTGGCCAGGGAGCAGCGAGCGCACGTGGCTCTCGAGCACCGCCGTCGCGACCTGGTCGGCAGCCGAGCCGCGGTGGACGGCAAGGAGCGTTGCGGCGCTGCTCACGGCAGCGATCACGAGCCCGGCCGCGGCGAGCGGCAGCCAATGCCAGCGTGAGCGACGCCGCGGCCGGGCGGCATCCTCGGCGATCGCGGCGCGGATGCGGGCCTTGAGCACGTCGGGGGCACGGTGCGGCACCAGACTCTCCTGGATGCGACGTGAAACGGTTGCGACCTCCTCGCTGTGCCGCGCACAGTCCAGGCACGTGGCCAGATGGTCGCGCACGAGCGCGTGTTCTCGCGGCTGCAACTCGCTATCGAAGAACGCGTCGAGCGCGTCCCGACATTCGGCACACTGCATCGTCAACTCGCCTCCAGCGTCTGTCCGAGCGCTGCCGCGATACGCCGGCGCGCCCGCGAGAGCCGCGACATCACCGTGCCGACCGGCACGCCGATCACGCCACTGATCTCCGCGTATGAGAGGCCTTGCAGCTCACGGAGCACGATGACTTCGCGAAATTCCGGCGGCAGCGCATCGATCGCACGGGCGATCGCCGCGCGCTCCGATCGCTCCATCGCGAGCGTGTCCGACGCAGAGTCGGCCGCCAGCTCGGCCGCGTGGTCGTCTGCGAGTGGTATGCTCAGCCGGTCGCGCCGATGCCGCCGCTGCCACGTACGACAGCAGTTGCGAACGATGGCGAGAAACCAGGCGCGCGGATCGCCGTCGCGAAACCCGCCAAAGAAGCGGAATGCGCGCAACGCCGCATCCTGCACCGCATCTTGCGCGTCGTGCTCGTCGCGCAACAGATAGCGAGCGAGCGTGTACGCGTCGTCGAGATGCGGCAGGATCAGCGTTTCGAATCGCTCGACCTGCGCTGACACCATGAAGTCCCGTTCCGGAGCTGGAGCGCGGCATCGTTCACGACGATCCAGACTCGCGCCGCCATGACTTTATTCCCCCGGGGCGCCCGCGGCCACCAGGGCACCACCGCTACCGTGCCCGGAACGTTTGCGCGGACGGATCAGCTGGCGAGCGCGGCCTCCGTCGTTCCATTGGGCTGGGCTGCGGCGTCGCCGGGAGTGCTGCTCGTGACGCGTGGCAGGTTCAAGGTGAACGTGCTGCCCTCGCCCACGCTGCTCGTTGCGGATAACGACCCGCCCATGCCGCGCGCGAGATCGCGGCTGATCGACAAACCGAGGCCGACCCCCTGCTGACTCCGCGGGATTTGCTCGCGGTCGATCTGGATGAACGGGTCGAAGATGCGTGTGAGGTGCGCCTCGGGAATGCCGCGACCCGTATCACGCACCCGGATCGTCACACGCGACTCGTCGGCTTCGCACTCCACGACGACTCTGCCGCCCGGGTCGGTGAACTTCACCGCGTTGGTGACGAGATTGAGCAGCACCTGACGAAGCTTTTCGGCGTCGCCGCGGATGCCGAGATCGCCGACGCTGAGCTCCTGCTCGTAGGACAGCGACTTGGCGTCCACCTGCGGCCGAACGAGCTCCTCGAGACTCTGCAGCAGCGGCGCAACGCGGACGTCGCTGATGTGAAACTGCACCTGACCCGCCTCGAGCTTGGCAAAATTCAATATGTCGTTGATCAGACCGAGCAGGTGCTGGCCGCTGCGCTTCATGCGTTCGATGTCGCTACGTTGCGGCGCCGTCAGCTCGCCGCGAACGCCGGTGAGGAGGAGGTCGGCGTAGCCGGCGATCGCGTTCAGCGGTGTGCGCAGTTCGTGGCTCATCGTCGCCAGAAAATCGCTCTTGGCACGATTGGCCGTTTCGAGCTCGACGCGCTGCGCTTCGAGCGTGGCGTTGGCCTGCTCGAGCTCCGCGCGATCAGCTTCGCTGCGGGCCAGCAGGCGTTCGCGTTCGATGAGCGCGCCGGCGAGCAGCGCGGCGGTGGTGATGAGCTCGATGTCCGCCTCGGATGGCGCCCGCGGCTCGCTGTAGTACATCGCGAAGGTTCCGAGGCATTCGCCCGTCACGCTCAGGATCGGCGTCGACCAGCAGGCGCGGAGCCCATGGGGCAGCGCAAGATTGCGAAACTCCGCCCAGCGGCGGTCAGTCGCGATATCGCTGACGATCGTCGTCTGGCGCGTGTACGCGGCAGTCCCGCACGAGCCGCGCTCCGGGCCGATACGCAAGCCGTCGATCGACGCGCAGTAGGTCTCGGGCAGCGTCGTCGCGGCGCCGTGGCGCAGCGTTTCGCCGTCGGCATCGAGCAGGAGAATCGAGCCGCGCATCGCCGGATTCTGGTGCTCGATCAGCCGGACGAGCGACTCGAGCATACCCCCGAAACCCGGCACGTTGGGAAGGCGAATGTCAGCCATCGGTTTCTCAGGCGGATATGAATTGTGCGGCAAGGAATGCGCCGCGCTAGCGCGCTGGATCAGAGGCGATTCGCCCGCGCGCGCACCCGGAAATCTGGACCGTCAGCGTTTCCCCGACATCCGTCGCGGCTGTTTCCCGACTGCTTCACCATTCGCCGTCGCCGTTCTTTCAACGTCCCGCGCTGCGCCACGTTTTCCTTCCTCCCCCGCGCGCGCCCGTCTGCCGCCCCCCAGGACTTCGTGCTCGTCCCCAAGCTCGTCACTACGCTCCAGACATATGATCGCCGACAGTTTCTGGCCGACCTCACGGCTGGTGTCATCGTCGGCATCGTCGCCATCCCGCTGGCGATCGCGTTTGCGATCGCGTCCGGTGTCACACCGGGTCGCGGGCTGTGGACCGCGATCGTCGCCGGCTTCATCATCTCCGCGCTGGGTGGCTCGCGCGTCCAGATCGGCGGGCCGACGGGAGCGTTCGTCGTCATCGTCTACGGCATCGTCCAGAAGTACGGGATCGATGGCCTGACTGTCGCCACGCTCATGGCGGGCGTGTTGCTCATCGTCATGGGCGTCGCGAAGCTCGGTTCGGCCATCAAGTTCGTGCCGCACCCGGTGATCACTGGTTTCACGAGCGGCATCGCGGTGATCATCTTCTCGAGCGAGGTGAAGGATCTGTTCGGGCTGCACATGGGCACGGTGCCCGCGGCGTTCCTGCCGAAATGGACGGCGTTCGCCTCGCACGCCGGCGCGTTCACGCCGGCGGCGATCTTCGTCTCCGCGCTCACGCTCGCGATCATTCTCGTCTGGCCGCGCATCAACCGGCGCATTCCCGGCCCGTTCGTCGCGCTGATCGTGGCGACGGTCGTCGCGCAGGCGGCGCACCTCGACGTCGAGACGATCGGCTCGCACTTCGGGCCGCTGAATCCGTCGCTGCCGCACCCGCAGGTGCCGCACCTGACGCTGGCGCAGGTGACAGGCCTCGTGGCGCCCGCGTTCACGATCGCGATGCTGGCGGCGATCGAATCGCTGCTCTCGGCCGTGGTGTCCGACGGCATGATCGGCGGGCGGCATCGCTCGAACATGGAGCTCGTGGCACAGGGCGCGGCGAACATCGCGTCGCCGCTGTTCGGCGGCATACCGGCCACCGGCGCGATCGCCCGCACGGCGACGAACGTGAAGAACGGCGGCCGCACGCCGATTGCCGGCATGACGCACGCGCTGACGCTGCTGCTCATCACGCTGTTCTTCGGCCGGTATGCGGCGAGCATTCCGCTCGCGACGCTCGCGGCGATTCTCGCGATCGTCGCCTACAACATGAGCGAGTGGCGCACATTCCTGGCCGAGCTGCGGTCGCCGAAGAGCGACGTGGCGGTGCTGCTCACGACGTTCGGCCTCACGGTGCTCGTCGATCTCACGGTGGCGATCGCCGTGGGCATGGTGCTCGCCGCGTTCCTGTTCATCCGCCGAATGGCGGTGGTGACGAACGTCGGGCTGGTGGGCGTGGATGACGACGATGACGACGACGACGAGCCGCTCCCGCCGTGGCGCCGCAGCATTCCGAAGGGCGTGCTGGTGTTCGAGATCGACGGCCCGTTCTTCTTCGGCGCGGTCGAGACGTTCAAGGAGACGCTGGGGCAGATCTCCGAGCGGCCGCGCGTGCTGATCATTCGAATGCGGCACGTCGGGGCGCTGGATTCGACCGCGATGCACGCCTTGAAGGACGTCGTCCATCGATCGCGGCGGGACGGAGCCGCGGTTCTGTTGGCGGATCTGCGCGAGCAGCCGCTCGCGGCCATCATGGGCTCATCCATGATGGACGAGCTTGGCCCGAACGTCCTGTTCGAGAGTATCGACGACGCCCTGGACGCGGCGCGCGCCCTCCTCGCCCCCAAGCGGCCCCTGACGTACATTGGGTGACTGCGGCCGGTCCGGGTGGACCGGCCGATCGTGCCATCGCGAGGCTCCCTCCCATGAAATACGCCGGATTCGTGTCGACGCTCCGCGGCGCGGCGACTGCCGCCGCGGCCCTCATTGCGTGCGCGCCAGCGCTGCATGCGCAGACGCTGGCTCCCGTGCGCACCGACTCCAGCGCGATCGCCCAGGCGCGGGCCGACAGTCTGCGTCGACCGTACACGACGGCGGACATCGCGTTCATGGTCGGCATGATCCATCACCACGCACAGGCGCTGGTCATGGCGCACATGGCGCCGACGCACGGCGCGAGCGAGTCGGTGCGCACGCTCTGCGCGCGCATCATCAACGCGCAGCAGGACGAGATCCACTTCATGCAGCAATGGCTGCTCGACCGCGGGCAGCCCGTTCCGGCAGTCACGCAGAGCGGCGAGGTGATCATGCCCGCCAAGGGTGCGAGCGGCTCGATGGCCGGCATGGACATGCCGGGCATGGACATGCACGGCACGGTCGACCACACGCTGATGCCGGGCATGCTCTCGCCGGCACAGCTCGACACGCTCGATCATGCGCGCGGCCAGGAATTCGACCGTGACTTTCTGCGCTTCATGATCCAGCATCACACCGGCGCCGTCGGCATGGTGAAGACACTGTTCGCCACGGAAGGCGCGGGGCAGGACGAGATCATCTTCAAGCTCGCGACGGACATCAACGTCGACCAGACGACCGAGATCGCGCGCATGCGTGAGATGCTGGTCGAGGCGACGCTCGGCATCTCCTACTGAATTCGTTCGGGTTCCACCCACGTTGTCTCGCGTTCCCAACCTCTCGAGGAGTCTCCCTATGTCACGCCACGCGGTGTTCGCGTCGGTCGCCGTCGGCCTGCTGGCCGTTGCGCCGACACCACGATCCATGTTCGCGCAGGGCGTCACGCCCGCGGGCGAGCCGCAGCCGGATTCGCGCGTCGGACTGAGCGCCGGCCTGTTCGACGCCGGCGAGGCGCTGTGGAACATGAAGCTCGCGTCGACGACGAAGCCGAGCGACAAGTTCATGCACAGCACGAACTCCGATCTCGCGTTCTTCGGCCACTACGCGATTCAGGGCAATTACAACGGCTATCAGATCTGGGACATCAGCAATCCCGCGCACCCGACGCTGCGCACGTCCTACTTCTGCCCGGCCTCGCAGAGCGACGTCTCCGTCTATAAGAATTTGCTCGTCGTGTCGTCGGAATCGAACTCGGGCCGGCTCGATTGCGGCGACGAGGGCGTGAAGGACACCGTCAGCAGCGAGCGCATTCGCGGCATCCGCATCTTCGACATCAGCGATCTCGATCATCCGAAGTACATCACGAACGTGCAGACCTGCCGCGGGTCGCACACGCACTCGATGCTCGTCGACCCGAAGGATCCTGCGAACGTCTACATCTACATCTCCGGCTCGGCCGGGCTGCGCTCGCCCTCGGAATTGCCGCGCTGCCAGGTGACGTCGCCGGAAGATCCGAACTCGCCGCTCATGCGGATCGAGATCATCAAGATCCCCGTGGCGCATCCGGAGCGGGCGGCCGTAGTGAGCGGCGCGCGCATCTTCGAAGGGCTGACGAATCCGCCGGTGCACGGCGAGACGCAGGCCGATATCGACGCGGCTGCGCAGGAGCTGGCGAAGGCCCGCGCGGAAGGCGGCTTCATCGTCAAGATGAACGGCCAGGAGCGCGTGATGCCGCCGGCCCGCGTCAAGCCGATGCTCGACAGCATCGTCAAGGCGCGTGGTGGAACGGGCGAGCCGACGGCGGCGGACAGCGCCGCGCTGCACGCCGGCATTCAGGAGATGATCGACAAGATGATGGGCGGCGGCAATCCGCTTCGGAACACGATCCAGTACCGCCAGTGCCACGACATCACGCTCGATCCGTCGCTCGGCCTGGCCGGCGGCGCGTGCGAAGGCCATGGCCTGCTGCTCGACATTCACGATCCCACGCACCCGATTCGCCTGGACGCGGTGGACGACAAGAACTTCTCGTACTGGCACTCGGCCACGTTCAACAACGATGGCACGAAGGTGCTGTTCAGCGACGAGTGGGGCGGCGGCGGCCAGCCGAAGTGCCGCGCGACGGATCCGCGCGACTGGGGCGCCGACGCGATCTTCACGATCGAGAATCACAAGCTGCACTTCCAGAGCTACTACAAGCTGCCCGCGGTGCAGACGCCGGAAGAGAACTGCGTCGCGCACAACGGCTCGCTCATTCCGGTTCCGGGCCGCGACGTGATGGTACAGTCCTGGTATCAGGGCGGCGTCTCGGTGTTCGACTGGACGGACGCCAGGCATCCGCACGAGATCGCGTACTTCGATCGCGGTCCGATCGACGCGACGCACATGGTGTCGGGCGGCACGTGGTCGGCGTACTGGTACAACGGCGTGATCGTGAGCTCCGAGATCGCGCGCGGCCTCGACGTGCTCGAGCTCTCGCCGAGCGCGCAGCTCTCGCAGAACGAGATCGACGCGGCGAAGACGGCGCATCTGGATTATCTGAACGTCCAGGATCAGCCGCACTACACGTGGCCGGCGAGCTTCTCGCTGGCGCGCGCGTACGTCGACCAGCTCGAACGGTCGAATGGGTTGTCGTCGTCGCAACTCAGCAACACGCGCAACGCGCTGACCGCGGCCGAGCAGGCGAGCGGCACGGCGCGGAAGGGTGATTTGTCGAAGCTCGCCGCGCAGCTCGATACGGTAGCCCGCAGCTCGAGCGACGCAGCGAAGGTCAAGCTGCTCGCGCGCGCCGTGGAATCGCTGGCGAAGTAGCGCCGTCCGGCGCGTGCGCGAGGCCGGCCGTCCCGAGAGGGGCGGCCGGCCTTCGTGTTGACGGGACGTTTGGGTTTTCATAGAGTTGCGACATGACTGACGTCGTCGCCGAGCCGTTGCGGACTGGCGAGAGCGGTCGCGAGGCGCCGGCGGGCCGCGCGGATCTGCAGATCGTTCCGACACGCGCGCTGCCCGCGGTCGGCGTCGTGTTCGCGCTGCTGGTCTGGGCGATCGCCGCGAACAAGCTCTGGCCGCTGATGTTTCTCCACGTCGCGTTCGGCGCCGCGTGGACGGTCGTCGATCTCTTTCTCGGCTTCATCATCGGTCCGATCATGCGACGCCTGCCTGTGCCGGCGCGCATCGAGCTGACAATGAACCTGATGCCGAAGACCGTGCTGCTCATGCCGACGCTCGTGACCGTGACGCTCGCCGCGGGCTGGCAGCTCGGCACGGTGATGGGCACGGTCGACAGCGCGTACTTCCATCACGGCTGGATCGTGGCGAGCTACATCGTGGTGGCGTGCATGGCCGTGATCGCACTCGGCTTGCTGTCGCCGGCGAACATCGCCGTGCTGTTCGAGCTGAAGAAGCCGCACCCGAATCCGGCGGTCATTCAGAAGTTGATGAAACGCTTCATCTACGCGGCCGGCTTCACCGGCGCGCTGCAGCTCGGGATACTGGTGATCATGACGCGGATTCGTGTCGGATGAGCGAGCGCGCGCTTCCCCCGGTCACGGCCCTGGGCATGGCGTCGCTGGCGTTGATTCTCGCCGGCGGCATCTATCTCGCCGCGCATCTGCCGCGACAGGTGCCGCTCGCGCCCGCCGTGGTGCTGCTGATTGCATCGGCGCTGGTGCTCGCGATCAATCTCGTGCTGCTTGCCCGGGTGCGCGACTTTGCGTGGGGCACGTTCTTCACGGTCGGCAAGTGGGCGCTGCTCGCGTACGTGATCACGGCGGGGTTGATCGAGTACGCGTTTCTGCGCGATGGATTGAGCGGCGGCCCGCTCGTGGTGTTGACGCTGTCGATCGTCGTTTACGCTGTGCATGTGCCGGTGCTGATCGCGTTCACCGTGGCGAGGTACGCGTAGCGCCGGAAGAATTTCCACCTGCAACGGAGCGCGAATCATGGCCATTGCACTGTTGATCGCACGGTTGATCGTCGGGCTGGGAGTCGCGGCGCACGGCGCGCAAAAGTTGTTCGGCTGGTTCGGGGGCTACGGCGTGCGCGGCACGGGCGGCTACATGGAGACGCTCGGCTATCGACCCGGCCATGTCTTCGCGTTTCTCGCCGGTTGTGGCGAGCTCGTGGGCGGATTGCTGATCGCGCTCGGCTTGTTCGGTCCGATCGGCCCGGCGCTATTGATCGTCGTGATGATCGTGGCGATCGGATCGGTGCACTGGCCGAACGGATTCTTCAACACGGCCAACGGCTACGAGCTGCCGCTGACGAACATCGCAGCGGCGCTGTTGTTCGCGTTCGACGGCTTCGGCGCCTGGTCGCTCGATGCAGCGCTTGGCACGGCGCCGCACTGGGGCGACGGCGCGACGTGGATCGTGATAGGGATTGCGGTGCTGCTCGGGTTGGGCAACCTCGCGATGCGTCGCAAGACGGCCGGGGCGGCCGCGACGGCGTGAACTGGTCCGTAGTCCGTGGGTGTCGCGCGGGGTGAGTGTGGTTCGCCGAATCGCGTTGGACTGAATGGGGGACGCGGATTTGGCGGAAACTGGAACGGCGACGAGGCACGGATTGGCTGCTATTGGCGCGCCGAGTCCGTCGCGCCACGCGCCAAATGCAGTTGGGTTCCAAATCCGTTCAATCCGTCGCACCTGTGTCATCGCTCTTCAAGCTGTTGCGGCTGACCAGCATCATTTCAATGCAGAGCGTCGCGAAGCTGCGGAGAATGGCGGAGCACTGCGGAGAACGGCTGAGAGGGCTTGAATTGTGAGGGGTTGACGAAGTTCTCGTCGGAAAGGAATTGAACCTCCCGAGAACGCGCCGAGAATCTCGACGTTCATTTGCGGTGCAGTTGTTCACCATTCCTCAACACCCTCCAGCAACGCCCCTCCGCGCCTCTCCGCAGTTCTCCGCAGTTCTCCGCGGCCCCCTCCCTTTCCCGGCGGGGT
>Ga0207660_10000297_pt1 | contig 32914 bp, 27 predicted proteins | sample KBSC73BmetaG_FD_184335 | JGI IMG/M metagenome (GOLD analysis project Ga0207660, IMG submission 184335) | Corn rhizosphere microbial communities from Kellogg Biological Station, Michigan, USA - KBS C7-3B metaG (SPAdes) (version 2) | ecosystem: Host-associated > Plants > Roots > Rhizosphere ... | reverse complement strand
CACGATCTTGCTGCGCTTGACGAACACCTCGCGCACATCCTGATTCATGATCAGGTCCACGTAGCGCTGGCGATAGCGCAGTTCCACGTCCTGCAGCCCGTGCCACTTCTCCGGCAGCGGCAGCAGATCCTTGCTGAGGAACGTGATCTCTTCCACGTGCACGCTCAGCTCGCCCGTGCGCGTGCGAAACAAGTAACCGCTCACGCCGATGCTGTCGCCCAGGTCGAGCAGCTTGAACAGCTCGAATCCCTTGTCGCCGACCGCGTCCTTCTTCACGTAAATCTGCAGCTTCTGCCCGCCCTGCTGCAGATGCGCGAAGCCCGCTTTGCCCATCAAGCGCACGGCAATCATGCGCCCGGCCACCTTCACGCTTAAGCGGTTTTTCTCCAGCTCTTCCGCTGTGTTGTGGCCGAATTGCGCCAGAATCTGCGGGATGGTATGCGTGAAGGCAAATTTGTGCGGATAAGCCTGCTGGCCCAAAGCTTCGATCTGCTTTAGCTTCTGCTGCCGCAGCTCGTAAATTTTTTTCTCGAGTGACACGGTGCGAATGTTCTCCGGTACGTAAACTTCTGATTATAGCGGACGGAAAACCTACCACGGAGATACGGAGGCACGAAGAAAAGCAAAAAGGATTAGCAGCAGATCAAGGCCGAGAACGCAGGTGAACAACAGAACTTTAACATCCGGTCGGGTTCGGGTATTGCGAGCTGGTCAGATTTTTTGGCTCCGTTAGGTTGAATCAGCCGCCGCCAAAACGGCAGGTGGGCAAAGGAAACGGGTGAGGGGTGCTACTTTTAGGATTGGTCCAAGATGGCACACTTTCATCTGATGATCATTTGATCTGCGTTTATCAAGGTTCATCTGCGGCCATTTGTTTTGTTTTGCTTTTCTCCGTGTCTCTGTGCCTCCGTGGTGGGTGTTATGCTTTTCGCTTATGCCCAACAAACGTATTGCGGTCGTTCCCGGCGACGGCATCGGCAAGGAAGTCATTCCCGCGGCCATCAAAGTTGTTCAGGCAACGGGCGCCGCGGTCGATTTCACGCAATTTGACTGGTCGGCCGACCGCTACCTGCAGGACGGCACCACCATTCCGCCCGAAGACTTTGCGATGCTGGAGCTAGATTTCGATGCGGTATTTGTCGGCGCTCTGGGCGATCCGCGCGTCCCTTCAAACATCCATGCGAAAGAAATTTTGCTGGGCATGCGCTTCAAAATGGACCTGTACGCCAACGTCCGGCCGGTGAAGCTGCTCAACGAATCGCTTTGCCCCCTGAAAAACGTAAAACCGGAAGACGTGAATTTTGTGGTGATCCGCGAGAACACGGAAGGACCATACGTTGACGCTGGAGGTGTGTTCAAACAGGGCACGGAGGATGAGATTGCCACCCAGGAAGATTTCAACACCCGCAAAGGCGTGGAGCGTGTGATCCGATTTGCTTTCGAACTGGCGCGCAAGGAGCGCCGAAAAAAAGTCCTCATGTCCGATAAGTCGAACGTGATGACCTACGCCGGCGGGCTCTGGCAGCGCGTGTTTAAACTCGTGGCCGCTGAATACCCCGATATACAGTCTCAACACATGTACGTGGACGCGCTCTGCATGCACATGGCGCGCGATCCCAAACAGTTCGACGTGATCGTGACCAACAACATGTTTGGCGACATCATCACCGATTTGGCTGCAGCGCTTCAGGGCGGTTTGGGCATGGCCGCCAGCGGCAACATCCATCCCGGCAAAACTTCAATGTTCGAACCCGTGCACGGCTCCGCACCTCCCTTTGCGGGGAAGAACATCGCTAATCCGATTGGCGCCATTTCTTCCGCTGCCATGATGCTGGAGCATCTTGGCTTCCCCAAAGAAGCGGAACGCATCCATCGTGCTGTGCTTGACGCCGTCCGTCAGAAGAAAACCACGCAGGACATTGGCGGCAGCATGGGGACGCGAGAAACGGCGGAGTGGATTCGAGAGCACGTGTAGTCTCAACAGAGCGCCGATGAAAATTCTGGCAACTCAACGCAAATAAGTTCCACTTCACAATTTATTTTCTGCAATTCCGCAGTTTCTGTATTTACCCGATATCTATCCTTTGCTATTCTGTGCTTGCGTAGGAGAACGCCCAATGAAGAGCATCAACTACATATCGGTGCGTAGGCTGACAGAACCCTCAGTGGGTCCTGATAGCCGGTGGGCGTTTACTTATTCCCATAGCTAACCTCAGGCGCTTCAGTCCTACGCACTCCATTAGCAATTAGAACCGCTGGGTGGCGAAATCCGCAGCTACTTCGACTGTTAATCGATCAACACGCTGCAGGTGCCTGTTCCCCCGGCGAAATAGTTCACCTTCAGCGGCTTAGGCCCCAGTGTTGGCTCAAAAGCAGGCGCGAGCGGTCTCGCGTCGGAAGCAGCTACAGAAATTACCGGTGGCGTAGATCAGGGTTACTTCTAATCCATGGGTTGCAGGTTCGAGTCCTGCCGGGCCGAACGGTACCGTAGCTCAAGGGCAGAGCAATGGGAAAACTTTGATCGCTGGTTCCCCGGTATTGAATTTTGCCGGTGGTGAAAGCCCGGGTACTCGCGGGACGCGAACAGCTTGGAGAGGCCACACGTACCCGGGCTGGTTCCCCGGCGCGGACCAAACTAAGTTCACCAGGGCTTGGGAGCAGGGATATGTTGCAACGCCTGCTTCCTTAACAGCAGTTGATGTTGGAAACAGGTTTCACCGGTGGTGGAGATCAGAGTTACTTCACCCGTCCGTAGGTGCGGCGTTGTGCCGCCGGCATCTCGAGTGCCGTAGTTTCAAATGTAGAACGACGGACTTTTTGGCTTTGATCGAGTGTTCCCTGTGAGGGAATCTGGTTCCAACGTTGCTGCTTTCACAATACGAATTTTGCCGGTGGCGTAGACGTGGGTTACTTCGTAGAGCGCCCGGATATCGGGAGGTCGCAGGTTCAACTCCTGCTTCGTGCTCTGCTGCAGCACGAATAGCTCAGTTCTTACCCCTTCGCTGGTTCCCCGGCAAAGACATTTAGCACGGACAGCGCGCCGTGAAGCAGCTCCGGCACAGGCCGGTTAGAGGCGCCCATGTTTGAAACTCTGAGAAAGATGTTGTCAGGCGGCAATGACTTCGCGTCCGGCGGCCTGCTTCTGATGATTATCGGCGGTGTGAGCGTCTGGCTGAAGGCGATCCCAGCGAGGTTCTGGGACTGGATTGTCTTCCAGGCGACCATGGTCGTCACAGTCAAGGATGATGACGCCGCATTCATCTGGGTGAAGGAGTGGTTTCTGGAGCAGAAATTTCTGAAGCGAATTCGTCACCTGGATCTGGATACGACGCTACGTAACGAACGCATCGCCATGATTCCTGCTCCCGGGAAGCACCGGTTCTGGTACCGCGGCCGTCCGTTTGAAGTATGGTTCTCTCGAACAGAGAACACGCACGAGCGCATGGGCAGGCGCGTGGAGTCATTCACGTTTCGAACCGTGGGAAGGGACCGCGCGGTTCTGCAGTATTTCGTTGACGACCTTGTGCAATGCCACCTCAGGCGAGAAGGCGTTTATTCGTATCTGTACACGTATAACGACGGCTGGGAGTACGTGGAAGGTTATGCGCCGCGCATCCTGGATTCGGTGGTTTTGGAACCGGGAGAGAAGGAACACTTGCTACAGGACATCGCGCAATTCCGGAACTCGAAAGAGCGATATCAGCGCCTGGGAGTTCCGTACCATCGTGGCTATTTGTTTTACGGACCTCCCGGTACGGGAAAGACTTCGCTGGTATCCGCATTGGCCGCGCATTTCGGGTTGTCAATTTACATTGTCAATCTGGGCGATTTTACAGATCGCACTTTGATGTGCGCTGTCAATCAGGTGCCACGAAATTCGGTTTTGTTGTTCGAGGATATTGATTGCATGAGAGGAAGCCAGACCCGCGGCGGATCTGAATCAGCTGGAGATGAGAGCAGGTCGGCGGCGGGCAACGCAAAGGAGAATCCTTCTCCGCAGAACGGAGTTACGCTCTCAGGGTTGTTGAACACATTGGATGGTTTTCATGCTCCGAGCGGGGTGTTGTTTGTAATGACGACCAACCACATCGAGAAGCTGGATCCGGCTCTGCTGCGCCCGGGCAGGATTGACTACAAGCTCTATCTGGCAAGAGCAAGCGACCGGCAGAAGATGGAACTCTACCGGCGGTTTTTCCCGAACTCTCCGGAAGCGGCAGCTATGGAGTTTGTCGAAGCCTCGCGAGCGGCTGAAACGATGGCTGAGTTTCAGGGCCTCCTTTTGGCGCTGGAGCGGCAGGAAGAGGCGCGGCCAGAATTGAGTGCTGAACGGGAGCAGGTTATAGCCTGAGCTCGGTTCATGCTAGTGAAGCGCAGGCGAGGGCTCCCGCGCTCAAGAAAATAGGGAGGCATACAAAATGGCCCGCATCAACACGCTCAACCTCGGCATTCCCTGGCTCAAGGGACCTCGCACGCATGAAGGCGCGCCGGCAAAGAGCATCTCGCCGGAGCTGCAGCTGCGGCGCTCGGTGCTGGCATGCATGCTGTGGGAAGACCAGTTCTACGAGGACGGCATCGCCATCGCGGGCCGTATCCGCGAACTGGTGGCAAAGGTCCCCGCGGAGAAGGTAGCCGCGCTTGCCGTCGAGGCGCGCGAAAAGATGAAGCTGCGCCACGCGCCGCTTCTGCTGCTTCGTGAGATGGCGCGTCTGGCCACCCATCGTCATCTTGTGGCCGAAACACTCACCCGCGTGATCCAGCGCGCTGACGAGCTCTCTGAGTTCGTGGCGCTGTACTGGAGCGAGGGCAAGCAGCCTCTGTCCGCGCAGGTGAAGAAGGGGCTGGCTGCGGCTTTCACCCGGTTCGACGAGTACGCCCTGGCCAAGTACAACCGCGCGACTCCGGTGAAGCTGCGTGACGTGCTGTTTCTCTGCCACGCCAAGCCGCTGGATGCCACGCAGGCCGCGTTATGGAAGCGTCTGGTCGAAGGCGAACTGGCTACTCCTGATAGCTGGGAGGTCGCGCTCTCCGGCGGCGCCGGCAAGCGCGAGGCCTGGGAGCGTCTCCTTAGCGAGAACAAGCTGGGCGCCCTGGCCCTGCTGCGCAATTTGCGCAACATGGCCGAGGCAAAGGTCAGTGAGACCCTCATCGCCGATGGCATCGCGCGCATGAAGACCGACCGCGTGCTGCCCTTCCGCTTCATCGCCGCTGCGCGTTACGCGCCGCAGTGGGAGCCGGAGCTGGAGAAGGCGATGCTGCGCTCGCTTGAGGGCCAGAGCAAGCTGCCCGGCAAGACTGTTCTGCTGGTGGACGTCTCCGGCTCCATGGACGCGCAGCTTTCGCGACGTTCAGAGATGCGCCGCAACGATGCCGCATACGGATTGGCGGTCTTACTGCGTGAAATCGCAGAAAACGTGCGTATCTATACGTTCTCTGACGGGTTGGTGCGTGTGCCCGCTCGCCAGGGCTTTGCCCTGCGCGACGCGCTCAACTCGAGCCAGCCGCACAATGCCACGTATCTTGGCCGTGCGCTCAAGGGATTGGACGAGCAGTACGACCGGCTCATCGTGATTACTGACGAGCAGTCGCACGATCCCGTTCCAAACCCGAAGGCGCTCGGCTACATGATCAACGTGGCCAGTTACCAGAACGGAGTCGGCTACGGCGCATGGATGCACATTGATGGCTGGAGCGATTCGGTCATCGAGTACATCCGGGCAGCCGAGCCTTTGCTGGGCTGATAGAACGGCGACAAGAGGCGGCTTTAAGCGGGTTGAAGCCGCCTCATTTCATCGGTCAGGTGCGAGGTTCCGGTCACATCGCGCGTTCATCCAAAGGCGTACAATCGACACATTCACCGCGAAGGAGCCGAAGCACCTCTCGAATCGCTGCATGAAAAAATATTTCGTACTCTTTCCTTCCATTTTCCTGTTATCAGTTTCGCTGGTTTTCGCGCAGGGCGGTGCTCCCGTGCAACAGCCGCCCTCGCCTCGCCCCGCTCCGTCGGCCAGCCCCGTACCGCAGGCTTCACCCAGGCCAACTCCAAACAGGCGCATTGAGATTGAGCCGCAACCTGAACCGGAGCACAAGCTCACCCCCCAGGAAGCAAAAGAGCTGCTGGCCTCAGTGGACCAGGTATTGCGTTTCGTCAGTGAGGACACGCTGCTCCCAATCAAACACAGCGTGAAGGGGCAGATCGTCAGCCGCGAACAGGTTGAGAAATACATTACAGACAAATTCCAGAATGATGTTGACCGCATCCGTTTTGAACGCTCCGAACTGGTGCTCAAGAAGTTCGGGCTGCTCCCGCGGACGTTTGATTTGCACAACTTTCTCATCAAGCTCCTCACCGATCAGATCGCCGGCTATTACGACGAAAAGACCAAGACGATGAACCTGCTGGACTGGATAGAGCCGGACATGCAAAAGCCTGTGATGGCCCATGAACTCACGCACGCGCTGCAGGACCAGAGCTACGACCTGGAGAAGATGAGCAAGGAGGATGAGAAGATCGAGAAAGAAGGGCCTCACAGATTGCGCGCCCTCGTCAGGAATGACGAGGAATCCACCTGCCGGAGCGCTGTGATGGAAGGGCAGGGCATGATCGTTCTGGTGGATTACCTGCTCGCCCCGGCGGGCAAAAGCGTGGCGGATTCCCCCGGCTTCGTGGACCTGATGGTTTCATCGATGGAAAAGGACAAGAGTAGCCCGATTTTCGACAACGCTCCCCTGCTGCTGCAGGATGAGCTCATCTTCCCTTACCGCTACGGAATGCAATTCATTAAAGAGCTGCTCGTCGCCGGCGGCAAGCAGGCCGCGTTCAAGAAGGTGCTCGACGAGATGCCCCAAACCACGCGCGAGGTCATGCAGCCGGATGAGTATCTGGCCGGCCGCCGTGTTCCGCCGCTGTTTCTTCCCGATCTCGACTTCCTGAAGAAGGAATATGAGCCATTTGATGCAGGCGCCATGGGCGAAATAGATGTCAACATCCTGCTCAAGGTTTATGCCAACCAGCAGGTTGCGAAAAGCTTGAGCAAGGAATGGCGCGGAGGCGTGTACTACGCCGCCGGACGCAAAGGCGCAGAGCCCAAAGACCCCAACTCGACGGCTCATGTGGGCCTTTATTACATTTCCCGCTGGTCCGGAGAGGATGCCGCAAGGGACTTCGCCAAACTGTATTCAGCAGGGCTGCGTCCGCGTTACGCGGGCCTCCAGCGCCTGCCGGCGGATCCCGCGAAGCCAGGCTTGGATCGCTACGCCAGCGCGGACGGTCCTATTTTTATCCAGCAGACCGGGAACGTTGTGGTCGCGGTGGAAAGCTTTGATCCTGAAACGGCAGACAAACTGATCCAGCTTGGCCTGAAGCAGGCAGAAGAGGGCCTGGCGCGGCAGGAACAAGCGCATCCACGCTTCCGCTCTCCGGCTACTTCGTCGGTTCCATCAGCAGCGCATCGTTGAAGCGGTTGAAGTAATTGAAAAGCCCGATCGCCGCGATCAACTCCACGATCTCTCCTTCATCGTAGTGCTGCCGAAGCGCGCTCCAGAGTTGCTCATCCACAGAATGCGCATCGCGGGTGATGCGCTCCGCCAAGCGCAACGCGACTTTGTCTTTTTCCGTGAGATCGCTGCGCTGCTCAAAGTTGGCAAGATCTGCGATCTGCTCGTCGCTCCAGCCGTGCCGTCTCGCCTGGACGGTATGCGAGGCCAGTCAATACTCGCACCGGTTGATCTGGCTGGTGCGGACAAACAGCAATTCCTTCAGCCTGGTTGGAACGGTTCCTGTCTCCATCACCGCGCGGAAATGCGCAATCATCGTCTTCAACAGTTCCGGGCGATGTGCCACCGTGCGGAACATGTTGGGAACGTTGCCCCGAACTTTCATGAAATGGTCGAAGATGGAGGCCACTTCGGGCGAGACCTGAGAGCTATCAAGACGTGAAATTCTGGGCATGGCTACCTGTGAGGAGCGGGCGGCATCACCGCCCGCCTTGGGTTGCAAACGCTCCGGTTGAAAACGCTGCTATTTGAATGCTCCGACCGCTGCCGTCTCGTCGTCCTTGATATCGAAGACCGTATAAAGTTTCGTGATCTGGAGCAGATCGTGGACTTTTTTGGTCAAATTGAGCAGCTTCAGCTCACCGCCCTGATTGCGGACAGAGGTGAAGGCACTGACCAGTTCGCCGATCCCCGAGCTGTCAATGTAGGTAACATTGCCCAGGTTCAGCAGGATCTTCTTTTGTCCCTTGCTCAGCAGGTCGCGAATCGTGTCGCGGAGCACCACACTGCCTTCTCCCAGAGTGATGCGGCCACTCATGTCCACGACGGTGACGCCGTTTACCTGCCGACTGTTTGCCTTCATTGTCACTGTGGTTCCTCCTCATTCGCCGCACTGCGGCCTAGATGCTTGATTAGAGTGATTTCGGTCCCGGGTTGCTTCTTTCTGAATTTCACCTCATCCATAAAGGCGCGGATGAGAAAGATACCCCGCCCGGAGCCCTTCATCAGGTTCTCGGGCGCCAGCGGGTCAGGCAAATTGTCCGGGTCCAGCCCCTTGCCCTGATCGGTAATCGTGATCACCAGGGCGTCGCCGGTCCGTTCGTAAACGACAAACACCTTCTTCTCGGGGTCATATGCATTGCCGTGCAGCACAGCATTGATTGCTGCCTCCCGCACCGCCATGGCGATGTTGGACTGGTCATCCTCGCTGAAGCCAACCCTGGCAGCCGTTTCGGCGGCAATGCTCTCCGCACGATTCACGCTTTCCAGGGTAGATGACAGCGTATACGACACCCGGTTTGTTACGTTGCGGTCCACAAATGTCTGCTAAGGCGTGCAGGCCTGCTGACGGCTGGGCGAAGCCGTAGTTTGCCTATGCGGAGAGTCAATTGTCAAACCGCTGATTGTATGTCCGACCGCACCGGGACATGACTTAGACCCCGCCAGACCCAGGAAGGTTTCACGATCGAGATCCGGTTGGAGACTCTGCTATAACCCCTTGACGTCCGCTGAGCCGAGGCCGTGCTGCCGGAAGTGAAGCCCTTCTTCAGTCCAGCACTCTGTTGAACGCTCCTCCACCCTTTGCACCGCACAAAGCACCAACAGAGTGTTCATGGCCAAGTGATTGAAACGCATCCTTCCCATGGTCAAGACATCCAATTAAAATAGATGCAGCCATGAGCGATCATCTTGTGAACCCAGACGTTGAGCGCGAAGCACTCACTAAGCGCTACGAAAATACCGCGGGTAACACCGCGGCTGATAGCGCCCGCCACATGCGGGAAGTTCTGCTCGGCAGCGAGCAGCCCCAGGGCGTCGTCCTGACCACGCTCGATAACGTGGTCAACTGGATGCGCAAGAGTTCCATCTGGCCCATGACGTTCGGCCTGGCCTGCTGCGCGATTGAGATGATGGCGATGGGCGCCTCACGCTTTGATATAGCGCGTTTCGGCGCGGAGGTATTCCGTCCGTCGCCCCGCCAATCCGATCTAATGATCATTGCCGGCCGCGTCTCTCAGAAAATGGCGCCTGTGATCAGGCAGCTTTGGGAGCAGATGCCCGAACCGAAGTGGGTGATCTCCATGGGCGCCTGCGCTACTTCCGGTGGCGTGTTCAACAATTACGCGCTGGTCCAGGGTGTGAATCAGGTCATTCCAGTGGACGTCTATGTGCCCGGATGCCCGCCTCGTCCTGAGCAGTTGATCTACGCCATTACGTTGCTGCAGGAGAAGATTCAGAAAGAGCGGGGATCGTTCAAGCGGGCGCTGAATCTGGCGTAAACACCAGCCATTAGCCATTAGCTCTTAGCTCGAGGGCGCGCAGGAGACGGTGCTTCTTTGCAGAACCAGCGTCTCCGGTTTACTTTTAGGCGCACGAGATTTTATGTGCCGTCATGGCCTTTCTGACATACGCCCAGACCTCATCACTGAAGGGCTTCTGGAAGCTTGATGGCCAGTTGCTCTCGTCGGCATAAAGCTTGTTGAGGCCTTTCTGGACTTCTGGATCGCCTCCAGTGAAGCCACGCACTAGGTTCGTCCATCGCTCGGCCAGGGAGCGAGCGTTCGCACCAGCCGGATCTTCATGATTGCGGATGGCAGCTTCGACGTCTCGTACCAACTGGTTCCATTTTTCCGTGACTGCGGCCTGCATTTCCGCGCTAAAGCTGGCTGCTTTCTCAGCGATCTTGGCTTGTGCCTCTTCACTGTAGTATCTCTTTGCCCATTCCATGTTGTTCTGCCTTTCCATGACCTCAATGATTTTTTTCAAGGCCGCCAGATCAGGGGTGCTCCCGGATAACTTCGACTGCTCAGCCTGGTCTATGGCCTGAATCGCCATCCCAATCTGCCATCGTTTAGTTTCCAAAAGCTGCCGTTGCAGGCGAAGCGTCTGCCTCAAATCCAGTTCGTTTCCTTCCAGCAAGGCCTTGATTTCCTTGAGAGGCAAACCGATAAATTTCAGGGTTACGATCTGCTGGAGATGCAGCAAGTCGCGATCCTGATACAGCCGGTAGCCCGCAGCGTTGCGCCCGCTGGGCTTGAGGAGCCCCAGGCGGTCGTAATGATGCAATGTCCGCACCGTGACCCCGGCTTTCTCGGCAAATTCGCTGACTTTATACATCGGTTGCGTTCTCCAGAACATGGTCGGGGCTGACGTTAGGAGAGGGTCAAGTTTTTCTTGTCCAAGCGGAGCCAGAAACCCCTACTCTGCGGGAATTTACACCTTTTTCAAGGCAGATTGCGCACAGGTTTCAAGGCAGATTGCGCACAGGAACGTAGAGCATTTCCGCAGCGTTCACGGCGAGAGATAAGGCTCCCTCGCCGCGCTCGGGACGTTAAGAACATAAGGCAGCAGAACGGCCTTAACCCGCATCCCACTACCCTGAGCGGCAGGTCCCCTGAATGCACAGAGCCAAGCCTATTCTTTTCCTTCTGATCCTGAGTTGGACGGCCACAATGTTTGCAGCCAAGCTGCGGCAGGTCGCCATCGTGGATTTGCCCGGCGAGCCCGGATTTAATGAGGTCGCCATGGCTGCGGGAAACGTAGTGATCAGCCGCCCGGCCACGAACACCATCGAAATCTTCAGTCCGGTCAAGCGGCGTGTGGTGGCGCGCATTTCGCAGGTTCAGGCACCCCGCGGCATCGCCGTGGACGACGAGGGCTCACGGGTTTACGTGGCTCTCTCTGGCAGTGACAGCGTTGCCGTGATCAACAGCCACAACTGGCAGGTGGAAAAGCTGGTTCCCGTGCAACAACGGCCGGAAAAGCTGCTCTGGGTGCCGGAAAGAAAAAGTCTCTACGTGAGCAGCACTTTGAACCGCTCCATCAGCTTGGTTGATCCAGTCATTGGCCGCGAAACTACCGTGATTCCACTGAACGCCTTGCCGCAGGACATGGTCTATGATCCCGATCATCGCAACCTCCTCGTCAGCCTGCAGGATGTCCGTCAGGTGGGGGTGATCGATAGTAGCAACCGGATCGTCAATCGCTTCAAGCTTATGGCATCAGAGCCGACAGGGCTCGCCTTGGATAGTGAACGCAAGTGTCTCTACGTTGCCGTACGTTACGCTGTGGTGGCGCTTAGTCTGAATACTGGGAATGAGCTGTACCGCATTCCCGCTCCGGGCGGAACAGACACGCTGGTTCTCGATCCCGGAGGCAATCTCCTCTATGCCGCGGGTGGAGATGGATCAGTCCTGGCGATTGATTTGAACCGCAGGGTGGTGGACCACGAACTCCCCACGGACGTAAAAGGCTTCAGCATCGCGTTTGATCCTCAGCACCGGATGCTGTTCATGCCGGGTGCCCGCGAAGGCCGCTCCAAGATGGTAATTCTCAGTCCCATTTCCATGAACGACCAAAACCGGCCGCAAACAGCGGAAAACCCTCCAGGTGGGCCAGAGACCGCGATGCGGAAATAGATCTAACACGATTCTTGGGGCCCTGAGCAGCACAAGAGTTATTCCGCAAACACCCTTCCAAAGATCTTGTCCACGTTTCTAAGCTGGCGCTCTATGGAGAACGCCTGCTCGATCTGCTTTGGCGGCACGCGTGAAGTAATTTCCGCATCTTTCATCACCAGCTCGCGGAAATTCAGGTCTTCTTTCCACGCACGCATGGCGTGCTTCTGCACGAGTCGGTAGGCGTCTTCGCGCGACATCCCATGCTCTGCCAGGTCCAGCAGCAACTGGCCGCTGAAAACCAGGCCGCCAGTGCTCTCCAGGTTCTTGAGCATACGGTTGGGATAGACCACGAGGGTGTCGATCAGGTTTGTGGTTTTGACGAGCAGGTAATCCACCAGGATGGTTGAATCAGGCAGGATCACGCGTTCAACGGATGAATGCGATATGTCGCGCTCATGCCACAGCGCCACGTCTTCAAAAGCGGCTTGCGCGTTGGCGCGGACGACACGCGCCAGCCCGCAGATCTGCTCGCAGGTGACGGGATTACGCTTGTGCGGCATGGCCGAGGAGCCCTTCTGTTTTTCGCTGAAATATTCTTCCGCTTCCCGTACCTCGGTTCGCTGGAGGTGACGGATTTCAGTCGCAATCTTGTCCAGCGTGGCCGCGATGGTGGCCAGAGTAGCCACGTAGTATGCGTGTCGGTCGCGCTGCAGAACCTGCGACGAAATGGGTGCGGCCCGTAACCCCATGCGCTCACAGATTCGCGCTTCCATATCGGGTTCCAGATGTGCAAATGTGCCTACCGCGCCGGAAAGCTTGCCAACTCGCATTTCCTCAGCCGAGCGCTCAAATCTCGCTATGTTCCGCACCGTTTCCGCGTACCAGATGGCCAGTTTCAGCCCGAAAGTAGTGGGTTCGGCGTGGACACCGTGCGTCCGTCCGATGATCGGGGTGTGCTTGAACTCCTGCGCTCGGCGTGCCAAAACATCCTTCAGCTTCTCCAAGTCATTGCGGATGATCCTGGAAGCTCCCTTCAATTGCAATGCCTGGGCCGTGTCCACCACGTCGTTGGACGTCAACCCATAGTGAAGCCAGCGGGCTTCGGGCCCGATTTTCTCCGCAACCGCCGTGGTGAAGGCAATCACGTCGTGTTTGACCTCCGCTTCAATCTCGTGAATGCGCTGGAGGTCGAAATCGCCCTTGCGGGCGATGGCCTGAGCCGCTTCGGGCGGCACCATCCCTGCTTCGGCGAGTGTGAGGCTGGCAGCCACCTCCACCTGTAGCCAGCAACGAAACTTATTCTCGTCACTCCAGATTTTGCCCATTTCCGGGCGGGTATAGCGGGGGATCAAGGCAGCTCCTCAAAAAGGAAGTTGGGCCAAAAGAACACGAGATGATAAATGCTGTGGTGCTGGATTTACCAATTTGCTTTTCACAAAGGGCGAAGCTGCACCATAATGGGAGCATTCTCAAAAGCGGGGCTGCGGAAGTACGGCGGCTGAATTTGGCCGATGATGCCCCAGAAACTTTAAGGCCCCCTCCCGGGACATTGCCCCGGAAGAGGGCCAGGCTCGAATCTAGCAGAATGGTATAGATGATACATCGCGGAGCGATATAATGTCAAAAGAAAAGAGTTCACGGCCGCTTCAGGAATCAGAGTACGTGGCCCTGGCGGAGTTCCGGTATCAGCTCCGCAGGTTCCTGCGCCACATGGAAGAGGAATCCAGGAGGTTGGGCGTTAACCCCCAGCAATATCAATTAGTTCTGGCCATTAAGGGCCTGCCCAAGGGGCAGGTGCCCACTATCACGTGTCTGGCGGAACGCATGCAACTGAACCATAACACTATGGTGGAATTGGTGGATCGCTGTGCAGAACGAAATATGTTGCGCCGCCAGCGTTCCTTGAGTGATCGGAGACAGGTTACACTGGCTATTGCGTCAGAGGGGGAAGCCATGCTGCGCAGGCTGGGCAGCGCTGCCCGCCAGGAATTGCGGAGCATTGGTCCCATGCTGGTAAAGTCAGTTCAGCATCTGACAGAGGAGAAGAGCTTGCACGCGCCAGACAACAAGCCCAGGAAAGCGACCATCAAGAAAGCAGGTTCATGAAAGAATCTATCCCGGCAAAATCCCTTCGTTCAGCAAAAAACCTGGTAGCCCCTGTAGATACTCTGAGGGACTTTTCTACCACGTGGCGTGTACTGCCCATTTCCGGGCTTGCGCTAATTATCGGTGTCGTCGCGGCTTACGTTGCGGTGGCCCTGCTACGACTTATTGGCTTTTTTACCAATCTCTTTTTCTATCTAAGGGTTAGCAGCGCCTTTAGTTCTCCGGCAGGAGCGGTTTGGCCTCGTCACGCTGTCTCGTTCGCGCAACACCACATTGGTTGGTTGGCCTTGTTTGTCCCGGTGATTGGAGGGGTGATTGTTGGCTACATGGCGCGTTATGGATCAGACAAGATCCGCGGCCACGGCATTCCTGAAGCCATTGAGGCTATCCTGCTGCATGGCGCCAAAGTGGAGCCCAAGGTGGCGCTTTGGAAGCCCGTTTCCGCCGCAGTAGCCATTGGATCTGGCGGACCGTTCGGCGCCGAAGGCCCAATCATTATGACCGGAGGGGCCTTTGGTTCGCTGATCGCGCAATTCTTCCACTTGACCAGCGCGGAGCGCAAAACGCTACTGGTAGCCGGCGCGGCTGCGGGCATGTCGGCGACGTTTGCCGCGCCCTTTGCCGCCGTTCTCATCGCGGTGGAACTCCTTCTGTTTGAGTGGAAGCCGCGCAGCTTTATCCCGGTCGTCCTGGCCAGCGTTGCCGCAGAAGCCGCACGCATTCATTTGCTGGGGCCCGGACCCATTTTCCCAGTCCCCGCTCACGATGTGACTTACAGCCCCGCCATTATGTTTGGCTGCCTTCTAACGGGCGTTTTGGCGGGTGCTCTGGCTGGAGGTCTCAGCAATTTTGTTTATGCTGTGGAAGATACCTTCGCCCACATGAAGCGCGTTCACTGGATGTGGTGGCCGGCCATCGGCGGCCTGGTGGTTGGCATCGGCGGTCTGATTTATCCGCGTGCTCTCGGCGTGGGTTATGACGTCATCGCGGACCTGCTGAAAGGGAACGTAACTCTTCATCTGATCCTCGGGATTTTGATCGTCAAATCGATCATTTGGGCAATCTCCCTCGGGTCGGGTACCTCCGGAGGTGTGCTGGCTCCCCTTTTAATGATGGGTGGCTCTCTGGGAGCGCTGTTAGCTTTTATCCTGCCCAATCAAGGCTTGGGATTTTGGCCTCTGATTGCCATGGGAGCAATCCTCTCAGGCGCTCTTGGCGCACCGCTGACCGGAGTGATTTTCGCCTTTGAGCTCACCAGCGACTACCACTCCATTTTCCCGCTGCTCATCGCCTGTATGACCGCGCATGCGTTTACCGCGCTCACCCTGCCACGCTCGATTCTGACGGAAAAGCTGAGCCGGCGTGGGCACCACCTGACGCGCGAATACGTTGTGGATCCAATGGAGGTACTGGCGGTTGAAGACGTGATGCGCACCAGCATTACTGCCTTCCCCTCCGAGAGCACCCTGGCAGAGATGAAGCAGGCCGTGGAGCATGAGATTCGTCGGGGCCAGCGTGTTTACCCCGTGGTAGACGCCGGCCGCATACTGGTCGGCGTGGTTACGCGCGCCGATCTCATGAAAACCTTGCGCAAGCAGGATGAGGCCACGATTCAGCGGCTCCGCCTGGCTGATTTGGTGGCCAAAGAGCCAATCGTAGCCTACCCGGACGAGCCTTTACGCTTTGTCGTAAACCGAATGGCCGCCACTACGCTCACCCGCTTCCCAGTGATCAAGCGCGGCCCCGATCCGGAGTTGATGGGCATGATTGCCATTGACGACCTGCTTAAGGCCCGCGAACTTTCGCTGGACGAGGAGCAGCGCCGCGAACGGGTCCTTCGATTGAGAATTCCCGCGTCTCTGCGCTGGCATGGGCCCTCAGAAAAGGAAGGCAAGCAGAAGCCGGCAACGAAGGAGAAGGAGCCGGAAAAACAGCACACCCGTTGATGTAGAAAAGAAATGTGGCGCGCAGCCCGAGCCTACTGCGCGCCGTTTTCGACGCCGAACAGCTCGGCCATTTCCTGGTACTTAAAACCCCGTCCAGGGATATAGGGCTGTATCCATTTGCCGTCCAGAACAAACTGCGGGATGGCCCTCTTGCCGGTTCTGCGGATCACTTCTTCGGCCGCGCCGGGGATTTCTTCAATGTTGATTTCTTGGTAAGAAATCTGGTGCTTCGCCAGCCAACGCTTGGCGGTGTGGCAATCGCGGCACCAGGGAGCTGTGTAGATAGTCAGGTCTGGTTTTTTCAATGTAGCTTTTGGATGATCACAGATTGTCGAAAGATGCTGATTTGCAAAGGGACCGCAGGCCAACTCTGCAAAGAAAAAACAAGGCCGCCGACGCGCGGGCGGCCCTCGCCGAAATATTTACTTGGATTCTTCGGGTTTCTTCTGTTCGATTGACAGCAGTTCAACTTCAAAGATCAGCGTAGAGTTCGGTCCGATCTCCCCGCCGGGAGTTCCGCGCTCGCCATAAGCGAGATCAGAGGGGACAAAGAGCTGCCATTTCGATCCAACGGGCATCAGTTGCAGCGCTTCGGTCCATCCCTTAATTACTCCGTTCACGGGGAACTTCGCCGGCCCGCCATGCTTGCTGGAGCTGTCAAATTCGGTGCCATTGATTAGCGTGCCTGTATAGTTGCATTCCACCGTGTCGGTGGCTGTCGGCTTGGGTCCGGTGCCTTCCTTCAGGATCTTATATTGCAAACCGCTGGGCAGCGTAACAACGCCGGTTTTTGCCTTATTGGCCGCGAGAAAAGCGTCGCCGGCCTTCTTGTTGGCCTCGCCTTCAACCTTGGCCTTCTCTGCTTGCTGCGCGCGGACATCATTCTGCAACTGCATGAGCGCGCCCCGGGCCTCGTCCTCGGTGATCAGCGTCTTGCCGCCGGACATGGCGTCTTTCATCCCCTGCTCAAACAATGCAGGATCAATATCCACTCCCTGTCGGTGGAGACTCGAGCCCACGTTCATTCCCAAGGCATAGCTTGCCTTCTCTTTCGTGCTCTTGAAAGGCGATGTCGCGGATCCAGCCGGCGCGGGACTCGCCGATGGCTGTGCTTTGGGTTGGGGGGCGGCCGGCGGTGTTTGGTTCTTGGATGAGGCTCCGCCCTGCGCAACCGCTGCTCCGGTACCGGCAAACAGCAACAGGACGAGAACCCAGGAGATGGATATTCTTTTTTGCATGCAAGCATTCTCACATTCATCAGAGGAACTGCGCAAACCGGGTTTTCTCCCTAGTACCTTGAGCTGGTAATCCATCCGGATCCGGCGCACTTCGGTGCGGCAACAGCCCTTCTCTTATGGGCATCCTTTTTGCTTATGAATCTCAGTTCACAAGGCGGTAAGAGCCATTGGACGCCGATATGGATCTTGAGCATCCTAGCCCTCATTGCCGCTTGCGGTACGATCTCCCCGCGACGGCTGGTTATTAATAATCCCTCGCCGACGCCCACGGTTTCCCCAACGATTAGTCCCACGCCTTCGCCGTTTCCGACTCCTACAATTTCGCCCACACCCACACCGACCCCAACCGGCATGGCGGCCGTGGTTCCGTCTCAATTCCTGTTCACCGCCGATCCGACAGCGGGCGTCATTCTGGGCTTCAAGATCAATCGTGATGGCGGGCTTTCTCCCGTTCCGGGATCGCCCTTTGCGATGGCGGACTCGCCTCGGCTGGTCGCCGGGATAGGCGAGAATCTGTTTGTGGCCGGCAGGACGAAACTGACTTTGTTTGTCGCTGATAAGGAGACTGGAACTCTAAGGAAATCCGATGTGGCTGCGGTCCCGCGGCTCTCGAGTATGGCCGCGGATTTGCCCTCAAGCACCATCTTTGCTTCAAGCCTCGCAGGAGAACTGGCGGTCCGCGCCGTCAATCACCGGATTCAGGTTTCGGCTGCTGCTGAACCAGCAGAAGCTCGAGCACCGACGTCCGTTCTCGATTCGAGCGGAAGCTTCATGTACACGCTTGATCGGGCAACGGGAACGATTTCTATTTTCACTGTGCGCAATGGGGCCCCCGATCCTGAATCCCTGCGCTCGTATCCGGCAGGCCATGGCAGTACGTCTCTCGCCATCCTTAAACCCTGAGCAAGAAATGCGCAAAAGAACGAGCCGCTGTTTCACAGCGGCTCGTAAGGTTAGGTGCTCTCTGCGAGTTGCTAACTGCTATATAACAACACGCCTTCCGTGTTTTCGGCCCCTTCACCAACCTGGCGATAGAAGAGCCGGTCGCCTTCCAGGTAAACCTCGATGAAGGCGGGGCGCGTGGTGATAGTTCCCTGGATCAGAGCCTCAGACAGCGGGTCTTCAATGTACCGCTGCAAGGCCCGGCGCAGGGGACGCGCGCCATAACTGCGGTCCGTAAGCGTCTTGTCCAGGATCCACTTCTTCGCTTCCTCGTTCACGGTGATGGTAATGTGCCGCTGTGCGAGGTTCGCGTTGAGCTGTCCAACCAGCAGTTCCAGAATCTGGATCAGGTCCGGATCGGTCAGCGCGTTGAAGATGATCACTTCATCCAGGCGGTTCAGGAATTCCGGATTGAACGTCCGCTTGACTTCCTGCTTCACCATGTCTTCCACTTTGTCGCTGACTGCTTCCTCCTTGTCGATCTGGAAGCCCAGTCCTTTGCGCTTCATCAGGTGGCGCGCTCCGATGTTGGAAGTCATCACGATGATCACATTCTTGAAATCAACCGTGTTGCCCAGTCCATCGGTGAGCTGGCCATCTTCCAGCACCTGCAGCAGAATGTTGAATACATCCGGGTGCGCCTTTTCGATTTCGTCCAGCAGGACCACCGAATACGGCGAGCGCTTCACGCGTTCGGTCAACTGGCCGCCCTCTTCGTAGCCTACATATCCTGGAGGCGAGCCGATCAGCTTGCTGACCGAATGCTTCTCCATGAATTCCGACATGTCGAAGCGGATCAGAGACTTTTCGCTGCCGAACAGGAATTGCGCCAGCGTGCGGGCGACTTCCGTCTTACCGACGCCGGTCGGTCCAAGGAACAGGAACGATCCGATTGGGCGGTTGGGTGACTTGAGTCCGGCACGCGAGCGGCGGATCGAGCGGGCCAGAGCGCTGATCGCCTTGTCCTGTGAGATCACGCGCTTGTGCAGCTCTTCTTCCACCCGCAGTAATTTTTGCGTCTCTTCTTCCTTGATGGAAGTGATGGGTACGCCGGTCCAGCGGCTGACTACCTCCTCGATGTCCTCCCGGTTCACAACGCCGGTTGAGGACTCATCGAGGTGGTATTTCTCGCGAAGAGCGCGCAGGTTCTCGCGCTCCTTGCGCTCTTCGTCGGAGTAGAAGCGCGCCTTTTCGAACTCATGGTTCGCAATAGCGTTTTCCATCCGGTGAACAATAAACTTGATCCGCTTCTGGACTTCGGTGATCTCATCGGGCAGGGAAGTCTGGCGCAGCTTTACGCGCGCTCCGGCTTCGTCCAGGAGGTCAATGGCCTTGTCCGGCAAAAAGCGGTCCGGGATGTAGCGGTTCGAGTGATACACCGCGAACTGGATCGCGTCATCGGTATAGCTGACGGCGTGGAACTTCTCGTAGCGCTCTTTGATCCCGTAGATGATTTTTACCGCTTCCGTCTCGTTCGGTGGCGGGACCTTCACCGCCTGAAAGCGGCGCTCCAGGGAGCGGTCTTTCTCAATCGATTTGCGATACTCGCCGGGCGTGGTTGCGCCGATGCACTGGATTTCGCCGCGCGATAGGGCGGGCTTGAGAATATTTGCTGCATCCAGCGATCCTTCGGCGGAGCCGGCGCCGACCAGCGTGTGCAGTTCGTCAATAAAGATGATGCAGTTCTGGCTCTCCATCAGTTCTTTCATTATGGTCTTGAGCCGCTCTTCAAACTGACCGCGGTATTTGGTGCCGGCAACGATCAGCGAGAGATCGAGCCCAAGAATTCTTTTGTCCGCCAGGAATGAGGGCACGTCGCCATCGGCGATGCGCTGGGCAAGTCCTTCCACGATCGCGGTTTTTCCCACGCCCGGTTCGCCGATCAGAACTGGATTGTTTTTGGTGCGGCGGCACAGGATCTGGACCACGCGCTCCACTTCGCCTTCGCGTCCCACCAGCGGATCAAGTTGGCTGTCCATCGCGGCCTGAGTCAGGTCCCGCGAGAACTCCGCGAGCAGTGAAGATTCGCGCGACTGTCCGCGCTGGGGTTGGGCCTTTTCCTGCGTGCTCCGCGCAAGTTCCTCCCGAATGGCGCTCAGGCGGAGTCCACGCTCGTGCAGAATTTCAGCGGCAAAACACTTTTCCTCGCGCAGCAGTCCCAGCAACAGGTGCTCCGTGCCGATATGCTTATGGCTGAGGCGCTCCGCCTCCTCCGCTGCATACGCCAGCACGCGCTTGCACTCATTGCTTAATGGAAGATCAACTGACGTTGAAACCTTCTCGCGGATGGTGGTGTGCCCCTCAATCTGCTTGCGGATGGACTCCACGGAAGCATGGCTGCGGAGAAAGCGATTGGTTAACGCCTTGTCTTCACGCAAGAGACCGAGCAAAAGGTGCTCCGTCTCGATGTACGGTGAGCCAAACTGGCTCGCCTCGTACCGCGCGAAGAAGATCACGCGCCTGGCTTTTTCTGTGTACCGCTCGAACATGTTACCCTCACCCCAGATGCTCCCGGTCACCTCTGCCCGAAGCATCTCTCTCCTCTCCCGGTACGAACTACCGTACTCCCAGGAAGAAGCTTTCCTGCCCGGCTTCAACTTAGCGAAACCTGCCGGACATTCACCGGTCTGCGGTTCGGCAGACCAAACCTGATTTTTCCCTCGCCCGCCCCTCCATTTTAATTATGGAGAGCTGCGGGTGGCACTTCCTCAGCCTGGCCCCGGTGCAATCTCAACACGCGGTCACACCGCCGGGCAAAGTCCAGGTTGTGGGTGACGATGAGGGAGGTGAGCCGGTACTCACGATGAAGCCGCTGGATCAACTCGAAAACCAACTCGGCTGTTCGGTTATCCAGGTCTCCGGTGGGCTCATCGGCCATCAATATTTGTGGCCCTGTTACCAGGGCCCTGGCCAAAGCCACCCGTTGCTGCTCGCCCCCGGAGAGTTCTCCCGCACGATGATGGCTGCGATTGCTGAGGCCGACTTCCCGCAGCCATGTTCCCGCTTTTTCCATCGCGGTCCCGTAACCGGTTCCTCTCATGAGAAGCGGCATGGCAACATTCTCTTGCGCCGTAAACTCAGGCAACAAATAATGAAACTGCCAGACAAAGCCAATCTCGCGATTGCGAAAGTCTGCTGCTCCATCATCTGTGAGTTTGCTGGCCTGAATCTGGGCGCAGTATACGTCACCCTGAGAAGCACGATCAAGCATTCCCAGAATATGCAGCAAACTGCTTTTGCCTGAGCCCGATTCGCCTACGACGGCAAGCATTTCTCCCTTCCTCACCTGGAAGGACAAGTTTTCAAAGAGCACTAAATCCGTATCACCCGATTTGTAAACTTTCTTAAGCCTATCAACGCGGAGGATTTCAAGTTGCTGTTCTATTGGATGCACTTGTCTACCCCAATGGTGCAGCCTGACACTTTCCTCAGCATTTCAAGTGCCGTTCCCCGCGCGGGAACGGCTTCTGCTTCTACGTTTATCAAACCCGAATCTTGCGCAATAGACTCCGTTATTCTCGCTCCGGAAATCATCAACTTTCGATTAATTTCCCTAATTCTCAACCCACCAAAGTAACTTGCTCTCAGCATCTTGCATCTTCGCTGTCCTGCTGCGCAATGAGGCATTTCACTCATAGCGTAGCGCCTCCGCCGGCAAAACGCGCGTTGCCGACCAGGAGGGATAAAGTGTGGCAACAAAGGAAATTAGCAGTGCTACCGCAGCAACCAGCAGTCCATCGATGGCGCGCGGGGCGAAAGGTACATAGTTAATGGAATAAACTTCCGGATTGAGCGCTATGAAGTGATACTTTGCGCCGGCAATCGCAATACCGTAGCCGACGAGCAGCCCCACAATGGTTCCGATCACCCCGATCAGCACGCCTTGGAAAATAAAGATCTGCCGCACCTGCTTCCGCCTTGCCCCCATGGAGACCAATACGGCGATATCTTTCGTTTTTTCCATTACCATCATGATCAAGGAAATCAAAATGTTGAGAGCTGCGACAAAAACGATCAATCCGATGGTCAAAAATGTCACTACCCGTTCCAGGCTGAGGGCCCGGAAAAGTGCGCGGTTCTGTTCCATCCAGTTGCTGGCCATATATTCCGGTCCAGCCGCTTTCTGCAACTCCGCGCCAACCTGCTCTGCCTTGTAAAGGTCGTCGATTTTGAACTCCAGGACCGAAACAACGTCGCCCAATGCAGCCATTTTCTCGGCATCTGCCAGGCGAATGAACGCCCAGGAGCTGTCGTAGTTATAAAAACCGGAGTTGAAGATTCCCACCACGTGGAACCTCTCATACTTGGGTACCAGCCCGAAGGGCGTCAGCTCTCCCTGCGGACTTGTCACCAGGACGATTGAGCCAACAGTAGCGCCGATGGTTTCAGCCAAATCTTTACCTAGCACGATAGGTGGTAAACTCTCCGGTCTCTGATTGCAGGCTTCGTCGTTTTCATCGCAGGGCTTCTGTGGCGGCACAGGATCCAGTGGCTTCGCCGATCCGATCTTTACTGATTTCAGTAGCTCGCTCACCCGATTTTCATATGTTGGGATCACGCCCTTGAGTTGGGCGCCCGCCGCTCTCGATCCGCGGGATATCAGAACCTGCTCATAAAGGGCAGGAGCTGCCGAAACCACATGGGGCTGCTTTTCCAGCCTGCTCATCAGGTCGCGCCACTGGTAAATGCCGTTAGCCTGCACCTTGAGCAAGTTGATGTGCGACGTAGAGCCGAGCAACTGGTTCTGCAGGTCCCTCTGAAACCCCTCATTGATCGAGAGGGCAATGACCAGGGAAGCCACTCCGGCGGCTACTCCGATTACAGAAATGATCGTGATTACGCTGATGACGGCCTGACGGCGTTTGGCGCGCAAGTAGCGGGCAGCTACAAACAATTCAAACTTCACGCGCCACCCTCAGCGCGTCGCGGTCTGCTCATGGACCTTTCCTTTGAAGCGCGGCCATGGAACCAGGGGAACACGCGATTTGTACTCGCGAAAGCTCTCGCCAAACCGCTCCTCCAGTTCACGTTCTTCTATATAAACCATGAGAGGGAAGGTGATGAAAGCGTTAACTGCGAGCAGCACATAAACCATTAACAGGCCACTGCCCAGAGCCCATCCCGCGAGGTTACAAAGGTGCGCCAGATAAATGGGATGGCGCGCGCTCCGATGGAGGCCGGTGGTCACCAGTTCCTGGCGATGCTCACGCGGGCGCAGTTCGGCTTCTCCGCTGACCTTGTGCGCGCCAAATTCAGAGAATATCCGTCGGTAAACGCGAACCCCGGCCAAAAGGAACGGCAGCGCGGTAATCCAGGTCCAGGATGTTGAATATAGTTGCTGAGAGTGCCACGGCCAGGTGATCCAGCCGAGTCCCGCGATCATCGCAAACCAAACCGGAAGGAGTGCCCTATAAGGAGACCGGCTCATTCTTTGCCAGCGGCGGGCAAATGGATGAATCACAAACCAGAACAGAGGAATGCTGCTGTAAAGCACAGCGATCATCCAGGGGATGAGCAGCAGCTTTGACTCCATGATTTTTGATTGTAACAGGCGATGAATGATGTGCCCGACAGTGCATCTGCGATTTTGGCTCTCGGTTTGAGTGCTTGCGCTTTTCGCGAAGAGTGTGGCATAGCTGCCCTCGGATGTGCGAAGGCGTTTGCATCGTCCTTTGGAACAAAATTGAAGGCTCGCCCGAACCAACTTAAGCTCAAAGACATGGGAAGTAAGCACACAGGTGCGGTTCAGGCTGCTTAAGTTCAGCAAACGAGAGTAAGAGAGCTTTGGGCCTTCACAGAAGTTAGGAGTTGCTGGTGCACAGCCGAGGGCGGTTGTGCCACACTTCTTCTTCGAATCGAATATGTCTTGAGCTATCCCGAGAAATCTGTTTGAGGAACCGTGCGTCGCACTGAGAGATATCGACAACCAAGACAAAGTTTGGATTCCAAACATCTGATCCGTTGTGTCATCTTCGACCTGGACGACACACTATATGACTGCCTTGGACAGCGTGTACGCCCTTCGCACCGGCACGCTGCTGAAGCCATGGTCAAAGCGGGTTTGAACGCGAGTGTGGAGGACGTATTCCGCGCTCGCATGCGAGCCTTTCGCAAAGACCCGATGCTGCGGCACATTGATCCAGCGGTTTGCCGAGAATTCAACGCCGCTGATCCTGAAATTGTCTGCATGGCGGCTCGCGAAGCGTATTTCAATTGCCCTGTAGGAGAGTTGGGGCTATTCCGTGGAACCAGACCTCTGCTGAGATTTCTTCATTCACGAGGTGTCAAAGTGTTCATCGTCAGCTTCGGCGAGCCAGAAATTCAAAAAGCGAAAGTGCGCGCTCTGGGCCTCGAAAACGAGCCGGCCATCGACCGAATTTTTTATGCTGATCGTGACAAGCTCCTGACGAAGGAAGCAGCATTCAGCAGAATCCAGCAGGAGCTTGCGTTGCCGTCGAGTGAAATCCTGATCGTGGGCGACCGGCCCATGCGCGAGATCCGTGCTGGCAACGAATTGGGCATGCACACCGTGCGCATCCGCCACGGTGAATTTGCCGCGCAGGAACCAAGAGATGAAATGGAAGAGCCGGATTACGAAATAAGAAATATTTCGGAAGTGCGGAATCTGTCATTCCGGTGGGGGGCGGAGCCTAAATCCACCACGGAGGCACGGAGGCACGGAGAAAACCGGAGACAAATCCAAAACCGGAAGTGACCGGGAGCCAAAAAAATCCCCAATCGAAAGCCGTGGTGAGCGCGAGAGGACAACCCTCAGCGCATTTCCTTCGTGTCTCCGTCCCTCCGTGCCTCCGTGGTGAAAATTGCTTACCGCACCACGTACTTTGCTGTCCCCGCATTATCCGAGCGATCATAAACGCGCACCACCACCACGTGTTCTCCCGGCGTCACAAGCGCTGGTGGTGCAGCTTTCCCTTTTCCGCGCTTCTGTGCCGGCGGGTCCTGTACAGACTGCGCGCCTTGATTCAAGATGACCGTAAAATCATAGTTTTCTGTCCGGGAATCGGAGAGTTGGCCAACCGGTTCGAGGTATTGCCAATCACCGGCGTCAACCGAATATTCCGCGCGGCTGATGGGAGAAAAGTCGTCGGTCGCATGGAATGTGACATGCACGTCCCGACCTTCCTGCCGGGCTGCCAGATTTTCCACTCGCGGGGGAGTGTTATCGACTTCGAAACGCGAGCTCTCTTTCTCATCGCTCAGCGCTTCTTCCGGAGTGTGCGAAGGAGCGTCGCTGGCGTTCACCCGAATGGTGTAGCCGCCGTCCGGCAGCAATCCGGAATCGAAGGAATAGAAGCGGTCGTCCAGGCCGGACTTCAAAAGCGTCCAGTCACGTTCATTATCTCCGCGATAGTAAACGGAGAAGACGAGACTGTCGTCATTATCATCGTGCGCTGACCAATGCACCGCGATGTAGGCGCGATCACGCACCGCCGGAGGCACAGGCTCCATGCGAGGGCTCGTCACTGGGCCCAGATTGGCGTTCTCCGATCCGGCGTTGTGAGTCTGTTGCTGGTAGCGCATCCCCTGCTGCACGTCAACGTCATCCACCACAGGCGCCACATTCTGGGAAAGATAGTTGATCCCAACTGTATCAATCTGGGTAGCGGGATTGGCCGGCTTGAGCACCGCGCGCCACTGCACAAACCGTGCTGAAGGGACATCAACTCGGGCATCTTTGCTCAGATCAATCCTGGTCCAGGAACTCCAGTTGCGATCAGGATTGTCCACGTTGCCGCTGCGGGCAAAAAGCTCAAAATTTCCATGGCCGCGTACTTCAGCGCGCCCCCAGCGCGAAAAGATCTTGGCGTCGAGCACGTCGCTCTCAAACGAGCCCTCCGGCTCCGGAGTGTTGCTCATGACAAAGATCTTTCCCAGGTTGCTGCTGGAGCAATAAATCCCGCCACCCGGGGCCTTGCTGAACCCTGTCACCTGGTTGGCGCTCGCCTTGAGCAAGTCAGTGAAGTCGCCGTTCTTTTCAATGGCGTAGATGCGGCCCTTGTTGCCTGTTCCGGCAATCAGCCGGCCCGAGGCGTCAAAGTCAAGCGCGTAAACAATGTCGTCATGGGAAGACCAGAGCTTGCGTGGAGATCCGTCCGCCGCAATCAGATAAATGTCAGAGCCGCCCAGGTTTACATTGCCGACCAGTGGAGCTGTGATGGGCTGTGCTCCGGGCTGGACTGTAATGGGTGTAGAAGGTGCAATGGCAGTGGCCGCTCGCTTCTCGCCGGTAGCGGCGGCATAGATATTGCCCGCGGCATCCACTGCCAGCGCCGTGATCTCCTTGCGCGGCGCACTGTAAAGGACAAAGCCTTCGCCGGAGGGGGAAATTCGGTAAACCAGCGCGCCTCCATCCGAACCGGCAATCAGGTTGCCTTTTGGATCGAAGGCGAGCACGCGCATGTGCGCTTCGTCCGACTTGAAAAATACCGCTCCCTGCCCGTTCTTATCCACGCGGTAGATCTCGCCATTGTCGCCCGTCGCAACATACAGGCGGCCTTGATTATCAAATGCGAGGTCCCAGATGTATTTGGTTTTCGGATCAAAGAAAACACTCGACGTGTACTCGACCGCGCCCGCCTGCGCCGATTTCGATTGCGAATTGCGTGTAATTCTGTACACCTTTCCATCGGGAGAGGTTGCCGCGTAGATGGCCCCGTCCGCGCCAAGAGTGACCGCCTGGACCTGCAATTCCTTGGGTTCGAAAATGACAGAGGATTTCCCGTCCGGCGTAATGCGATAGACGCGTGCAGGCGCTCCCGTGGCTGCGTAAACTACGCCATCGCGATCAGAAGTTATCTGCCATGTGAACGTGGAAGGGCTCGTGTAGAGCATCTTGAACGCGGGGGCAAGCTCCAGTTCGCCGGTGCTGCGGATGGCGATACCGCGAGCCGTGCCGCGCTCAAATTCCTCATAGCCGGTTTCTTTCCATAAACGCGTGCCTTCCGCGGCAGCCAGCGCCGTGAACGCAAAAATCAAAAGTGCAGAAAAAAATATTTTCATCTTATTTATCAAGGTTAACAGCAGTTCGCTCTGGGAAGAAAATTGCCGGAGAGCGGGGCGTAACGCAGATGCTTTTTGAATCAACAGGCGCGCCAGATAGCGAATCGCCTGGAGTAGATCCCCGGTTGCAGCCAAACAGCGCAGGCCGCAACCGGAATTCTTCAACTACTTGATCGTCACGCTGATCACTTGCGAGCCGGTCACCACGTAGCCTACTGGCGTGGAAGACTCGTGCACGGCCGATTCGTTATAGACCACCATCTGCTGCGTGGAGCGCATTCCGTCCATCACGTTCATCACGGAAAGCGGCACGCCAGGCATTACTTTGTCTTCCACTGTGGCCTGGGGATTGGGTTCAAGCAGCGATACATATAGATGATCATTGAGGTGTTCTTTGTTCAGCAGCTCAATGGTGGAACCAAGATCCAGGCCGCGCACAGGGGTCATCCTACGCGCGCGGTCGAGCGTCTCAGCGTCGCTTACGAGGATGCGCAACGTACCGTTCGGCACGGATGTTGGTATGCGCACGGGAATCCTGCGCACAATTCGGTCGCCGCGATATGGACGCAACACCGCTTCCACTGTGATCTCGTCACCGGGGCGGGCTTCTGTCACATCAGTGCGGGCGTTTTCCAGCACCGCAGAATGGCGGTCACGCTCCAGTTCGAATTCGAGATTTACGCCCGCTACAGTCGGCGCCTGGAACGGATTGTCGTAGATCCGGCCAAAGTGGTCGCCCAGCGCCATGGCCACAGCGAATGCTGTCGGCTGGCTGTCTGTGGGGGAAAACATGTTGGTCAAGCGGACATCAGGGAATCCGTTTACATGGATTCTGCCGTTCATCCGATACGTGGTTTCCTCGCCGTACTGGTTCATGCCCATGAGGGCGTTGTAAACCGTGGTCATCATCATGAGCGGCGTCAGCTTGGCGTTGTTCAGCACTTCGTAATGGAATTCCCTGGGTCCGCTGGGGCCGTGGATGCTCAGAGTCACCGGAATCATCTGCGGCTCGCGATTGAACACACCCATGATGCCGGTCTTCCGGTCCTGCACGAAAGCGCCTACCGGTTCGGTGGTGTTGATGATCTTGAAAGCGTTGAGCGGCGATGCCAGAGTGTCGATGACGTTTGCCTTTGTCATCGGCATATCCACCATCCCATACTGCGTGAGCGGATGTCCGCAGGCGAGGAGGTGGTCCGCGTCCATGTAGGTGACGGTGCAGGTGGCGGCGGCATCCATATCGCCGCGAACCAGGATTGCGCTGACCGCCGAGCCCGGAACCAGAGGCTCCGGCTGCTTCTCACCGCTCGCAGAACCAACTCCCATCACCGGCGTAATGCCGGCAGCGGCGAATTGCGGGGCGAATTCCTTCAACGACGATTCGGTGAAGCCGTTAAACACGAAGGGAGAATCAATCGGCTGAAGATACTGTGTGACGCTTCCGAGGGGTGTGCTATCGGCGGCGCCTGGCCCGCTGGTTTTTTGCGGAACCACTGTCTTCGCCGCCACTGCGGTGCCCTGCGGGTTGATGCTGGAATCAAATTCGTTGATCTCGAGCATCTGCTGGATCGGGGTTACGCCGGCAATGGGCTCTTTCGAGAACTGGCCAATTCGGTAGGCGATGGCACCAAGCAATTTGCCGTTAATGTACACCGGGCTTCCGCTCATGCCGGCCACAACACCGGTGTATTCGGCCTTGGCCCCGGTAAGACGCACCAGAACCACGTCACTCTTAGGACCGTTCATGTTCTTGAGCACGCCAAGAACTTCCACGCCCATGCTTTCCGGTTGTGTACCCTGAAAAACCGTGTAGGCCACGCCCTTCATCCCCGCGTGGACTTCATCCACTGACATGAATTGTGTCTTGGCCGCCTGACCAGGTTTTGAGGCGCTTTTTGGTTGAGTCTGGGCAGAAGCTACGCCCAAAAAAGAGAGGAGCGAGACGAAGATGACTGCTTTTTTCATACGGCGTTACCCAAATTGCAAAGTGCCGTGCGCGAACTGCTCCTGACGCGCATAGAACTGCATTTCAAGCTGAGTTCGTGAAATTATGGTAATCGAGAAGCTCTGAAAAAGGCAGTCACAAATGTGCTTAGCACCCGTGGCTAAAAGCGCGTACTTCCGCTAGGGCTTTTCCCTTGGGCCCGCTCAGGCCGTTTCGTTTCCACAGCTTGCAAGCGGCTTCTTTACAGTTCTTTGCAGCCGTGGGATCACTCCGGTGAGGCGTGAAAAGCCTCTGAAACTGTGAGTTGGTGCATCTATACTATTAAAGAGTTTAACAAGAAGGCAGTCTTAGAATGTTCCCACTCTATACCGCCAGAAGCTCACGGCTCCGCTCGGTGAGTTCGCTGCCGGCGCTCTTGCTGGTCGCGCTGGTCCTATGCGTACTTACGCCCTGTTCCCTCAGGGGGCAGAACCAACCGGAGCAACAACCGAGTCCCACTCCCAGTCCGCAGCAGCAACAGAACCAGCAGAACACAACTCCCTCGGCGGGAGGGCCGGAAGGAGACATTGGACCCATTGCCATCCCGAAAAAGGGTGAGCCGGAGCCGAAGAAAGAGGAAGCTCCGAAGCCTCCGAAAAAAGACGAGGCGATGCCAAACTTCAGCCTGAAGGTCAACGTTCCCCTGGTTACGCTCGACGTGGGAGTGCTGACCAAAGATGGCACGTTTATCCCCGGGTTGAAAGAGGGAAACTTCCGAGTTCTGGAAGACGGTGTACCCCAGAAGATCGCTGGTTTCAATCAGACACAGGCACCGATCACCGCCGTGATCCTGATGGAATTTGCGAATAATTTTTATCCCTTCGAGTACGACTCTTTGTATGCCTCCAGCGTTTTCGCCAGCACACTCAAAAAGGAAGACTGGATTGCACTGGTGACGTTCGATATTCGCGAGCACATTCTGGCCGACTTCACCCAGGACAAACGCCAGATTTACGAAGGGCTGCGCAGTCTCCAGTTCGCCATGTCGCAGGAGACGAACCTTTTTGACGCGCTCTACGACACCGTGGACCGCCTGGAAGGTGTGGAAGGCCGCAAATACATCATCCTGATCTCCAGCGGGCGCGATACCTTCAGCAAACACACGCTGGACCAGACGCTCAAGAAAATACAGAACTCAAAAGATATCGCCATATACTCAATGAGCACCGGGCAGGCGCTTCGGGAGTACGCCGAATCCCACAACCTCATGCGGTACCTGTGCCCTATCACTTCTTTCAGTTGCAGCACAGAGTTCCTGCAGGCCGACAATCAAATGAAAACATTCGCCAAGATGACGGGCGGAAAATACTATGCGCCACTTTTTTCTGCGCAGTTCCGGGAGATGTTCAATGACATTGGGCAGACCATCCGAAACCAGTACAGCCTGGCGTATCACCCCACCAATCCCGCGCAGGATGGGAGCTACCGCAAGATTAAAGTTGAGCTGGTCGGGCCGGACGGCAAGCCGCTAAAGATGCGTGACGAGAAAGGTCACGACGTGAAATACACGGTGGTCGCACGCGAAGGTTACAGGGCGAAGAGAGAAGTGGAATAATTCATCGGGAGATCGGATCGCCAGATCACCCGATCTCATCTAGTGGAATAGTTGCTGTATTCCTAAAAACATCCCTATCCCTAAAAACACCGCCAATGCCACTCCGATACCACGCTCCCGGTTGACCTCGGGAATGAGGTCGGAAGCCGCGACGTAAAGAGTGACTCCGGCTGAAAGCGGCAGCCCTTCACTCAAAGAGCGCGTGAACACCGTCACGGTGAGCACGCCTAACAAAGTGGCAACACCCAGCAGTGCCGAAGCGGCCCAGGAGGCTCTCTTGCTTCTTCCCGCGGCCAACATGACAGACGATGCCGTAAAGCCCTCCGGCACCTTGTGCAGAATGACGGCCAGAAAAATTACCCATCCCAGCCAGTTCGAGACGAGAAACCCCGACGCGATGGCGATCCCGTCGAAAAATGTATGGATCACCAGACCGAAGATCACGGAGTAAATCCGGCGCGAGTCGGCGAATTCTTCTGCGTGCGTTTCTTCACCGAAATGAAAATGTGCGGTGACCGTATGCTCGAAGAAGTGGACGAGAAAGTAGCCCGCCAGGAGCAATAGGGAGGCATTCGGCCCCGCCAGGCGAATGCTCTCCGGAAGCATCTCCAGCAACGAGGTGCCAAGCATGAACCCGGACCCGAGCGCAATGAAGTAGCGCAGGTAGCGCTTGTCCCACTCTTTTTGCACCAGGATGGCGCCGCCAAAGCCGTTCGCCACGGCTGCAGTAATTCCCAGGAGAATGCTTGTTGTGATTGGAGTCATGGAGGAATAGGCGAGAATAACAGATCGCGTGGTCTTCGCATTCGCGCTGAATCAGCCGCTGTGCCGAATGTGCAGCACGTCTCCATCCTGCACTGTGTAGTCTTTTCCTTCTAAGCGCAGCAATCCCTTGGCGCGAGCATTGGCTTCTGAGCCGGCGTCCAGCAGTTTGTCCCAGTGAATAGTTTCGGCGCGGATGAAATGCTTTTCCAGGTCGGAATGGATGGCCCCCGCCGCCGCCTGCGCGCGAGAGTTCTTTGGCACCGTCCAGGCGCGGCATTCATCTTCGCCGATGGTGAAAAAGGAAATCACGCCCAGCAACTCGTAGGTTTTGCGGATCAAACGGGTCAGGCCGCTTTCCTTCAGCCCGTAACTGGAAAGAAACTCCTGGGCTTCTTCGTCACTCATTTCAGCGAGTTCTGCTTCCACCTTGCCGCAAATGGCCGTAGCGCCGGCGTTCGTGCGCGAGGCGAGTTCTCCCAGGTTGTACTTTCTGACGGCGTTCTCCAGGTCGGCCCCAAGCGTGGGCGACTCGTTGATGTTGAGCACGTAAAGAATTGGTTTCTGGCTCAGGAACATGAAACCGCGAATGCGTTTCTCGTCTTCGGACGAGATTTCCATTTCCCGCAGCGGCAGCTCTTTTTCCAGGTGGACCTTGCAGCGCTTGAGCAGATCGAACTCGCGCTCGAGCTCTGGATTTTTCATCTTTTTCAGGTCTTTTTCCACGCGCTCCAGCCGCTTTTCCACCTGGCCCAGGTCGCTGACAATTAGATCAAAATCTACAGTTTTTGCGTCGCGCAACGGATTGATGTCGCCAACGTGAGGAATCGCGGGATCGTCAAAGGCACGCAGCACGTGGGCCAGCGCGTCTACGGTGCGCAGGTTTGTGAGGAACGTTGTTTCCTTCAGCGCCTCCTGGCCAATAGCCGCCACGTCAACGTACTCGACGGTGGCATGCGTCAGCTTTTTCGGGTTATATTGCGCCGCCAGCCGGTCCAGACGGTCGTCCGGCACTTTGGCAATTCCAAGATGCGCCTCGCGCGGATTGGCGTGCGCGGAAACGTCAACTTTGGTCAGGATCTTAAACAGTGATGTCTTGCCCACCTGCGGCAGGCCGATGATTCCGCATTTCATTTCAGCAGTTAGCCCTTAGCCATTGGCACTTAGCTCTTGTGTCGCAACGTTCGATTGTAAATTAGGAATGAAACGAAACAATTGGTCCGAAAAACGTTTGAGAAAAGGCGCGTAAATCCACGCCAGAGAAGGCTAAGAGATAACCGCTAAAGGCTAGCTTCCGAATCGGCGGGCTGTCAAAAGCACAAGGCCGATCCCCAGAAACAGCACTCCGCCTTCAAGATCGGTGGATAAGACGTGCAGCCGGTTGAAATCCATGCGGCGGGAATCTGCGGGAGAGATGTTATCGATCACACCCATATCGCGGCGCAGTGCCTCCATTCTGGGAATGA
>Ga0207660_10000291_pt1 | contig 33191 bp, 24 predicted proteins | sample KBSC73BmetaG_FD_184335 | JGI IMG/M metagenome (GOLD analysis project Ga0207660, IMG submission 184335) | Corn rhizosphere microbial communities from Kellogg Biological Station, Michigan, USA - KBS C7-3B metaG (SPAdes) (version 2) | ecosystem: Host-associated > Plants > Roots > Rhizosphere ... | reverse complement strand
GCTACGACCTCATCCGAGCGATCGAGGAGCTTACCGGCGGCCGTTACGCCCCGAGCCCCGGGGTGGTCTATCCGACCCTCACCATGCTCCAGGACATGGGGCTGGTCGAGGAAGCGGCCGGCGAAGGCGGCCGCAAGCCGTTCCAGATCACCGAGGCCGGGACGACCCATCTGGAGGAAAACCAGGAGGAAGCCGACGAATTGATCGCACGGCTCGAGCGCCTCAGCCCCTCGCACCATGCCGAGGGCGGCTCTCCGGTGTGGCGTGCGATGCGTAACCTCGGAATGGCGATCCGCAATCGGCTCGGCCAGGGGGACGTCAACGAAGAGACCCTGCACGAGCTGGCGGCGTTGATCGACGAGTTCGCGCAGCGCGTTGAACGGCTGAAGTAACCGCCTAGCGTCCAGTCATCCGCGCGAGGCGCTCGCGCTTGTGGATCGCGTGGATGTAGGCGCGGATCACCGACCCGTTGATCGTGTCCCAGTCCATCGTCTTTGCGATGGCCAGCGCCGCCTCGCCCTGTCGGCGCCGGAGGTCGGGATCGAGAGCATAGGCCTCGAGCGCATCGGCGAATTCCTCCGGCTCGGTCCCGTCCACGAGGGTGCCGGTCACTCCGTGCCGCACGAGGTTGGTTGCGCCCGTCGCTTCGGCGGCGATGACCGGGAGGCCGCATGCCATCGATTCGAGCGTGACGTTCCCGAACGCCTCGGTGATCGAGGGGTTGAGGAACAGGTCGGCGCTCGCCAGCGCTCGGCCAAGGTCGTCGCCGGTCAGCTCTCCGGTGAAGATCGCGTCCGGAAGCTGCTGTTCGAACCACCCTCGCGCCGGTCCCTCGCCGACGACCAGCACGCGATGCTTTTGGCCGCGCTGGGCGAATAGGTGAATGGCGTCCGCGAACACGTCGAGGCCCTTCTCCATGACGACGCGGCCGAGAAAGACGATCACCATCTCGTCGTCGGCGATCCCCTGCTTGCGCCGCCAGGTCATGTCGCGGCGTTCGGGATTGAACTGCTCGCGGTCGACTCCGCGCGCCCAGATCATGATGTCGCGGTTCATCCGCTGGACTCGCAGGATGACGGCGGTGGACTCGGCCGGCGCCATCACCACCTCGCAGCGATGATAGAAGCGCCGCATGATGTCGCGCGCCAGGGGCTCGAGCGCCTGCAGATGGTAATAAGCAAGATAGGTGTCAAAGCGGGTGTGGACCGAAGCGACGCAGGCGATCTGCCTCTTTCGCGCCCAAGTGACGGCGCGATGGCCCACGATGTCCGGGCTGGAAACGTGGACCACGTTGGGATTGAACTCGGCGAGGTCGCGGCGGACGCGCTGCGGAAGCGCGATCGGCAACCGGTATTCGGCCCGGCCGGGGATCGGAATGGCCGGGATGCTGACGACGTCTCCGGTCGCGGGAAAAGCGGGCTCCCTGATGGTCGGCGAATAGACCCTGACCTTGACGCCCTGCCGAAGCAGATAGCCGACCAGCCGGTTCAGCGCCTGATTGGCCCCGTCGCGCACATAATTGTAATTGCCCGAGAAGAGGGCGACGCGGAGGTCGGTCGGCTTCACCGGCAGGGCTGTAGGGGTTAATTCGTGGGCGTCAAATTCGGGCTGCCGCCGATCGCCAGAAGCGATGCCCGGCTGTTCGTCCTCGGAAGCCTGCCGGGCGACGCCTCGCTCGCGGCGCGCCAATATTACGCCCACCCGACGAACCAGTTCTGGCGGCTCCTCGGGAGCGCGATCGGCGAGCATTTGGACCCGCTTCCCTATGAGCGGCGGATCGAGCGGCTTGCCGAGCGCGGCATCGGCCTTTGGGACGTCATTGCCTCGGCGAGCCGGCGTGGCAGCCTCGACCACGCGATCCGTGAGGCCGAGCACAACCAAATCGAGCATCTTCTCCATGATTTTCCGGAGCTGAGGGCGATCGCCTTCAATGGTGCGTCGGCTTCGACGATCGGAAGGAAGCTGATCGGCGAGCCGCCGGCCGGCGTTGATCTGATCGACCTCCCGTCCTCGAGTGCCGCGAACACGAGGACATTTGCGGAGAAGCTGGACGTATGGTCGAGGCTTGCCCAATTCGCCGGCCCCGCCCAGATTGCGCCGCATGAGTACGGTTGAAGAAGAAGAGGCCGACAGCGACAAGAGGCTGTCGATGGTCGACGAGGCGCTCGTCGCCGGCACCATTGCCAACACCAACGGCCTGCTGGTGATCCTCGCAAAGCTGGTCGCCAAAGGGGTGTTCGACCGTGCCGACCTGCAGGCTTTTTCGGACAGCTATTCGAAGCCGCTCGACCATGTCGGCATGCGCGAGAACGAGCTGGTGACCCAGATGCAGGATCAGATGGAGAGCACGCTCGCCGAACTCATGCGCTATTTGAGCGAACGCGACCGCGACGATTGATCGTATGAAGCTCACCGCCCTTGCCTGCGGCGCGGCAATGTTGGCCTGCGCCGGGCCGGCATTTGCCGTGGGCAAGCAGATGCCCGGCATGAAAATGCCCATGCCGATGAAGATCGCCGCGCCGGCCAAGAGTGCCGGCAAGAAGAAGATGCCGACGAAGAAGAAACTGCCCGCGCACAAATCTGCTGCGGCAACCCATCGGCATGTCGGCCACTCGGCCAAATCGCGCTCGCGGAACGAAGCGCCGGTCCGGCAGGAGATGATGCCAGGCATGGCGATGCCGGCCGCCCCGACATCGGCGCCCGGCGGACAAATGACGATGCCGATGCCGCCGCAATCCGCACCGGCCGCTCCGATGACCATGCCGATGGATCGCCAGCAGGCCGGTGCGATGGGCGCGACGCCGATGGCCGGCATGGACCATGGGATGCCCGCCATGACCATGCACGCGGCGCTCGGGCCCTACCCGGAGCAACGCGAATCGTCCGGCACCGCGTGGCAGCCGGACGCGTCCAGCGCGATGGCTGGGCCGATGATCATGTCGGGCAACTGGATGCTGATGGCGCACGGGACCGTGAACCTGGTCTACGATCATCAATCGGGCGCGCGCGGCGCGAACAAGGCGTTCGTCTCGGGCATGCTGATGGGAATGGCGAGCCGGACCGCCGGCAACGGGACATTGCAACTTCGGGCGATGCTCAGCCCCGATCCGCTGATGGGACCGCGCGGCTATCCGCTGCTGCTCGCGACGGGCGAGACGGCGAACGGCCGGACGCCGCTGATCGACCGTCAGCATCCGCACGATTTGTTCATGGAGCTGTCGGCCTCCGTCTCGCAAAACATCGGGGCGACGAGCAGCGTCTTCGTCTACGCGGGCCTCCCGGGCGAGCCGGCGTTCGGCCCTCCGGCCTTCATGCACCGCGAATCGATCATGGACTTGCCCGAGGCGCCGATCACGCACCATTGGCTAGACTCCACGCACATCAGCTTCGGCGTGGTCACTGCGGGCCTGGTTCTCGACCGGGTCAAGCTGGAGGTCAGCCGCTTCAATGCGCGCGAGCCCGACCAGCATCGCTGGAACATCGAAACGGGGCCGCTGGACTCCACCTCGGTTCGGCTGTCGTGGAACCCGGTCCGGACACTGGCGCTGCAGGGCAGCTGGGGCCATTTCGTCAGTCCCGAGCAGCTTGAGCCCGGCGTCGACCAGAAGCGGCTGTCCGCGAGCGCGCTATGGGCGGATGATCTAGCGCCCGGCTGGCACGCGGCGGCCACCTTCGCGTGGGGCCGGAAGACTGCGGAGCACCACAGCGACGACGCCTTTGCGGCCGAGGCTTCGCTTGCGCATGCCGGCTGGACCTTCTTCGGCCGCGGCGAGATGGCCGACAATCGCGAGCTGCTCGGGCTTGCCCAGCATGGGCCGGCCTTTCGCGTCGGCAAGGTCTCGTTCGGCGCCCTGCGTGATTTCCCGATTGCCAATCACTTCAGTATCGGCGCGGGCGGACTGTTCGCCGTCAATTTTTTGCCTTCGGCCCTCGCGCCGCTGTACGGGAGCCGAAATCCGGCGGGGATGATGGGCTTCCTGCGATTGAAGATCCGCTGATTGACTAGCGGCGCGCCAGCCCACATATCGCCGCCTCGCTTCAGCGATGGCCCCTTCGTCTAGCGGTCCAGGACGTCGCCCTCTCACGGCGAAAACACGGGTTCGAGTCCCGTAGGGGTCACCAATTCGCAGGATGTCCGGGGGACATCCGAGCATTGGTGACAGCCGCAGCGATTTGCCGCTCGAGCCAATCCGCGATGATGTCGGCAATCCGCGTCGCAGCCTTACCGTCGCCGTAGGGAAAGGAGCGACGGCGCATTTGAGCGAGCGCCGCTGGCTCCGCCAACACGCGGCGCGCCTCTGCGACAATGCGTTCCGAGGAGGTTCCGACCAGAATCGCGCTGCCGTCCGCGATGCCTTCCGGCCGCTCGGTCTTCTCGCGCAGCACCAGCAATGGAATGCCGAGTGCCGGGGATTCCTCCTGGATGCCTCCCGAATCGCTCAGGATCAGGTCGGCGCGGCGCATGTGCGCAATGAGTTCGCCGTGACTGCAGGGCTCGAGCAGACGGATGTTGCGGCTCCCGCCCAGCACGTCGCGCATCGTCGCGGCGACGTGGCTATTCGGGTGAAGGACGAAATGGATTTCTGCCCCTGCCGCGAGCTCGTGGATCCCGGCGGCGATCGAGCGCAGACCCTCACCCCAGGATTCGCGCCGGTGCGCAGTGACCAGCAGTCGCGGAAGCTTGCTTCGGCGAAGCCTGGCGGTTGGGAGAGTCGCTTCGACGGCGAGCAGCGCGTCGATCGACGTATTGCCCGTCACATGCACTTCGCCGCGGACGCGTTCCGAGGCCAAGTTGGCTGCCGCCGTCGGAGTGGGTGCGAAGAGGATGTCCGCATGGCTGTCGATGGCGGTTCGATATTCTTCCTCAGGCCACGGGAGCAGCGGATCGTGGGTCCTGAGGCCCGCTTCGACATGAGCAACGGGGACGCCCCTCGCGACTGCCGCCAAGGCGCCACCCAGGGCGCTGGACGTGTCGCCCTGAACGACCAGCAGGTCAGGCGGATTCGCGAGGCGCGAACGAATCGCGTCCACAACCGCGCCGACGTGCCGATGCGGGTCTTCCCAGCCGGGACAATGGAGCAGCTCCGCAGCGAATGCGGCGAGGCCGAACCCGGCCGGGTCGAGCCGCGGGTGTTGCCCCGTCAGGATCAGCGTCGGGTGCAGCCCGCGGTTCGCGAGCGCATGAGCAACGGGGGCCAATTTGATTGCTTCGGGCCTGGTGCCGATCACCAGACTGATTTGGGCAGAACGCAGCCTTCCCCCTAGCTCGGCGGCTGCATTGTGCCGCCGCTAGGGGCCAAGCTCAACGGAAATTGTCGGCGTAGGCCTGGATCTTCAGCCGCATGGGCGCGGCGGGGACCAGATGATAATCGAGCCCGTACCTTTTGCAGTAAGCGATCGCCGCTTCCTTCGACGCGAACGTCATCCGGACCTGCGGGTTGGTGTCGCTCGACCCGTTCCAGCCGGTCAGCGGGTCCGGGCGAAGCGGCTGCTGGCGCTCGAACTCGAGGATCCACTTGCCGGCATTGGCTTTGCCCGACTGGGTAGTCTTGCGCTCATGCTCGAAGATGCGGGCGACAGTCATGTACTGGAGGTGGCAAAGGCCGGCGAGCGAATCAAGACGCGCGCTTCGATTTGAGCGTCGGCAACGCCGCGGCAGGATCGTCGGGCCACGCGTGCCTCGGATAACGGCCACGCATGTCCTTGGCGACGTCCCGCCAGCTTCCGGCCCAGAAGCCGGGCAGGTCGCGCGTCGTCTGGATTGGGCGCCCCGCCGGAGACGTGATTGCGAGCACCAGCGGCACCGCGCCGTTCGCGATCGCCGGGTGCGTCGAAAGGCCGAACAGCGCCTGGGCGCGGACTTCGACCACGGGACCGGCCTCAGCCGAATAATCGATGCTGTTGCGGCTCCCCGCGGGACTGATGAACTCCGCCGGAGCAAGCCAGTCGAGCTTTCGCTTCGCCTCATGGCCGAGGAGCTGTTCGAGGGCGCTCACGAGCATTGCGGGCGCGATGTCGCCGAGGCGACGCTTTCCAGCGAGCAGCGGGGTCAGCCATTCCTCCAGCCGCTCGATGAGCAGATTGTTGTCGAGTGGCGAGATCGAGGCGTCGACCGCGTGGGCGAAAGTCGCACGGGCTCGCAATTGCCGCGCCCGCTCGTCCCACGGCAGCAGGTCGAGGCCGTGCTGGCGGACGCCGTCGAGTAGCGCCTGCTCGATCGCTTGCCAATCGGGCGCGGGATCGGGACCGCTCGAGAGGCGGACCGCGCCGAAGCGGCGGCTGCGGGTCGGGGTAACGGAGCCGGTGGCCGGATCGAAGGCGCCGTCGTGGCGCGTCTCGATGCGATCGGCGAACAGCTCGAGCACGCAGTTCTCATCAAGCGCCGCCGCGGAGAGGATGCGCGCGCCTGAGGCATGGCCGGCCACTTCACCCACGGCCAGCCATTCGCTTCGCGCCAGCGGCGAGGTCGCGTCGAGACGAAAGCCGCGGCCGCCGACCGATTGCCAAGTCTCGCCCGACGAATCCCGTCGGCGCGAGAGTCTATCGGGAAAGGCGAGGGCGAGAGCCTTGGCGAGGTCGTGCTCCGTTGCCGATCCGCTCGCGCCGACCGGGCCGCGCCAGTTCGCGGCCATCTTGCGTGCAGCCTCGGCACGCGGGCTTCGGTCCGAGCGCCACGTTCGCCAGCGCAGCTCGAGGTCGGGATCTTTGCCGCCGAGGCCGCGCTCGGTGAGCAGCGCGGCCACGTCGGCCGCCGCGGGCCCGAAGCCGCGCGCCGTCGCATTGATCAACATGTGTGCGAGCCGTGGCTCCAGCGGCAGCGCGGCAATCTCGCGACCGTGGTCAGTCAGGCGCCCTTCGGAATCAATGGCGCCGAGGCTCGCCAGCCGATTGCGCGCTTCCTCGATTGCCGCGTCCGGCGGCGGATCGAGGAACGGCAGGCGCCGCGGGTCAGGTTCACCCCACAGCAGCAAGGTCAGCAGCATCCTCGACAGGTCCGCCTCGAGGATTTCGGGTGGATCGTGCGGCGGGAGCGAGGCGGTCGCCGCTTCCTCCCACAAACGAACGGCGACGCCGGGCGCCTGACGAGCGGCGCGGCCGGCGCGCTGGGTCACCGCCGCGCGGCTCGCCCGCTCCGTAACCAGCCGCGTGAGGCCTGCGCCGCGGTCATAACGCGGCCGGCGCGCGAGGCCGCTATCGACGACGATCCGTACGTCCTCGAGCGTGACGCTCGTCTCGGCAATGCCGGTGGCGAGCACGAGCTTGCGCTTGCCGGGAGGCGGCGGGCGGAGCGCGGCGCGCTGCATGGAAGGGTCGATCCCGCCGTGCAGCTTGTGCAGCTCGATGTCGCACGGGAGCGCGCCCAGCGCTTCGGCAGTACGCTCGATTTCGGCGATGCCCGGCAGGAACGCGAGCAGCGAACCCGCCTGTTCCCTCAGCGCGGAGCGAATGGTGCTCGCCATCTGCGGTTCGATGCGCGCAGCCGCGTCGCGTCCGGCATAACGGATCTCGAGCGGGAAGCTCTTGCCCTCGCTGATGATTGTCGGCGGATTGTCGAGCAGCGTGCTGAACCGTTCCACGTCGAGGGTCGCCGACATTGCGACGATGCGGAGGTCCGGCCGTAACGCGGCCGCAGCGTCGAGAGCCAGTGCGAGGGCGAGGTCGTTGTCGAGGCTGCGCTCGTGGACCTCGTCGAACAGCACCGCCGAAGCCTTCCCGAGCTCCGGGTCGGCCTCGATGCGCGACAGGAACACGCCGTGGGTCATGGCGATAACGCGTGTGCTCTTGCCGACCTTGCTGTCGAGCCGGGTCGCATAGCCGATGGTCGCGCCGGGCTTTTCGCCGAGCTCGCCGGCGATGAATTCCGCTGCCGCGCGCGCGGCGAGCCGTCGCGGCACGAGCAGAAACACCTGTCCGCTGCACCACTCTTCGTCGAGCAGACTCGGTGCGACCCGCGTCGTCTTGCCCGCACCGGGCGGCGCAATCAGCAGCGCGCGCATGTGCTCGCGAAGCGCCGCCAGCAGGTCCCCCAGTACAGTATCGATCGGAAGGCGCATGTCAGCGCCTATAGCGACTTGCCCCGTCTATCGCGCTGCCTGGCCGCGCCCGAGATAGCGGTCGAACCAGGCAACCGTGCGCCGCCTCGAATCGAGCGCGTGCTCGGGACCGCGAATGCCATGTCCCTCGCCGGGATAGATGACCAGGCTAACGGGCACGCTCATCGCCTTAAGCGCGTGCCAATATTCGATCGACTGCGTTGGCGGCACCTCGATGTCCCGCTCGCCGGCAAAGATGAACGTCGGGGTCTTGGCGTTCTTGATCGTCCGGATCGCCGAAACTGCCCAATAAGGCGCGGAGTCGTCATAGAGGGACGCACCGAAATAGGGGATCATCCACTTGTCGATGCCGTTCGTGCCGTAATAGCTCAGCCAGTCCGACAGCCCGCCGCCGACGACGATCGCCTTGAAGCGGTTGGTCTGCGTGTTCGCCCACATGCCCATGAAGCCGCCGTAGCTGTAGCCCATCAGGCCGAGCCGATTGTCGTCGATCGGCGCTGCCTTTTCAGCGGCGTCGACGCCGGCGAGAATGTCCTTCAGATCGCCGCCGCCGAAATCGCGGATGTTGGCCCGGGTGAACGCCTCTCCCTGGCCGTAGCTTCCACGCGGATTAGGCAGGAACATATAATAGCCGGCGCGCGCGAGGTCGGCGTTGGTGCCTTCCCACACGAACCGCGGGCTATTCGCGGCCGCCGGACCGCCGTGGACGTTGGTGACCATCGGCGCCTTGCCGGACACGGCGCTGCGGGGCGCCAGCAACCATCCCTGAACCGTATAGGGGCCGCTCTGCCAGGTCAGGCTCTGCGCCCTGACCAGCGGCTGCCACGCATCATTATCATGTGTGATCTTGCGCGGTGCACCGACCGCTCCCGCATAGATCGCCGGAGCATTTTCGAAATCCTGCTCGTCGAATGCGACCTTCCGTCCGTCGGCCGAGCGGGCGATCTTTGCATCGCCCGCGCCGATCGACACCGGCGCCGACCAGGCCGGCTGGGCGGGAGCACCCGCGCTGGTGAAGGGAACGATCGCGTTGCGGTCGCCGATCAGCGCCGTCGCGATCAGCCCGGGCTTGCCCCAAAGAAGCGAGGTGAAGCTGCCGCGATAGTCCGGCGTGCGATCGACTGGCTCGCCGCCCGCGATCGGCACCATGTAGACGTCGCCGCCGATCGAGCCGAAATCGCTCATGATGCCGCCGATGAACGCGACGGTGCGGCCGTCCGGAGAGACGCGCGGCTGATTGAGCTGGAGCGCGGGCGCGGCAATTCGGCTGACGGCGCCGCTCGACGCATCGATGCGGTCGAGCTCGGCGATCCACCAATTGTCGTCGCCATTGCCGAGTGCCGAGGTCGCGACGAAACCGCTTCCGTCCGGAATCCAGTCATATTCGTACACGTAGCGGTCGGCCGGCGAAACGAGCGAAAGAGCGCCGCCCGACGCGGGAAGAATTGCGATCCGCTGCTCGTCGTTCTGCTCGCCGATTTCTCCGACCTGCCGAACGCCGGCCTGCGTCGCGCCGGCCTTCTTGCGCGCACCAATGGTGACGAGCAGCGCGATCCGCCGTCCGTCGGGAGAGAAGCGCGGGTCTTGGGCAATTCCGTCGATCTTGGTCAGCGTGACCGGCGCGCCGGCGCCCGCGAGCATCAGCTGCGTGCCTCCGTCGCCGGATTCGAGGAAGGCGAGCCGACCGTCGGGGGCGAAGACCAGATTGGAGTAATCGCAGCTCGCACAGGGATCGACGGTGGCCAGGACCGCTCCCGTCGACGCCGAGCGAATGACGATGCGGCCGTGCGCGCGAGTGCTTGAATCGGCGACGGCGTCGCTTTCGACCGCTGCGACGCGATCGCCCGCGGCGCTGAGCGCCACCGAGCCATATTCATGGAGCGTGGCCGCGCTCGAAGGAACAGCCACTGCCGCGCCAAGCGCGGCGACCAGGAAACGCATGAAACACCCTCCCAACGGAAATTCCGAACGATATCTTTGGATAAGCGCCCGGTCGCGCCGGAAATCAATAAGCGCGCGCGACCGCGAACTCGGCCGCCTCGATCAGCGCTGCCTTGGCTTTGCTCGGCGGGAACATGGCGAGCGAGTCGATCGCGCGGCGCCCATACTGGCGCGCGCGCTCGACCGTGTCCGTCAGCGCGTCGGTCGAGCGGAGCAGCGCCGTCGCCAGCGCAAGGTCGTCGTCGGACACGCGGTCGCCCGAGATCGCGGAGCGCCAGAAATCCCGGTCCGCGTCGCTTCCGCGCGCGTAGGCGAGGATCACCGGAAGCGTCATCTTGCCGTCGCGGAAGTCGTCGCCCTGGGGCTTGCCCATCGTCGCCGCGTCCGACGAATAGTCGATCGCGTCGTCGGTCAGCTGGAAGGCGATGCCGAGGTTGCGGCCGTAGGTTTCAAGCGCAAGCTCCGCGTCCTCGCTTGCCTCGGCGACGACCGGCGACACGCGGCACGCCGCCGCGAACAGCGCCGCGGTCTTGGCGCTGATGATCTCCAGATAATGTTCTTCGTCGGTCTCGATGCGCCGCTGCGCGGTGAGCTGCTCGACTTCGCCCTCAGCGATCACCGCGGAGGCGTGGCTGAGGATCCTGAGCACCTTGAGGCTGCCGTCCTCGACCATCAGCTCGAACGCGCGGCTGAACAGGAAATCGCCGACCAGCACGCTCGCCGGGTTTCCCCAAATCAGGTTCGCGGTGCGCTTGCCCCGACGCATCCCCGATCCGTCGACGACATCGTCGTGGAGCAGGGTCGCGGTGTGAATGAACTCGACCGCCGCGGCGAGCTTGTGGTGTCGTGTGCCGGGGTATCCGAGGAGGGTGCCGCAGGCGAGCGTCAGCATCGGTCGCATGCGCTTGCCGCCGCCGGCGATTAGGTGCCCCGCAAGCTCGGGAATCAGCGCGACCTTGCTCTGCATCCGCTCGAGGATGACCGCATTGACGCCGTTCATGTCGCTCGCGACGAGCGCCATCAGCGCATCGAGCGAAGGCGCTCGAGTACCTTGCAACGGGTGGATGGTCGCAGTCACGCCGCCGCACTAGCGGCGACAGTGAGCTTTTCCTAGCCGCCTACCAAACGTGAACGCGCTGGTCCGGCGGCAGGTAGAGCTTGTCCCCCGGCTGGACGTTGAACGCCTTGTACCACGGGTCGAAGTTGCGGACGATTCCGTTGACCCGGTACTTCTCGGGACTGTGCGGGTCGCCGAGCAGCTGCTGGCGAAGCGAATCCTCGCGGCTCTTGCCCTGCCAGCTCGCGGCATAAGCGATGAAGAACCGCTGGTCCCCGGTGTAGCCGTCGATCACCGGCGGCTCGCCATGGCGCGCGACATAGAGCCGGTAAGCGCGATACGCGGCCTCGAGCCCGCCGAGGTCGGCGAGATTCTCGCCGAGCGTGAGCTGGCCCTTGATGTGCACGCCCGGGAGCGGCTCGTAGGCGTCGAACTGCTTCACGAGCATGTCGGCGTGTGCCTTGTAGAGGGTCGCCGCCTGCTTGGTCCACCAGTCGCGAAGGCGTCCCTTGGCGTCGAACTGCCGACCCTCGTCGTCGAAGCCGTGGCCCATCTCGTGGCCGATGGTCGCTCCGGTCTCGCCGTAATTGACCGCCGGATCGGCGCTTGCATCGAAGAACGGAGGCTGGAGCTGCGCGGCCGGGAAGGTGACCTGGTTCATCACCGGATCGTAATAAGCGTTCACCGTCTGCGGGGTCATTTCCCACAAAGTCCGGTCGACCGGCTTGCCCAGCCGCGACAGCTCGAGATTCCACTCGAAGTTGGACGAGGCAATCGCGTTGGCAAGCGGATTGGCGCGGCTCACCTTGAGGTTCGAATAATCGATATATTTGACGGGGTGCCCGACGCGCGGGTCGAACGCGGCGAGCTTCTCAAGCGCTTCCTTGCGCGTCGGCTCATCCATCCAGCTCGCGTGGGCGATGAGGTCGCCATAGGCTGCCCGCATATCGTCGACGAGCTCGTTGACCTGCTTTTCGGTGTCGGGCGTCCAGTGCCGCGCGATGTACAGTTGGCCGACCGCTTCGCCGAGCGCTCCGTTGAGCAGCCGGACGCCGCGCTTCCAGCGGACGGGCTGCGCCGGAATGCCCTGCAGCGTCTTGCCGTAAAAGGCGAACTGCGCCTGGTCGAACTGCTTGGGTAGGAACTGGGCATGGTCGCTGATGAAGCGGAAGGTCATCCAGTCCTTCCACGTCGACAGCGGAACATCGGCGATCCGCTTGCCGGCCGCTGCGACCGCGCTCGGCTCGGCGACGATCACGGTCGGCATCTTACCGAGCCCGATGTGCTTCAGTGCCGCGGGCCAGTCGAACTGTGGCGCAAGCCTCATCAGCTGCGCGCGGTTCATCGGGTTGTAGGTCGCCTGCGGGTCGCGCCGCTTCTCGGGCGTCCACTGGTCCTTCGACAAACGCGTCTCGAGCGCGAGGATGGCATCGGCCTTGGCTTCGCCGCCGCGGATTCCGGCGAGGTCGAAAACCTGCGCGATATAAGCGTGATAGGCCTTGCGGATCGACTCGTACTTGTCGCCCTTGAGCAGATAATAATCGCGCGTTGGCAGGCCGAGCCGCGACTGGCCGCTGCGCACCGTGTAGCGGGTTGGGTCCTTTTCGTCGGCGCTGATGCCGATGCCGATCGGTCCGGCATAGGCCGGCTCCGCCATCAGCAGCACCAGTTGGTCGCGGGTTTTCACGTCGCCGATCCGCTTCAGATACGGCTGGAGCGGCTTCAGGCCCTCGGCGTCGATCACGTCCTGATCCATGTACGCCGCGTAGAAATCGCCGACCTGCTTCATGATCGGGTCCGAGGGTGACGTTCCCGCTTGCTCGATCAGGTTGCGGACTTCGACTTCCGTCGCGTCGGGCAGGTCGTAATTGTAGCCAGCGCCGCGCTTGTCCTCCGCGATCGGGTGGTTCTTGAGCCAGGTGCCTTCGGCATATTCGAAGAAATCGTCGCCGGGCTTGACGCTCTTGTCCATGTCGGCCGTGTCGACGCCCCACGTGCCGTAGACCGGCCTGGGCGCCGACAAAGCGGGGGAGGCGAGTGCCAGAGCGGCGCTCGCGACGAGCAGAATCGAACCGTATTTCATCTTACCTCCCCCGAGATCGTTCATGGATTACCAGATGTGGACGCGCTGCTCTGGCGGCAGGTACAGCTTGTCGCCGGGCTGCACGTTGAACGCCTTGTACCAGGCGTCGACGTTCCGGACGACGCCGTTGACACGGTACTTGCCCGGGCTGTGCTCGTTGGTGATCACCTGCTGGCGCTCCGCATCCTCGCGCTGCTTCTCCTGCCACGCCTGCGCGTAGGCGATGAAGAAGCGCTGGTCGCCGGTCAGCCCGTCGATCACCGGCGATGTGCCGTGCTTGGCCTCATACTTCTTGAATGCGGCGTAGGCGGCTTCGACGCCCGAAAGGTCGCCGATATTTTCGCCGAGCGTCAGCTTCCCGTTCACGTGAAGATCCGAGAAGGGGAAGAAGCTATTGTACTGCGCGACCAAGGCATCGGTCTTGGCAGTGAACGACTTCGCCGACGACGCGCTCCACCAGTCGCGGAGCTTGCCCTTCGGGTCGAACTTGCGGCCTTCGTTATCGAAGCCGTGGCCCATTTCGTGGCCGATCACCGCGCCAATCGCGCCGTAATTCGCTGCCGCGTCCGCGTTGGGATCGAAGAACGGCGGCTGGAGGATCGCGGCCGGGAAGGTGATCTGGTTCGCGAGCGGATTGTAGTAGGCGTTGATCGTCTGCGGATACATGCCCCACAAGGTGCGATCGACCGGCTTCGGGTAGCGCTTCAGCGCCAGCTTATAATCGAAGTCGGCGGCCGCCATCGCGTTGGCGAGCGGATTGCCCTTCACGATCTTCATCGACGAATAGTCGACATATTTGACCGGGTGGCCGATCCGCGGCTCGAACGCGGCGAGCTTCTCGAGCGCGGCCTTGCGGGTCGCTTCGTCCATCCACTGGTTGCTCGAGATGCGCTCGCGATAGGCATCCTCGAGGTTGCCGATCAGCTCCTTCATCTGGGCCTCGGACGAAGCCGGGAAGTGAGTCTGGACGTAGATCTTGCCGACGCCTTCGCCGAGCGCGCTGTTGACCGCGGCGACACCGCGCTTCCAGCGCTCGCGCTGTTGCTGAACGCCGTTCAGCTCCTTCGAATAGAAAGCGAAGCGCGCGTCATCGATCGCCTTCGGCAAATAAGAGGCGTGATCGGAGACGAAGCGGAACGCCAGCCATTCCTTCCACGTCGACAGCGGGGTCGACGCGAGGATCTTGCCCGCTCCGGCGACCGCCGACGGCTCGGTGACGATGATCGTCTTAGGGCTGCCCAGGCCCGCCTTCGAAAGCGTCGATGCCCAATCGAACTGCGGCGCCAGCTTCTGGAGCTGGGCAATGCTCATCGGGTTGTAGATCTTGTCGATGTCGCGGCGGTCGGCGGCCGGCCATTGCACCTTCGACAGCTCGGTCTCGAGCGCAATGATGCGGTCGGCCGCGGCTTCGCCGCCCGGCAGGCCGGCGAGCTTTTCGATCTGCACGATGTAGTCGCGATAGGCGGCGCGGTGCGCCTTCATCTTCGCATTGTCTTCAAGATAATATTCGCGGCTCGGGAGGCCGAGCGTCGCCTGGCCGGTGAAGACGGCGTAGTGATCGGGATCCTTGAAATTGGGCCCGGGACCGAGATCGATCGGCGCTGCGAAGCCGGGCTTGATGAAAAGCGACAGCAGTTGCTGGCGCGTATTCGCCGCATCGATCTGCGCGATATAGGGCTTCAGCGGCGCGGTGCCGGCCGCCTCGATCGCGTTCGTATCCATGAAGCTCGAGTAATAATCCCCGATCTGCTGGCCGAGATGGTCGCGGTTCGGGTCGCTCGCGAGCTGCTCGACGATCTGCCGCACGTCCTTTTCGGCGCCGTCCGAAAGGGTCACGAAGGGACCCGCCGAAGCGCGGTCGGAAGCGATTTGCGTATTCTTGTTCCAGGTGCCGTTCACATAAGCCCAGAAGTCGTCGCCGGGCTTGACCGACTTGTCCATTGCCGAGGCGTTGTAGCCCCAGTCGCCGTAAACCGGCTTGCCGGGTTGCGCCCAGGCAGGAAGCGCAATTGCGATCAGGCTCGCGCTCGCGAGCGTCAACATTCTGAATTTCATGGATTTCACCCCTCCGGAGAATCAGTCGCCAATGCCGCAACAGGCGCTTGTTTGGCAAGGGTTTTCGACGAATGGCGGAGTCGCTTCGGCGGCAATCAGCCGGCGGGAAGCGTCAGGCGCGCGAGCAGCCCGCCCAAGTCCTCGCTTTCGCCGAGCGAAACCCGCCCCCCGTAGATCTCCGCGACATCGCGGACGATCGCTAGGCCCAGGCCCGTCCCCGGCTTGCCGGTCGTGTCGAGACGGGCGCCGCGCGCGAACAGCTCCCCGCGGCGCTCCTCGGGGATCCCCGGGCCGTCGTCCTCGATCAATATATCGACCATCTCGCCTTTCGGCTCGACGGTCACGAACACGCGGCCCCCGCCATATTTGGCCGCGTTCTCGACGAGGTTGCCGAGCATTTCGTCGAGGTCCTGGCGCTCGACCCGGACCTGCGCCTGATGATCGCCGGCGATATCGATCGTCACCCCCTCGTACAGCCGGTCAACCGCGCGCTGCACCGCTTCGAGGCTTTCCCACACGCGGGTGCGCGCCTGCGACGCGGCACGGCGGCCGATCGCGCGGGCGCGGGCGAGATGATGGTCGACCTGCCGGCGCATCACCAGCGCCTCGCGGCAGACGGTTTCGACCAGATCCGGCGCATGCGCGGTCGCCGCATTGGTGATGACCGTCAGCGGAGTCTTGAGCGCGTGGGCGAGATTGCCGGCGTGCCGCCGCGCCTCTTCCGCCTGCTCCTCGCTGTGCGCGAGCAGCTGGTTGATCTCCTCGGTCAGCGGGCGGATCTCGGCTGGGAAGTCCCGCCCGATCCGCTGCCTGTCCCCGGAGCGGATTTCGGCGACCTCGCGCCGCACGCGCCGAAGCGGCCACAGGCCATAGACGGTCTGCAGCGCAGCGAGGATGATGAGCCCGACGCCGAGCGCAGTGAAGCTCCAGAACAGGATCAGGCGCAGTTTGTGGATCTGGCTGTCGATCCCCTCGTGCGATTCGGCGACCTGGAAGCGCCAACGTACCGGCGACCCCGGAAGGATGATGTCCCGCTCCACAATCCTCAGCGTCTCTTTGTGCCCTGGAACCGAGAATTCGTCGCTGTCGTACCAGCGCGGCTTGATGAGCGGCTGTGTGTCGGACACTCGCAGCCGCCGGTCCCACAGCGATCGTGAGGGATAGCAAAGCGACGAATTGTAGATTTGCCGCTGACAGTGGTTGGCCGGCACGTCGCTGACCTGGAAATAGAGTCCCGAATAAGGCTGGATGAAGCGCTGGTCGGCCGGCTCGCGGCTGAAGTGGACCTCGCCGCCGGGCCCGATCTCCGCCGCGTCGACCATCGAATTGAGCATGTAAACGAGCTGACTGTCGTAGCTGTCGATGACTGAACGGCTGAGAACCCGGTCGAGCGCAAAGCCGCCGATCAGGAGCAGCGCGATGATCCACAGCGCCGCGACGCCGATCATGCGCCGTGTCAGCGAGCCGGTGCGCCGGCGATGGGCTCTCCGGCTGGCGGCGGATGGAACGTCGGACGCCGCCGAAACGGGGGCGGCTTCTTTGTTCAAGCGGTCCTGACCTCCGCCGGCTCCTCAAGGCTGTAGCCGAGCCCGCGGATGGTGGTGATCACGTCGGCGCCGAGCTTCTTGCGGATGCGCGTCACGAACACTTCGATCGTGTTCGAATCGCGGTCGAAGTCCTGGTCGTAGATGTGCTCGATCAACTCGGTCCGGCTGACCACCTTGCCCTTGTGATGCATGAGGTAGGAGAGCAGCTTGTACTCCTGCGCGGTGAGCTTGACCGGCTCGCCCGCCTTCGTGACCTTGCCGGAGCGCGTGTCGAGGCGGATGTCGCCGGCGATGAGTTCGGATGAGGCGTTGCCCGACGAACGGCGGATGAGCGCGCGCAGCCGCGCGATCAGCTCTTCGGTCTGGAACGGCTTTGCGAGATAATCGTCGGCGCCGGCGTCGAGGCCGGCGACCTTGTCCGACCAGCTGTCGCGAGCGGTAAGCACGAGCACCGGCATCTTGCGCCCTTCCTTGCGCCAGCGGTCGAGCACCGTCAGCCCGTCGACTTCCGGCAGCCCGAGGTCGAGGATCACGGCGTCGTAACTTTCTGTCGATCCGAGATAGTGGCCGTCCTCGCCGTCGGTCGCGAGGTCGACGGCGTAACCGGCACCTTCGAGGGTCGAGCGCAGCTGGCGTCCGAGGTTGGGTTCGTCTTCGACGATCAGAACGCGCATTGCTGCTCCCCGGAGCTGTTCATCTTCGCGCCGTCAACCCGTGGTGCGACGAGAGGTTGCTTTGGTGAAACAACTGGGAGGCCGCGCGGAAAAGTCAATGCGCCGGAACGAAACTTACCGGTCGTGGGAGCGCCGAATGATCCGCCCGGTCTGGGGGTCAACGTCGACCCAGATCACGCGGCCGTCCCGAATGAACTTCATGCGATAGCTGCCGCCGTTGATCTCGGGGCCGAGATAGTCGGCGCCCGGACCCATGAACGGCATCACCCGGCGCTCGAGCTGCGGGAGCGGCATCGATCGGCCGTCGTGGCGTTCCTGGAACGCCCGCTCGGAATCGCGCGGCGGATCGCCCAGCGCGGGGGCGCTGGCGAGGCCGGTTCCAAGCACACCGGCAACAAGAAGGGCACGCAGAATGTTCATCACAGGACTCTTTCGTCGGGCGCACTTCTAACATCAGCCATTGAATTAGCTATGAACGCGCCCGCACGGGGGCGTTCAGGATCACAGGGCGTTGCAATCGCGCAACAGCGGCCCTGGAGGGGTTCAGGCCGCCGCTTTCCTTGGCTACGGGGCGCCATGGCCGCACCCATCCTCTCTTATGAAGAGCTCGCCTTGATCCAGGGTGAAGGCTGGCTGTTCCGCGGCCTCGATCTTTACATCGCCGAGCGCGACCGGCTGGCGCTGATCGGCCGCAACGGCGCCGGCAAGACGACGCTTCTGAAGTGCCTCGCCGGCCTCATCGATCCCGACAAGGGCAAGCGGACCATTGTCCCGGGCACCAACGTCGTGCTTCTGGAACAGGACCCGAAGATGGACGGCTTCGAAAGACTGGCGGACTGGGTTGCACATGGCGCAGACGCGCCCGAGCCGCACGAGGCGGCGGCGATCGCCGACCAGCTCGGCATCGACCTGTCGCGTCCCACCGCCACAGCCAGCGGCGGCGAGCGGCGCCGCGCGGCGATCGCGCGGGCGCTCGGCTCCAGCGCGGATGTGCTGCTGCTGGACGAACCGACCAACCACCTCGACCTCGGCGCGATCGAATGGCTCGAAGACTGGCTGAAGCGCTTCAAGGGCGCGTTCATCGCGATCAGCCACGATCGGACGTTCCTGACCCGGCTCACGCGGAGCTGCCTGTGGCTCGACCGCGGGCAGCTGCGGCGCGCGGAAATCGGCTTCGGCGGCTTCGAGGCGTGGACCGAGCGCGTCTACGACGAAGAAGCGCGCGCGGCCGAAAAGCTCGACGCCAAGCTCAAGCTCGAGCTTCACTGGCTCCAGCGCGGCGTGACCGCACGGCGGCGGCGCAACCAGGGTCGGCTCACCAAGCTCCACGAAATGCGGGCGCAGCGAGCGGCGATGCTCGGCGCCGCCGGAATGGCCAAGCTCGCGCTCGCCAAGGACGACGTGCGCTCGAAGACGGTGATCGACGCCGAACATGTGTCGAAGGCCTACCCGAACACCGTTCGGGCTGAGCCTGTCGAAGCCCTGTTCCCCTCTCAAGAACAAGACCGCTCTTCGACAACCTCAGGGCGAACGGGCCTGGGAGAGAGGGTGATCATCCGCGACTTTTCGCTGCGCATCCAGCGCGGCGACCGGATCGGCATCGTCGGACCCAACGGCGCGGGCAAGACGACTTTGCTGAAGCTGCTCACCGGGGAGCTGGGGCCAGACAGCGGCACCGTGACACTCGCGAAGACGCTTTCCGGCATCGTCATCGACCAGCAGCGCAAGCTAATGGAGCCGCAGCGGCGCGTGAAGGACGTGCTTGCCAATGGCGGCGACTGGATCGAGGTCCGCGGTCACAAGAAGCACATCAAGGGCTATTTGAAGGAATTCCTGTTCGACCCGGGGATTGCCGATGCGCCGATCGGTTCGCTCTCCGGCGGCGAGCGGTCGCGCCTGCTGCTGGCGCGGGAGTTCGCTCGGGCCGCCAATTTGCTGGTCCTCGACGAGCCGACCAACGACCTTGACCTCGAAACGCTCGACCTGCTCCAGGAAGTCATCGCCGATTATGAGGGCACGGTCCTCATCGTCAGCCACGACCGCGACTTTCTCGATCGCACGGTGACGATCACGCTCGGGCTCGACGGATCGGGCAAGGTCGACATCGTCGCCGGCGGCTACGAGGATTGGGTCAGGAAGAGGTATGAAGCGCATCGTACGCCGGTGAAGGCGGAGGCCCAGGCTGCCGCGAAACCCGCGCGTGACCGCGCTCCTGAACCGCGGCCTTCGCCCGGGAGCAAGCTCTCCTACAAGGACCAGCGCGACTACGATCGCCTCCCCGACGAGATCGAGCGGCTGCAGGCCGCCGTCGCCGCCGACGAAGAGACACTCTCTGACCCCGATCTCTACACGCGTGACCCGAAGCGCTTCGCCGAGCTCACCGAGCGAATCGCGCGTCACCGGGCCGACATCGAAACCGCCGAGCTTCGTTGGCTCGAGGTCGCCGAGATGGCCGAACAGCTCGCCCGCTAGCTTGCGAACGTTGACGATCCGTCACAATCTGGTGCGATGATGCTGCGTCTCCTGGTTGGACTCTCGCTTTTCCTCGGCAGTGCCGCGCTCGCGCAGCCGGCACCTCTCCCCTTCGTGCTGAAGCAGGTCGGTCCCGGCGTTTACGCGGCCATCGACGGGCCGCAGCACAAGGCCGGATCGAACGCCGGTTTCGTCATCGGCGACGACGGCGTGCTGGTGGTCGACAGCTTCTTCAACCTCGACGCCGCTCGCGCGCTAGTCTCGGAGATCCACCGGCTGACGCCCAAGCCGATCCGCTACGTCGTCAACACCCACTATCATGTCGACCATACCGGCGGCGATCAGGCACTGCGCGACGCGGGCGCGATCATCATCGCCCACCGCAACGTCCGCGGCTGGGTTCGGACCGAGAACGTGCATCTGCTCGGGAGCCAGATCACACCGGCATTCCAGGCGCAGATCGCGGCGCTACCGCTGCCGGATGTCACCACCGACAAGGACCTCACTGTTTGGCTGGGATTGCGCAAGGTCGTCGTCCGCACTGTCCTCGGCCACACCGGCGGCGACCTGACGATCTTCGTGCCCGACGCGAAGGTGCTGTTCACCGGAGATATGTTGTGGAGGAAAATCCCGCCGAACCTGATTGACGGGTCCGTCAAGGAATGGAGCGCGACCGACGCCGATTTCGAAAAGATGACAGATGCGGCGCACATGACTTACGTGCCCGGCCATGGCGATGTCGCGAACCTCGCCGACGTCAAGGATTTCCGCGCCTATCTCGCCGACCTGAAAAGGCTGGTGACGGAGGGCCGCAAGGCGGGTCTCAAAGGCGATGCATTAGCTCAGGAAGTCGCTCCGAAGCTCAGGGCGCTTCACCCCGACTGGACGATCAGCGACCGCGCCGCGGCCTTCGAAGTTCGCTACATGGCCGACGAGTTGGCCGGCACGAAGCGACGGCCCGTCCCCCAGCCGGATTGACGCCGCTCAGGCGCTCAGCCGATATTGCTTGAGCAAATCGTAAAGCGTCGGGCGGCTGATGCCGAGCAGCTTGGCCGCGCCCGAGATATTGTTGTCGGTGCGGCTCATCGCCTGGCGGATCGCCTTGCGGTCGGCGATCTCGCGCGCGGCGCGCAGGTTGATCGGCAGCACGTCCTCACCGACCTCGGTCGCCGTCTGGAGGTCGAGGTCGGCGGCGGTCACGCTCTTGCCGTCGGTCATGATCACCGCGCGCTTGATTCGGTTCTCGAGCTCGCGGACGTTGCCGGGCCAGGCATAAGCGTCGATCGCCTCGACGGCGTCGGGGCTGAGCGACTGGACGCCCGGATTGAGCTCGCGCCCGAAGCGGTTGACGAAATGGCGCGCGAGCAGGACCGCGTCGCCCGACCGCTCCGCCAGCGACGGGATTTTCACCACGATCTCTGCCAGCCGGTAATAGAGGTCCTCGCGGAAGCGGCCGTCAGCGGTCATCGCTTCAAGGTCCTGGTGGGTCGCGCAGACGATCCTTGTGTCGACCGCGATCGGCTGCCGCCCGCCGATCCGCTCGATCACCCGCTCCTGGAGAAAGCGCAGCAATTTGACCTGCAGCGGCAGCGGGATGTCCCCGACCTCGTCGAGAAACAATGTCCCGGCTTGGGCGAGCTCGATCTTGCCGACGTTCGACTTGACTGCTCCGGTGAAGGCCCCGCGCTCGTAGCCGAACAGCTCGGCCTCGAGCAGGTTCTCGGGGATCGCCGCGCAATTGATCGCGATGAAATCGCCCTTGCGGCCGCTCTTTTCGTGCACGGCCCGCGCGAGCAGCTCCTTGCCGGTGCCGCTGGCGCCCAGCAGCATCACCGACACATCGGCCGAAGCGACCCGCTCGATCGTGCGCGCGACCTTCAGCATCTCCGGCGCCGCGGTGATGATCGACCCGAGCACGGTCGCGGCCTCTCCCGTTTCGAGCCGGCGGTTCTCCTCCTCGATCTCATGGAGGTGGAAAGCGCGCGCCACGATCATTCCGAGCTCGTCGATGTCGACCGGCTTCTTGTAGAAATCATACGCGCCCATCGCGATTGCCCGCGTCGCGCTTTCGCGCGCGCCGTGGCCGGTCGCAACGATCACCTTCGTGCCGGGCTTCAGCCGCAGGATCTCGGCGAGCGTGGCGAAGCCCTCTTCCGTGCCGTCGGGGTCCGGCGGCAGGCCGAGGTCGAGCGTGACCACCGCCGGCTCATGCGCCCGAAGCGCGTCGATCGCACTCGCCCGGTCGCTCGCGCATACGACTTCATAGCCGTCATAGGCCCATTTGAGCTGCCGCTGTAGGCCTTCGTCGTCCTCGATGACGAGCAGCACTTTCAAAACCTCGCTCATGCGATCTTCCGTTCCGGTTCGTGTACGGGCTCGGCGGCCGGCAGGCTGATGGTGAAGGTGGTGCCCTGGCCGGGGCGGCTGTCGACGGTCATCTGCCCGCCCATCGCGACGATCAGCGAGCGCGCCTCGAACGCGCCAATTCCAAAGCCGCCGGATTTGGTCGAGGCGAACGGCTGGAACAGGCGATTGCGGATGAAGTCGCCGTCCATTCCGACGCCCTTGTCGCTGATCGCGATCGTCACCTGATCCTCGCTGCCGCCGACACGAACCGTCACCGGCGTGCCGCTGCTGGCGTCGAGCGCGTTCTGGATCAGGTGCCCCACGGCCTGCTCGAGCGCACTCGCGTCGACCAGCGCCGACACGCTCGCGTCGCCGAGCAGCTGGACATCCCGGTCCCCGCGCTTCGCCGCGATGGCGCCGCCGAGGATCGGGCGGAGCCCCTGCGCTTCGAGCCGCTGCACCCGCGCCTGCGAATGCGGGGCGAGCCGCGCGAGAAGCTCGTTCATCTTGCCGACCGAGGACTGCAGCGTCGCGACCATGTCGGCGCGGAATGCGGGATTGTCCGCGTGGCGCTCGGCATTGCGCGAAAGCAGCGACAGCTGGCTGACCAAATTCTTGATGTCGTGGAGTATGAACGCGAACCGGCGGTTGAACTCCTCGAACCGGTGCGCATTGGCGAGCGCTTCCTGCCCGAGGGCCTCGGCGAGCGAGCTTGCCGCCTGGTTGCCGGCCGTGCGCAGAAGGTCGAAATCCTCCCAGTCGAGCGCCCGGCGATAATCCGGAGCGGCGAGGACGACGATTCCGACCAGGCGCCGCTGGTGGATCAGCGGGACGCTGACCCACACGGATTCATCCTCGATCATCCACGCCGGAAAGGGCAGCGCCTTGTCTGCCGCCGTAGCCCAGCCGCGCCGGAGCGATTCGAACTCGACGATGCGTCCGCTCGCTTCGGTCGCGCTCCACAGGCCACGCGAGTCCTGTAGGCCTGTTGCCGGAACATCCCCCGGCCAGTTCCAGTTCGCGCCGACGGCCAGCGCTCCACCGTCGCCGACGAGCAGCAACCCGCCCGGCGCATCGACGATGTCCGCGAATGCCTTCACCAACCGCTCCGTCAGCGGCGGCGCGTCCGGCCCCGCGCGGCCAAGCGTCTCGGTGAACCGCAGCCACTCGGTGCGATAGTCGTAGCGGTGCTCGAACAGGTGCTTGGCGAGCTTGACCTTGGCCCAGCCGCGCGCCCGCGCGCTCGGCAGAAGAACCATTGCCGCAACCGTCATGGCCGCGAGCACGGCGATCATCAGTCCCGCGGTCCAGTCCACGCCCGAGCCGCGAAGCGCCGTCGCGACGATCGCCATCAGCGCAAAATAAGCGCAGATCGCGAGGAGCGAGAGCGATTGGAACGTCGCCGCGCGCGACAGGCGGATGCGCCAGCCGCTTTCTTCGCGGCTCGCAAAGGCGAACAAAGGCGCGGCGAGCGCGACCGGAAGTCCGCGCCACTCCCCGAGCGTGCGCGCGGTCGCCGACCCGAGATAGGCGATCGTGTAAAGATTGAGGTCGTAGATCCACATCAGCGCAAGGCCGAGCGTCGCCAGCCGGATATGCGACCGGCTCGCCGGCGCCGCCTGGCCATAGACGTTGTGGACGAGGACCAGCGCGCCCGCCGCCGCGGTAATCCGCAGGATCAGCCCGGTCTGGCCGATCGCGCCGCTCGGCGAGATGAGCTGCAATGTGTCGGCGATCAGCTGCATGCCGATCACCGCCGCGACCGCACCATAGACGAGCTTCAGCCCGTGCTGGCGATCCTCGCTAGCGGTGGACAGGCTGTAAAGCAGGCTGATCCACAGGAGGTTGCGGGCGCTTTCCGCGTAAGCGACGATGGCCACGCCCGGGCTGACGGCGGTCAGCCACGCCCAGCAGGCGGTGACCGCAAACGCCCCCGCGAGCAGCCGCTGTGCCGGCTGGCGCGCCGCTGCGCCGAGGCGCCAGATCATCAGCGCGGTGAACAGCGCGGCGGCGAGCGCATGGCTCCAGAAGGCGATCAGCGCGTCCACGCCGCCGCTCCCGCTTGGGCCAATGTCAATTCCACCGACATGGCGACGGGTGTCGCTAAACTTTACAAATAAGTCGTGAACGGCGCGCGAAATGGCCGCTCTGTTCTATCCTTTCTTCAGGACGTCGAGCGCCGCGACGGTCATGGCCTCGGTCGCGGTCGAAATGACCTTCTCCGCGTCCGGCGCCCAGAACGGACTGTGCAGCGACGGCAGTTTCAGCGTGTCGCCGTGGACCGCGTCCCATTTCGCCTGCGGGACGCCGCCGACCCAGAAGATCGTGCTCTGCTTCGATTTATCCGCGAGCCAGTAACGGCTGAAATCTTCGCCCGCCATGATTGGCTTGGTTTCGACCACCCGCGCATCGCCGAAATGCTGGCGGAACAAAGACACGAGATGAGTCGAAAGCGCCTCGGTGTTGAACGTCGACGGCGTGTAGGTCTCGGCGACCGTCACGACGGGCATCTTGTCCTCGGGCATTCCCGCGGCGATCGCTTCGCCGCGCGCGATCCGGGCGATGCCGTCGAGCAGCAGCTTGCGCGTCTCGGGCGTGTAGCTTCGGACCGTCAGCTCGAGTTTCGCATCGTCGGGAATGATGTTCTGCTTGGTCCCCGCATGGAAGGTGCCGACGGTGACGACCGCCGGCTGCTGGGGGTCGTTTTCGCGGCTGACCAAAGTCTGCAGCGCAACGACGATTCGTGACGCGAGGACGATCGGGTCCTTGGTGTTCTGCGGATAGGCGCCGTGGCCGCCGACGCCTTTCACGTCGATGCTGACGCTGTCGGTATTGGCGAGCGCATAGCCGGTCGTCACGCCGATCACGCCCGCCGGAAGCGATGCGGAATCGTGGAAGGCCAGCATCGTGTCGGGCTTCGGAAAGCGGGTGAACAGGCCGTCGTCGAGCATCGCCTTGGCGCCCATGCCCATTTCCTCGCCGGGCTGCAGGATCATCACCAGGGTGCCCGACCATTGGTCCTTCATCGCCGCCAGCCGCCGCGCGGTCGCGAGCCAGGTGGTGATGTGCGTGTCGTGGCCGCAGGCGTGCATCACCGGAGTGACGGTGCCGTCGGGCAGCTTTCCGGTCACCTGCGACGCGAACGGCAGCCCGGTTTGCTCCTTCACGGGAAGCGCGTCCATGTCGGCGCGGATCAGGAGCACCGGTCCCGGCCCGTTCTTCATCACGGCGACCAGGCCCGTCTTCCCAACATGCTCGGTGACGTCGAAGCCCAGCTTGCGCATCTGCGGCGCGAGCAGCGCAGGCGTGCGCACCTCCTGCATCGACAGCTCCGGATGCGCATGGATGTCGCGGTAAAGCGTCATCAGCTGCGGCATGTCGGCGTGGATCGCATCGGACAGCGCCGCACCGCTTGCGGGAGCCGCGAGCAGCGTCGCCGCGGCAAGGAACAACAGCTTTTTCATCACGCAGCTCCGTTGGTGGTTGGGATCAGCTCGATGACGTCGAGCTGGGATTCGAAATGCGGCTTCGGCATGATCAGACGCCAGTGGTTGGGACCGATCCGTTCCACGTACCCGGCGACGTCGCGCAGCTCGTCCTGGCCATATTGGAGCGCGCGCGTTTCGTCGCCGAGGACGAGCGTGCCGAGGAAGACCTGGCGAACGGCATCGCCGGGAAAGATCAGCCCGACGTAGCGCTGCTGGCCCCCGAACTTGTTGAACCGCTCGAGCCCGCGAAACGGCTTCACCCGGCACAGGAACGGCGGATTGCTGACGTAATGGCGGCTGCCGCTTTCGGTATTCGCGCCGAGCTTGATGACGCGGCAGCGGAAGATCCCGTCGGGAATGGCGGGCGGGCCGAGCGCCGCGTCGGGCTCTAGAAGCGCGCCTTCGCGGGCGATGTCGGCAGAAAAGCCCGCCTTCTTCGCGTCATCGAGCGCCGCGACGAAGGTCGTACGCCAGTCGGCGAGCCGCTGCCGGTCGTTCGCGGTTGCGACATCCTTCCACGCCGTCGTCCAGCGCGGGATCAGGCCCGAGGGTTGCTCAATGACGTTGCACGACGAGCATGTCAGCAAGGCAGCGAGGAGGAGGGCGGCGCGCATGACGCCCAGCCTAAGCAGCAGTCCAGCCGCCGTCCATGCTGAGGTTCGCGCCAGTGATCGATGCGGCTTCGTCCCGGCACAGGAACAGCGCCAGCGCGGCGACTTCCTCCGGTGTCACGAACCGTTTGGTCGGCTGGGCCGCGAGGAGGACGTCGTTCATCACCTGCTCGCGCGTGAGGCCGCGGGTGCGCATCGTGTCCGGGATCTGCTTCTCGACCAGCGGCGTCCAGACATAGCCCGGCGATATGCAATTGGCGGTGATCCCGTCGCGCGCGGTTTCGAGCGCGACTGTCTTGGTGAACCCGGCGATGCCGTGCTTCGCCGCGACATAGGCGGACTTATTCGGCGAAGCGACGAGGCTGTGCGCGCTCGCCGTATTGATGATCCGGCCCCACTTCTTCCGCTTCATCGCCGGGATCGCGAGCCGCGTCGTGTGGAACGCCGACGACAGATTGATCGCGATGATCGCGTCCCATTTCTCCGGCGGGAAATCCTCGATCGGCGAGACGTGCTGGATGCCCGCGTTGTTCACGAGGATGTCCGGTCCTCCGAGCTCGTCGGAGCAGCGCTTCATCATCCGCTCGATCTCGGCCGGCTTCGACATGTCCGCGCCGTCGTGGATCGCGCCAAGCTCGTTGCACTCGCGCTCGATCTCGGCCGCGTCGCCGAAGCCGTTGATCATCAGCTTCGCGCCCTCGGCGGCGAGCGCTTTGGCGATCGCCAGCCCGATGCCTGACGTGGAGCCGGTGACGAGCGCAACCTTGCCTTCTAGAATCATGCCTGTGGCAATGACGCTTGGGCGTCGAATTGCAACCGCGGCCGCCGTTCACGCATTGGGCAGCGGCAACAGGAGGGCCCTCGATGCGGTTCGGCGACGAGCGCGAAAGCACCAACTTCGACGATCTCACGGGCCGTAGCGGCGGCGGCTTCGGCGGCGGGCTCGGCGGAGGCGGTCTCGGCTGCCTGTTGCCGCTGGTTGCCAGCCGCTTCGGCATCGGCGGCGTGATCGTCCTGGTGATCGGCTATTTCATCCTGACGTCGCTGGGCGGGCTGAATACCGGCGGCGGTGGATTCGCACCGGCAACCCAGCAGCAGGGCGCGGCCTCCGGGCAGAGCAATCTCGATCCGACGATCAAGCATTTCTCGCTCCAGGTGCTCGCCTCGACCGAGGACGTGTGGACGGTCCTGCTCCGCGCGAAGGGCATCCAGTACACGCCGACGCGCCTCGAATTCTATTCGCAGGAATATCCCTCGGGGTGCGGCGCGGCACAGTCGGCGATGGGGCCGTTCTACTGCCCGACCGACAAGAAGATTTACCTCGACGCCGAATTCTTCGGCGAGCTGTCGCAGCGGTTTCAGGCGCCGGGCGACTTTGCCATGGCTTATGTGATCGCGCACGAGGTCGGCCATCATGTACAGGACCTCACCGGCACGCTTGGCCAGGCCGAGCAGCAGCAGGCCCGCGAAAGCGAGACGCAGGGCAACGCCACGCAGGTCAAGATCGAACTGCAGGCCGACTGCTACGCCGGCGTCTGGGCCGCCAACGCCAAGGCCCCGGACGGCCAGCAGGTGATGCAGCGGGGCGATTTCGAGGAAGGCATGCGCGCTGCCGAGGCGATCGGCGACGACACGCTCCAAAAGGAGACGCAGGGCAGGGTGGTTCCCGACAGCTTCACCCACGGCACCTCGGCGCAGCGGATGAATGCGCTCCAGACCGGCTTCAAGTCGGGCAATCCGGACGCCTGCGCTTCCCTTTAAAGCTTAACCAGCATCTTCCCCACGTTCGCGCCCTCGAACAGGCCGAGGAATGCGTCGGGCATGTGCTCGAGACCCTCGACCACGGTTTCGCGCGATTTGACCGCGCCGCTCTTCAGCCAGCCGCCCATCTCGCGGTAGAATTCGTCCATCCGCGACTGGTAATCGAAGACCAGGAAGCCCTGGATTCGGATGCGCGCGGCGATCACGCGCATCATATACCGAAGGGTCGTCGGTTCGCGCTTGTTGTATCCCTCGATCATCCCGCAGATCGCGAAGCGCGCATAATTGCGGGCGACGGCGAGCGCCGCGTCGAGATGGTCGCCGCCGACATTGTCGAAATAAACGTCGATGCCGTCCGGCGCCGCGGCCGACAGGCTCTTCACCAGAGGCCCGGCGCGATAATTGATAACCGCGTCAGCGCCGAGCGAGCGGACGTAAGCGCATTTCTCCTCGCCGCCGGCGGAGCCGATCACCGTCATGCCCTTGGCTTTCGCGATCTGGACCACCGCGGAGCCGACCGCTCCAGCCGCCGCCGAGACGAACAACGTGTCGCCCTGCTTCGCAGAGGCGACGTCGAGCAGGCCGAAATAAGCCGTTGCTCCGGTCGTGCCGAGGATGCCGAGAAATTGCTGGGGCTCCGCGCCCAGGTCGGGCAGCTTGCGCGCCGCCTGCGCCGGCACCACCGCCTCGTCGCGCCAGCCGCCGAAGTGAAGGACGAGGTCGCCCGCCGCGAAGCCGTCCGCCTTGCTCTCGACCACTTCGCCGACGGCGCCGCCCTCCATCGGCTCGCCGAGCTTGAACGGCGGGACGTAGCTCTTCACGTCGTTCATCCGGCCGCGCATATACGGATCGACCGAAAGCCAGCGGTTGCGCACCCGAACCATTCCCTCGCCGACCGGCGGAAGGTCGATCTCCCTGAACTCGAAATTGGCCGCTGACGGCATGCCCTCGGGTCGGCTCTTGAGGTGCCAGGCTCTCGGCATCGCGTCCCCCCTCCAAAGCGCGCCCCTTAGCCCTCCGGCCCAGCGGAGGCGAATAGAAAGGACCCGGCCAGGAAGGGGACGGCCTGGCCGGGTCCGGTGAAGCCTCCCACGGCGGAGGCTCAGCTCTCTACCGCCTCAGCGATAGGTGCCCGAGAAACTGCGATCGAGATTCCGCGGGCCCATCTCGCCCTGGTCGTCGCGTTCGAACAACGCACGATCGCGGCTTTCGTCGCGCCAGCGGCTCTTCGCTTCGTCGGCTTTGCAGTCCAGGATGACGCGGTCGCCTTCGACGCGGTCGATGTCCGAGCAGCTCAGCGAATGATGCGCGCCGCCGCTCTCCGGGTCCGACTTGGTGAGGATGATGCGGTCGCCGGCGATCTTGTCGACGGTGCCGACATGCTCGTCGTCGCTTCCGACCACGTCCATATGCTCGCGGACCTGGCCGAGCAGGCCGCGCTTGTGCTGCCGGCGCTCGCGCCAGCTGCCGAAGTCGCTTTCGAACCGTGACTGGTTCTCGCGACGATAGTCGTCATAGTCGCGGTCGAGCTCGCTCATGTGGCGGTCGCGCCAGCTATGATAGTGCGGGTCGAAATCGCGGCCCTCGCGAGCCTCCCGCGATCCGGCGAAGCTGGTACGCCGATAATCGTCGCGGCCGTAGCCGCTTTGCCCGCGTTCGAATTCGCGCTCCGAACTGCGGCCATAGTCGCCGGCCATCGGCCGATAGCCGCGCTCGCTGCCACGGTCCCGCGCTTGCGAGAAATCGCCGCGCCAGCCGCGGTTATAATCGCGGTCGCTCGATCCGCCGCGGTTGAACACCCCGCGGTCGCGGTCGCGGTCGCGGTTCCGGTCGCGCTCGCGCTCCTCCGTGCGGAAGCTCGCCCGATCCCGGTCATAGTCGCGGCCGTAGCCGCGGTCGTAATCGCGCCCGGAATCGCCCCAGCCGCGGCCGAAGGCGCTGTGCTCGCGGCCGCGATCGCCGTAGCTGCTGCCGCGCTCCTCGCGCATATGGTCCTCGCGGCGGCGCCGTTCGGCCTCGTCGTCGCCGAACCAGGAGGCGACCTCGTCGCTGGCCCTGTCCCAGAAGCCGCGGTCGTCGCCGCCCCGGTCCTGCCCCCGGAAATCGCGGCGCGAACGGTCATCCGAACGGTCCTCGGACCATCGCGAGCGCTCGTCGCGGTCAAAGCGGTCGTAAGCCATAGATGCCTCCTTTGCGTGCGTGGAACGGCCGGCGAGAGACCGGCCTTCAAAACCCGCAAGCGAAACGAATGGAGGGACAGGGCCGTTCCTGCGCGAAGCAGGCCGAAGGCGCACGAAATCGGCGGGTCGACGCCTTAGAGGGACAGACGTTGCAGGAGGCGCCGGAGCGCTGTGCTTCGCGCCAGAGCCCGGTGCTCGGAAATCCCCCGGATTTCCTGTGCGCCGGGTTGGTGGAGCTGAGGGGAATCGAACCCCTGACCTCTGCAGTGCGATTGCAGCGCTCTCCCATCTGAGCTACAGCCCCGCACCGGCGAAGCGGCTCCTTAGCCGCGCCCATCCAAGCGCGCAACGCCGCTCTCCGAAAGTCACAAAATCGGCCGCCGCGACGCGTCGTGCCGGCCCGCGTCCAAATAGGATTCACGCTCTCGGGAAGTGGACAGGCTGGACAGTTTTTCGCGCAGAAGCGGGGGCAGCGTGACCTCTGTAACCTTTGTCCTGTTTGAGGCCCGCGGAAGTTGTGAAAGTTGTGCCCTCAACGCGTGTGCGCGCGCGCACACGAGGGACGGGGGTGTCCGAGCCATATTGGCGCCGCCGCTCGTTCCATGGCTGGCGGCACGAAACGCAGCGATTGCAGCGACCCGTACGCGCGCGAGCACGACAATGCGATCGCAGACGAACGCGCGAGGGGGCGGGAGCGAGCGGTGACATTCATGCCTCCGAATCAAAGGAGGCAAAGCAGCTATCTCAAATCAGCGGCTGTAGGACAGCGGTTTCTCATATCCGTTTCGCTCGACCGCGACACGTCGCCGAAGCGGAAGTCAGCTCGCCGCCGCGCTGCCGTCGATCATCGGCCGCATCTCGCCCACGAACTTGTCGGTGTTCCGGATCGACCGCAGCACGATCACGATGGCGTCCGCCGGAAAGCCGGATTCGAGCGTGAACGTATATGCGGCGAAGACATCCCGACTGTCGTCCGCGCCCCAGAACAGGAAATTCTGATCGCTCAAATAAAGCAGCTCCATCATCAGGTCCGACTGCGCCTTGGCGCGCAGAAGGTTGATGTACCCGCCCTTGTAGTGCGGGTAGACGCGGAACCCGATCGTCGAAGACTTGGTGACGCTGATCACGATCTCGAGCGAGTCGCAATTCTTTAGCCCCGTCGTCATCGACCCCACGAAATTATACGGGTTCTTGGTGCTCTGGCGGAATTGCACGTCGACGTCGCTGCGTTGACCGGCGGTGGCGAGCAGGCTTCGCAACGACTCTCGGGTTGCGTCGCGGGCCGGGTCGGGCGCATCGGCTGGCGCTTGCGCCGCAGCCGGCGTCGCGCTGATCAATCCGCCGCCCGCCAGGCTCAACAGGCCAAGAATGAAGGCCAGGCGGCGCAATGGCCGCAGGACAGAAGAGTGCATCGTGAATCCCCCCGAATTCTTCGACGAAGCTGCGACCGACTGGGGCGGCTGTCAATGTCGGCAAGGGATCTCGCCGCAAGCTCCGCCTAAAGGCGCATGAAAAAAGGCCCCGCGATCGCTCGCGGGGCCTTTCGCTTTCAGCAATGCTGACGCCGAGCACCATGCTCGTCTGTCCCCCGGACAAGCTGCGCGTGGTGCTTAGTCCGCGTCATCCCCGGTCAGGAACGCGGGCGCGAACTCCGGTGCGGGGCCTTCGCCTTCGGCACCGTGGCGCTCGCCGCCTTCACGGGGCGGGCGCGGGCCGCGATCGCCGCGGTCGCCACGCGGGCCGCGATCGTCACGGCCACGTCCGCCGTCACGGCGAGGGCCGCGGTCGCGATCACCACCGCCGCGGCCATGGCGTCCGCGATCGCCGCGGTCACGTCCGCCGCCGCCTTCGCGGTCGCCTCTCGGCTCCCTCGGCGGGCGGGTGTCGGGCAGCTCCTCGCCGGTCTCCTGGTCGACCAGGCGCATCGACAGGCGAACCTTACCGCGCTGGTCGACTTCGACCAGCTTGACCTTGACCTCCTGGCCTTCGCTCAAGACGTCGCGGACGTTCTCGACCCGCTCGTTCTTGATCTCGGACACGTGCACCAGGCCGTCCTTGCCGGGCATGAAGGTCACGAACGCGCCGAAATCGACGATGCTCGCCACCTTGCCGGTGTAGATGGTGCCGGGCTCGGGCTCGGCGACGATGCCTCGGATCCAGTTGCGCGCGGCCTCGATCTGCGACAGGTCCGACGAGGCGATCTTGATCGTGCCGTCGTCGTCGATGTCGACCTTGGCGCCGGTCTCGGCGACGATCTCGCGGATCACCTTGCCGCCGGTGCCGATGACTTCGCGGATCTTGTCCTTGGGGATCTGCATCGTTTCGATCCGCGGCGCATGGACCGAAAGCTCGCCGCGGACTTCGCCGAGCGCCTTCGACATTTCGCCGAGGATGTGGGCGCGGCCGTCCTTCGCCTGCGCGAGGGCCTGCTTCATGATCTCCTCGGTGATGCCGGCGACCTTGATGTCCATCTGCAGCGAAGTGACGCCTTCCGACGTGCCCGCGACCTTGAAGTCCATGTCGCCGAGATGGTCCTCGTCGCCGAGGATGTCGGAGATGACCGCGAAGTCCTTGCCTTCGAGGATCAGGCCCATGGCGATGCCCGCGACCGGGCGCTTCAGCGGAACGCCCGCGTCCATCAGCGCGAGGCTTCCGCCGCACACCGTCGCCATCGACGAGGAGCCGTTGGACTCGGTGATGTCGGAGAGGACCCGGATCGTATAGGGGAATTCCTCGACGCTCGGCAGCATCGGGTGAAGCGCGCGCCAGGCGAGCTTGCCGTGGCCGACTTCGCGGCGGCCCGGCGCGCCGAAGCGGCCGACTTCGCCGACCGAATAGGGCGGGAAGTTATAGTGCAGCATGAAGCGCTGGTAGGAGAGGCCCTCCAGCCCGTCGATCATCTGCTCCGATTCCTTAGTGCCG
>Ga0207660_10000287_pt1 | contig 33330 bp, 28 predicted proteins | sample KBSC73BmetaG_FD_184335 | JGI IMG/M metagenome (GOLD analysis project Ga0207660, IMG submission 184335) | Corn rhizosphere microbial communities from Kellogg Biological Station, Michigan, USA - KBS C7-3B metaG (SPAdes) (version 2) | ecosystem: Host-associated > Plants > Roots > Rhizosphere ... | reverse complement strand
TGGGGTGGCAGCGAGGGCGTGCTGCAAATTCGTGAGGGCATGTTTCCGGTTGCCGATTTTGGCATAGCTCAGTGCCATGGCAAAACGTACAGCCGCGTGATCGTCTGGGCTGGTGAGCAGCTTCTTAAATTGCTGCTGCTGCGCGGGCGAGAGTTCTTTTCCCGAGGGAAGATCACAAGTGGATTGGCCTACAACTGTGCCCGCCACAAGAAGCAGAACAACCAGCGTACGTCGCATAAGTATTCGACGAACTGGGAAGCCAAGGATCACCAGCACATTTGCAAAATTCGCACCTCGGAATAACAAACCTATTGCCGAATCCGTGGGTTGGCCAGCGAGTAGAAGAAATCGGTGATGAAATTTACGGCGACGTAGGTCAGCCCGATCATCAGGATGCAACCCTCGACAAGGTAGTAGTCGCGATTGCCGATGGCCTGAATCGTCAACCGCCCGATGCCCGGCCAGGAGAAGATGGTTTCTGTGACAATTGCACCCGCTAGAAGCGCTCCGAACTGGAGACCGACTACTGTCAACACCGGCACCAGCGCGTTGCGCAGGGCGTGCTTGTACACAACGATATTTTCCGGCAGGCCCTTCGCGCGGGCGGTGCGGATGTAATCCTGGCTCAACTCTTCCAGCATCGCGGTGCGCACCATGCGGGTAAGAATGGCGGCCAGAGCGCCGCCCATGGTGATGGCCGGAAGAACGAGATGCGCGAGACTTCCCGATCCGGACACCGGCAACAGGCCGAGGTAAATGGCAAAGAACAGAATGAGAATCGGGCCGAGCGCGAAATTAGGAAAAGAAAGACCAAGCAGGCTGATAAAGCTGAGCAGGCGATCATCCCAGCGGTTTCGTCGCCGTGCTGATCGGACGCCGGCTGGAATGGAGATCAGAAGGGCCACGATCATGGATGCAATGGTTAGTTGCAGCGTCTGCGGATAACGCTGGACCACCAGTTTGGTCACAGGCTGGTCAAATCGCAGCGATCGCCCCAGGTTGCCGTGAAGCACGCCCTTCCAATAGTTGACATACTGTTCGCCAATCGGAACATCGAGGCCATATGCATGCCGCGCCGCCTGAAGATCGGCTGCGGATGCGCCTTCTCCGAGCATCTGCTGGATGGGATCGCCGGGAACGAGATGGATCATCAGGAAGACAACCGAAACGACAAGCCACAGCACGGGAACGGTGTAGAGCAGGCGGACTGAGATGTAGCGAAACATTTGACCTTTATGCGCCAGCTCCGCTCGGGATTTCAAAAAGCATCAACTCGCCGTCTCCATCGGCTGATGTACGCTCTCAATCTTCACCCGCGCGATGCGATGGCCTTCCATGTTCAGCACGGTGTAGCGGCGGCCTTGATACTCAAACGATTCCCCGCCTTTGGGGATTTTTCCCAGTTGCGCCATGACAAACCCGGCCAGCGTTTCAAAACCCTCATCGCGCGGCAGCTCAATGTCATACTGCACTTCCAAGTCGCGGATATTCGCAGTGCCGTCGAGCACCACGGCCCCGGAGGCGAGTGACACCACCGGCCGTTGCGCAACATCAAACTCATCTTCCAGTTCGCCGACGAGTTGTTCGAGCACGTCCTCTACGGTCACCAGGCCGCTGGTGGATCCGAACTCATCCACCACAATGGCCAAGTGCCGCTTGCGCTGCTGAAATTCCTGCAGCAGGTCCCCGACGGTTTTAGCTTCCGGGACAAAGAGGATCTCCCGCATGAGGTTCCGGACCTTGAGCCCTGAGGATTTGCCGGTAAACATCATGCCGCTGGCGAGGCGCATGTGCATCATACGGGACATATCCTTGGAGTAGAGGAGGCCGATGATGTTCTCGCGGCCTTTTTCAGGATCGTATACCGGCACACGCGAGTGTTGTTCCTCCACGACCTTTGCCATGGCTTCCTCTACCGGCATGTCGGCCGACAGGGAGAAGATTTTATGCCGCGGAACCATGATTTCTCGCGCCGTGAGGTTGTTGAGGTCCAGCGCGTGGTGAATCATATCTTCTTCTGCTTCGGGCAGCAGGCCGACGCGCCGGCTGGCGGTAACAATCAGCTTCAACTCCTCCGCGGAATGGCCGCTACCCTCCCGTCGGAGCCGCGACCCAAATCCGCGCAGCACCAGGTTGGCCGATTTGTTCATAACCACCAGGAATGGGTGCGCAACTCGCATGAAAAAATCCATGGGTGCTGCCACGGCTAGCGCAACGCGCTCGGCCCGCTCCAAAGCGAGCGATTTGGGAACCAATTCGCCCAGAATGACCAGCAGGTAGGTAATCGCGACAAAGGCCAGGGTGGCTGCCAGTCCGTGCGCATAAACTCTGGCATAAGGAACATCGCCGAGCCAGGGCTGGATGATGGCAGCCAGAGTGCCTTCACCCGCCCAGCCCAGACCAAGGCTGGCCAGGGTCACGCCGAACTGGACGGCAGGCAAAAATTCGTCGAGATGTTGCTGGATGCGCTGCACGATGCGCGCGCCGATCCGCCGCTGCTCAATCATCTGCTGGATCCGGGTGTCCCGGACGCTGACCATGGCAAATTCAGCGGCTACAAAGAAGGCATTGGCTGCCACCAGCAGGACCACCACAATGATCCTCAGCAGCACCAGGGTTACCATATGGAGTCCCATAATACACCGGGTAGTCTCGGAAACGGGCCGCGCAAAAGGACACGAACCCCGACGGAAATCACCTTACCTGAACTGCTCTCTTTTTTCGCCCTGCAAGGTCTAAAGACCCATGGCGTTCTTTCCTGGAACCAAATAAATCCTTCCGACGTATTCTCTGACTGAAACCTTAGAAAGGGGCTTCACGTGGCCAACGGGAAAAATAAGCGCAAGCGGCTCGTCTACATTGTGGGCGGGATTGCCGTCGTACTGGTCATCGTTGTCGGTTTGGTGGCCGCAACACGTGGAGGAGCAAAAATCGACCCGTCTCGCCTGGCCAAGGTGGAAAAAGGCGACCTGGCCAAAAGCGTGGTCGCAACAGGGAAAATAGAACCCATCACCAAAGTTGAGGTTAAATCCAAAGCCAGCGGCATCGTAAAAAAGCTTTGGGTCGATTACGGACAGCCAGTGAAGCAGGGGCAGGTGCTGGCGGAGCTTGATAAGGAAGAGATTCTGGCGCAAGTGAACCAGGAGAAGGCCTCACTTCAGGCTGCCGAGGCTGCGGCTCGCGCCGCCGATGCCGATCTCCAGCGGGCCAAAGTAGATGCAGTGGGGCCCGATGTGCCCATGCTGAAGCGCGCTTATGAGCGTGCCCAGACCATGGCGAAAGACGGCGTGGTCTCGCCTTCCGCGCTGGACGATGCGCAAAAGAATTACGAGATGGCCGTAAACAAGCAGCAACTCGGACAGGCAAACGTGATTTCTGCCAAAGCCAAGGTGACCCAGGCCCAGGCCCAGGTAGCGCAGGCCGGGGCGGAGCTGGCACAAAAAGAACAGGAGTATCGGAATTCCACCATCGTTTCACCGATTGATGGTGTGGTTCTCTCGCGTGATGTCGAGGTGGGCGACGCGGTCAGCTCAATCCTGGTGCTGGGGTCGTCTGCGACGCTGGTCATGACCCTGGGCGACACGCGCCAGGTCTACGTCAAAGGCAAGGTGGACGAGAGCGATATCGGGAAAGTCTATATGGGCCAGCCGGCCCGGATTAAAGTCGAGTCCTACAAGGACCGGACGTTCTACGGCAAAGTGACAAAGATCTCGCCGATGGGTGTCGAGAAGGATAATGTGACCACGTTTGAAGTCCGCGTATCAATCGACAATGCCAAGGGCGAACTCAAGTCGCAAATGACGGCCAACGCGGAGATTATCCAGGACGAGCACAAAGGCGTACTGATTGTCCCCGAGGGCGCGCTGATCTATGACAAGGATCGCAAAGCTTCAGTGGAGGTTCCCGATCAAGGCGCCAAGGGAGGAAAAAGAAAGGTTGCGGTCGCCGTGGGCATATCGAATGGTTCCAAGACCGAGCTGTTGAACGGCCTGAGCGAAGGCCAGCAGGTAGTGCTGCAATAATTGCGGAGGAACATCATGAGAACGAGCAGGAATTTTGCATTGATTGCTGTTGTCCTTGCGCTGGGGCTGCTGCCGGCAAGCGCAGCAGTCACTGGCCATTTTGATCGTACGTTGAAGGTCAACGGCCCGGTTGATCTGACGGTAGTCTCCGGCTCCGGCAACATAACGGTGCATACGGGCGCTGGCGACTCCGTGATTGTTTCCGCCAAAATCCACGCCAGCAACTCCTGGCTGTTCGGTAGCAGCGCGGAAGACAGAATCCATCGCATTGAGCAGAACCCGCCAATCGAGCAGCAAGGTAATATCATTCACATCGGGCGGACCCAGGACCATGAGCTGTTCCGCAACATCTCAATTGATTACGATCTCACGGTTCCGGCCCAGACGCGACTAACCTCGCAAACCGGATCCGGCGACCAGGTCATCAACGGAGTGCAGTTGCCGCTCACGGCGAGGACCGGCTCCGGGAACATTACGGTAGATAGCCTGGGCGCCGACGCGCATGTGAGCTCAGGTTCGGGAGATCTCAAAATCGGCTCTGTAAAAGGTTCGCTCAATGCGACCGCCGGCAGTGGCAACATCCATGCTGAGGGCGTCGCCGGAGAAATCAATGCCACTACTGGAAGCGGTGATCTCGAGATGCGCCAAGTGGCAGCCGGCAATGTGCGCGTGGGCACTGGTTCCGGGAACATCAAACTACACGGAATCAAAGGTGGCTTGCACGCTCAGACAGGCAGCGGGGATATAGTGGCGGACGGTGAGCCGACCGCCGACTGGCAACTTGGCGCCGGATCGGGCAACGTTACTCTCAAAATCCCGACCAATGCATCATTTAACATCGACGCTCGGACTTCCTCGGGCTCGCTCAAGGTGAGTCACCCTGTTACGGTACAAGGCAGCATGTCCCGCAACCGCGTTCAGGGCAAGGTGGGCAATGGCGGCCCCATACTGGACGTGCACACCGGCTCCGGCGACATCTACGTGGAGTAACTCCTCTTCTTCAAATCTCCGGCAAATCTCCGGCGGAGGCTGCGGCCTCCGCTTTCATTTTGCGTTTCCCACTTGTTCGTGCTCGCCCAGCCACATCCTTCTTCGCCCAGAAAAGCATGCATAGCCAGCTCCTATCTCTGTCATTCTTCTAGAATGAGAGTCACCATTGGTAGATCCTATGGCAGGAATTGGCTGATCTAACGCCTTTCATAGGCACTGCCTATCTGATCCATTGACAATTTCGCCAATCTTGGAAACTCTAATCTGAGTCCAATCGGTCTCTAATTACTAAAGTGCATCCTGTGTCCAGTTCGGCGGACGCTTTCGAAAACGCCGCGCCATTGCCTCCTGAGACGGACCTTGGCGGCCAGGGCAGACGAAAGTTCCCTTCCGGGCAATCAGGCTACGTGGGCTGTTTGCAGGGCGCTTGAACTGAGTGCAACGCGAGGACGATCTTTCCGTGGCAATCCATCCTGTCCTTGCGCCAGATCAGTTGTTCACCCGCTTTTGGTTAACGTCGCAACACGCATGGCTGCTGCTGTAGCGCCAGTGCTGCGCTGACGTGTGCCCTCGCGCGGCTGCGCAATCTCGCTTGCGGAGCTGTGGGATTTGTGTGCCTTGTCCCGGTAACGAACGGAACACAACAGTTGACGGAGGCCGGGCATGACCTATCTCAGAGGTACCACTTTGAATGAGCAGACAGTTGCAGCGGAACTCACCCTCGCAGCTGTGCAGCAATGGCCAGAGCAGGCTGAAACACCTTCATACATCCAGGCGTTCCTGCAAAGCGCAAGGGAGACATTTGCACCCTCGGCAGTGCGCGCCTTCTTCGTGGACCTGAGCGCAAGTGACCGGCTGCTGCATCATTTCGGCTGGCTCCTGCTCCTGAGTGTGCCCGTATTTGCCGCTCTGAGCTACGTCGATCCGGGAACGGCGCAGTTCGCGAATCCGTGGTTCAAGCCAATCAAGTTCGCCATCTCCTTTGCCACGTTCGTCTGGACAGTAAGCCTGTTCCTGGAGCGGTTGCGGCTGCCCGCCCGGCTGATCCATCTTGTGCGCCAGACCATGACCGCCAGCATCGTGGTGGAAATGCTCTGCCTCGCCGTCCAGGCATCTCGCAGCGCAAATGCCGCCACGGCTTCTGGGCTCGCGGACTGGGTGATCCAGCAGATGACCACAGCCATGGTGTCTGTGAATACGGCCATTCTGGTTGGGCTTCTCGCCGGGTTCTGCGGCAAGCGCGGGATCATCAAAATGGCTGACGACGCCATGGTGCTTGCCATTCGGCTGAGCATTGTGATTTTCCTGGCCGGCAATGCTGTTGGGGGCTACATGCTTGCGCGCGGCTCCCATACGGTCGGCGCAGCGGACGGCGGCCCCGGTCTCCCGTTTCTGAACTGGAGCACCATTGCGGGCGATTTGAGGATTGCGCACTTTATTGCCATCCACGCCATCCAGATCGTCCCCCTTTTCGCCTACCTTCTCTGGAAGATGACGCCACGACCGGGCATCAAAGCGCGCCGCATCGGCGTATACGCGATGGCTGCCATTGTGGCTTTGATGGTCGGCTGCACTTTTGTCCAGGCGATGCTCGCGCATCCTGTGATCGCGCTGTCACGATAAGGCGGCTTAGAGGTTTGACAGTCAACTAATGGGCGGCTGCACTCGGCCGCTACCGGTTGTGCAACCACAACTGAAGTTTTCGCGCTCGGGGGAACGGGATGAAATCGCAGCAGAAGCAGAAACGCGGTCACAGATTGGTACAGCAAAGCCATAACCATACATCTGCGGCCATCGAGGAACATCTGCTGAGGCTGGGTGTGGGTGATCCCTTGCTGCGCGGAGAATTGGACCGCGAGCAAACCCTGAGCGGCTACGCAGTGCAGTGCTGTTTGCAACAACGTACGCGGGGATTCGCGAAGACAACTTTGCGAATTCCTGACGCGCTCGCCCGCTCGAAACCTACAACCTAGTCAACAGAATGCCCTCTCACTGCAGCTGCCTTGATCCAGCCGTTGCATTGACCTGCCTTTACAGAAAGTGTTATAAAGAAACGTTTTACTGGTGCAGGAAGAAGTGTTTTTTGCCTCTTACCTGCCCGGTAAATTTCCGACGCGGCCAAACCTCAAACCACGGTTCTTGATGTGGAAGCGCGTTTCTGGAATTGCCAGATAAGGCGTTTGTAACTTTAAAAACTCACAACTTTGATGAACCTTTTTGGAGGAACCTCTATGCACACCTGGCTCCCCTCGGGCCTGATGGAGCGTGCAACTTCCGCGCGCCGTATGTTCGCGGCAGTGATGATCGCGTTGATGATCTTTGCTTTACCGGCCATGGCGCAGCAAGCCCAGCCGTCCACGACCCCGGCGCCGCAACAGCCTGGATCCATTGCCAATCCGCAACCGGGAACCATGGTCCAGGAACAAGTCGCCAATCCTCCCGGTCATGGCAAAACGCATGAGGCGGGTGGGGAAGCCAACCTCCCCATGCCAGACATGGCTCAGGTCTCGTTCTTCAACAACAGCATTAATGGGAGCAAGCTGCTTTCGATTGGGCTGCTGTTCTGCGCCTTCGGCGGGCTTTTCGGCCTGATCATTTACATGCAGCTCAAGAACCTGCCCGTGCACCGCTCCATGCGTGAGATTTCAGAGCTCATCTACGAGACGTGCAAGACGTATCTAGTCACGCAAGGCAAGTTCCTGCTGCTGTTGGAAGCCTTTATTGCTGTCGTCATTCTGCTCTATTTCGGCCTGCTGCTGAAGTTTTCCGCCGTTAAGGTCATCATCATTCTCCTGTTCAGCCTGATCGGGATCGCAGGCAGCTATGGGGTGGCCTGGTTCGGCATCCGCGTCAACACGTTCGCCAACTCGCGCACGGCGTTCGCCGGACTGAAAGGGAAACCGTTTTCCATCTACGCCATTCCGCTCAAGGCCGGGATGAGCATCGGCATGATGCTGATCAGCGTGGAATTGCTGATCATGTTATGCATTCTGCTTTTCATTCCCCGGGACTATGCAGGATCGTGTTTTGTCGGGTTCGCGATTGGCGAATCCCTTGGAGCGGCGGCGCTGCGTATTGCCGGCGGCATTTTCACCAAGATTGCCGACATCGGCTCCGACCTGATGAAGATCGTCTTCAGGATCAAGGAAGATGATGCGCGCAATCCCGGCGTAATCGCAGACTGCACCGGTGACAACGCGGGCGACTCGGTGGGCCCCAGCGCGGACGGCTTTGAAACCTACGGGGTAACCGGCGTGGCTCTGATCGCCTTCATCGTGCTCGGCGTACCTTCGATCACAATCCAGATACAGCTTCTGGTCTGGATCTTTGTAATGCGCGTGATGATGCTGGTGGCAGCCGCGGGGTCCTATTTCATCAATGAGGGCTTCGCCAAGGCGCGCTATGCGAATGCGGATGAGATGAACTTTGAAGGGCCCCTGACTTCGCTGGTCTGGCTGACCTCAATCATTTCTATCATTCTCACGTTCGTCGTATCCAAGTTGGTCATTCCCGACCTCAATGGGGACCCGACGCTTTGGTGGAAGCTTTCAGCCATCATCTCCTGTGGCACGCTGGCCGGAGCGATCATCCCTGAACTGGTGAAAGTTTTTACCTCGGTGGAATCTCGCCACGTCGCCGAGATTGTCACCTCGTCGGAGGAAGGCGGACCATCACTCAACATTCTTTCCGGCTTGGTTGCGGGCAATTTCTCTGCTTTCTGGCTGGGACTGACCATGGTAGTGCTCATGGCCTCCGGCTTTTACTTCAGCACGTTGGGGTTGAGTGCGCCTCTTGCGACCGACCCCAAGCTGCAACTCATGCTGGCCCCGGCAGTATTTGCCTTCGGTCTGGTGGCGTTCGGCTTCCTGGGAATGGGACCCGTGACTATCGCCGTGGACTCCTATGGGCCGGTCACAGATAACGCCCAGTCTGTCTATGAGCTCTCGCTCATTGAGCAGGTGCCCAACGTCGAGGCAGAGATCAAGCGGGACTTCGGCTTCAACGTGAACTTTGAGCGCGCCAAGCAGATGCTGGAAGAAAACGATGGCGCCGGCAACACCTTCAAGGCGACAGCCAAACCGGTGCTGATTGGGACGGCCGTAGTGGGCGCAACTACCATGATCTTCTCCATCATCATGGCGCTTACCGAAGGTCTCACCAAGAACACCGTAAACCTCTCTCTGCTGCACGCTCCGTTTGTGCTCGGCCTGATCACTGGCGGCTCGATCATTTACTGGTTCACCGGCGCATCCACTCAGGCTGTGACAACCGGCGCATATCGCGCTGTGGAATTCATCAAACGCAACATCCGTCTCGAAGGCGTGGAAAAAGCCTCGGTCAGCGACTCCAAGAAGGTGGTGGAAATCTGCACCCAATATGCGCAGAAGGGAATGCTCAACATCTTCCTGACAGTCTTTTTCGCCACGCTGGCTTTTGCTTTCACCGAGCCTTATTTCTTTATCGGCTACCTGATCTCCATTGCGGTGTTCGGCCTCTACCAGGCCATCTTTATGGCCAACGCGGGCGGAGCATGGGACAACGCGAAGAAGGTGGTTGAAACCGAACTGAAGATGAAGGGCACTGATCTGCATGCAGCCACCGTAGTAGGCGACACGGTGGGTGATCCGTTCAAGGACACCTCGTCCGTAGCTATGAACCCGATCATCAAGTTCACTACGCTATTCGGACTCCTGGCGGTAGAGCTGGCGGTAAAGCTCACATCCGACCAGGGACCCAAAGTCAGTTGGTCGCTGGCGATTGTGTTCTTCGCCGTGGCTATTTACTTTGTGTGGCGCTCTTTCTACGGCATGCGCATCGGCACAGAAAAAGCCGCTGCGGAGAGCAAGGCAGTAGCGTAGCCCATTGAATCCTTTAAAGCCCGCCGGGTGACGGCGGGCTTTTGTTTTTTCCACCCCAGTTCTAAGGCATTGCTCTAAGCCATTTTGTTCCGCGAAGCAGTGATGGATTGTTAAAACAATTAATTTCTAATTAATCCCTGCCCCCGCAATTTGATCGCACTATTCGGCTTTGCACTTTGCCCGGTTGCTTACGCGATGATGTTCTCTTGCGGGGAACAGTCAGCCGGCCACGTGTTGCGGACGACACCCGTCCCGCCAGAGTTTTTCAAGTCGCCAAGCATGGCGAGCCGGGCTCAATAGCCCGGTTTTTTAATCACGCGACTCCGAATCTGTTCTGATTAAAGCTTTTAATCTTCTCTCAATTCATTTCTAATTCGCTAGGCTTACACCTTAAGTACTACTTGGCGAAAGTTCGCCAATTTTTGCGTCTGCTTGCTCTTCCGGATCCTTCGCAAGACGACGCTGGTGGTATTCGTGCGTCTGCCGCAATCAAGTCGAATTGCGGCGGCTAAACGTCCAGACACTGAACGGATGATGCCTTACCCATATTTGAACAAGCTCCTGGAGCTGAAGCTCGGGAGGGGAAAGGTACAAACATGAGATCCGCATGGACAAAGGCCGCCGATCGCGGCGCTCTCTCCGGTCTGTTTTTTGGCCGCGCGTTTATGTTGCTGGCTATTTTTGCACTTGCAACTCTGCCGGCGAGCGGACAGACCACTGTTGCTCCAAACACCAACACAATTTTATTCTCCGGGCAGAGCCCGAACACCTTGAACACTGCGCCAGTGGGCGGCATCATTCTGGAAGGTACGGCCATCAGCCAATTCACGGGCCGGCCGGTGCGCCATTTGTGGGTAGGCGATTCCTTTGCCGGACCGTGCCGGATGGATCCGGAAATTGATGCGCCCGGTCCGTGGGACATCAATGAATCCACCTGCACCTATTTCGTCAATAGCGGCGGTGGGGCAATACCTTTCGGCGGTGAATTTCAATATGACGCCGCAAGACATATGCTCTACTTTGCTGATAACAATAGCGCCAGCCAGGGGATCATCCGAATCGGATTCAATCCCGACGGTGACAACGGTCAGGGCACTCTGGATTTAACCACAGCATTTACGCTGGGGAACACTATCCAAAAAGTCCGGAAGCCCCCATTTCTTGGCGGCACGGGATGCCCACTTTTAGGGACCGGTACCACCCCCAACGGAGCAGCTTTGGATCCCGAAGGCAACCTCTGGGTAAGCTTCTCCGATAGCGGCGATATTCTTCGCTTCAATAGCCCGGCAACCGCAACAGAGTTCGGTTTCGGCAGTTGCGCCCAATTCGAACAACTGGTGGCAACAACTCCGGATGGGGCGGCCAGCGCCGGTCTCGCGTTTATTGGCCACGATTTGTGGTCCGGAGACGGGACTTCGCCCTTCGTGATCCCGAACGCAGACACCACATGTCTGGTGCCTCCGTTTGCGGCTTGTACCGTAGCGAACGGTACTGTGATCCCCACACTCCCTCAGATAGCAGCCCCGGTAGTAGTCGTGGGCGATCAGTTCTATCCTGCAGTTAACGGCAATAACCTTTACTACAGCGTCGCGGATCAGGTAGCTTGGGTTGGCAACGTTGCTGCTGGAGCTTCCGGCCAGACTCTCACACTGACTTACCTGAACGAAGCGGGCATCAATCCTCCGCCCAACCCTGCCCTTACTGCAATCACTGGGGCTGGTTTGGACGGTACCGATCCTGCGAACCTTGTTCTTTACACCGCTGAAGACCCGGTCATCCTGGTCAATCCGCTGGCCATTGGTGGCGGCCGCTGGTGGCAAACCACGCAGCCCATAGATCCTAATGGAACGCCCGGGGCGCCGCTGGACGCGGTGGCCGTCGCCGGCGATTCACAAATCACGCTGAGCTGGAGCCCGGCCCAATCTGCGGTTCCCGTCACCAGCTATACAGTGCGGAATAGCTTCATTTCCACCGGGTCGCCTTTGGCAGACATTACGGTAACACCTTCGGATCCGAACGGCTTCCCGCCGACATCCATTCTCATCCCCGGACTGACCAATGGCGTTTCTTACGCGTTTGAAGTCCAGGCGCATAACGGTCCCCACGACAGCCCGTTCTCGGCGCAAAGCAACATCGCGACGCCGCCAGGCTTTGGCGTTCCCAGCGCTCCCACGAATGTAATTGCTCAGCCCGGAGACACGCAGGCTGTGGTTACGTGGACGGTCTCCGCCAGCAACGGCGGCAAGGCAATTCTGAGCTATACAGTGAGCGTGATTGCCAACGGAGTTCCGACTGGCATCACCGTAACAGTTCCGCCACCAGTTTTCGGCTCCAACACTGATAGCACGCTGGTTGGCGGGTTAACCAACGGGACGTCATATACCTTCACGGTACATGCGACCAATATCGCCGGTGATTCGCCTGAGTCAGCGCCTTCGGCGCCGATTACTCCTTCGGCGGCGAATGTACCCGCGCCTACCTTCAGCATGACAGGTCCAACTTCCGAGAGTGCAACTCCGGTTCAGATGAGTTACACCATGACGGTGACTAATCCCTCGAAATTCCCCATCGGTAGCGCGAATGTCACCGAGACCTTGAGTCCTGTGCCGGACAACATCTCCCTGATTTCCCGCAATGGGAGCGGGCTTGTTACGGTGACGCTGGCCAGCGCCGAGCAGTACGCTCCGAATGAGCAGGTGACGCTTGCCGGCGTAATCGACCCATCGTTCAACGGAACGTTCACAATCCTCAACACGCCGAGCAACAAAACCTTCACGTTCTCTCAAGCGGGAGCAGCGGCAACCAGTTCTTCTGGCACCTCAACGCTCCTGCCACTGGGGAACATAGTTTCGGTGCAACCGGGCCAGGGCACCTGCACTTCGGGTGGTCCTGGTGTCGTGACCTTCTCTTGCAACATCGGGTTCATGGACGCTGGAGCGGTCGTGAGGATCACGTTCATCGTGCAGATGCAAAATCAGACCATCAAGAACTCTGCCACGCTGAGCGCGACTGATGTTGCCGGAACGGCTCTCACACAGCTGAATGCGAGCGTCACAACAACAGCGCCGGCAGCGGCTGGAGGAGGGAGCGGCCCGACCACCGACCTGTCCCTCACCGGCAAGGCTCAACACGGCAGCGGCAACGTTAATTCAACAAACGCCTACACTTGGACCATCCAGAACAAGGGTGCGGATGCTCCGAATGTGGCGTTTACGCAACCCATACCAAAGGGTATTTCCTTCCAGAGCGTCGTCCCGCCGGCGGGAACAACCTGTACCGCCCCGCCTGTTAACTCGCAGAGTGGAAATGTAAGCTGTCTCACTCCCACGTTGGTCAATGGTACGAGCATCAACATCACTGTCAACGTGAAGATTGCAGCCACGGGAACCACTAGCAGCACCGGATCGGTTTCATTCGATGGAATTGAAGCTAAACCCGGTAACGAGCAATTCACCGTAACGATCAAGGGTCAATAGCGGGTAAGCGGGTTGCGGGGCGCATGCGCGCCCCGCGTCCCCTTGCAAAACTTGGGACCGAGGGCCGCCAGCAGGCGGTCCTTTTTTGGCTCTCGTAAGAATTTATGGAAAGTCTAGGACACGGCCCATTGGCCAATCAAAAAAATGTCTAGAAATACGATATCGGTCTATATCTTTTTCAAAGAAAAATACTCTCTTAGCTCAAGAAGACACAAATGGAAGATACGGTGAGAGCAGCTGTTTTGGTCAAGAAAATATTTGGTCGCTCATAATCGCTGCATAGATAGTTGATAATTAAACAAAATAGCTCTAATATGCAGCTAATCTAATTTTAATTTTGCAGTAATAGGTTTGAGAATAGTCAAGCGTAGTTACTGCCGGGTTTGTTATGCTGGCTTCACAGTCCAGGGCGATGTAACCAGGTTCTCTTCCGGAATTGTCAAGAACAATACGCAGTTAACGGGTAGTGCTGCTTCCCATAAATCAGATCTCGGAGCCTCAGGCTTACGAAGGGAAAGGCACAACTTGAACTCCACACTGATCTCCCCTGCCGGACATCATGGACCCTCCGTGCGCAACGCAGTAACGCGCATCTCCTCGTGCTTGATCGTTTTGCTCGCTACGATTTTTGCGGGCGCTCAGACAGCCGTTAATCCAACCACCAGCACCGTGCAATTTTCCGGAACGCCGGGTGCGAGTATCACGCAACCCGACGGTGCAATCGTCATGTATGGTACCGCGATCAGCCCGGTCACGAATCAGCCTGTGCGTCACCTGTGGGTAGCCGACAGCTCCGCGGGCATTTGCCGCATCGATCCTGATCTGGACAGCCCTGGGCCTTATGCGATTAATCCCGCGACCTGTCCCTTCTCTGGCACAAAGGTGACCGGCGGAACCATGGCTTTTGATGCCGGGCAGAGCCTTCTGTATTTTGTGGACAATCGCTCTGCTACAAGAGGAGTCTTCCGGATCAGCTACTTGCCCGGTGGAGACGGCGGAAACGGCTTTTTTGACTTCAACACCGCGTTTTCCATGGGCGGAAATTCTACCACTGACACCTTCCCCAGCCAGACCGGCTGTCCCTTCCCGGGGAATAATCCGCAGTTGCCTAACTCGGTGGCTCTCGATCCCGAAGGAAATCTCTGGGTTGGATTCGGCCGGAGCGGAGAAATCATTCGCTTTAATAATCCGGCCACTGCCACGGCAACAGATTTCGGAACCTGTAACAGCTTCATCCAGATCGTGGCAGCAACCCCGGACAATCATTTGAGCAATGGACTGGCTTGGATCGGTCACGACCTGTGGAGTGCCGACAACAAGGGGCCGTTCTTTATACGCATTGCGGATAGTTCATGTCTCATCGGGCCGAATCCGGCTTGTACGGACAAGAGCGGAACGCGCGCGCTGACCTCCATCACAACCACAACCGTGGTGATGAGCGACCAGGTCTATCCCGCCACCAACGGTAACAATCTCTATTTCGCATCGCCTGGCAACATCACATGGGTGGGCAATGTGGCCGGCGGACCGACAGGCCAGACGCTCGCTTCCTCGTACATCAACACCGCGCAGCTTGGTTCGGCTCCAGCCAACATTCGCGCACTGGCGCTGGATGCGACCGATCCGGCGAATCTGGTGGTGTACTCGGGCGACGATCCCAGCGGGATCGGTACCGTTGGGGCCGGACGCTGGTTCCAAACCACACAGACTGCTGCAGCACCGGGCGCTCCTGGAGCTCCGCTCAATGTAGTGGCCACAGAGGTTGGGACAGACGCGTTGGTTACGTGGAGTCCGGCGCAAGTGGCCCAGCCGGTGACCAGCTACACGGTGCACAATAGCTTTGCCTCTAATGAAACTCCGCTGCCGGATGTCACCGTCGTTCCCAGCGGTGGAGCTCTCTATCCTCCCACTTCGGTGAATATTCCCGGACTGACTAGCGGAGTCGTTTACCAGTTTCAGGTTCTGGCGACGAACGGCCAGGGATCGAGTCCGTACTCTGTGCCGAGCAACAGCATCCCGCTGGGCGTCACCCTGCCCGGCGTTCCCACCGGCGTCCAGGCAGTCGCCGGCGACGCGCAAGCGGCAGTGAGCTGGACGCTACCCCAGAGCGTGAACGGAATTACCAGCTACACCGTCACAGCGCTCTTGAACGGAGTTGCTACGAACCTCACATCTACAGTCCCGGCCCCCGCGCCAGGCTCAAGCACCGGGAACGCAATCGTTTCCGGGCTGACGAATGGAAGCACGTACACTTTCACCGTTCATGCCACGAATACGGCCGGCAGCGGACAGGAGTCAGCGCCGTCTCTTCCAGTCACCCCGCTTATCTCGAACGTGCCTAACAGCACAATTGTGGTGAACGGTCCGCCTAACGTAGCCACCCTGCCGACACAGGTGACGTATACCGTGGTTGTCACGGACGCGTCTCCCTTCCCCATTTTCAATGTGAATGTGAATAACGTGCTTTCCACCACCGACGGTGCTTTCATCATCTCCGCTGTTCCTGATTCGGGGACTTGCACGGCGGTGGGAAGCGGCGTTACTCAGACAATCTGCAGCGTGCCTTCCATGGCTCCGAACCAGGTACTGACGATCACGGTGGTTACACAGATGAACGCCGCGGCAATCACCCTCACGTCAACCGTGACCGCCCTGGACGCGAATGGGTCTTCCTTGACCTTCAGCAAGGCCTTCAGAACCGGCCAGCCTACAACTGCGCCACCTCCATCGTCTCTCCCGACAATCTCCGTGCCTGTTTCCGGCAGCGCTACACCTAGCACGATCAACCCTGGCGCTACCGGTGTTTTTACCTGGACTGTTCAGGACGGGACAAACACGGTCGCGAATAACGTGGTGTTCACCATTACCATCGATCCTCTTCTCGCGATCAACTCGGTGAAAGTCACTCCTGCCACTGCGAGTTGCAGCGCTCCCGCGCCGGGACTCGGGGGGAATCAGATTGTTTGCACGATAGCCGCTCTGGGAAAATCCATTAACGTGCAAACCATGACGATGACGGTGGGCGTAACCGGACCGCCGCCACCGGCCAACTTCCAATTCCTGCCGACAGGGACGGTGAAGTTCGACGGCAACGACAGTTCGAACTCGACTGCAACCCTGGTTGTCCGAGTGAAGTAAATCAACGCGGCTGCCGGGGCGAAGTTGCGGGACGCCCCGGCAGCACGAACATATGGTGAATACAGATTCCTGCGGATCCTATGTAAGCCACTAAGACTAAACGTAGATTTAAGAATTCTAATCTCGCTCCAATGAGCTTTTAATTTTGTCGCGGGAAAGTGAATGCAGCAAAGAAGGTACCCAGCGAACAGCAACGGAGATTGCTGTCGCACTCCTATTGCGGCAATTCCGGCGGGCCCCAGCAAAAGCCGCAGAAACAGTCAAACATCCACGGATGATGCCTTTCTGAACTTCTTGAAATTCTCCCAAGCCCCATGCTTGAGGAGAGAGGAAGGCACAAATGAACCCCCGAACTACGTTCTCTAAGCTTGCGGCGACAATTCTTTACCCGTGTGCAGCCCGCAACTCGATTCTTGCGCTGGTGATGATCTGCGCCGCGACAATGTCTTTCGGGCAAAGCGCGCCCTTGTCGATGAGCATCTCAGGGCCGTACGCGTTTAAGGATACGCCGGCGGTCGCAAGCTATCAGGTTACGATCACCAACAGCTCACAAGGGATCCTCTCGAACATCGCGGTTGACCATGTGCTCAGTTCTGCCGACGGCGCCTACCTGATTGCCGCACAGCCAAGCCAAGGGAGTTGCGGCCAAGGCGGCCAGGGGATCGCAACTCTGAATTGCTCGCTCGGCAGCCTGGATCCTGGAGCGTCCATCACCGTGAACGTCGCCGCCCAGATGGTCAGCGGAGACATGACACTGTCATCTTCAGCAGCGGGCCTCGATGCCAACAGTGCCTCATTCTCCGCCGGTCCTGTGCAACGGACCACGGTACATGGAAACCCACCGGCCGGAACATCCGTAGTCTCCATTTCGCTCTCCGCCAATCCCACACCTAAAGACGTGGTTGGCGGCCGGACAGGAGCGCTCAACTGGACCCTGCAAAACTCCACCGGCGTGAGAGCAAACAAACTGACGTTGGCTATGGTGATTGACAGCCGGATGAAAATAACTTCCTCTGCGGTCTCAGGATCCAACAGTGCGGACCCGGTATCCTGCGGGGCGCCCAAACCCGGGGAACCGGGCACAAACATTGTCTTCTGCAACATCGACTACCTGGGCGGCTCATCGGGAGGGAGCGGCGGCTCCAGCACGACCGTGACGCAACTGCAGGTGATTGTGAACTATATTTCGCCTTTCGTGTCAGGCCAGACGACACTGCTGGCCACCGGATACCTCAGTTTTGACGGCGCCGACAGTTCCAATCCAGCGGCAACAGGTCAGGTGAGAGTGAAGTAGTTCAGTCGAAGGATGAGGCACAAAAACAGCCAGGCCGAATGGCCCGGCTGTTTGAACTCGATGTATCCGTTTAAATTAATCGGGATGTTATTTGGGCGACGAGGATTGCGGCCCGCCCTGGCTGTTGCTGGCGGCGCCAGCCGCGGGCATCCGACCGGGAATGCCATGAACGTTGACCTGCGTGCCCGGTCGTAGGGGCAAGCCGGGAAGCTGCGGCGGGCGAGCAGCACCACGCGCACTGAAAAACTCCTCGTTGAAGTCCGTGTGCACCGGGCCGGTGACGGCCTTCAGCGCAGCGTCAATGTTCTTTTGCGCCAGCTCATGAACAATTTGCGGCTTTGCGTCCTCAAGCGAAAGTGTTTTCCTGCTGCTGAGCTTGTAGATATTGAAACCTGAAGGCTCTATTTCAACCTTTGTGACTTCCCCCGGCTTCAGAGCATCAACGTCGGCCTGCACGGGCTTGGGCAGCAGCCGAACCTGAGCGGGATTCATCTCGATTTGGGGAGGCATGGTCTTGATGGCCAGCGTCTTGTATGCCTCTGCCTGGAGAGAAAAGATGTCTTCGCCCTTCGCAGCCCTTTCCCGAATCTGGTCAGCCAGCGTGTGCGCCTTCTTCTCGAATTCTATGGGTTTGTCCAGCGAATGCAGGGGATTGACCTTGGGAATCATTATCCGCTGCATCTGACTTACTTCGTACTTACTGGTGTTCTGCTTGTAATACTCTGCGATTTCTGCCTCTGAAGGCATAGCGTACTTTTCTTCAAGGTAGCGGTGGTACGTTTCGGCGAGGGCGCGCGTCCGGGCCACAGCCATGAGTTCCTGAAAGCGAGGATCGTTTTCCAAGCCGGCTTTTTCTCCGGCGTCGGCCAGCGCCAGCAAGGTTACATACCCATTGGCCAGGCTGCGCAGCGCCACAGGGTTGAAGGACATATTGGTAATGTTGCTGGCGTGGACCATGCCTTCAAACTGGCTGCGCGTGAGCACGATCGTGCAGGAATCAGTTTTCTGTCCGATGGTGGGTTTCTCAGCCGGACACAGTCCGTGAATCGTGACCACCGGCGCGTTGGCTGGTACAGGTTGCGGCGGCTGTACCGCGACTGGCGGTCTGCCAGCCGTCGTCGAAGTCTGAGGAGCTTGAGCATTCGGAGCCGTTCCCGGCTGTTGCGCAAGCAGCGAACTTGCCGCCAAGACAAAAGCAACAGAAAAATTGCGAAGCATCGTAGGCACACTTCCCTCAACTTAAAAAGAACTTTGATTGACAGGGGGAATAATGGCTCATAGTACCACACGTTTCCCTCCAGTGAGCTTAACTTCGGTACCGCAACCCTGATTGACATCGCACATGTAAGGCAAATACCCGATGCAATTTCTGGATGGAATTGCGTTCTTACTTCAACAACCAAACTCTGGTTGCATGTAGTGTCAACAGTCGAGTTTTCTGCAAAAGAACAGCACAAAATGATACAAACGTTAGAACCATCATGGAGGCGATTCGAAGAGAATGAGATTCTTGACACGATTAATATTGCCCGCGTTAATGCTGGCGCAGATGGCCTTCGCGCAGCAGGAGACGCGCATCGTATACCTGGTCCGCCATGCTGAGGCTGCGTCCTCCGCTCCTGACGCGGCCTTGACCCCAGCCGGCCAGAAGAGGGCTGAATGCCTGGCCAGAACTTTCAAGGATGCAGGCATCAAGCAGATCTTTGTAAGCGATGCCAAACGCACCCAGGAAACGGCTGCCCCCCTCGCGAAAGAGTTGAAGATCACGCCTACGATTGTTCCGGCCAAGGACCCGAGCACGTTGATCCGTGACTTGCTTTACGCCGGTGGCGGGAGCATTCTTGTGGTCAGCCACAGTAACGAGTTGCCGTTTGTGCTGGCGCGCATGCATGCGGGAACGGTCACGCCGATCGGTGAGGATGAATATGACCGTCTGTTCGTAACCACTGTCATTGAAAGCGGAGCCACGCAGGTGAGCACGCTACGTTATTGCGAGTGCGGTCCGGTTCCGGCTGCACCCGGGCATCACGCCACTGCAACCAAGAGCGGAAAAAAGGCACCCACAAAGAAGAAGCCGTGAACCAGGATTCTCTCTGCAGGCTGCAGCCAGGCTGCAGCCTTTTTGTTTGCGAACTTGAGCGCCAAAAAGATAATGGTTAGCGCCTGAGCTACTTCTTCTTTCTCGATTCTGGCGCTTCGGGACGGAGCGATTTGGGATCGGAGAGGTTGCGGGGTGACGCCTTCTGCAAGGCTGAGACCATCACCTGCCCTGCGGAATTCGTGCCTACGACATGGTTACGCACTATGTCGCGCGCAGTGACCTTGCGGCCGTAGATCTTCTCATTGGCGCCATTGTCCTGGCGAAGCGTTGAACCTTCAAGCGACACGCCGGCAAAGAGGCCGCGGGAGCGCGAGTAGGTGAGAATTTCCGTGTGCATGGTGACATCAGTTGCGGCCTCGGCATCGCGGCCCTTGGGGCCGATGGCGGCCGAAGCATCGCCGCCCAGCTTCACTTTGCTGCGGAGAATTGAGTTCACGCCGCTGGGATTCACAACGAGTAGAACGAAGTCGGTGGCCTGGCCGCCGAGTTGGAAGCCGATATTCGCGCCTTCGAGCGCCATCATGGATGGAGGTCCCCATGGGCCGGTGAAGGCGGCGCCGCTACGGCAGGACATGGCGCCGCGTCCATAATTGCCGCCCACCCCGATGGCAAACTTCTTGACCGAAGGAAACACCAGCACGCACTCGGCGCGGTCGAGCCAGTACTTGGGAATGGAATCCGGCATGCCGAGAATTTCCGTAAGGACTTCACCAGCATTCTTCAGCCGGTCCTGTTCCTTCTCCTGGGCATATACGGAGATGGACAACACTATGGCTGAGATCAAGATGAACAGGCTCTTCATATTGATTTCTCCTTCTGGACCGAAATCATAACGCCAAAGAAGGTTACAGGTATCACTGAGCAAAGCGCAAACAGATGCCTGAGGATGGATGGCGGGCAAAAAAGATCCCTCTCAGATGTGTAACAGAAGGGGACCTCAAGTCACTACACGTTTTAGATAGAAAATCGAGGTAATGCTGAGCTGAGAGATGGTTCCTCGCCTTTTTACATGGAAACCGGGTCAATTGCCATAAAAGGAGTTAACGATGGCTGATGAAACCTTGACACACTTCTCTTCAGGAAACCTGAAGGACCTGAGTGCCGCGAAAGCGGTATGGTCGAAACGCTTATTTGACACGGCACGGGCTGAAGCGGCCCAAGGCCGTGTAAATGCTGCCCGCGCGCTTAGAGCAGCAGTTAATCCCGAGCCGGAACAGAACGTGGTGGGTATCGGCGTGGGTGAAAAAATCAGCAATGGACAGCACACCGGAGTTATGGCCGTAAAGTTTCTCGTGCGTCTCAAGTACCCGGAAGGGCAAATGGCTGATCAGCATGTTCTGCCAAAAACGATCGATGGCTTACCCGTGGACGTGGAAGAGGTTGGTACCTTTCGTGCATTCGCGGCAGCTCCGCACATAGCCTCCCCCGCTCCCAAGGTTCCCAATCCGCGTACAAAAATGAGACCGGGTCACCCTGGATGTTCGGTCGGCTTCCAGGATCCAGGCAACCAGTTCGTCATGGCCGGCACTTTTGGAGCTCTGGTGAAGGATAAGGAAGGAAAGACTTACATCCTCAGCAACAATCACGTACTTGCAGATGAGGGCCAACTCAGGCCTGGAGCGCCCATCTTCCAACCAGGGCTGTTGGACCACGGGAACGCCGCGACAGACAAGATCGCAAAGCTCACAAAATTCGTCCCCCTTCACGCCAGCTCACCCAATAAAGTGGATTGTGCGATTGCGGAGTTGCTGGACCCGAAACTGGCCAACCACGACATCCTTTTCATTGGCAAGCCAAACGCGCCGGCTCGGGCAGAGATCGACATGACGGTGCAGAAGTTCGGCCGGACGACCAGTTACACAGTGGGCCGAATCTCCAGCATCGACACTGACGTAAAGGTCGGCTACGAGACTGGCACGTTCACGTTCAATGGCCAAATTATCGTTGTCGGGTTGAATGGAAGCTCGTTCAGCGCGGCCGGCGATTCGGGATCACTGATTGTACAGAGACCAGGCAGGCATGCCGTAGGTCTATTGTTCGCGGGTTCTTCAACTCATACAATTGCTAATCACATCGCGGACGTTCTCAGCGAGCTTAACGTCACTTTGGCGTAACTCGGGTGCGAGTGGAAAGCAACCGTTATGACTTCGGACCAGGCACGTGAAATCAAACAGCGCCACTCCGCAGACCTGCTTGCCCAAGCCGGGGTCTGCGGAGTTGGCGTTGAAAAAAACGAGAATGGGGAGCTAGTCCTCGCGATCCATCTTGACAGCGATCCGGCGGAGGCCGCGAAATGGCTCCCCAGCGAAATTGAGGGACTGCCGGTGAAGCTCATTCACAGCGGCCCTTTCAAGACTCTTCGCACAGACTAATTTCTGCTGCCGGTAATTCCTGTCCGCCCTGCAATCCCAAAGTGTGCAAAAGCTGCGTGTTTGCTGTATGATTCGCGGTCAGCCTACCTACTCCTGTGATGGAGCATTTCTTATGACCACAATCTTCAGATACATTTGCGTACTTTGTCTGGTACTGGGCCTCAGCGGCACGGTGATGGTGGCGCAGGGCAAGAAACTGCGCGATACGAAGAGCTCGGCGAAGAACAAATCCGCCGACAAGAAGACCCAAAAGACGGCCGAGGCCGCCGAACCCGCAGCCACAAACGCGACCACTGAAAAAGCGGTGGACCCGTTGGCGAACATCAAGTTCCGCAACCTGGGGCCGGCCGCTGGCGGCGGACGTGTCTCCGCCGTGGTGGGAGTTCCTGGTCAGCCCAACATCTATTATGTCGGCGCGGCGGGCGGAGGAGTGTGGGTAACCCACGATGGAGGGCTGAGTTGGAAGCCCATCTTTGAAAAAGAGCCCACCGCGTCGATCGGAGCTATTGCGCTGGCACCCTCGAATCCTAACCTTATCTGGGTGGGGACCGGAGAGAAGAATATCCGCAATGACGTGATTACCGGAAAGGGCGTGTACTTCTCCTCGGATGCTGGCGCCACGTGGAAGTTCATGGGCCTGCGCGATGCGGGCCAGATATCGAACATCACGATTGATCCGCACAATCCTGATGTTGTTCTGGTTGGCGTGCTGGGTCATGCCTGGGGGCCAAACGCCGAACGGGGAGTGTTCCGCACCACAGATGGCGGCAAAACGTGGCAGAAAACGCTCTTTGTCGATGAAGACACCGGCTGCAGCTCATTGGTGATGGACCCTGGCAATCCCATGGTGCTTTTTGCCGGCATGTGGCGTGTGCGCCGCTACCCATGGACGCTGGAAGATGGCGGCACCAGCGGCGGGATTTTCCGCTCTGTGGATGGCGGAGTCACATGGACAAAGCTGAAGGATGGGCTGCCAACCGAGCCTACAGGCCGCATTGGTTTGGCAGCGGCGCCCAGCAATCCGCGCCACATCTATGCGCTGGTGGAGAACAGAAAAGGGGTGCTTTACGATTCCGTGGATATGGGCGATCACTGGAAGTTGGTGAGCAACAGCCATGAGCTTGCGGCCCGCGGCTTCTACTTCAGCGAGCTGCAAGTCGCGCCCAATGATGAAAGCCGCGTCTACTTCCTCTCTTTCAACGTGATGATGTCGGAGGACGGAGGCAAGACGGCTCGGGTGGTTTCGCAGCGCGTGCACGTCGACCATCATGCGCTATGGATTGATCCGCAGAATCCTGATCGTATGATCAACGGCAACGACGGCGGAGTTTATGTGACGACGGATGGCGCTCGTACCTGGCGGTATCTCGATAACCTGCCAATCGAACAGTTTTATATGGTGGCGGCAGACGATTCCACGCCGTACAACCTGTGCGGCGGGTTACAGGACAACAATGCCTGGTGCGGTCCCTCGAACAGCCTGACCCGCGGCGGCAACACGGCATTTGACTGGTACACGGTAACCGGCGGTGATGGAGAATATGCTGTTCCCGCCCCCGGCAAGGATGTACACACGATTTATGTCGATTCACAGAACGGATTCATGACGCGCCTGAACGATGAGAACGGACGTTCCAGCTTCATTCGTCCGTATTTGAAAGGCGTTTCGGCCATGAAACCATCGGAGCTGAAATACCGCTTCAATTGGACATCGCCCATTGCGGTCTCACGAACCGATCCCAATGAGGTGTATCTGGGCGGCAGCGTCCTCTTCCGGTCGATGGACGGCGGCGCACACTGGATCCCGATCAGCCCGGATCTCACGCGCAATGACAAGAGCAAGCAGGTATCCAGCGGCGGACCAGTGTTCCTTGATCTGAGCGGCGCAGAGACCTTCGACGCTATCCTCTCAATCTCGATCAGCCCCATAGATCCCAAGACCATCTGGGTTGGAACCGATGACGGCCTTGTTCAGGTGACTCGCGATGGCGGCCAGACCTGGCACAATGTGACCAGCGGCATGCACGATCTTCCCGAATGGGGACGTGTGCAGCAGATTGAAGCTTCGCCTACGGACGTGAACAGCGCCTACGTGGCGGTGGACTTCCACGAAGTTGAAAACAACAAGCCATACGTCTTCAAGACCCACGATGGCGGCAAGACCTGGACATCGATTTCGGCGGGTCTCCCGGCGGACGATCCCGCCCGTGTAGTGCGCGAGGATCCAAATCGGAAGGGATTCCTGGTTCTGGGCACCGACAGCGGCCTGTTCTATTCGGGCGATGATGGCGGACATTGGACTGCACTCAAGTCGAACTTTCCCACGGCGTCGATCTACGACGTGAAATTCATCAAGAAGGATCACGACCTGGTTGTGGCCACGCACGGTCGCGGCCTGTTCGTGCTGGATGACATTAGTCCGCTTGAAGAAACCGGGGGCGAGTTCGCCAAGAGTGATTTCCATCTCTTCCCCATTCTGCCCGGCACCAACTGGCATATGTGGAACAAGCATGGATTTGCTTCCGGCGGGTACGTCGCACCGAACCCTCCTACCGGATCACTGATCACCTACTATTTGCCCGTTGAGCTGAAAATCTCGCCGGAGATGCGCAAGAAGCACGAGACTCCCGTCAAGATCACCGTTTCAGACAGCAGCGGGCAGGTCATCCATACGATGTATGGTCCTGCAAAGGCCGGCGTGAACCGCACTGCCTGGAACCTGCGCTATGACGGCCCGGTGAAACTGAATTTCTTGCCGCCTCGCGAGGGTGAAGAGGAGGAATTCTTCTTTGACAGGAACCAGGGCCCTGCCGTTCTACCGGGAACATACAAAGTATCAGTCACGGTAAACGGCAAAACAGAAACGCAGACGGCCGAGGTACAGTACGATCCGCGCTTTAAGCTGGACCCCGCTGCTCTTCAAGCCCAGCTCAAGCTGGGGCTCGAATTGCGCGATGAAATGTCCGCGCTGAACGAGGCCCTGAACCGGCTCAACAGCCTGCACAAGCAGGTTGGGAACCTGGAACAATTGCTAACTGCAGATGAGCAGGGCGGGGTTGTGAATGCTTCCTACAAACCTGTGCTGGATCAGGCGAAGGCGCTGGACAAAAAGCTTGAGTCCATTGAGGAGCCGCTCTATAACGCTGATATCCAGCAGGGAGCGTCGGATGACATCCACTACCTGGAGCGCTTCAACAGCCGTTTGCAAAGCGCCATGCGCGCGGTGCTCGGCCCTTATGGAGAAGCGCCAAGTCCACTGGTAGTGCAGGAAACAACAGAAGTCCGCCAGGAACTTGAAACGCACCTGCAACAGTTCAATAACTTCCTGAATACTGACGTTGCATCTTTCAACAAGACTGCCGCGGAGCATGGTTCCAGCACGCTGTTTGCCGGAGCGCCGGTCCAAATCAAAGCAGGCGCCGGTGCAGCGGGGGCCGGTTCAGGCGATCAACAAGAACAAGACGACGACCAGTAGCATTTCGCGAATCAGTAAAGTTCAAGGGCCCGGCGAAACTCCGGGCCCTTTCTTTTGCTTCACGCACCTTTGATCGTGCTGCTATGCCACGGCTTTACCGCCTTCGGCGCCATGGTAGTTGAGCGCTTCCAGGCCGAGGAAGCGCCCTGATTCGTCCAGCTCTTCTTCAATCCGGAGAAGCTGGTTGTACTTGGCGATACGGTCTGTGCGCGACGCTGATCCGGTCTTGATCTGCCCAACTCCAGTCGCGACCGCCAGGTCGGCGATGAAAGTATCTTCCGTCTCGCCCGAACGATGTGAAATTACCGCCGTGTAACCGTTGCGTCGCGCCAGATCAATGGCATCAAGCGTCTCACTTACGGTGCCAATCTGGTTGACTTTGATCAGAATCGAGTTGGCCACGTCTTCTTTGATCCCGCGACTCAGGCGCTCAGTATTGGTGACAAATAGATCGTCTCCCACAAGCTGGATCCTTTCACCCAGTTCATTGGTCAGTGCTCGCCAGCCTGACCAGTCGTCCTCCGCGAGTCCGTCCTCAATCGATACAATCGGGTATTGCCGTACCCAGTCGGCGTAGAACGCCACCATGTCCTGCGACGACTTCACGGACTTGTCCGATTTCTTGAAAATATATTTGCCTCGATCTTTATCAAAGAATTCGCTTGCCGCCGGGTCGAGCGCGATGGCCACATCCTGCCCCGGACGATAGCCGGCCTGCTGAATGGCTTCGAGAATCAGCTCGATTGCTTCTACATTGGCCTTGAGTGAAGGAGCGAAGCCGCCTTCATCGCCAACAGCCGTGTTATAACCGCGCTTCTTCAGCACAGATTTCAGCGTATGAAAAACTTCTGCGCCCCATTGCAGCGCGTCAGAAAAAGTTTCCGCGCCCACCGGCATGGCCATAAATTCCTGAAAATCCACGTTACTGTCAGCGTGCGCGCCGCCGTTCAGGATGTTCATCATCGGCACAGGAAGGACATTCGCGCCAATTCCACCCAGGTAACGATAAAGGGGGATCTTCAACGCGTTCGCGCCGGCACGCGCGCATGCCATGGAAACAGCCAGGATCGCATTAGCACCTAATTTGCTCTTGTTCGGCGTGCCGTCAAGTTCAAGCATTGCTTCATCAATCCCGCGCTGGTCGGTCGCATCCATTCCCTGGAGCGCATCCGCGATCGGCAGATTCACATTGCCCACCGCCGTCAGCACGCTTTTTCCCAGATAACGCTCCGGATCTCCGTCGCGAAGCTCCACTGCTTCGTGCTCTCCGGTGGAAGCGCCGCTGGGAACCGCTGCCCGGCCCAACGATCCATCCCCAAGCAGGATTTCCGCTTCCACTGTGGGATTGCCGCGCGAATCCAGAATCTGACGAGCGTGAATGTCGACAATGGTCAAGTCCATAGATGCTCCCGTGATAGGTTGCAGAACCGAAGATTATAAATGACCGCACAAAACGGCTTTGCTGCACAGCTTTAAGAGACCATAATGCAGTTCCAGAGTGGCATTTGGGTAAACTGGGCGTGTCATTGTAAGCGGAGGACCACATCAAATTCTTTACGGTTATCAAAGGAACTGATGAACTTCGTCTCGCTTCGCGCGCCTTGGAATTCCGCATGAACTTCATAATCCACGCGAGTCGACAACCACGGAAAATGGTAACTGCCGTCAGGATCGGATATGTAGGTTTCACTCACATGCGTTCTTGTGTTCGTTAGATAAACAACTGCTCTTGCCACGGGCTTGTTATCTCGTGAGAATACGTGGCCGCGCAGAGAGCGCGTTGGGTTCGAACCTGACTTCTTCCCTTGCGCTAAGGCTGGCGAGTCACAAACTGCCAGACTACCGAACATGGCAACCACGAACAGCACAACCGCCCAATTCAGCTTCAGTCCTTTCATCCCCTTTTCCCAAAATGCTGTTTTCCGTTCTCTTCAAAGAGCGATTTCTTTCGAAGTACGATGCGATGGAGTACGATTCCCCCATTGCCCTTCTTCTGTTATGTTCATTGTTTCACAGTTGCTTCTGGTACAAGGAGGTCATGATGTCGGTAGCGCCGCAACCCAATGTCCGCCTCACGAACTCCGCGGATTATCGCGATGGTTACGCCAACTCGGTTCAGGTCCGCGTGAGTGTCTGGGACTTCCTTCTCGTCTTTGGCCGGCTGCATCCGCTGAGCACCGATGAGGTGGAAGTCCAGAACTTTCAGGGGATCTATGTAAGCCCGCAGCAGGCCAAGGCCCTGCTGACTATCCTGCAACAGAACGTCGCTCAATATGAGAAAGCATTCGGTGACATCAAGCTGGATGCAGCTCTGCCACAGCCAACCGGGCCCATCCACTAGCGCGGCCTGCGAATGCGATCCAGCTCCGCCGCGCTGCGCCAATTCTCCTCGCTGTATATTTTTCCGCTCATTTTTGTCGGCATCTTCCTTCTCCACGCTCCTCTTCTGCGTCTTCCATTTTTCTGGGATGAAGCGGGATTCTACGTTCCCGCCGCTTTTGACCTGGCGCACTACCACACCCTGATTCCCACGACTACCATGGATACCGGCCATCCGCCGCTCCCGGCCGCGTATCTGGCAGTGTGGTTCACGCTGAGCGCCTGGAAGCCCGCCGTGGCGAGGATGGCTCAACTGCTTCTGGCCGCCTTTGCCCTCACCAACGTATTCTTGCTCGCCCGGCGACTCGTGGGCACGGGGGTGGCGGTTGCTTCGACGTTTGCCACAGCGCTGTACCCTGTCTTTTTTGTGCAGAGTTCGCTGGCGCACGCTGATCTGGCCGCCGCCGCGTTCACGTTGTGGGGCATTCGCTGTTCCGTCGAAAAGCGGAAATGGACCGGCCAGCTTGCCTTTTCTCTGGCGGTCCTGAGCAAGGAAACCGCCATCATTACTCCTCTTGCGCTGATTGTTTGGGAGCTGATGAACAGGGAGAGCGACGGGCTCCGAACCCGAGTTTCACGCGCTGCGCCTTACCTGATTCCCGCTCTGCCGTTACTGGGCTGGCTTGCCTATCACCATCATGTCACCGGGAGGCTTTTGGGGAGCGAGCAGTTCTACCAGTACAACGTTGTGCAAGCGATCACGCCTGTGCGGTTTTTGCTAGCGCTGGTTTTACGATTGTGGCATCTGTTTGGGACCATGAACATGCTGGCGCTGACCGCTGCAACGGGGGCAGCCATGATGTTCCCTCCGGTGGCGAAGGACGGAATCGAGCGCCCGCGCATTCCCATCCCGGTCCAGCTTCAGTTCGGTCTCATTATGCTGGCCAACGTTGTGACTTTTTCCCTGATTGGTGGCGCGCTGCTCACACGATACCTTCTACCGGCATACCCGCTCGTAATCATGATTGGGATGTCCACACTTCACCGCCGAATCGTGAGCTGGGAATGGCCGGCAGCGGTGATGGTCGTCTTTTTTGTGTTTGCGCTGGTTTTCGATCCGCCCTACCGCTTTGCTCCCGAAGACAATCTGACCTACCGCGACTTCGTTGAGCTGCACGCCGCAGCCGCGCACTTTCTCGAGCAGCACGAGCAGGATAAAGTTGTGCTCACCGCCTGGCCCGCCACGGACGAACTGACGAAGCCGTATCTTGGCTACGTCAACCGTCCTCTGCACGTTCTCTCAACGTCTGATTTCACCTTGCAGGAGATGCTGCGTGCACGCGCGATGCGCTCGCGCTACCAAGTCGCGTATCTCTTCTCTACCAAGTACGAATCGGCCACATGGTTCCACTCAGCATTCTGGGACAGGTTGAACGAGCGCTACTTCGATTATCATCGCGATCTCTCGCCGGAAACGGCGGCCCAACTGCTCGGCGGCAAGCTCGTCTTTCTGGCTCGAAAGAAGGCCGAATGGGTAGAGATTGTTGAAATGGATCAGTCAGCGTTTTCAGAAAGAAACAAGAGGACGCGGCCGAAAACCGCGTCCTCAGGACCCAACCACAAGAACCAAGCCACCCGTTTGAATCAGGAAAAGATTCGGATCATGGCAATATGCGCAGGCGGGTTATAAATGAGGTAGCACAAGCCGGTCACCACGATCGGCGCAACCCAGGCAATTCGTCTCGTCTGCATAACTGCGGTCCCCTGATTCCCCTACTTCAGCTCGCCTTGGCCTCGATCTCAACCTGCGACTGAGCCACCTGCTGCGTCGAGATGGCAGACACAATTTTCATCCGCTGCCAGTCATAAGCGAACTCACGTCCGCAATCGAGACAAACCACATAAGTGCCGGTCTGTGCAGCGGCGCCGAACCGCCGTTGTCCCCGCTGATGCGTTTGGGGAAAGCTGATGTTTTTGTGCCAACAGCCAAACAAGGCGTCGAAAACTCTCACAACTCCTCCACCAACCTGAGATCAAACCTGCTTTGCCAATCCGAACCTTTTCAGAAGCCTGCTTTACCTTCGTAAGAGCCGACCTTCTTCCCGTCTGCTATTTTCCTTACCTCTATAGTGGTACATAGACCCAACTTCGTTTCATTTGTTTCAGAAATTCTGAACAGAAAATGAATGACAAATTCTTCACATCACGCTCCGGTGACAAAAAGTGTCAGCACAGGCTCCAGATCAGCTCACATTGTTCAATACGAGGAACGTGCGTGAGTGGATTTGTTGCAGCGACCGCCGGGAGGTGAAAGCGTTTGGGAACTGGGGATACTCGCCGCGCTCGGAGGGGAAACCCGAATGCGTAAGGGCCCTAAGAAGTTGAACGGACCTCAACGCGCTTCGATTCCATATTTCTCATGCAGGAATTTCCGCAATCCCGGCGGCAGCGCAATAGACAGCTCCTGCCAGCTCAACACCTTGCAGCGCGTGCGCAGTCGGGAATCCCGCACGCAACTCATGATTGAGTACCAGGCCTCCACAAGGTCAGGACGGCGGGCATCGAGCATCACACAGAAACTTAGATCGCTGGCGTGGGCGGCCAGCACGTTGCGGATCAACTGATAAGAGATGTACCGCTCACCTGACCGCGGCAGCGCCTTGAGATCGAACACCTGCTCCAGATCACGATAGTTTTTAACCAGCGCCGCTGGCGCAATCTGGAAGTCACCCTCGGTCAGCTTCGATTCGACCAGCAACGCTCCTAATTTCATGTCGACTTCAGTCCGGTCCACCGGTGACTTCCCTGCCGCGCGAACCTGCAAAGGCACGCGGGCGCGAAAGCCGAATCCCGGGTTGTCAGTCGTTCCGGTGCCGAGCATTCCTGCAATGGTTGGACTGCTGCACACGCCGGGACAGCAGAAGATGTTCATCAGCAGAGCGTCTGAACTCGTGCAGGAATCAAGCTCCCGCCACCTTCGGTCAGCCCGCGGCAACGCGAGGCGCGCCTGAGAATGCACCTTGTTCAGCCGCGCAAACCAATGCTCTTGTTTCAGGATTGCGCGGTAGCTTGCAGGATAAAAGTTGCCGTGCCGTCGGCCATCCGCATCGGGAGCGTAGACAGTGACCGGCACAGCCCCGTAGCTGGGAACGTGCGTGAGACGTTTGGCCCGCGCGAATTCCGCGTTCCGCGCACAAATCTCGCGCCTCAGTTCTCCGGCGTAATCAATCCCAATCACACACTCAGTTTAATCGAGTGCGCACTTGGCCCATCGGCTGACCTAAGCCTCGTCTTTTGCCGTTGCCAAATAGAGAAGATGCTGACACTTCTTCACAAACGGCCAGGAGAGCAGCAGCATCTCACCTTATGTGTAACTTTCGAGCTTGATCCGGGTCTAATGTTACAGGAGAGCAGTCAACATGCACTGCGAGATATGTGACGCGATTAAGAGGCTCGGCTTAGATTCATCAGCCCACGACCTCTGGTTTTGCTCTGAGCATCCGACCTGGGCCTATTCCAGGCGGCCACGCTCTAATCGCTTTCTCGCCAGGAAAGCCGCTTGGCAGCACGAAATCGGCCATGTTTTCTCGGAAATTTGCCGTCATCTTCCGCGGTTCCACCTGTGCCCGGCCTACAGGCAGCGAATCATCCGACTGGGTCTTTGATCGCACCATTACGCGTCAGCCTTAACTTCACTCGTATGCTCCGCGAACTCCCACCACAGGCCTTTAAGGAACGATTCAACGAATATACTCATCCGAGACAATTAAGATGCCCGTTCAGTAGATGAGTTCATCACGATTCAATTGCTTGAAAGGACACGAGCATGAACGGCGTGGCTCCGGGAGTTGAAATCTACCTTGTCCGTCACGGAGAAACAGAGTGGAACCGCGACGGCCGTCTTCAAGGCCAGCAAAATTCTTCTCTCACTGCACTTGGACGCGACCAGGCGGAGCAACTCGGCCGCATTCTCGCTTCGCGGCTTGGAAGCCGCAAGTTGCCACTGCACGTGAGCCCGCTTGGCCGCGCCCGAGAAACCGCAGAAATCATTCGCCCATTTGTGGATAATCCCGAACCGCTTGTTGATTCCCGCCTGCAGGAGATGACCCTCGGCCAATGGGAAGGATTGACTCGCAGCGAGGTCAACGCCCGTTGGAATGGTGTGGTCGGCGATGACTCGAATGCAGAGTGGTGGTTTCTGGCGCCGGGAGGAGAGTCTTATGAGCATTTCAATGCGCGGGTTTCTTCATGGCTGGGCGGGCTCAACGGCCCGGTCATCGCCGTCTCGCACGGCATTACAACGCGTATGATCCGGGGAAAATATCTCGGCCTCTCACGCAAAGAGAGTTTGTCCTTGCCGGTGCCTCATGGCGTGATCTGGCGGCTGGCCGGCGGCTCCATTGAAACGATCCATGAGTAGGTGTTGAGTTCCAGATCGAGGTCGGGAACCGCACAGACAATGACTAGCTCGGCCTTTCTCCCTCCCTTCGTGTCTCGTGGTAGAGGTTCTGCTGAATCCTCAGTCTCTCCGCAGGAGGTGTTCCGCCGATATTTGAATTGCCTCGCTGCCGATGGTACCATCGCACTCTCTGGAGGTTGTGCATGTCTGATCGCGACGGCGGCAACAATTTCATGTGGTTCCTCGCCGGACTCGGCTTTGGCGCGCTCCTCGGCGTCCTCTACGCTCCCCGATCAGGGCGCGAGACTCGTGAGTCCCTCATGAGCAGTGCCCAGGAAGGCCGTGAATATATAAAGACGCGCGGGAAGGAAGCTCGCGAGACCATGAATCAATGGGTGGACCGCGGGAAAGATGTGGTCGCACGCGGAAAAGAGCAATTCGGCTCCGCTGTCGAAGCCACGCGGCAGGCGTATCGCGAAGCTAGCGAATCAAAGAAGAATTCCTGAGGCAAAGACTCTGAAGTGAATACCACGATCGCCATTTTCGTGATTGTAGCGGCGGTTGCCATTGTTGTGCAGATGGGAATCCTGATCGCCCTGTATGTGGGAATGCGGCAAACCGCCTCCCGCGTGGAAGGAATCGCTGGACGGCTGGAGCAACAGGCAGGACCGCTGCTCACCACCGCCGCGTCGATTCTCGAAGATGCTCAACCGAAAATCGCCGAGATCACCAGTAACTTGGCCGAGTCGAGCGCCACCGTGCGCGCTCACGTTTCGCAGATGGCCGAAACCAGCGCGGACATTATGGAGCGCGCCCGGCTTCATGCCATACGCATGGACGAGTTCGTTGGCAACACCATGGGCAAAATCGAAACGGCTAGTGAAA
>Ga0207660_10000283_pt1 | contig 33496 bp, 32 predicted proteins | sample KBSC73BmetaG_FD_184335 | JGI IMG/M metagenome (GOLD analysis project Ga0207660, IMG submission 184335) | Corn rhizosphere microbial communities from Kellogg Biological Station, Michigan, USA - KBS C7-3B metaG (SPAdes) (version 2) | ecosystem: Host-associated > Plants > Roots > Rhizosphere ... | reverse complement strand
CTCGAGCTCGACCAGCAGGTCGCGCAGCGTGGTGTTGGCGTACTCGTGGTCGCGGAAGTAGCTGCGCATCGCGTGGAAGAACGGCTCGGGCCCGACCCAGTGCACCAGCTGCTTGAGCACCGACGCGCCCTTGGCGTAGGTGATGCCGTCGAAGTTCGTGCGGACCGCGTCGTTGTCCTCGATGTCCGCGGCGATCGGGTGCGTCGTCGACAGCTGGTCCTGCCGGTAGGCCCAGGTCTTCTCGACGTTCGCGAACGTCGTCCACGCGTGCGTCCAGCGGGTCGCCTCGACCTGCGCGACGACGCTGGCATAGGTCGCGAACGACTCGTTGAGCCACAGGTCGTCGAACCACCGCATCGTCACGAGGTCGCCGAACCACATGTGCGCCATCTCGTGCAGGATCGTCTCGGCCCGCCGCTCGTAGGACGCGTCGGTGACCTTCGACCGGAAGACGTAGTCCTCGAGGAACGTCACGCAGCCGGCGTTCTCCATCGCGCCGGCGTTGAACTCCGGCACGAAGCACTGGTCGTACTTGCCGAACGCGTAGCGGTAGTCGAACAGCTGGTGGAAGAAGTCGAAGCCCTGCTTGGTGACGGTGAAGATTTCCTCGGCGTCGAGGTGTTCGGCGAGCGACCGGCGGCAGTAGATGCCGAGCGGGATGCCGTCATGCTCGTCGTGCACCGCGTGGTAATGACCCGCGACCAGCGCGGTGATGTAGGTCGACATCCGCGCGGTGGGCGTGAACAGCCAGCGGCTTCCACCGCCGGCGGCGTCCTCGACCCGGGCTTGCGTGTTGGACACGACGACCCAGTCGGCGGGCGCGATGACGCGGAACTCGTACGACGCCTTGAGGTCGGGCTGGTCGAAGCACGCGTACATCCGGTGCGCGTCGAACGTCTCGAACTGCGTGTAGAGGTAGACGCCGTCGTCGACCGGGTCGATGAACCGGTGCAGCCCTTCGCCGGTCCGCATGTAGACGCAGTCGGCGACCACGCGCAGCTCGTTCGACTCGCGGAGACCGTCGAGCTGCAGGCGGTGGCCGGTGAAGGCGCTTTCGTCGATGGGGCGGCCGTTCAGGGTCGCCTCGACGATGCGGTCGGCCGTGATGTCGATGTGGGTCGAAGCCCCGGGCTCGGTGCAGGTGAAGGCGACCGTGGTCTCGGACCGGAACGTTCGGTCGCCGCTTCCGGCCCCCCGAAGGTCGAGGTCGACGGCGTAGGACGCGACGTTGAGCAGCGCGGCCCGGGCGCGCGCCTCGTCACGGGTGATGTTGTTGTCGCTCACGGTGGGGGAGTGTTTCACGCAGCGAGGCCGACTACCCCTCTCGCTCGCGCCCGACGTACGGTTTGGTTGTGAGCGCAAGCGAGATCGACTTCTGGTTCGACCCCATCTGCCCGTGGGCCTGGATCACGTCACGATGGGTGCTCGAGGTGGAGCAGGTGCGTGACGTCACGACCCGGTGGCACGTGATGAGCCTGTCGATGCTCAACGAGGGGCGCGACCTCTCGCCCGACTACAAGGAGTCGATGCGCCGGGCGATCGGGCCGGTGCGCATCTGCACCGCCGCCCGGATCGAGTGCGGCGAGGAGATCGTGCTGCCGCTCTACACCGCCCTCGGCACCCGCTTCCACAACCGGCACGAGCCCCGCGAGCTCGACACGGTCAAGGCCGCGCTCGCCGACGCCGGCCTGCCGGAGTCGCTGGTGGAGGCCGCCGACAGCGAGAAGTACGACGATGCCCTGCGCGCATCGCACGACGACGGCATGAACCGCGTCGGCCTCGAGGTCGGTACGCCGGTGATCGCGGTCGGCGACACCGCGTTCTTCGGCCCGGTCGTGACGCCGATCCCGCGGGGCGAGGCGGCGGGCCGGCTGTGGGACGGCGTGCTGCTCGTCGCCAACACCGACGGGTTCTTCGAGCTGAAGCGCACTCGCGACCGGAAACCGTCGTTCGAGTAGCGCGTAGGGTGCGAAGAAGGGACGTCCCCCGCGCGTGAGGAGAGGGCTGTGACCGACATCGCCAGTCGCGACACCATCTACATCGACGGTGCCTGGGTGCGCTCGACCGGCAACGAGACGATCGACGTCGAGAACCCGACGACCGAAGAGGTCTTCGCCACGATCCCTTCCGGGACGGCCGCCGACGTCGACCGCGCGGTGGCGGCCGCGAAGGCCGCGCTGCCTGCGTGGTCGGCCACCAGCGCGGAGGAGCGTGCGAAGTACATCGCCCGCCTCCAGGAGGCGCTGACCGCGCGGATGGACGAGGTCGCGCGCACGATCGCGACCGAGATGGGCGCGCCGATGAAGATCGCGTCCACCGTGCAGGCCGGGCTGCCGATCGCGACGCTGGCCAGCTGCGCGCAGCTGCTGCCGACGTTCCCCTTCGAGGAGGAGATCGGCAACTCGCTGGTCGTCAAGGAACCGCTCGGCGTCGTCGGCTGCATCACGCCGTGGAACTACCCGCTGCACCAGGTCGTTGCCAAGGTCGGCCCGGCGCTGGCGGCTGGCTGCACCGTGGTGCTCAAGCAGACCGAGGTGGCGCCGCTGTCGACGTACGTCCTCGCCGACGTCATCCACGAGGTCGGGCTGCCGGCGGGTGTGTTCAACATGGTCCCGGGCTACGGCCAGACGGTCGGTGAGGCGATCGCCGCGCACCCCGACATCGACATGGTGTCGTTCACCGGGTCCACCCGGGCCGGCAAGCGGGTCAGCGAGCTGGCCGCCGGCAACGTGAAGAAGGTCGCGCTCGAGCTCGGCGGCAAGTCCGCGAACCTGATCCTGCCCGGGGCCGACCTGGCCAAGGCGGTCGCCGTCGGCGTCGGCAACTGCTACCTCAACTCCGGCCAGACCTGCACGGCGTGGACCCGGATGCTCGTGCACAAGGACAGCTACGACGAGGCCGTGCAGCTCGCCGCGCAGGCGGCCGAGGGCTACACGGTCGGCGACCCGTTCGATGACGCGACCCGGCTGGGCCCGCTGGTGTCGGCCGCGCAGCGCGATCGGGTGCGCGGGTACATCCAGAAGGGGCTCGACGAGGGCGCCCGCATCGTGACCGGCGGGGCGGAAGCGCCGGAGTCGCCGGCCAAGGGCTACTTCGTGCGCCCGACGGTCTTCGCCGATGTGCGCCCGGAGATGACGATCGCCCAGGAGGAGATCTTCGGGCCGGTCCTGTCGATCATCGCCTACGAGGACGAGGACGACGGCGTGCGTATCGCCAACGACTCGATCTACGGGCTCGCCGGCGGCGTGTGGGCCGACACGCAGGAGAAGGCCATCGCGGTCGCCCGCCGCATCCGCACCGGGCAGATCGACATCAACGGCGGCCGGTTCAACCCGATCGCGCCGTTCGGCGGCTACAAGCAGTCCGGCGTCGGCCGCGAGCTCGGGTCCTACGGCATCGAGGAGTTCCTGCAGCCGAAGTCGTTGCAGCGTTGAGGACCTAGACGACGATCCGCATCGGCCGGCCTCGGGCGTCGGCCGGTGCGGGGTCGGGGAGCACGGTCGCGACACCCTGCGTCCAGCGCCGCGCGGTCCAGGCGACCGCGAGTGCGTCCAGCGCGTCGTCGAGCCGCGGCCCGGCGGGCAGCCGCTCGAGATCGGTGAGCACGGCCGGCAGCCAGGTCTGCAGTGCGGCGATCCGCGCGGCAATCCCGGGACTGCCGTGCTTGCTGGGCAGGTCGCGGCCGGTCATGGTCCGGAACGACGCCTCCGGGTGGACCTCCAGGACGTCGGTGCGCTCGCCGAGCGCCTCGTCGACGTCGCGGATCCGCGGCACGATCGCCCACGTCTGGCGCGAGATCGCGCGCCCGGCCTGCCGCCGGGAGAGCTCGCAGGCTTCGGCGTACGACGTCGCGTCGAGCACCGCGCGCACCGGCGCGGTGAAGACCGTGGTGCCGCGCCGGCCGAGCAGCCGCCGCGCCGCCGTGTCACAGGCGCGCGCTGCGTGGTCGGGCAGGCCGATCGGGATGTCGATGGCGACGGCGTCGACTGCGAGAGCGAGCACCGACGTCGCGTCCGGAAGCAGGTGCCAGGTCACGGCAGCGCCATCGAGCCGCGCCCCGATCCAGCCGCCCGGGCAGCCGTCGACTCCGAGCACGCTGACCACTCGGCCAGCATGCCTGGGAGACTGCGCGGGTGCGCGTCTACCTGGGCTCCGACCACGCCGGCTTCGAGCTGAAGCAGCGACTTCTCGACCATCTGCGGTCGGCCGGTCACGACCCGGTCGACTGCGGCCCGGCCGACTACGACCCCGACGACGACTACCCGCCCTACTGCCTGGCGACGGCCGAGCGCACCGTGGCGGACCCGTCGAGCCTCGGCATCGTCATCGGCGGGTCCGGCAACGGCGAGGCGATCGCGGCCAACAAGGTGGCCGGCGCGCGCTGCGCGCTGCTGTTCAGCGAAGAGACCGCGCGGCTCGCTCGCGAGCACAACGATGCCAACCTCGCCAGCCTCGGCGCGCGGATGTACGACGCGGAGCAGGCGATCACGTTCGTCGACGTGTGGCTCGCGACGCCGTTCAGCGGCGACCCTCGTCACGTGCGCCGGATCGGCCAGCTGCGCGACTACGAGCAGGCGCACTAGCCGATCCGCGCTCGGCGAGGACCGTCTCGACGAGGCGTTCGGCAGCCGCCAGGTCGGCAGGCCGGGGCCGGGAGACGTCCCGCGCGCGCATGGCGCCGCTCAGACCGACGATCGACGACGAGCGCTCGTGACGGGGCATCGCCCCATCATGGCGCTCAGCCGGCGTGGGCCAGGCGCTTGGGTGCGGGCGCCTGGGAGGCCGCGCGGTTGCGCAGCACCTGGCGGGCGACCGACTCGAAGTGCACCTCGTCGGGCCCGTCGGCGATCCGCAGCGTGCGGCAGGCGGCCCACATCTCCGCGAGCGGGGTGTCGGCGCTGACACCGGCGCCGCCGTGCACCTGGATCGCGCGGTCGATGACGCCGAGCGCCATCTTGGGCACCAGCGCCTTGATGGCCGACACCTCGACGCGCGCACCCCTGGCGCCCACGGTGTCGAGCAGCCAGGCGGTCTTGAGGACCATCAGCCGGGCCTGGTCGATCTCGACGCGCGACTCGGCGATCCAGCGGCGCACGACACCCTTGTCGGCGAGCGAGCCGCCGAACGCCGTCCGCGACGTCGCCCGGTCGCACATGAGCTCGAGCGCGCGCTCGGCCATCCCGATCGCGCGCATGCAGTGGTGGACGCGGCCCGGGCCGAGCCTGCCCTGGGCGATCGCGAAACCGCCGCCCTCGACGCCGAGCAGGTTGCGGGCCGGGACGCGGACGTGGTCGAAGGTGACCTCGCAGTGCCCGGCCTGGTCCTGGTAACCGAAGACGGGCAGCGATCGCTCGAGGATGACGCCGGGGGTGTCCATCGGCACGAGGATCATCGAGTGCCGGTTGTGCGGCCCGGCGCCGTCGTCGGTGACGCCCATGACGATGGCGACCGCGCACCGCGGATCGGCCGCACCCGATGTCCACCACTTGCGCCCGGTGATGACGTAGTCGTCACCGTCGCGCCGGATCGTCGTGGCGATGTTGGTGGCGTCGGAGCTGGCGACCGCCGGCTCGGTCATCGCGAAGCAGGACCGGATCTGCCCGTCGAGCAGTGGGTCGAGCCACTCACGCTTCTGCTCCTCGGTGCCGAACAGGTGCAGGATCTCCATGTTGCCGGTGTCCGGGGCCGAGCAGTTGGTGGCCTCCGGCGCCAGCGCGGGGGAGCGACCGGTGATCTCGGCGAGCGGCGCGTAGTCGACGTTGGTCAGCCCGGACACGTCGGGCAGGAAGAGGTTCCAGAGCCCGCGCGAACGGGCCTCGACCTTCAGCTCCTCGACGATGGTCGGCACCCGGTGGGGGTCCGTGTAGGTGGCGCGGCGCCGCGCATAGACCGGCTCCGCCGGGTAGACGCACTCGTTCATGAAGGCGGTGAGTCGCTCCTGCAGCTCGAGGCTGCGCGACGAGGAGGTGAAGTCCATCGGTGATCTCCCGGGGAGGTGGGGGCCGTCAGCCGACTGACGACGCTTTGCCGGTGACCGCGCTCACGCGCGAGCGGGTCCTCTTGGATGAGCGGCGCGAGGTGGCGAACATCGCCATCAGCGCCGCGATGATCGCGAGCCCTATCAGGCCGCCGGCGTAGGAGCCGGTCTCCTCGTAGACGCTGCCCATCAACAGCGGGGGCACGAAGCCGCCGAGACCGCCGGCCGCGCCGACGAACCCGGTCACCGCGCCCACCTGCTGAGCGGGCACCTGCTGGGCTACGAGTGCGAACACTGCGCCGCTCGCCAGCCCGAGGGCGGCCGCCATCGTGAGGAACGCGATGGTCGCGGTGGGCTGCAGTGCCGGCGTGGTCGCTTGCACCGCGGCCGTCACGGTCACGATGCCGAATGCGACCGCGAGCACCCGGGTCGCTGCGATCCGGTCGGACAGCCAGCCACCTGCCGGGCGCACCAGCACCGCGAGCACGACGAAGCCGGCCATCTTGGTCGCGGCGTCGTTGGGTGTCAGCGCGTAGACGTTCTTCAGGTAGGTCGGCAGGTAGACGCTGAAGGCGACGTAGCCGCCGAAGCCCACGGCGTACAGGGCCGCGGCCTGCCAGGTGACGGTCAGCTTGAGTGCCGCCGCGAGCCGGCTGACCGCCGATCCCGCCGGGGCGGTGCGGCCGGGGGCGTCACGCAGCAGCAGTGCCGCGCCGATGCCGTAGGCCGCCAGCACGCCCGCGACGATGGCGAACGGCGTCTGCAGGTTGAGGTGGTCGGTGAGCCGCACGGTGGTCAGCGCGCTGATGGCGGTGCCGCCCATGCCCATGCCGAAGATGCCGACGGCGAAGCCGCGCCGCTCCGGCGGGAACCACGCGTTGACGAAGGGCACGCCGACGGCGAACGCGGTGCCGGCGATGCCCAGGAAGAAGCCGCCGACGAGCATGGCCGCGTAGGAGTGGTAGCCGAGGAACCCGATGAAGAGCACCGGGACGATCGTGGCGGCGCTGACCACCGGGAACATCACGCGGCCGCCGAAGCGGTCGGTCAACGCGCCGACCGGGATCCGTCCGAGCGAGCCGACGACGACCGGGACGGCTACCAGCAGCGCCTGCTGGAAGCTCGTCAGGTGCAGGGACTTGGCGAAATGGACGCCGAGGGGGCTGAGCAACGCCCAGGCCCAGAAGTTCAGGGCGAAGCCTGTGGTGGCGAGGCCAAGCATCAGGTTGCGGCGGCTCGAGGTCGCGGTCATACAGGCACTCGCTCGCTGACGGGCAGCACCTGGCGGCCGGTGACGGTGCCGGGCGTGATGCGCACGAACTGGTCGGCCTGATCGGCGACTGCGCTGGCCAGACCGCTGTGCAGGGCCCGTAGCTGCTCGCTGCTGTCGAGCAGGTCAGCGACGCCGACGACCACGACGCTGCTGCCGCTCTGGCCGTCTTCGGCGATGTCGTCGACCTCGAACGCCACGACCGCGCTGCGGCAGGCCCGGCCGAGGATTCCTTCGCGGCGGGTGCGGAAGACGATCGTGTTGCCGTCGACGACGTAGTTGACGGGGATGATGACAGGCAGCGCCTGGTGGGTGACCGCGATACGACCGACACTGTGTGCCTGCAGCATCTGCAGGCACTCCTCGCGGCTCAGCTCACGTAGACGTTCGGTCATGGGTTCGAGTCTCGGTCTCGCCGAGTGCTGTCTCCCAGGGTCGAAGGTCCCGTAGGGTCGGGATGTTGGGCAGGAGGTGAGATGACCGACCCCGCCGGTGATGCCTTTCCGAGCCTCGAAGAGCTGGGGCTGCGGTCGCTGCTGGCCGAGGTCGTCGAGCGGGTCGAGGGCGTCGCCTCGTTGGCCGACCGCCTGCAGGGGCTGCTCGAGGCCGTCGTCGCGATCGGCTCGCACCTGGCGCTCGACGAGGTGCTCGACCGCATCGTGCGGACCGCCGCATCGCTGGTCGACGCGCAGTACGCCGCGCTGGGCGTGCTCGACCCCGGCGGGGACCGGCGGCTGTCGCAGTTCATCACCGTGGGGCTCGACAAGGAGCAGCGTGCGGCGATCGGCGACCTGCCGCACGGCCGCGGGGTCCTCGGGGTGCTCATCGACGAGCCGAAGGCGATCCGCCTCACGAACCTCGCGGATCACCCTGCGTCGTACGGCTTCCCGGCCAACCACCCGCCGATGCGCACGTTCCTCGGCGTGCCGATCAGCGTGCGGGGCGAGGCGTTCGGCAATCTCTACCTCACCGAGAAGCGCGACGGCGGGGCCTTCACGGTCGCGGACGAGCAGATCGTGCTCGCCCTGGCCACCGCCGCCGGTCTCGCCATCCAGAACGCCCGGCTCTACGAGCAGGCGCAGCGCCGCCAGCAGTGGCTCGAGGCGGTCAGCGGGGTGACCACCCGGCTGCTCGGCGGCGCGACCGGTGATGAGGTGTTCCCCGATCTGGTGGCGCGGGCCCGCGACCTGGCCGCGGCCGACCTCGCGCTGCTGGCGCTGCCCGTCGGCGACGGGACGCTGCGGGTCGTGGCTGCCGACGGTGTCGGTGCCGACCAGCTGCGCGGCGGGGCGATACCCGAGCAGTCGCTCGCTGCAGCGGTGATGCGCGACGGCGCGCCGGCGATCGTCGACGATGCGCTGACCGACCCGCGGATCTGGCCCGGGTTGCTGCACGCGGCCGGTGTCGGGCCGGCGCTCTACGTGCCGCTCGGCACCGCCGAAGCGGCGCTCGGCACGCTCGTCGTGGCCGACGTCGGCGCGAAGCCGCCGTTCGGCCCCGACATGCTGCAGCTGGTGGAGAGCTTCGCCGGCCAGGCGGCCGTGGCGCTGCGGCTCAGCGCGGCGGCGGCCGACCGGGAGCAGCTCGCCGTGCTCGGGGACCGCGACCGCATCGCCCGTGATCTGCACGACCTCGTCATCCAGCGGTTGTTCGCCACCGGCATGGCCCTCGAGGGGGCGCTGCGCTCCATCCAGTCGGAGAACGCCGCCGGGCGAGTCCGACGCGCGGTGGACGACCTCGACGAGACCATCAAGGAGATCCGTACGACGATCTTCGCCCTACAGGCGCCGGCACCTGCGTCGGGCGAGGGTCTGCGCAGCGCGGTGCTGCAGGCTTCGCGGACTGCCGCGTCGGCCCTCGGTTTCGAGCCGCACATCGACTTCGCGGGTCCGGTGGACACGCTCGTGCCTCCCGCGATCGGCGAGCAGCTGCTCGCGGTGCTGCGGGAGGCGTTGTCCAACGCCGCCCGTCATGCAGAGGCGTCGTCGGTCGACATCTCGGTCCAAGCCGAGCCGACACAGGTGCGGCTGGCCGTCCGGGACGACGGCAACGGGCTGGCCGAGGGCGGGCGACGCAGCGGTCTGGCCAACATCGCGGCCCGGGCGCGCGACCTGGGCGGCACGTTCACCGCCGAGCGGGGAGAAGACGGAGGAACCGTCGTGACGTGGCAGGTCCCGCTGCCCTCTTGACGGAGGGCCTCAGTGCGTGTCGTGGTCCATCCGGGCGACGAAGGCCGCGGCCTGGGTGCGGCGCTCCATCCCGAGCTTCGCGAGCAGGCTGGACACGTAGTTCTTCACGGTCTTCTCGGCCAGGAACAGCCGCTCACCGATCTGGCGGTTGGTCAGCCCCTCACCGATGAGCTCGAGCACGCGGCGCTCCTGCTCGGACAGGCCCGCCAGCGGGTCGCGGGTCGTGGCCTGCTCCCGCAGCCGCGCCATCACCCGTGACGTGGTGCCGGGATCGAGCAGGGAGCCGCCCCCGGCGACCGTCCGCACGGCGCCGAGGATGTCGGCGCCGCGAACCTGCTTGAGCACGTAGCCGGACGCGCCGGCGAGGATCGCGTCGAACAGCGCCTCGTCGTCGGCGAACGACGTCAGCATGAGGCAGGCCAGCGTCGGGAACTCCGAGCGCAGCTCCCGGCAGACGGTCACGCCGTCGCCGTCGGGGAGCCGCACGTCCAGGACCGCGACGTCCGGCGACACGGCCGGCACGCGGGCCAGCGCCTCGGCAGCGGTCGACGCCTCGCCGACCACCTCGATGTCGCCCTCCGACTCGAGCAGGTCGCGCACGCCGCGGCGTACGACCTCGTGGTCGTCGAGCAGGAACACGCGGATCGGCGCCATGGTGACCTTTGTACCCGGTGACGTCGGCGACCAGCCAGGGACCAAGGTCCCGGTCGCAACGGGACTCTCGGAGGGCCAGGCGATGACGTTGCGCACTGTCATGCCTTCGTGCGGTTGCCGGAATCTATGTGCATCGGAGCCGCGCGGGCTCCCGCGGCGGAAGGAGAAGGAGATGCGCCGCAAGACCCTCGACGCGCTGCTGTCGACCGGTGGTCTGGTTATGGCAGCAGTGCTCGTCATTGCCGGTGCCCTGCTGATGTGGGGCCACTCGTTTGCGAACACGCAGGTGCACGACCAGCTGTCTCAGCAGAAGATCTTCTTCCCGACCAAGGCCGCCATCGCTGCGCAGGCCGAGCCGGAGATCACCAAGTACGTCACGCCGTACGCCGGGCAGCAGGTGACCACGGGCGGCCAGGCCGAGGTCTTCGCCAACCACTACATCAAGGTCCACCTGCAGAAGACGGCCGGCGGCCAGACCTACAGCGAGGTCAGCAGCAAGTTCCTGAGCATGAAGCCGACCGACGCCAACTACCAGCAGGTGTCGCAGCAGCGGCAGACGCTGTTCCAGGGCGAGACCCTCCGCGGGCTGCTGCTCAACGCCTACGCCTTCGGCACTATCGCGACGATCGCGCTGATCGCAGCCTGGGTGTCCTTCGGCGGCGCGGCGCTGCTGCTGCTGCTCGCGGGCCTCGGGTTCTGGCACTCCCGCCGGACCGCTCCGGACGTCGAGGTGCTGGCTCCCACCTACGAGCGGGACAAGGTGATCATCAGCTGACGTAGCAGCTCCACAACCTCGGCGCGTGTGCAGCGGCACACGCGCCGACGTGTGTCTGCGGAACCGTCAGTAGTGGTTCGGGACCTTAGGCCCTGGGCCAAATGCCCGGATCCGCGTGATGCTGGGGCGTCAGCGGCCTTTCCATCTCACGGAGGGACGATCGTGTCCGTCGGCACCGAGCCGCCGCCCACCGCCGGCTACCGCCGGCTGCCGGTCGAGGAGGGGCCCGGCCGGCGACCGCGAGCCCGCCGGCACGCCGCCTACGCGACGATCGTCGCCTGCTACGCCGTGGCCGCCGTCGTCGCCGCGATGCTTGGTGACCGGCTGCCGGTGCCGCGGTGGCTGGCGCTGCACCTGCTGCTCCTCGGCGCGGTGACCAACGCCGTCTTCGTGTGGAGCCGGCACTTCGCCCAGGCACTGCTGCACGCACCGCCGGGGGGCGACCGGGCGGCCGCCGCGCGGGCGACCGTGCTCAACATCGGCATCCTCTGCGTCTTGGTCGGGGTCGGCTGGGACCACGGGCGGGTCACCGAGGTCGGGACCGCCGCCGTCGTCGCCGCGGTCGGCTGGCACGTCGCGAGCCTGGTCCGGATGTCCCGCGGCAGCCGGCTGACCGGCAAGCTGCGCGACGCCGTCTGGTTCTACGCCGCGTCGGGCGCCGCGCTCGCCGCGGGCGCGGTCCTCGGCAGCCTCATGGCGACCGGCCGGTTCGCCGCCGAGCACGAGCGGCTGCACCTCGCGCACGTGCACCTCAACCTGCTCGGCTGGATCGGCCTGGCCGTTGTCGGTACGACGTTCATGCTCTGGCCCGCGGTGCTACGTACGCGCATGGTCGAGGAGGCGCCCGCCGCCGCGCGGCGCACGTTGCTGCTGATGGCCACCGGCCTGGCCGCCGCGGCCGCCGGACTGCTCGCCGGCCAGCGGTGGATCGCGGTCGCGGGCATGGTCGCTTACCTCGCCGGCGTCGCCGTCTCGTTGCTGCCGTTCGCGCGCACCGCCCGGCAGAAGGCGCCCCACACGGCGTCGGCGTGGGCGCTCGCGGCGGGCACCGCATGGCTCGGTGTCTCGGCCGTGGTCGACATCGTCGCGCTCGGGCGCGGGGGAGCCGCCGCGGTGTCGGGGCTCGACCGCATCGTGCCGGTGCTCGCGGTCGGCCTGGCCGCCCAGGTGCTCATGGGCGCGTTGACGTTCCTGCTGCCGGTCACTCTCGGTGGGGGCCCGGCCGGAAACCGGCGGATGACCGCCGAGCTGGAGCAGGGCTGGATCCCCCGGGCCGTGGTCGCCAACACCGGCGTGCTGCTGCTCGCGCTGCCGACGGCCGGTGCCGCGCGCACGGCGGGCTGGGTCATGGCGGTCGCCGGACTCGGGGCGTTCCTGCCGCTGCTGCTCTCGGCACTGACCACGGTCGGCCGCACCGAGGACGAGACGTTGCCGCCACCGTTGCGGGTCGTCACGGTCACCGCGCTGACTGCGGTCGTCACCGTCCTCGCGCTCGTCGCGACCGGCACCTGGCCGGGCGGCCGGACGTCGGTCGCAGTCCCTGCGGACGCGCCGACCCGCACGGTCGCCGTCAGCCTCGTCGAGTTCGCGGTACAGCCCGCGACGATCACGGTGCCCGCCGGCACGCACCTCGTCCTCGACGTGCGCAACCGGGGAGCCATGGACCACGACCTGCGCCTGCAGGGCGGTCCCGGCACCTCGATGCTCGCGCCGGGTCAGAGCCAGCGGCTCGACGCCGGAGTCGTCAGCAAGGGCCTGCTCGCGTGGTGCACCGTGCCCGGCCACAAGGCTGCCGGCATGGTGCTCGCAATCCACGTCTCCGGCCGGCCGCCCGCGGCCGGCGGGCCGGGGGGCATGGACGCCATGCCTGGCAGGACGCAGCCCGGCGGTGCGTCGGCGCCGGCCTGGACGGCGTACGACCCGGCGCTGAAGCCGCTCGCGGGCGGCACCGAGCACCGCGTCACCCTGCACGCCCGTGACGTCGTCCGGGAGATCGCGCCCGGCGTGCGCCAGCAGTTGTGGACCTTCGACGGCACGGCGCCCGGCCCGGTGCTGCACGGGCGCGTGGGCGACCTGTTCACCGTGCGGCTGGTCAACGACAGCCCGATGACGCACTCGCTCGACCTGCACGCCGAGCAGGTCGCGCCCGACATCGGCATGCGGCCGGTGCCCCCCGGCGGCTCGGTCGTCTACCAGTTCCGCGCGATGCATGCCGGCGCCTGGCTCTACCACTGCGGCGTCGAACCGATGCTCCAGCACGTCGCGATGGGGATGTACGGCGCGATCGTGATCGAGCCGATAGCGCTGGTGCCCGCGCAGTCGTTCGTGTTCGTGCAGAGCGACCTCTACCGCGGGCCGGCAGGGGGCGTCCCCTCCATGGGCAGGCTCATGAGCGCCGACCCCGATTACGTCGTCTTCAACGGCTATGCCGACCAGTACGTGCACGCGCCGATCCACGTGCGCGCGGGCCAGCCGATCCGCCTTTGGCTCGTCGACGCCGGTCCCAACGTGCCGAGCTCGCTGCACGTCGTCGGGGCGCAGTTCACGACGGTCTTCAAGGAGGGCGGCTACCTGCTACAGCCCGGCAACGCGCAGGCCGGCGCGGCGTCGCAACTCGACCTCGAGCCGGGAGAGGGCGGGTTCGTCGAGTTCACGCTGCCCGCCGCCGGCCGCTACTCCGTCGTCGACCACCGGCTCGCCGATGCGGCTCGCGGCGCCATGGGGGTGTTCGTCGCGAACTGATGGGCAGCGACTCCCGGGACACGGCGGGCACGGCACCGCCGCGCCGCTGACCCGCCTGCATAACGGTCGAAATCCGGCGCACCTGCGCTGCGCTCCTCGCTAGAACACGTTACAGTCTGCGCGTCACTCGTCGAGACGTGTCAGGGCCACCGGCCCCGCAGAGCACGAGGAGCGCGGCGTGCGATCTCAGCTCCGGGTCGTCTGTGCGGCGGCGGCAGCCAGCCTCATGTTGGCAGCCTGCGGCTCCCGGCTCACTCCTGAGCAACAGCAGCTGGCGATCCGGGCCGGCAACGGCGGCGGCGGGTCGGGCAGCGGGGTGTCGGACCAGTCCGTCAGCACGGGCACGAGCGGCACGAACGCCGGCAGCCCCGTGCCCGGTTCCGCGAGCGGTGCCGGCACGACCGGAGGTTCGCACGCCCAGTCCGGTGGCAGCACCGGGAGCGCCGGTGGGTCGACCATCGGTGGGGCGACCGCGCCGGGCGCGTCGTCGTGCCGGGCTACGAAGGCGACCGACGTCGGCATCACCCCCACGTCGATCACGCTGGCGAACATCGCCGACGTGACCGGCCCGGTGCCGGGCCTGTTCCAGTCGGCGCAGCAGTCGGCGCTGGCCTTCTCGGCGTACTGGAACGCCACCCACGGCGGCATCTGCGGCCGCCAGATCAAAGTGGAGACGCTCGACTCGCGCACCGATGCCAACGGCTACCGCGACCAGATGCTGACGGCCTGCAAGTCGGCGTTCGCCTCGGTGGGGTCGATGTCGGCGTTCGACAACGGTGGCGCGCAGGTCGAGGACCAGTGCGGGATTCCCGACATCTCTGCTGCGGCGGTGACCCCGGAGCACCAGGCGTCCAAGGTGACCTTCGCCGCCAACTCGACCCAGGTGGGCCAGGTCTCCTCGACCGTCCCGGGCTGGATCGCCGAGAAGTACCCGCAGGCCGTCGGCAAGGCGGCGTTCCTCTACATCAACGCCGGCGCCGCCGCCGTCAATGCGCAGGCCGACGTCAAGACCTACGAGCAGTACGGTCACGGCTGGAAGTTCGTCTACACCCAGCCGGTCGACATCTCGACGTTCAACTACGCGCCCTTCGTGCAGAAGATGAAGCAGAACGGCGTGCGTTTCGTGCAGTGGCTGGGCGCCTATCAGGAAGCGGTCCGGCTCGCGCAGGCGATGCAGCAGCAGGGCTTCAAGCCGGACATTTTCCTGCTCGACCCGACCGGCTACAGCTCCGACTACGTGCAGTCGGGCGGCAGCGCGGTCGACGGCACGGTCGTCTACCTCGACTCGGCGCTGTTCCAGGACGCGGGAAGCAACCAGGAGATGGCGACCTACATCACCTGGCTCCATCGCGTTGCGGGCAGTGACGCCCAACCGTCCTACTTCGGCATCTACGCCTGGTCGGCGATGCTGCTGTTCGCGCAGACCGCGGAGAAGATCGGCCCCGACCTCACCCGGGCCAAGCTGCTCGCGGCGCTGAAACAGGTCGACAACTGGACCGGCAACGGGCTGCACTCGCCGCAGCACGTCGGTCCGAGACAGACACCCAACTGCTTCGCGTTCATCCAGCTGCACGGCAGCTCGTGGTCGCGGCTGCACCCCACCACACCGACGTTCGACTGCCGTCCCGACATCGGCGGCTGACCCGTGAACGCGTTCATCGCCTACACCGTCTTCGGGTTCGTCACCGGAGGCGCCTACGCGATCGCGGCCAGCGGGCTCGTGCTGACCTACACCACCTCGCGCATCTTCAACGTCGCCCACGGCGCCATCGGCATGGTCATGGCGTTCGTGTTCTGGCAGCTCGAGGTCAAGAGCGGGTTGCCGACCTGGCTGTCGGTCTTTCTCGTCATCTGCGTGATTGCGCCGCTGTTCGGCGCGCTCGTCGAGCGCTTCGCCATGCGGCGGTTAGCCGGCCAGGACGTCAGCGTCTCGCTCGTCGTCACGATCGGCCTGATGGTCCTGCTGATCGGGGTGGCGCAGCAGGTCTGGCCTCCCGCCGCCCGCACCGTGCCGGCCTTCTTCCCCAACTCCTACGTGCATCTCGGCTCCGCCACCATCACCGGCGACCAGATCCTCACGATTGCGCTGGCCGGCCTCGTCGCCGTGCTGCTGTACGTGCTGCTCAGCCGGGCGCGGGTCGGCGTCGCGATGCGCGCGGTCGTCGACAACACCGACCTCCTCGCCCTGCACGGCGCCCGGCCCAACCGGCTGTCCGGGTTGTCGTGGGCGATCGGCTCGTCGCTGGCGGCGCTGGCCGGCATCCTGCTCGTGACGACGATCGGCCTCGACTACTACGAGCTGACGCTGCTCGTCGTCAGCGCCTACGCCGCCGCCGTGCTCGGCCGTCTGCAGAACCTCACGTTGACCTTCGTCGGGGCTATCGTGCTCGGGCTCGCGCAGTCCTACGTGCAGGGCTACGTCCCGCTCAGCGGTGCGCTCAACGGTCTGCCGCCGGCGATCCCGGTGCTGTTCCTGTTCCTCATCGTCGTACTCCTGCCGCAGGCGCAGCTGCGGATCGGCCAGATCAAGGGCATCTCCTCGGTGCCGGTGCCCTCGGCGCGGCGTACGACGGGGTTCGGCATCGCCTTCGTCGTCGGTGTCGGCCTGATCTCGGCGGTCATGCTCGACGACGCGCAGACGTTCAACTTCGGCATCGGGCTGGCCTACGCGCTGATCGCGCTGTCGCTGGTGCCGCTGACCGGCTACGGCGGCTACCTGTCGCTGGCGCCGTTCACGTTCGCCGGCATCGGGGCCGTGGTCGTCGCCCGGATCTTCCCGCACGGCTCTCCGCTGGGCCTCGTCGTCGGCGCGCTCGCGGCTGCCGCCGTCGGCGCAGTGGTCTCGTTGCCTCTGTTGCGCCTGCGCGGTCTCTACCTCGCGCTCGGCACGATCGCGTTCGCCGACCTGATGGACAAGCTGGTCTTCCAGGCGAGCTGGGCGTTCGGCTACGGTGGCAGCCGGCCGGTGGACCGCATCGGGCTGTTCGGCATGCAGCTGAATTCCGAGCGCGACTACCTGCTGCTCATCGCGGTGGTGTTCGCGCTCGTCGCCGCCGGCGTGCTGGCCATCCGTCGCGGCCCCTACGGCCGGCTGCTGGTCGCCATGCGCGACAGTCCGGCCGCATGCGGCACCCTCGGCCTCGACCTCACTCGCACCCGCGTCCTGCTGTTCACGCTCTCGGCGGGCATCGCCGGGCTGGGCGGCACCCTCTACGCCGGCCTGCGGACGTCGACCGGTCCGGCCGACTTCACCTTGTTCTCGAGCCTGCCGCTGGTGCTGCTCGCCGTCGTCGGGGGCGTCACGTCGATCAGCGGGGTCGCTCTCGGCGGCATGCTGTGGATGCTCCTGCCGGTGCTGCAGAGCAAGTCGCAGAGCCTCGGTGGCCTGGTGTTCATGCTGATCGGCGCCGGAGCGCTGCTGCTCGGGCGCAACCCCAACGGCCTGGCCAGCTATGCCTTCCTCGCCGGCCGCTGGTTCGAGTCGCTGCTGCGCCGCGGCCGGCCGGGGCCGCCGGCGCTGGCGGAGGAGGAGACCGACGAGGGGTTCGCCTTCGCACACGGCGAGGGGGTGCAGCTCAGTGGCTCTTCTTGAGGTCGACAACGTGGTCGTCCGCTTCGGCGGGGTGACCGCGGTCGACCGCGCGACGTTCACGGCGGAGGCCGGCGACGTGACGGGCCTGATCGGGCCGAACGGCGCCGGCAAGACGACGTTGTTCAACGTCATCACCGGCCTGCAGTCGCCGGGTGCGGGTGTCGTCCGCTTCGACGGATCCGACATCACCGGCTACACGACGCACCAGCGCGCACGCCTGGGCATCGCGCGCACGTTCCAGCGGCTCGAGGCGTTCGGCTCGCTGTCGGTCTGGGACAACGTGCTCACCGCCGCGGAGATCCACCGGCGCTGGCAGCGCGACGCAGGTGACCCCAGGCACGTCACGGCCGACCTCGTCGAGCGTGTCGGCATCGCCGGGTTCTCCCACCAGCGGGCCGACTCCGTGCCCACCGGCACGGCGCGACTGCTCGAGCTGGCCCGAGCGCTCGCCATCGAGCCCCGGCTGCTGCTCCTCGACGAGCCGTCGTCGGGGCTCGGGGAGAGCGAGACCGAGACGTTCGGCGACCTGCTGCGGGTGCTCGCACTGGACGGGCGGGCGGTCCTCATGGTCGAGCACGACATGGATCTCGTGATGCGGGTATGCGACGTCATCCACGTGCTCGACTTCGGGCAGGTCATCGCGACTGGCACCCCGGCCGAGATCCGGGCTAACCCGAAGGTGATGCAGGCGTATCTCGGGACCTACGCCGACGTTGTCACCTCTGCGGAGCAGGTCGAGAGCGAGGAGGTCGAGGCACCCCGTGGCTGACCCCATCCTCGAGATCCTGGACGTGCGCGCGGCCTACGGCCGCATCGAGGTGCTGCACGGCGTCGACCTGACGGTCCCGCGCGGGTCCGTGGTGGCATTGCTCGGCCCCAACGGGGCGGGCAAGACGACACTGCTCAAGGTCATCAGCGGGCTGATGCGCCCGACCGCGGGACACGTCCACCTCGCCGGCGTACACGTCAACGACGCCGGACCCGACGACCTCGCCCGCGCGGGGTTGTGCACGATCCCCGAGGGGCGCGGCATCTTCCCGAACCTCACCGTGCGCGACAACCTTCGGCTGGTGGCCTACGCCGGCGGCAGCGAGGCCAACGTCTTCGACACGGCCTACTCCTACTTCCCGCGGCTCGGGGAGCGGCGTAACCAGGTCGCCGGCACGCTGTCCGGCGGCGAGCAGCAGATGCTGGCGATGGCCCGCGCGCTCGCGAGCAGCCCCGGGCTGCTCCTGCTCGACGAGCTGTCGATGGGACTCGCGCCCCTGATCGTGGAGCAGCTCTACTCCGTGGTGGCCCAGATCGCCGAGGCAGGGGTTTCGGTGCTCGTCGTCGAACAGTTCGCTGCAATGGCGCTCGGTGTCGCGGAGTACGCCGCCGTCATGCAGGGCGGTCGCATCACCGCCGTCGGTCAGCCCGACGACATCGGTGATGCGCTGTCGCGTGCCTACCTCGGGGGAGCGGCATGAGGGTGCGAATGCTGGCCGCGGCCGGCCTGCTGATCGTCGGCGCAGGCATGCCGCTCGTGGGCGCGGCCTACGCCGACAGCGGGTCCGACGGCGGGTCCGGCACCGGCGCCGCGATCGGCGGCTACACCGCCGACACCAGCTCGACGCCGGTGTCCGTGCAAGTCTACGAGCCGGTCATCCCGCTGCCGGTGCAGCCGGGCAAGCCTCAGGGCGAGCTCGACCTGTCGTTCACCAACGTGAGCAGCAGCACCGGCCCGTCGAACGTCGCGACCGCCAGCAGCCTCTGGCCCGGTGCGGGTCTCGGCGACGGCTTCACGACGCTCACCCAGACCTTCGGGCTGGGCGCCGCCGACTACCCGGTCAAGGCCCAGGCGTCCTACCCGGGCGGCCCGCCCTCCTCGACCCAGGGCGCCCCGCCGGTCGCGACGATGGCCAGCACCGCCGACGAAAAGAGCGCCACCGCGGCAGCGACCGTGGCCGACCTGCTGCCCGCGGGCAACGCGCTGGTCGACGCCGGCCAGATCTCCTCGCGAAGCGCCACCACAGTCGCCGACGACAAGGTGAGTGCGGCGACGACCTCGCTCGCCCAGGACCTGTCGCTCGCCGGTGGCCTGATCGATATCGCGACCGTGCGCACCGCCGCGACGCTGACGAGCACGGCGGCCGACTCGTCGTCGACCGGGGCGCTCGCGATCACGGGGCTGAGCATCGCCGGGTTCCAGTTCTCCGTGGACCAGGACGGGGTGCACGCCAGCGGGCAGGGCCAGTCGTTGCCCAAGCTGCCCATCCCCGGGCTGCCGACCCAGCCGGTCGACGCGCTCAAGGCGATGGGCATCACGTTCAGCGGACCGACGGTCGAGAAGCACATCGCGGGTACGACCGCGACCTACCAGGCGCGGGCTCTCGAGATCTCGATCGACACCGTGCCGCTCAAGAACGCGCTGGAGAGCCTGACGCACTACCAGGACACCTACCAGCAGCTGGTGGGTTCGCTGCCCGATCAGCTTCAGCAGGTGGTCAACAACCCGCAGGTGCCTTCCCTGGTCGAGCTCGGCCCGCGCATCGTCTACGACCTGGGGCTGGTCACCGCCAAGACCACCGCGTCCGCGCAGTACACCTATAACTTCCCGACGCTGCCGGTCCCGGGGCCGCCGGTGAGCGCGTCGCTCGGCGGCACCGGGCTGCCGGCTCTGCCGGGGTCGTCGATGGGTGACCTTGGTGGGGTGACCGGCCCGGCGCCGTCGGTCGCGCCGTCCGACCAGGGACCGGTCGTCGCCGGCGGTGCGCAGAAGGCCAGCGCTCTCGCGTCGCCGTTCGACGGCCTGCCCGCCTGGACCGTGCTCGTCGCGCTCGCGGCGGCTGCTGCGATCGGGTGGGGCCTGCGCCGGCTGGCGATGATGGCGGGCATGCTGCCGGCGGGCGGGGCGGCCTGCCGGCTGGGTGCCGGCAGCGGCGTACCGAACCTGCGGGAGGGATGATGGCGTTCACCAGCGCGATCGTGCGTCGGATCCGCCCGACCTCGGCCGATCTTGACCGGGCCGAGCCCGGCGCGCGTCACCGCGACAGCGCGCTCTCCGTCCAGCGGGTGCTCTTCGGGCTGACGCTCGTTGGTGGCATCCTGCTGCCGGCCGGCATCGCCGTGATCGTGCTCGGTTGGTACGGCGCCGCGCACACGCCCTACACGTTCGAGCAGAACTCCTACCTGATCTCCGGCGGGCTGCTCGGTCTAGGGCTCGTCCTCGTCGGCGGTTTCCTCTACTTCGGGGCGTGGATCGCCCGGCTTGCCGAGAACCAGCGTTCGCACAACGAGCAGCTGCTCGCCGCCATCCAGCGGCTCCCGCTCGCCGCCCAGCAGGCCGAGACGGTCCGCGCGGCGACGTTCGTCGCGACCCCGACAGGCACGATGCTGCACCGGCCGGACTGCGCGATCGTGCTCGGGCGCTCCGACGTCCGAGAGGTGCCCGACGACCCGCGGTTCAAGTCGTGCCGGCTGTGCGACCCGCGCGGAGAGGCACAGGCCTGATCATCGTGTCGTGACCGTCGACGGCGACCTGGTGGCGCGACTGCGTGCCGCCGGCTGCGTCTTTGCCGGAGACGAGGCGCGGTTGCTGCTGGGTGAAGCAGCCTCTCCGTCGGAGCTGGCAGCGCTGCTCGCGCGCCGCGAGTCCGGTGAGCCGTTGGAGCAGGTGCTCGGCTGGGTCGAGTTCTGCGGTCGTCGCGTGCACGTCGCCCCGGGTGTCTTCGTGCCGCGTCGGCGTACGGAGTGGTTGGTGTCGCGCGCCGCCGCCGTCACGCCGGCCGGCGCGGTCCTCGTCGAGCTGTGCTGCGGTGTCGGCGCGGTGGCGCGGGTCCTGGGCGAGGCGACCCGTTGCCGGGAGCTGCATGCGGCCGACATCGACCCGATCGCCGTGGCTTGCGCGAAGCGCAACCTGGATTCCGTCGGCGGTGAGGTGTGGTGCGGGGACCTGTATGACGCGTTGCCGGGTCGCCTGCGCGGCCGCATCGACGTGCTCGTGGCGAATGCGCCGTACGTCCCGTCAAGCGACGTTTCGTCGATGCCGCGAGAGGCGCGCGAGCACGAGCCGTTGCACGCTCTGGACGGTGGGTCGGACGGGGTCGACGTTCAGCGACGCATCGCCTCGGCGGCCGGCGATTGGCTCTCACCGCGCGGGCACCTTCTTGTCGAGACCAGCGGTCGGCAGGGGCCGCTGACCGTCGCGGCGTTCCGGGCGGGCGGGCTGGCCGCGCGGGTCGAGCGCGACGAGGAGCTCGACGCCACCGTCGTCATCGGCTCGCACTTGTGACCCGGTCCGGTGAAACACTGGTGCGCATGCTTGAACCCATCGCGACCCGGCCCCACATGCCCGGCTACGGCACGCTGCCGGCCGACCAGGGGAGTGGTCTGCTGCCGTGGTCGTGGGCGGTCGATCGGCTGACCCGTTCACATGACTACTGGGTCGCCACGGTGCGTCCCGACGGAGCGCCGCACGTCATGCCGGTGTGGGGCGTCTGGCTCGACGACGCGGTGTGGTTCAGCTCGGCCCTGTCTTCTCGCAAGGCCCGCAACCTCGCGACAAATGCTCGATGCAGCGTGGCGACTGACGACGCGCACGAACCGGTCGTGCTGGAGGGCCACGCCGATCAAGTGAGCGAGCACAACGCGATGCAGCGCTTCACCGACGCGGTCAATGCGAAGTACGACGCGACGATCTCGCTCGAGTTCTACGCCGGGAGCGGCAACGGGGTCTGGCGGGTGCCACCCGGCACGGCCTTCGCGCTCACCGAGGACGACTTCACCGGCTCACCGACGCGATGGAGGTTCTGAAGGAGAGACTCATCCGACGGCGAATCCTCTGGCGTGGCGTCGTACGAGATCTCTCGCCGCGGCCTGCTCAAGGGCATGGCCGCCACCAGTGCGCTGTGGGCCCTTCCGGCCTACGCCGGGATGAGCAGGCATACGTCGGGGCCGCCGCTGCGCAAGCCCGGTAGCCGGCCGTTTGCCAACGTGCCGGCGGGCACCGACATGCTGCCTCAGATCGAGCACATCGTCGTCGTGATGATGGAGAACCACTCCTTCGACAACTACTTCGGCATGCTCGGCCGCGGTGACGGGTTCACCCTCGACCGGCGGGGGCAGCCGACCGCGGTCAACGACGACAGCAGTGGAAATCCGGTGCGGGCCTATCACGCGCCGAGTACCTGCCAGTCGCACTACGACGTCAGCCAGAGCTGGACGGCGAGCCACACCGCCTGGGACTACGGGCGCATGGACGGCTTCGTGCGCGGGTCGAGCCGTGACGCGATGGCCTACTGGACCGGCGCGGACCTGCCCTACTACTACGACCTGGGCCGCACGTTCGTGCTCTGCGATCGCTACTTCGCCTCGACGATGGCTCAGACCTATCCCAACCGCCGGTTCCTCATGGCGGCCACCGCGCTGGGTCAGGTGAGCGATCCGCTGCCGAGCCCCACCGACCCGGCGCCGCCCAACGGCACGATCTTCGACCGGCTCAACGCCTACGGCATCTCGTGGAAGAACTACTTCGTCGACCTCGCGACCTGCATGCTGTTTCCCTCGGTGCCGGAGAGCAACCCGCAGCACCTCGCGCCGACCGCGCAGTTCTTCGTCGACGCAGCCGCGGGCACGCTGCCCGGGTTCTGCATCGTCGACACCGAGTTCAACCAGGCGTCGGAGGAGAACCCGCAGGACATCCAGACAGGTGAGGAGTTCGCGGCTCGGGTCATCAACGCCGCGATGACCGGGGCCGCCTGGGACAAGACCTTGCTGATCTGGACCTACGACGAGCACGGCGGCTACTACGACCACGTGCGGCCGCCGCGCGCGGTGCCTCCCGACGGGATCCCGCCGCAGGTCACGCAGACCTACGGCGACCTCTACTCCTACTACGGCCTGCGCGTCCCCACCGTCGTGGTGTCGCCCTATGCGCGCAAGGACTACGTCTCGCACGTCGTCCACGACCACACGTCGATCCTCAAGCTGGTCGAGACGAAGTGGAACCTGCCGGCGCTCACCTACCGCGACGCCAACGCGAGCAACCTGCTCGACACGCTCGACCTGCGCGGTCGGCCGGCGTTCCTCGACCCGCCGACGCTCGCCGACCCCGCCGCACCGACGGGCGCGATCGCCTGTTACGCCAGCGACCCGACCGTGCCTGGCGCGTAGCCGTAGCCAAGAGCCCTCGCGCGCAGCATCATCGCGCCATGGGCTTCTACGACGACCGCGTGCTGCCGCACTTCATCAACGCGGCGATGAACAACAAGCACCTTCGGGACATTCGCGCGCGGGTCTGCGGCGACTTGAAGGGCGACGTCGTCGAGATCGGATTCGGGACCGGCCACAACCTGCCGTTCCTGCCCGCCGGCGTCGCGACCGTGCGGGCGGTCGAGCCGTCGCAACGGTCGGTGCGGTTGGCTGCATCTCGGATGGCGGCGACGCGCGCTGCCGTCGAGGTGGTCGGTCTCGACGGTCAACGGCTCGAGGTCGACGACGCCTCGGCGGATGCGGTGCTGTGCACGTGGAGCCTCTGCACGATCCCCGATCCGGTCGCTGCCGTGAAGGAGATGCGGCGCGTCCTTCGGCCGGGCGGCACGTTGCACTTCGCCGAGCACGGTCGCTCGCCGGATACCGCCGTACGCCGGTGGCAGGACCGGCTCAACGGCCTCCAGCGGAAGATCGCCGGGGGCTGCAACCTCAACCGCGACATTCCCGCCATCATCCGCGAGGGTGGCTTCGACATCGGCAGGCTGGAGACGTTCTACAACCAGGGGACGCCGAAGTTCATCGGTTACACGTACGAGGGCACGGCTTCAGCCGGCTGAGCAGTTGTGGCCGCTTCACAGGTGGAAGGCGGCACGCATTGAACGGGCCGATGCGGCCTTGCCCAGTAGCGGTAGTGAGAGCAGCTCTTCCGTCGTACGCAGCAGGGAGTAGTGGCCGAAGTCGTCGCCGACTCGCAGTCCCATGGGGACGGATGCCGCGAGGACCAGGCAGGCGACGTGGTTGCTGTCGCTGCCGCCCTCGGCCTCGTCCCAAGTCAGAAACACGACCGTGCGCCCGCTGCGGTAGTCGGGCATGCCGGTGATGAGCGGGATCCACTCCCGCAGCCAGCGATCGCCGGTCGAGACCGAGCAGTCGTGCATGTCGTGACAGATGTTGGGCGTCACGAAGCTGAAGGCAGGAAGCGTGCCGTCGCGCAGCGCCGTCGCGAGCGGTCCGGTCTGCGGGCTGCCCAACGGTACGTCCCACTGCCGGCAGCGCTCCCGGATCGCCGTGTAGTAGGCCGCTGGGTTGTGCTTCGTCGCGTAGCCGTCCGTCGACGACTGCGCGCAGTTCGAAGGCATCGACTCCTCGTAGGAGCGCCAGGACTGCCCTGCGTCTTGGAGCTGCTGGAAGATGCTCCGTCCTCGCACCGGGCAGTCACCCGGGCTGCAGTCGCTGTGCACGCCGGCCGTGGAGCCGCCGGTGGCCGCCAGGTAGTTCGGCAGCGACGGATGCGTCACCGCCTGGTAGTTCGTCGCGAGCCCGCACTCGGTGGCAAGTGTGTTGATGTACGGCGCATTCCGCGATCCGACGATTGAGGCGGACTCCTTGTTCTCCATGAAGATCCAGATGACGTGCCGCTGGCCGGCGGGCGGGGTGGGGGTGCCACTGCACGGAGCGCTGGCGGGTGACTGCGCCGGCACCCGCGAGGGAGTCGTCGCGTGAGTCAGCCCCGGCGTCGCGGGACGAGCGCCCAGGCCGGACGTGCTGTTGCTGCAGGCTGCCGAGACCGCCAGGACGAGGGTCAGCGCAAGCACTGAGCCGGCGCGCGACGACATCGGCAACGACCTCACGGAGACAGCCAATCATCCGGCGTGGGCCATGATGCCTCTGTGATCGAGGACCGCTTGCGCGAGCTGGGTTTCACGCTGCCCCCGGTGTTCCCTCCGGCCGGCAACTATCTGGGCTGCGTCGTCGACGGCGACCTCGTCCATGTCGGCGGGCACGGTCCGGTCAACGGCGACCGCATCGTGACCGGCAAGGTCGGCGCCGACCTGACCCTCGAGCAGGGCCGCGAGGCCGCGCGCATGGCGGCGCTCTCGATGCTGGCGACGTTGAGCGCGGAGTTCGGTGGCCTGGACCGTGTGAGCCGCGTCGTCAAGCTCTTCGGCATGGTCAACTGCGCGCCGGGATTCAACCGGACGCCGGCCGTCATCGACGGCGCCAGCGACCTGCTCGTAGAGATCTTCGGCGACGCGGGACGACACGCGCGCAGTGCCGTGGGGATGGCGGAGCTGCCGTTCGACATCGCGGTCGAGGTCGAGATGACCGTGCGAATCGCCTGACGAGCCGGCTCGGTCACCAGTCGGCCGGTCCGCTGCCCGGCCGCGTCGGCAGGTTGCCCGATCTGCGCGCGAGCTCGGTGGCGGTGACGGCCTGACCGCCGCAGTGCGGGCACCGCGTCGCGTCGAACAGCACTTCGCGGCGGCAGCCGGCGCACCAGAGCGGGTCGCGGTCCTCCTCGTCGGGGTCTTCGCGGACCACCGAGGGCGAGTCGTGCTTCTTGACCAGACGCCGGATCCCGGGCGCCCGCCCCACGCGCGTGATGATGCCCACGCCTCAGTGTGACCCGTTACCGCCCGCCTGGGTCCCGCGTCTGATCATCCGGTGGCACTCTGACCTCGTGAGCAACCACGCGCATCGCCGCAGGGCGGCAGGTCCTGTCTCGTCGGACCGGCCGGCCTTCTGGCGTCGGGTGCGCTTGTTCCTGGCGTGGTTCTTCGCGCCCCGGGCCTTTCCGTCGGCATGGCAGCGCCGGCCCTACCTGCGCAACCACCGGAATCGCCGGCCGGGGAGATTCCCCCGCTGATCACCAGGGAGAATGGCCCTGGTGTGTTCGTTGACTGGCTTGGCCGACGCGGCCGGGGAGCCCGAGGAGCCGGATCTGCTGGGTGGGTGGTCGTTGTGACCCAGCTGCCGCTGCGCCTGCTCCGTGCGCGCCAGCGGGTGCGCCGTACGACGAACCGTGCCCTAGGCCGGCTGCGAACCGCGCCGTACATACGCAAGTGGCTGGTGCTCGGTGTGCTCATCGGTGTCGTCGCCGGTGTCGGGGCGCTGGTGTTCTACTCGGCGCTGCAGGCGGCGACGCACTACCTGCTCGGTTCAGCGGGTGGCTTTCATCCGGCGACCACTGCGGGGGAGGGCGGCGTTCACCCGGCCGGCGGGTTCGCCCGCCGGTGGGCGGTCCCGGTCGTGGTCGGTGCCGGGGGACTGGTGTCGGGGCTGCTGGTGTTCCTGCTGGCTCCCGAGGCCGAGGGGCACGGCACGGACGCGGCGATCGCTGCGGTGCATCACAACCCGACCGGCATGCGGGCGAGGGTGACTGCGGTCAAGATCGTGGCGTCTGCCGTCACGATCGGTTCCGGCGGGTCCGGTGGCCGAGAGGGGCCGACCGCGCAGATCTCGGCGAGCTTCGGCTCGATGCTCGCCCGGGCGCTGAACCTCAGCCCGGCGGACGCGCGGATCGCGGTGTCGACGGGCATCGCGTCCGGGATCGGCGCCATCTTCCGGGCTCCGCTGGGCGGCGCGGTGCTTGGTGCGGAGATCGTCTACCGGGACGATGTCGAGACAGAGGCGCTGGTCCCGTCGGTGGTCGCCTCGATCGTGGCCTTCGCGGTGTTCGGCTCGGTCTACGGCTACGCGCCGATCTTCGGGTACCACACCGAGTACCGCTTCGCCCACGCCGGCGACCTGGCCTGGTTCGCCATGCTGGGGCTGCTCGCCGGCGGGATGGGACGGTTGTACGCGAGCACGTTCTACCGAGTCAACGCGGCCTTCCGCCGGCTGCGGCTGCCGGCCGCCGGCAAGCCCGCGTTGGCGGGTCTGGCTGTGGGAGCACTGGGCCTGGCCGTGCCCGGTGTGCTGGGCACGGGCTACGGCGCCGTGCAACAGACTCTCGATGCGCACCGGCTGACCGAGGCGACACTGGCCTTGGTTCTCGTCCTGCCGTTCATGAAGATCCTCGCCACGTCGCTGACGATCGGCTCCGGTGGGTCTGGCGGCATCTTCGGTCCCGGGATGGTCATCGGGGGAGCCACCGGCGCCGCCGTCTGGCGGCTGCTCACCGACGCGCAGCTGCCGCTGGTGCCCCACACGCCCGTGCCTTACGTCATCGTCGGGATGATCGCCTGCTTCGGCTCTATCGCGCATGCCCCGCTCGCCGTCACGCTGATGGTCGCGGAGATGACCGGCAGCCTGTCCCTGCTCGCCCCCGCAATGGTCGCGATTGCTTTGGCCATCCTGGTCGTGGGCGACGCGACGATCTACCGCTCCCAGCTCCGCAACCGCGCCGAGTCGCCGGCTCACCGGCTCTCGCTCGGCCTGCCGCTCGCCGCGACGGTCCCCATCGCTGACGTGATGGCGACCCCACGACTGGTGCTACGGGCGTCGGCCACGGTGGACGAGGCGCTCGCCGCGCTGGATAACGCACACCTGCCGGGAGCGCCGGTGGTGAACGGCGACGGTGCGTTCATCGGCAGCCTGCACCGCGACGGTGTGCCACCGCGCGAGCAGGCCGAGGACGACGAGGCGCCGACCGTCGGCCGGATCGCGGACCCCAATGCGATCACCGTGGCCGCCGACGGCCACCTCGACGCCGCCCTGGAGGCGCTGGCTGTCAGCCATGGCGACTGGGTGCCCGTCCTCGACCAGACCAGCCGCGTCGTCGGCATCATCGGCACCGGCGACCTCGTTCGCGGTTACCAGCTCGCCTTGCGCGCGTCCATCCGGCGCCTCGGCCGCGCGGCCAAGGGGTCGATCCTCGTGGAGCACACGGTCAGCGACGCCGCGCCGGCCATCGGCCGTCGAGTTGCCGACCTCAGCCTGCCGCGGCACACCGTGATCGTCGCGGTGCTGCGCCACGGCGCCCTGCTGTTCGCGGACGCCGACACGACCTTGCAGCCCGGTGACATGGTCAGCGCCCTCACCCGGATCGGTGACGAACCAGTGCTTCGAGTGCTGTTCGCCGACCCCATCGTGGCTGCCGACGAGACCGGCGGGCAGCCGCCTGACGCGCTGATCTGAATGTGCCGGCGAGATCATCGCGCGACTCGCTATCGAAGTCAGGCCCCTTCGGCCGTCGGGTTCCGGATTCCGCAGAGCTCGACGAGGCGGTCACCCGGGCTGCCAAGGCCGCAGGTGAGACCCGAGCGGAGTGGGTGCGCCGCACGCTGAGCCGCGCGGTCCGCCGCGCCCGTTGACCTGCCTGGCTGAACGGTGCCGCACCTTGCGTCGCCACCTCGGTCCGGCATGAGTTCGGTGTTGCACGCCGTCGCCGGCTACGCGCAGGTGCGATATCGCGTGATATCCTGTCGGTGTGAGTGACTTGTTGATCCGTGACGTCCCGGATGAGGTGCTCGCCGCCATCGACGCTCGGGCGAGCCGTCTGGGTGTGTCGCGCACCGAGTACCTGCGTCGGCGGTTGGCCCAGGACGCCGCCGTGGGAGAGGGCAAGGTCGACGTGGGTGACCTGGCCGGCTTCCAGGAGACCTTCGCCGACCTCGCCGACGCCTCGGTGATGGACCGGGCATGGCGGTAGCTGGCTGGCTCGTTGACAAGTCTGCGCTGGTGCGGCTCGCGGACAGCCCGGACGCGGCTGACTGGGCCGACCGGATCGACCATGGTCTCGTGCACATCGCCGGCGTGACCCGGCTCGAGGTGGGGTTCTCCGCCCGTTCCGGCGCTGACCTGCGGGCCGCTGCGCGCCGGCCACCTTTGTCGAAGATGCCTCTGGTGTACCTGACACCCGTGATCGAAGATCGGGCCATCGCCGTGCAGCAGTCGTTGGCGGACCAGGGCCACCACCGAGCGCCAGCTGTCCCTGACCTGCTCATCGCGGCGACCGCGGAGCTGACCGATCTCGTGGTGCTCCACGTAGACAAGGACTACGAACTGATCGCGGGCGTCACCGGACAGCCGATCGAACGGCTTTCTCTGGCCCCATAGGGGGGTCGTTATGTGTGGGCGGGCTGTGAAATCTCAGCGCCCATCACCGGCGTTCCAGTGTGGCCGAAGCGGACGCGCTCGCCGGCGTTGAGGCTGGCTGGGCTCGCGCGGTCGCCGGTCGGCAACGCGGCTGACGAATGCCGTAGCGGCCTTGTGGTCGGCCGTCTAGTCTGCCGGGCGATGACCGCGGACGATGATCCTGCTCTCCCGTCGACCCGCGGGGGCGACGTTCCTCGACCCGCGCTGCACCCAGGCGGGGCCTGGAGCCCGGCCGTGACCCCGGGCGCCAGTCGTGCCGCGACCGGGGGCGTAGCGCGGGACAAGGACGGCCGCTCGTGGCAGATCGGCACGGACGCCGACGTGGACTGGATCACCAGAGGCACCGTGGTTGGACTGACGGTCACGTCGGCCATCCCGCCCATCTTCGCGGCGTACGCGACCGTGGTGGTGCCGGAGCTCCGCGCGGGCCTGGAGGAGCACGAACACCATGTCGTACGACTGCTGACCCAGCACGGCACCGACATCGACTGGTGGCTCGGCTATCTCGACACCGGCGCCTCCGACGTCGTCTTCCCGGACGTGCACCGCGTGCGGATGTACTCCGACTGGCCGTACGTGCTGGTCAAGGCCGGTCCCCAGCAGGCGCTGCAGTGGCGGGCAGAGCCCTCGCCGCTGCACTGTGGTCTGCCCGATCTGATGTTCCCGGCCGACCGGTCGTGGCTCATCTCCGCCCTATGGGACGACGACTGGTGGTGCCTCGGGGGGCCGGAGGAGTTGGTCGACGGCTTCGTGCGCGAGCCAGGAGTGGAGGCTCGCCGAGTCGACCCGCACGACGACGCCACACCGCCGGGCCACGTCGCGCGGTAGGGCCGGAACGTCGTCGGCCAGCCTGCGTACCCGCACTCCATGTGCCGCTTCAACGCGCGGAGGCGTCGTCCGCGGTCCGCTCCGTAATACCGGGGCGGGGTGGCAGCTGCGTGCGATCCTGCTCGCGTGCTCCGCTGGCCGTGCCGTCGACACGCTGTGCATCGAGCTGCTGCCTACTCGGCAGCTGGCCGTGCGCCGCTTGCGCCGCCCGCCGGGGTCGAGGTGGTCGCGGTGCCTTCGCCCGGTGGCTGGACGCCGCCGCCGGGGGTCCGGCCAGGCTGGAACTGGACTCCGCCAGGCGGGGCTCGACCGCGCCTCGATCGGGTGCCTCGATGGGTTCAGGCCTGGTACCGCACACCGTTCGTCGACCGCTATGCCCACGAGTGGATGTGGCAGCACGGCGGGTGGGACGTCGAGCCACCCGTCGACGCGTAGTCCCGCGGCGGGTGCATCCATGTGGCCCATCACCAAGATCAATCTGCGGCTTACACACTTGTCTCTGTGATCCTGAGACGGCTCCGCCGCTGTGGCGGGGCGGGTCCCCGTCCTGCGGCTCGCTCTCACATTTGGTGCCGGGGCTGACCGCTCCTGGCTATGCGATGTCTGCGGCCGCAGGGCGTCGGGCCGGGCGGCGTCGCTTGATAGGAGAGCGCCGGGAACAACTCCCGACAGATACGTGCGCACCGCCCGGCCACGGACCCATCCTCACCGCTTCGAGGAGGGGGAGTCCAGGTGCACGCAGGAATCGACACGCACAAGGACACGCTGGCCGCGTCGGTCGTCGACGACAACGGCCGCCAGCAGGCCGCGACCACGGTCCGCAACGAGCCGGCCGGGTTCGGCGAGCTGGCGAAGCTGTTCGCCGACCACGGGGTGCTGCGGGTCGGGCTGGAGTGCTCCGGCACCTACGGCCGGCCGGCCGCGGCCGCGCTGAAGGCCGCCGGGTTCGCGGTGTTCGAGGTGCCTGGGTCGATGACGGTCCGCGAACGCAACCGCAAGCCCGCCCGGGGCAAGAGCGACCCGATCGACGCGCTCGCGGTCGCCCGGGTCGGTCGCTCGCGGGGAGCCGCTGCCGCCGGCCCGCTGCGAGGTCGGCCTGCCCGATGACCTGCAGCAGCTCACGCACTACCGGCGTCAGCTGATCCGTGAACGCACCCGCTACTCCAACCGCGTGCACGTGGAGTTGACCATCCTGCGTCCGGGCTACCAACGCGACCTGCCGCAGCTGACCCGTCCGCAGCACGTGGCCGCGGCCCGCAAGCTGCTGCGCGGGCTGTCCGGTGTCCGGGTGGAGATCACCCGCGCCCGGCTGGACCGCATCCGCCAGCTCGACACCGAGATCAAGACCCTCGGCGCCCGGATCACCGCGATGGTGCTGGCCGCCAAGACCAACCTGCTCGAGATCCGCGGCGTCGGCCCACTCACCGCCGGCCGGATCATGGGCGAGACCCGCGACGTCCGCCGGTTCCGCGACCGCAACGCCTTCGCCACCGCCAACGGCACTGCACCGATCCCGGTCAGTAGCGGCCGCACCGACCGCTACCGGCTCAACCGCGCCGGCAACCGTCGGCTCAACGAAGCCATCCACACCATCGCGCTCGTGCAGTCCCGCGGCCCCTGCCACGGACGCGCCTTCCTCGACCGCAAGAAGGCCGCCGGCAAGACCAACCGCGACGCGATGCGTTCCCTGAAACGCAGACTCAGCGACGTCGTCTACGTCGCGCTACACGCCGACCTCCGCGACGGGATCGGCCTCTACGCAGCGCCGTTGACAACATAGGAGCACATCTCCGAGACGAAGCGACAACTTGCGTTGTCATGGCACGTGCGGGGACGGTCGGCACGGGGACTACGACGTGCGGCGCGGGCAGCGCAAGTCGGTTACGTCCGGTCATGCCGGCGAACCCAGTGCTGACGGGCGGCTTGGCGGCTGACGTCGAGCGCCGCGCCGATCTCGCCCCAGCCGACACCGAGCCCGGCCAGCCGGTCGACCTCGTCGACGACCGCGGCCTCTACCTCGCGCTGGCGCTCGACCAGCTGACGGAGCAGCTTCGTGCGCCCGTGGTTGCGCAGCGTGTTTAGTGAGGTACCGAGCAGCGTCGCGGCCTCGCGCCGGCGTCGTCGGTCACGCTTCCCCATCGGCCACCTGACGCAGCTGGGGGAGTGGTTGAGGTTGCACGAGCTTGCTCATCGCCTCGGCGATCGTCAGATCGCGGTCCTCGGTCGCGTGCTGGTAGATCAGCGCGGCGCGCTGGCTCGAGTGACCCATCCGCCGCATCAGCTCGCGGGTCGTTGCGCCGCTGACCGCGGCCATCGTCGCCGCAAGATGACGCAGGTCGTGGAACCGGTAGTCCGGGACTCCGGCGGCGCGGGTCGCGCGTCGCCACCAGGTGTGAAAGTTCGCCCGATCCAACGACGCACCCGAGGCCTTGGTGAACAACAGCGCCGTCGGCTCAGGGCCGACGTACGCGGCGAGGTGCGCGTCGATCTCCGGCCACAGGTGCGGTGGTACCGCGACCGTACGACGGCCCGCGGCGGACTTCGGCGGACCAATGTGGCGGTGGCCGCCGTCGGCTTGCACCATCGCCTCGACGACGTGCACGACGCCATGCATCCGTTCGACCGCTGCCGCGTAAGCGCCGCCAGCTCGCCCCAGCGCAGGCCGGACCAGGCACCGAGCAGCACCAGCAGCCGGTAGCGCGGCTCAACGCAGTCAGCGATCAGCTCCACCTCGGGCAGCGACGGCGGCCGCCGCTCCGGTGACCGCTCCACTCCGGCCGCCTTGAGCCGGCACGGGTTGCGCGGGATCAGCTCGTCCTCGACCGCCGTGTTGAGGATCGCCTTGAGCAGCCGGTAAGCCTTCGCCGTCGACACCTGCCCGACCCCGCGCTGGCGCAGCGACGCGTGCCACGTCCGCACCGCCGCCGAGGTGATCCGGTTCAGCGGCGTCGCGCCGAACGCCGGATACAGGTAGAGGTTCAGCAACCGCGTGTAGATCTCGACCGTCCGCGGCTGCAGCTCCACCGGCCGCTCGACCAGCCACCGCGGCGCGTACACGTCGAGGCGGATGTCGCCGGCCTCCGGGTCGAACCACGTGCCACGGTTCAGGTCGACCTCGACCATCGCCAGGAACTGCTCGGCCTCCGCTTGTGTCGCGAACGTCGACGGCGCCCGGCGCATTGAGCCGTCGCCGAGGGAGTAGCGCACCTGGAACCGGCCCGACGGCAGCCGGCGCACCCGGCCGAACCGGCGTCGCTTCCCGCTCATGCGCGAAAGGTGGCTATGGGGCGTCCCCGCCACCGTCCCCGCGAGCGCCCCCGGGCGGGGGCGGGGACGTCGGCGGGGACGTCTACGTGCTCACGGGCGTGCCCCACCCAGGGGCACGCGGGGGGCACGAGCGGATCAGAGGCGAGCCGGCGGTCGGCGTACCACCTGTTGAACGACAGCGAGGATGACG